>MRWG01000164.1_pt1 | contig 115783 bp, 110 predicted proteins | sample 1013341 | NCBI WGS metagenome assembly MRWG01 (sample SAMN06117577, study PRJNA244670) | biofilm metagenome | biome: Water; feature: Cathode Biofilm; material: Biofilm; isolation source: microbial consortium enriched at the cathode of a solar microbial fuel cell | place: USA: District of Columbia...
CGGATCGTCGGATCCTTCACCACCGAGCAGATCGAGGACCGTCTGCGGCGTCTGACGCTCCACACGCGCCGCAGCGTGCAGGATCCCTTTGGGCCGCAACTCGACAGCATGAAGGCTTCGGACGGGCTCGACTACCGGCGCCGCGTCCTGGCCCAGGCAGACATTCTCAAGCAGCGCTATCTCGACGCCGATCCGGACCTTTCAGCGACCGAAGCCAATCAGCGCGTTCTCGCCCGAATCGGCGAAGGAATGGGGCTCCGCCCAAAAGACCTCCGCCTCCTGCTCGACTTCGTACCTGTCGCCGGAGATGCGCTCGCCATACACGACGGCATTCTTGCCCTGTGGCACGCCGCCAATGCCGACACGGCCGAAGAGCGCCTGCAGCACCTCTCCGACGCGTCCCTCGCCATGGTCGGACTGGTGCCGATCATCGGCGACCCGATAAAGTTCTCGCTGAAAGCGCGGCGAAACCTGAGGAAACTCGGCATTCCTGACGAAGAGCATGAAGATTTTATCAGGCGGCAGGCAGTCTTCCTTGTGACTACCGAAATGATTTCAAAATACAGAATGAAGGGAAAGGCACTCTCCGTATTCGAGATGGCAAAGAAAAATCCGGCCTTGGCCACCTTGCCACGCCAAGAACTTACACGAATACAAAATACCTTGAATCCGATCAGCGGAAGAAAGGGGCAAGAGGTCGTTGCAGCACTATTTGAATTGGGTGATCTAGCCATGGATAGCGCGGGGCGGAGGTTGCCCCTTGCCTTCCAGAATCGAGCTGGAATAGTGAGAATATTTGATACTATGAGAATGCGAGACATTGTGCCTTCGACCCGGAAAGGCATGTTTGAGACCGTTGACCGAGTCAAGGGAGTGGCGGGTGATGTGAAATCCGGGCGGGCGAAACTTTCACCAAATCAGAAGAAATTCGACGACAGTATCGGTGACGCTGAAAATGAAATCATGCCCCTACGGGCAACGGATCTGGAAATCGAAATTTCCTCATCGGAGATTATCAGGACGCCAATTCATATAATACCGCGAGACAGGCTGGAACATAAAATTCGTGCGGTATTGGAAAGCAAGGGATATTCAAGCGAAGTCGTTGCTGCTGTTGTGGAGGGGGTAGGAACGATTCACGAATTGGATCGCAATACCTCTGTCATTATCACTCTTGAATCGGCCGTGGAAGCGGCCCTTGTGGCGGCAGAAGGCCTCTCGCTTTGATCACTTGGCTCCCAGCCATTGCCCCCATCTTTTATTCCGCTCCGCTCGTTCGAGTTCGTCAAAATCAATGCCGGGATCCTTGATGTCATAGCCGAGAATTTGCGAATGACGCAAAATCTTCCTCGCGACCTGTCTGGGTCTGAAGACGTTCTGGACCGTTTCCTTCTCTATTTCGATCCGGAGTTCCTGCTGCAGAACGGGATTCTTTGAGCCAGGGCCGCCAGCCAGCCGCATTCGGTGATTTTTCACACGATCCTGCTCGGTCGCAAAATCGAGAGAGGCGCGCTCGAAGAGCTTGTGGCCCAGATTTTCAATCATTTCTCCATCCTCCGCAATCTTTGCCAGAATGAAGCTGACCGATCTCGGAAAGTGGGTGCGACCAAGTCCCTTTCTTAGCACCTGAGCATAGTACGACAGATAGTCAGGGCCCTGTCCAATATCCGACCAAGCGTAGCGGAGCCACGATTCCGCCACGGTACACGTCAATTCGTGAAGGTCGGCCCCTTGGCTCAACCATGCGCCACTTCCAGAATCGGCGGTGATTCGTGATTCGTAAAATGGCAATGGTCGCAAGAAACCAAGGGTGAAGCTGGGTCTGCCTTTTCGGCCCGCCGGATACATATGGCAGTATCGCTCAAATTCGGCATCAACATAGCGTTCGTAAATACTATCTTCAAAATGGATGGGGGCCGTCCCATAGGGTATTCGACGGCTTCGCCGCCATTCGCCCACCCGCTCGCACATTTCGTCCAATTGGGGGATATAGACACCAAGGAAATCCCGGAACGAACCGGGTTCGGTCGAGAACCCGCGATAGAGCTTGACGTGGTGGACGATGCCGTCGCCGTCGAGGCGCCAGTGCGTCCTGCCGACTCGCCTGAATCCCCTCGATTCCACGGCGTCGGCGAAACCCAGCTCCGCGATCCGCTCCCAGACCGGCTTTTCCTTGCTCTCCGCCATCCACGCAGGATGCCAGCCGCCGTCCGTTCCGGCAATGTTCGGCGTCCGGGCATGGCCGGACGGCACGCGGTCAGCGAGTTCTGTCCTGTTCAATGACGGCCAAGAACTCGGTGTAGTCGATGCCCGAGGGGGGAAGGCGTATATCCAGCGCGCGCCCGATCTTCTCCAACCGGTATGCTCGCCCTTGCCGCAGCATCTGACTGTTCTTTGCCAATTGATCCCTGGAAATCTCGCCCGATGTTACATTCGAGCGCTCGAAAGAGCCCTCCCGCTCGCATTCCTTCCAGACGTCCTCGTAGCTCTTGCGGGCTTCGGCGAAGGCGGCATCCGCCATGCGTTCGATATGCGCCTGGTCGCCGGCAAGCCTGGCCACGGCGTAGTAGAACGGATCGGGATGGCGGATATCGGGAATCGTCCCCGGTCCCCAGTGGAAGCGGTAGAGGTTCCGGAAGTCCAGCCGCGCCTCGATCCAGGGCCAGCTGTAGCGTTCCCAGTAGCCGATGATGGTGGCGGCTACGTCCCGCAGGTCGTGCCCCTCGGTGAGGAAGGCCTGCGCGCGCAGGTCATTGCCCGCCCGGCCCCAGTACCTGATGTCGAGGAATTCCTTCTCGAAGTCGGGCCGAACGGGCTGGAAGATTTCGTCGAGCAATCCCCGCCAGCCGCCGCGCCCGGGCAGAGGCGGCGGGGGCGGATGCAGACGGTCGAACTCGCGCTTCTGCGCCAGGATGACGTCCATGCCGGTATCGCTCTGCATGTGGACGCGCTGGCCGCCGCCGTGGAGATACTGGCTCGCCTTCGAGCCGTCCCATCTGGCGTAGAGTTCGTCCAGGCCGTGCACGAACGCGCCGTGGACCGGCAGGAAGGAGGTCGGCGTCGCCTTGTAGCCCCGGACCAGCCGCATCCGCCAGGTCAGCCCTTCGCCCTCCATCTTCCAGTGGGTGGCGTTGACCCGCCGGAACCCCGTGGATTCCACCGCATCGGCGAAGCCGAGTTCGGCGATCCGCTCCCAGACCGGCTTTTCCCTTTCCGCGCCCATGGCCGCAGGATGCCAGCCGCCCTCCGTTCCGGCAATGTTCGGCGTCCGGGCATGGCCGCATTGCGTCCGGCGCGGGCGGGTTTGACTTGCCGGATCCCGCTGCGGCGCAACATGTTGGGCAGCATTCCGATCCCGAGAAGAGGCCGCCCATGTCATCCCCGCCGTCCAGCCCGTCCGGCGCCCCTCACGGCGCGGGCGATACCGCCTCGCTCGGCCTCGGCGTCGCCCTCGGCCTGACCACGGCGCTGATCTGGTCGGCCTACATGGTGCTGGTCCGCGACGGCGTCACTGGCGGCTTCGCGCCCATCGACATGGCCGCCGCGCGCTACTGGCCCGCGGGGCTGATCATGCTGCCGGTGTTGCTGCGCGCGGGGCTCCGCGACCTGGGCGGCGTCGGCTGGGGCCGCGGGCTGGTGCTGACCGTCTTCGCGGGCCCGCCCTTCGCGCTGTTCATGAGTTTCGGGCTGAGCTACACGCCCATCTCCCACGCCGGGGTCATCGCGCCGGCCTCCCTGACCCTGATGGCGACGCTGCTGGCGGTGATCTTCATCGGCGAGCGGCTGAGCCGGCTGCGCCTGGCCGGTCTGGTGCTGATCACGGCCGGCGTCGTCATGGTCGCCGGCCTCTCCTTCCTGGCGACCTTCAACGCCGACGTGCTGATGGGCGACCTGCTGGTGATCGGCGCGCCGACCTGCTGGGCCGTCTTTACCCTGCTGCTCCGGGTCTGGCGGATCGATCCGGTGCGCGGCACCGCCGCCGTCGTCGTGATCGGCTCGATCGGCCTGATCCCGTTCCACATCGCCTTCGCCGACTACGACGCGCTGATGCGGATCGGCTGGGGGGAGATCGGCGTGCAGCTGCTGGGACAGGGGGTGATGAACGGCTTCCTGGCGACCCTGCTGTTCGTCATCACGGTCTCGAAGATCGGGCCGGCCAGGGCGGCGGTCTTTCCGTCGCTGGTGCCGGGTCTGACCATCCTGATCGGCGCGCCGGTGCTGGGCGAGATCCCGACGCTCTATCAGCTCGCCGGGTTGGCGGCGGTGACCGTGGGACTGGTGCTCGCCGTGGGGCTGGTGGACGACTGGTTCGGCTGGCGGCGGCGCCGGCGCGCGGCGCTCATGCCGGCCGACGATCAGGACGCGGCCGCCACGAGACCCATCTGAGGCCCGCGGCGACGATCACGCCATAGGCCGCCATGCCGAGGGCGACGCAGATGAACACGGCGACCGGCTCGGCGCGTCCGGCCGCCAGCAACGCGCCGCCGCCGCCGGCGATGATGGCGAAGCGGCTGAGCGAGCCGATCACCGGCACGCCCATGGTCTGCATCGCCTGAGCCGCGAAGTAGAGCGACAGACCGAGGCCGAAGAAGGCGTAGAATGGCGCGACGCGGCGCATGTAGACGGCGCAGGCCTCGATCACCGCCGCATCGGCGGTGTAGAGAGACGCCCAGAAGGCCGGGAACAGGGCCGAGGCCACACCGATCGCGCCCACGATCAGGGCCGCCGCCCCCGCGCCCCGCCAGGCCACGGCCTGCGCCCGGTCCATGCGCCCGGCGCCGCGGTTGGCGCCCACCATGGCGATCATCGCCGAGCCGATGCCGAAGATGATCGGGATCATCAGGAACTCCAGCCTGGCGGCGATGCCGTAACCGGCCAGCCATACGGGTCCGAGGCGGCCCACCAGGGCGGTCACGGTCAGCGCGGTGACGATGGTCATCACCGCCTGGAACCCGGCCAGCGACCCGATGCGCAACAGCGGCGTCACCAGCGATCGCGGGACCGGGCCGGGGCGGAAGGCGACGGTCGCGCCGCCGCCCGCGAACAGCAGCGCCATTGCCGCGAGGCCGGCGACATAGGCGCCGCCCATGGCCCAGGCGGCGCCGGCGATGCCGAGGTCGAGGCGCAGGATCAGCAGCCAGCTCAGGCCGAAATGGCTGGCCGCGACCAGCGCCTGCAGCATCGCCGGGCGCAGCATGTCACCGGCCCCGCGCATCACTCCGGCGGCCATGTTGAACAGCCAGATCAGCACCAGGGCGGGCATCAGCCGATCCGAATAGGCCAGCGCCGCAGCCAGCACGTCGCCCTCGCCGCCGAGCAGGCGATAGAAGGCCGGACCGGCGAGATGGAACAGCGCCGCCATGGCGAGGCCGCAGCCCAGCGCGATCAGCAGCGCCGCGCGCAGGATCGTCTCCGCACGCGCCTCGTCTCCGGCACCCGTGGCGTTGGCCGTGGCCCCGCTGACCGCGCCGCCCACCGCGCCGGCCGAGAGCATGTTGGCCAGCATCAGGATCGGGAAGACCAGCGCGACCGCGGCGAGCTCCACCGTGCCCAGTCGGCCCAGATACCAGGCCTCGACGATGCTCATGGACGACTGGATCGCCATGGCGGCGATGCCGGGGACGGCGAGCCGCGCGAGCGTCGGCCCGATCGGCCCCTCCAGCAGGGCGGTGCGGCTGCGCGCGGTCCTCGCATTCATCGGCGTGTCCTTTTCATTCCTGGTTCGCGGGAATGAACTAGCGGCGGCGCGGCCGCGGACGAGGCAATTTTCCTCGGGCTTCGGACAAGTTTGGCGATACCCTGCCGCCGGGAGGCATGAACGGCGCGGGGAGGCGCAAGCGCGATGATGAATACCGAGCCGACGGATCCGCAGCCCGGCGAACTGGCGATCGCCGACTATCCGGAACTCGCCGGCCGCGAGTTCGCGGTCAGCGACTGGGTCGCGATCGACCAGGAACGCGTGACCATGTTCGGCGTGGCCACCGAGCACCGCCACTGGCTGCATCTGGACCCGGAGCGCGCGGTCCGCGACGGCCCCTATGGCGGCACGCTGGCGCACGGCTTCCTGGTCACCAGCCTGCTCAGCCACTTCATGGACAATGTCCGCATGCGCCCGTGCGACGCCGCCTTCGGGCTGAACTACGGCTATGACCGGGTGCGCTATCTGGCGCCGCTGGTGACGGGCCCGCAGACCCGAATACGCGACCGTATCTCCATCATGGAAACGACGTGGCGGCCCGGCGGACGGCTGATGGTCAAGACCGCCAACCATTTCGAGCAGGACGGCAATCCGGACCCCATCGCCTACGCCGAATGGCTGATCCTGTGGGTGCCGAAAGGCGGGGAGGGGCAGCGATGAAGGCTTTCGAGGGCATCCGCATCCTGGATGCGACGCACGTCTTCGCCGGGCCGTTCTGCACCTACCAGATGGCTTGGCTGGGCGCGGAGGTGATCCGGGTCGAGGCGGTCGAGCCGCTGGACTTCATCCGCTACGCCTCGCCCGATGAGGACCAGCAGCGCGCCGGCATGGCCGACGCCTTCCTGATCCAGAATGCCAACAAGGCGTCCGTCGCGCTCGACCTGAAGTCGCCGAAAGGCCAGGACGCCTTCCGCCGGCTGGCGAAGACCAGCGATGTGGTGATCGAGAACTACCGCCCCGGCACGATGGCGAAGCTGGGGCTGGGACCCGGGGACCTGATGGCGGCGGACCCGCGGCTTGTCTACTGCTCGGTTTCGGGCTTCGGCCAGACGGGGCCGCTGCGCGACGTGCCGGCCTACGACCATTTCGTGCAGGGTATCTCGGGGATGATGGCGCTGCAGGGCGACGAATCGACCGGGCCCATGCGCGTCGGCTGGCCGGTGATCGACTACGTCGCCGGGCTGGCCGCCGCCTTCGCGCTGTCGGCGGCGCTCTACCGCCGGCAGGCGAGCGGCGAAGGGCAGTATGTCGATGTGGCCATGCTGGACGCCGCGCTGTCGATCATGGGACCGGCCGTGGGTCCCTGGCTCACCAGCGGCCGCCTGCCGGCGAAGACCGGCCGCCAGGCGGCGTCCGGCAGTCCCTTCTCCGGCATGTTCGACACCGCCGACGGCATTCTGGTGGTGGCGGCGAACACGCCGAAGCAGGCGTCGTCGCTGTGCCGCGTGATCGGGCGCGAGGATCTGGCAGGCAATCCGGACGTCATGCCCTGGCAGGGCCGCCCGGAAATATCGGCGCGCGTCCAGCCGCTGCTGGCGGCGGCCTTCGCCACGCGCTCGGCGCTGGAGTGGGAGGCGCTGCTGGCGCCGGCTTCCGTGCCCGCGGGCAAGCTGCGCCATGTCGGCGAGATCGCGGCGCACGAGCAGGTCGCCGCACGCGGACTGATTCGCCATGTCGACGACGTGCCCGGGCTGGGCCGCGGTATCGATGTGCTGGGGCCCGGCTTCCTGTTCGGCGACGCCTCGGCTCAGGTGGAGACGCCGAGCCCGCCGCCGCTCAAGGGCGCGGACACGCGGCGCTATCTCAGGGAGGCGGGACTGGACGACGCCGGGATCGACGCCATGATCGCCGAAGGGACTGCATCAGAACCGAATTGATCCCCCCGGGGCCGGCGGTTAAGGTACTCTCCATAAACAGCTTCAAAAGAAAGCTAATCAGGGAGGACTTCTTAATGCTTCATCGTACCTTGACGGGTCTTGCGGTCGCCGCCGCGACGACCTTCGCCTTCGCGGGCGCGGCCTGGTCGGCCGACGACATGGTCGACGGTCCGGCCGTCACCTGGAACCATTCGCTCTGGGGCAAGCCCCGCGCCTTCACCATGGGTCTCGAACACCTGTCGGATGAACTCGCGCGCCGCACCGGCGGCAAGTTCGAGTACAACCTGAACTATGGCGGCCTCTCGAAGCCGAAGGAGAATCTCGACGGTATCGAGATCGGGGCCTTCGAGGCCGCGAACTTCTGCAATTTCTACAGCCCGGACCGCACCCCGTCGGCCATGATCTTCTCCTTGCCCTTCCTGCCGATCGGCGACTGGGAAGTGCGGATCAAGGCTTCGGACGCCTACTACCAGCATCCGGCCGTGAAGAAGGAAATGGCCGGCATGAACGCCATGATCTACATGGCCGGCGTGCTGCCCCAGTACGAGTTCCTCGGCCGCGGCGAGCCGCCCCGGAAGCTGGAGGACTGGAACGGCAAGAAGGTGCGTGCGGGCGGCGGTGTCGCCGACGCGATGTCGAAGCTCGGCGCCACGCTGATGACCGTGCCGGCGACCGAAGTCTACACCCTGCTGGAACGCGGCACCGTGGACGCGGTTTCGTTCCCGTATTCCTACGCCCATGCCGCCTACAAGGTGCATGAGGTCGCCGACTGGTTCACCGGCAACTTCCAGCCCGGCACCGCGGACTGCCCGACGGTCTTCAACATCGACGCCTGGAACGCCCTGCCGAAGCAGTACCAGGATCTGCTGATGGAGCTGAAGTGGGAGGTCTACGAGAAGCAGAAGGCCGCCTACCTCGCCGCCGACGAAGTGAACATTCCGATGTTCCAGAAGCAGCTGACCGAGGTCCGCTTCACCGAGGACGAGCTGGCCGAGTTCCGCAAGCAGATCGGCGTGCCGATCTGGCAGGAAAGCTTCGTGGATCGCTATGCCGACCGTCTGCCGACGCAGGAACTGCTCGACTTCCTGCTGGCGGAAGCCGAGAAGGTGCGCGGCGGCTCCTGAGGCACGGCCAATGGGCGGCCGCCGCGGCGGCCGCCCTGACGCTGCCCTTTCCAGGATAGATACATGACAGAACAGAGTGCGGCCGGCGGTCTGTCCCGCACGGACCGGTGGCTCTTTGCGATCGAAACGGCGTTCAACCTGATCGCCGCGTTCTCGATCTTCGGGCTGATGTTGCTCGGCGTGGTGCAGGTGTTCAGCCGCATCCTGCTCTGGCTCGACCAGAGCATGACCGCGGCGTGGGGCTTCGAACTCGGTCTCGGCTTTTCGATCGTCGGCTACATCGACGTCGTCGAGCAGGCCATTGCGCTGTTCGCCTTTCTCGGCATCGCCTACTGCCAGAAGATGGGCGGGCACGTGCGCATGGATCTGGCGCTCCGCGGCCTCTCGCGGCGGGCGCTCTGGATTTCCGAAGCGACGGCGATCCTGCTGTCGCTCTTCGTGGTCGCCGTGCTGGTCTACTACGGAATCGAGCATTTCCTTCGCGCCGTCGAATCCGAGGACTCGACGATCGACATCCGTCTTCCGGTCTGGCCTTCGAAACTGCTCGTCCCGGTCGCCTTCTCCCTGCTCTGGCTCCGCCTGCTCCTGCAGTTCGTGGCCTTCCTGCGGCTGGTCGCCTCCCCGGAGAAGGAGCCGGTGGCCGTGCCGACCATCCAGACCATCGAAGAAATCGCGCGTCACGAAATCGACGAATCGGATGAATCGCGCTACCGGCAGGGGGGCTGAGCCTTGGATCCGTTGACAATCGGCGTGCTGGGCATGGCCGTTCTGGCCGTGCTCATCGTCATCGGCATGCGCGTGGTCTTCGCCACCGCGCTCGTCGGTCTGCTCGGCCTCGTGGCGATCTTCTACGTGAAACCCAATTTCGATCTGCTGCGCGCCTTCGAGGTCGCCGGCGGCATCGCGGGCCAGACGCCGCATTCGAAGGCGGTGGCCTATCCGCTGAGCGTCCTGCCCATGTTCATCCTGATCGGCTTCCTGGCCTTCTACGCCGGCATCACCAAGGCGGTGTTCGAAGCGGCCCGGCGCTGGATCGGCTGGGTGCCGGGCGGCCTCGCCGTGGCCAGCGTCTTCGCCACCGCCGGCTTCGCCGCCGTCTCCGGCGCGTCGACATCCACCGCGGCGGTCTTCGCGCGCATCGCCATTCCGGAAATGCTGAAGAACGGCTACGACCGGCGACTGGCCGCCGGCGTGGTCGCCGCGGGCGGCACGCTGGCGTCGCTCATTCCGCCCAGCGCGATCCTGGTGCTCTACGCCATCATCGTCGAGGAATCGGTTGGCGCGCTGCTGCTGGCGGGCTTTCTGCCCGGCATCTTCTCGGCGGTCATCTACGCCATGCTGATCGTCTTCCGCGCCTGGCGCAATCCGGAACTCGGCCGGCCGATCAAGGGCTTCACCTGGGCCCAGCGCTTCGAGTCGGTGCCCGGCACCTTTCCGATCCTGCTTGTCATGGCGATCATCATCGGCGGCATCTATTTCGGTCTGGCGACGCCGACCGAGGCCGGCGCGCTCGGCGCCTTCGTCGTCTTCGTGATGGCGATCTTCCGCGGCATGAAATGGGACAGCCTGAAGGACGCCCTGCTGGAGACGGCCAAGCTCACGGTGATGATCTTCTCGATCATCTGGGGCGTGCTGATCTTCGTGCGCTTCCTGGGCTTCGCGGGTCTGCCCAACGCCTTCGCCAACTGGATCGTCAACCTGCCGCTCGACCCGTGGGTGGTGATGATCCTGATCCTGCTGGCCTACGCCGTGCTCGGCATGTTCATGGACGCCATCGGCATGCTGCTGCTGACCCTGCCGGTGGTCTATCCGGCGGTGATCAAGCTGGGCCCGGAACTGGGCTTCGAGAGCGCCACGGAAGTCTCGATCTGGTTCGGCATCATCGTCGTCAAGATGGTCGAGATCTGTCTGATAACGCCACCGATCGGACTGAACTGCTATGTCGTCAACGGCGTCAGACCGGATATTCCGCTATCCGACATCTTCCGCGGCATCGGGCCCTTCTTCATCGCTGACGTCCTGACCGTCGCCGGACTGGTGATGTTCCCCGCGATCATCACCTGGCTGCCGGCCCAGATGTGACCGCCGGCCGCGAGCGCGCGGACCGGCTGCTGGTCGATCTCGGTCTGGCCGACAGCCGGGCGCGCGCCCGGGCCCTGATCCTGGACGGCAAGGTCCGCGCCGACGGCCAACCTGTCGCCAAACCAGGGCAGATGCTGGCGCGGGCGGCGCATGTGGAACTGACGAAACCGGACCATCCCTGGGTCAGCCGGGGCGGCCTGAAGCTCGAGGCGGCGCTGGAGCATTTCCAGATCGATCCGGCCGGGAAGGTGGCGCTCGATCTTGGGGCTTCCACCGGCGGCTTCACCGATGTTCTGCTGGCCCGCGGTGCGGCCCGCGTCTACGCCGTGGACGTGGGTCACGGCCAGCTCCATCCGCGCCTGGCGGCGGATCCGCGGGTGATCTCCCTGGAAGGCGTCAACGCCCGCGCGCTCGATCGCGGGCTGATCCCCGAGCCGCCCGGACTCGTCGTCTGCGACGTCAGCTTCATCGGTATCAGGACCGCGTTGCCCGCAGCCCTGGCTCTGGCGGCGCCGGGGGCGGCCCTCGTGGCGCTGATCAAGCCGCAGTTCGAGGCCGGCCCGGAGAGCGTCGGCAAGGGCGGCGTGGTCCGAGACGAGGCGGTCCGGCGTCGGACGGTCGACGCCGTCGTCGACTGGCTGGAAGGGGATCCGGGCTGGCGGGCCGCGGGCGTGACCGACAGTCCCGTTGCGGGCTCGGACGGCAATCGGGAATATCTGCTCGCAGCATTCGCACCGGAGTAGCTTCATCATGGAATTCAGGGTCGAGACCGTCGGCCAGGCCGGCGACGGCGTCGTCACGGCGGACGGCGAGCGCGTCTTCGTGCCCTTCACCGCGCCGGGCGACCTGATCGAACTGCGCGTGGAACCGCAGACGGGCCGCGGGTCGCCGAGGCGCGGCCGCATCGGCCGCCTGATCGAGGCCGGTCCCGACCGCGTGGAGCCGCCCTGCCGGCATTTCGGCCGCTGCGGGGGCTGCGCGCTGCAGCATCTTTCGGAAGGCTTTCTGGCGGACTGGAAGCGCGCCGCCGTGATCACGGCGCTGGGCCGCCGGGGCTTCGAGGAGCCGCCGGTTGCGCCGACATTCCGGGGCGGCCCGGCGCGCCGCCGCCGCGCCGTCTTCACGGCCCGCGCCGACCGCCGCGGCGCCATATCGCTCGGTTTCCACGAACGCCGCGGCCGGGCGTTGGTCGACATTGGCGAATGCCCGGTGACGGAGCCGGAGATCGAGTCCCTGATCCCGGCGTTGAAGCTGGCAATGGAGGGTCTGCTGACGCTGCGCGGGGAGGCGCGGCTGACCGTCAACCTGACGGACGCGGGCGCGGACCTGCTCATCGCCGGCGATCTGACCGAAAGCCTGGCGCTGCACGAACGGTTGGCGGATTTCGCCGCCGCCCGCGACCTGGCGCGGCTTTCGCTGCAGCGGGCGGGCGATGCGCCGACGACGCTGGTCGAACGCCGCCGGCCCGAGCTGCGCTGGCCACCGCTGAGCGTCACCCCGCCGCCGGGGGCGTTTCTGCAGGCGGATCGCCGGATAGAAGCGCGCATGCGGGAACTGGTGGCCGAATGGTCGGCGGACGCCGGTCGCGCCGCGGACCTTTTCTGCGGCGTCGGCACCCTGGCCTCGGCGCTGCCGCTCAGGGCCGGGGATCTGGCCGCCGATTCGGATGCGGCCGCCGTGGCGGCGCTGAAGGCGGGCGTCGACCGGGCGCCCGGCGTCGAACTCGAAACCGCGGTCCGCAACCTGCAGCGCCGGCCCTTCCAGGCCGGCGAGCTTTCGGGCTTCGGCCTGGTGATGCTGGATCCGCCCGCGGCGGGCGCGCGCGAGCAGTGCGAACAGATCGCCCGGTCGGGCGTGGCGCGGGTGATCTACGTCTCGTGCGCGCCGGCGACCTTCGCCCGCGATGCGCGCATCTTGGCCGATGCCGGCTTCCGGCTGGCAGCTGTCGAGCCGCTGGATCAGTTCTTCTGGGCGCCGGACGTGGAGCTCGCCGCGCTGCTGGTGCGCGACTGACGAATCTTACCTGGTCGCGCGCTTCAGAAAGGCGATGAGGTCGCGGACGTCCTCCTCCTTCTTCAGGCCGGGAAAGGCCATCTTGTTGCCGGGCATGAAGCCACGGGGGTCGCGCAGCCAGGCTGCGAGCGTCTCCTCGGTCCAGACCACGTCGGACGCCTTCATGGCCTCGGAGTAGCGTCCGAAGTCGGCGGTCCCGGCCTCGCGCCCGAACAGGCCGTGCAGGTTGGGACCCACCTGGCTCGGCTGGCCCGGCTTGATCTTGTGACAGGCGCCGCACTTCTTGAAGACCTTGAAGCCGGACGCCGGGTCACCTTCGGCCTGCGCCGCGCCGCCGAGCGCGAGGGCGAGCAGGAACACGGGCAGGGTCAGAATCTTCTTCTTCATGGTCGTCTCGTCTCTCCGTGTGCGACGCGGCCGGACCGGCGCGCGCCGTCTGTCAGATAGGATGCGGCGGCGGTGGTTCCACCCCATGGATCTTTCCCCAACTTGAACGATGAATCGATGGTGGCGGATCAACACCACCCGGCGCGTGGCCAATGGCGAGCATGTTGACGCAGCGGCGACCTGACACGCGCATCACTCCGGAACAAAGCCGTTGACGGCTGTTCGGGGGCATCGCCACTATGCCCCGGTCGTGGGTGCGCAAGGCGCGCCTCACCATTTCAACCCGACTCAAGCGGGAGGCTTCACATGAAAATGCGGAACATGCTTCTGGCCGGTGCTGCGGCGCTGGCGCTGGGCGTGGGGACGGCGTCGGCGAAGGACATGACCTTCGCATTCCAGGGCGACGCCAACTCGATGGACCCCTACAACCTCAACGAGACCTTCACCCTCGGCTTCATGGGCAACATGTACGAGGGCCTGGTCCGGCGCGGCGCCAATCTGGAGATCGAACCGGCCCTGGCCGAAAGCTGGGAGATCATCGAGCCGACGCGCTGGCGCTTCCACCTGCGCAAGGGCGTGAAGTTCCATGACGGCCGCGACTTCACCGCCGACGACGTGGTCTTCTCCGCCGATCGCGTCCGCGGCGAGGGCTCGGACCTCAAGACCCGTCTTGCCGGCGTTGCCGAGGTGATCAAGGTCGACGACTACACGGTCGATTTCGTCACCGACGAGCCGAACCCGATCCTGCACTTCGAGTGGGAAACCTGGGGCATCATGTCGAAAGGCTGGGCCGAGGAGAACGGCGCCGTCACCGCCCAGTCGGCGACCGGCGACCAGGAGAACCACGCCACCCGCAATGCCAACGGCACCGGCCCGTTCAGGCTGGTCAGCCGCGAGGCCGACGTCGAGACCGTGGCGGAAGCCAATCCGGACTGGTGGGACAACGCGAACAAGTCGCACAACCTGACCAAGGTGACGCTGAAGCCGATCGGCTCGGACGCGACCCGGGTCGCGGCCCTGCTCTCGGGCCAAGTGGACATGGCTTATCCGATTCCGGTGCAGGACATGAACCGCGTCGATGGCAATGACGGCACCTCCATGCTGGTGGGACCGGAACTGCGCACGATCTTCCTGGGCATGGACCAGCACCGCGACGAACTGCTGTACTCCAGCGTCAAGGGCAAGAACCCCTTCAAGGACGTCCGCGTGCGGCAGGCCTTCCATCACGCGATCAACGCCGACGCGATCAAGCAGAAGGTGATGCGCGGTCTCTCCGAGCCGAGCGCGCTGATGGTGGCGCCGGGCATCAACGGCTCCGACCCGTCCTTCGAGCGTCTGCCCTACGACCCGGACAGGTCCAGGGCGCTGCTGACCGAAGCCGGCTATCCGGATGGCTTCGAGGTCGGCATGGACTGCCCGAACGACCGCTACGTCAATGACGAAGCGATCTGCCAGGCCGTCGTCTCCATGCTGGCGCAGGTGGGCGTGAAGGTGAACCTGCTGGCACAGCCGAAGGCGCTCTACTTCAAGAAGATTCTGGCGCCGAGCCTCGACACGTCGTTCTACCTGCTGGGCTGGACGCCGGGTTCCTTCGACAGCTGGAATGCGCTCTACAACCTGCATGGCTGCTACAACGAGGAAACCGGCAACGGCAAGTTCAACCTCGGCCGCTACTGCAACGAGGAAGTGGACGCTCTGACCGCGAAGATCCTGTCGGAAACCGACGCGGAGAAGCGCAACGCCATGATCAAGCAGGCCTGGACGATCACCACCGACGAGGTGGCGTATCTTCCGCTGCATCAGCAGGCTCTGGCCTGGGGCGTGCGAAAGGGCGTCAACGTCAAGCAGCGCGCCGACAACCAGTTCTCGTGGCGCCACGTCACGATCGACTGATCGACGCGGACGTGATTGCGGCCCTCCGCCCGCCACCCGGCGGCGGGGGGCCGTTCCGTTAAGGGGCCGGCATGATTGCATTCGTCATTCGACGCCTGATCCAGGCCATGATCGTGATGCTGGTCGTGGCGCTGATCGGCTTCACCATGTTCCGCTTCGTGGGCGACCCTGTGGCGCAGATGGTCGGCCAGGACACCTCGCTGGCCGAACGGGCGGAACTGCGCGAGAGGCTGGGGCTCAATGACCCGGTTCCGGTCCAGTTCGGGCGCTATGTCAGCAATGTCGTGCAGGGCAATTTCGGCATCTCCTACCGAATCGGCCGGCCGGTCGACCAACTGTTGCAGGAGCGTCTGCCGGCGACGCTGGAGCTCGCCATACTGGCGGCGATATTCGCGCTGGTGGTCGGCGTGCCGCTGGGCGTCTACACCGGTCTCTATCCCCGAAGCTGGCTCAGTCACGTCTTCCTGACGGTGTCGCTGATCGGCATCTCCCTGCCGACCTTCCTGATCGGGATATTGCTGATCCTCGTCTTCGGCGTCGTGCTCGGCTGGCTGCCGACCTTCGGACGCGGCCAGACCGTCGACATCGGCCTCTGGACGACCGGGCTGCTGACGGTTTCCGGCTGGAAGTCGATCATCATGCCGGCCTTCACCCTGGGCATGTTCCAGCTCGCGCTCATCATGCGTCTGGTGCGTTCCGAGATGCTGGAGGTGCTGCGCACCGATTTCGTCAAGTTCGCCAGGGCCAGGGGCCTGCGCAACCGCGCTGTCCACTATCGCCATGCGCTGAAGAACACCCTGGTGCCGGTCATTACCATCACCGGTCTGCAGCTCGGCTCACTCATCGCCTTCGCCATCATCACCGAGACGGTGTTCCAGTGGCCCGGCATGGGGCTGCTCTTCCTGCAGGCGATCCAATTCGTCGACATCCCCGTCATGTCGACCTACCTGATCCTGGTCGCGTTCATCTTCGTGGCCCTCAACCTGCTGGTCGACATCCTCTATTACGCCGTCGATCCTCGGCTTCGCGTCGAGCGCACGGGGGGCGGCCACTGATGGGGCCCTGGGCGCGCTTGAAGGACAATCTGGCCCGCTTTCTGGACAGCGACATCTGGCACAGTTTCCGGACCTCGCCGGTGACCGTCGCCGCCACCTCGCTGGCGCTGTTGATGATCGTCGCCGCGCTGATCGCGCCCCTGATCACGCCGCAGAACCCGTTCGATCCGGCCTCGCTGGACATCTTCGACGCCTTCACCCCGCCGATCTGGCATCCGGACGGCTACTGGCCGTTCCTGATCGGCTCCGACGACCAGGGCCGCGACCTCTATTCGGCGATCCTCTACGGCTCGCGTGTCTCGATCCTGGTGGGTTTCGCCTCGGTGCTGCTGGCGATCCTGATCGGCGTCACGCTGGGCCTGCTCGCCGGCTATCTGGGCGGCACGGCGGATTCGATCATCATGCGCATCGCCGACGTGCAGCTCAGCTTTCCCGCCCTGCTGATCGCGCTGCTGATCAGCGGCGTTTCCAAGGCCTTCTTTCCCGGCGAGAGCCATACGGACATCGCCATCGCGGTCATCACCATTTCCATCGCACTGTCGATCTGGCCGCAGTTCGCGCGCACTGTGCGCGGCTCTACAATGGTGGAGAAGGGCAAGGAGTACGTGCAGGCCGCGCGGGTCATCGGCCTGTCGCGCGGGGCGATCATGTTCCGTCACGTGCTGCCGAACGTCATGGGGCCGGTGCTGGTCATCGGCACCATCAACCTCGCCGTCGCGATCCTGCTGGAGGCGACGCTCTCATTCCTGGGTGTCGGCGTGCCGGCGACCCAGCCGTCGCTGGGGACGCTGATCCGCATCGGTCAGGACTTCCTGTTCTCGGGCGAGTGGTGGATCGTCATCTTCCCCGGCATCTTCCTGGCGCTCCTGGTCCTGTCGGTGAACCTGCTGGGCGACTGGCTGCGCGACGCCCTGAACCCGAAGCTGAGGTAGCCCGATGGCGACGCCGGTTCTGGAAGTGAAGAATCTGAGGGTCGAGTTCCCGACCCGCCGCGGCACGCTGGTGGCCGTCGACGACATCTCGCTGACCATCGACGAGGGCGAGGTGCTGGGCGTCGTCGGCGAATCCGGCGCCGGCAAGTCGATGACCGGCGCGGCGATCATCGGCCTGATCGAGCCGCCCGGGCGTATCGCCGAAGGCCAGATCCTGCTCAACGGCCGGCGTATCGACAATCTGCCCTACGAGCTGATGCGGCGCGTCCGGGGCAAGGAAATCGGCGCCATCTTCCAGGATCCGCTGACCAGCCTCAATCCGCTCTACCAGGTCTCCGAACAACTGGTCGAGACCATCCAGACGCACACCAGCCTCACCGACCGGCAGGCCCGCCAGCGCGCCCTGGACCTGCTGAAGGAAGTCGGCATCCCCGCCGCCGAGGAGCGGATCGATCACTATCCGCACCAGTTCTCCGGCGGCATGCGCCAGCGGGTGGTGATCGCGCTGGCGCTGTGCGCGGAGCCGAAGCTGATCATCGCCGACGAACCGACGACGGCCCTCGACGTCTCCATCCAGGCCCAGATCATCACCCTGCTGAAGCGGCTCTGCGCCGAGCACGGCACCTCGGTCATGCTGGTGACCCACGACATGGGCGTGATCGCGGAGACCGCCGACCGCGTGGCGGTGATGTATGCCGGACGGGTGGCCGAGATCGGCCCCGTCCAGGACGTCATCAAGCGGGCGAAGCATCCCTATACCGAGGGGCTGATGGGCGCGATTCCGGCGCTCGGCAGCCGCGTCGGCAAGCTCACCCAGATCGACGGCTCCATGCCGCGCCTGACCGACATTCCCAACGGCTGCGCCTTCCACCCGCGCTGCCCGAAGGTGATGTTCAAATGCCATACCGTCCGGCCCGACCTGATGGGCGACGGGCGCCACGACGCGTCGTGCTGGCTGCACGAGCCGGTCGAGGAGGGCGTGGTATGAGCGACGACGTCCTGCTCGAGGTCGAGGGGCTGGTCCGCCATTTCGACGTCTCGCCGCCCTGGCTCAACCGGGTGATCGAGCGCCGGCCCAAGGCCTTCGTGAAGGCCGTCGACGGCGTCAGTTTCGAGATCGGGCGTGGCGAGACCTTCAGCCTGGTGGGCGAGTCGGGCTGCGGCAAGTCCACCGTCGCCCGCCTGGTGGTCGGTCTCTACAACCCGACGGCGGGCCGGCTCACCTTCGACGGGATGGACGTGGCCGGCGACCGGGCGCGGCGGCGTAACCCGTCGGCCCAGCGGCGCATGCAGATGATCTTCCAGGACCCTTACGCCTCGCTCAATCCGCGCTGGCGGGTCGAAGACATCGTGGCCGAGCCGATCCGCCATCTCAAGCTGGCGACCGGCGAGGCGGAAATCCGCCGCCGGGTGGGCGAGCATCTCTCCCAGGTCGGCCTCAGCCCGAAGGACGGGGCCAAATATCCGCACGAGTTCTCCGGCGGCCAGCGCCAGCGGGTTTCGATCGCACGGGCGCTCGCCGGCGAGCCCGAGTTCCTGGTCTGCGACGAGCCGACCTCGGCGCTCGATGTGTCGGTGCAGGCGCAGATCCTGAACCTGATGAAGGATCTGCAGGAAGAGCTCGGCCTGACCTACCTGTTCATCAGCCACGACCTGGCCGTGGTCTATCACGTCTCCACCACCGTCGGCGTCATGTACCTCGGACGGCTGGTGGAGTGGGCGGAGACGGACACGCTGTTCACCGAGCCCCGGCACCCCTATACGCGCATGCTGCTGGACGCCATCCCGGACCTGGAAATGTCGGGACGCGCGCGCACGCCGGTCGCCGGCGAGGTGCCGAGCCCCATCGATCCGCCGCCCGGCTGCCCGTTCCATCCGCGCTGCCCGCTGGCCAATGACCGCTGCCGCGTCGAAGTGCCGAATGCGATCCACGCCGGGCCGTCCATGGTCGCCTGCCACGCCGTCGAGGAAGGCCGCCTGCCGCCCTGGGGCGAGCGCGCCTGACGCCGGACCGGTTCCGCACCTGACCTGACCGCCACTTGCGCTGCGCGTCACCCCCGCCTCAGTGCGGGGGTCCGGAGCGGCTTCGCCGCAACTTTGAAAATGGCCCGGATGCCCGCACGGGGGCGGGCATGACACCGAAGGGCCAGGACCGATTCAATCGGTCACCTGGCGTTCTGCCGGTCCGCCGGGAACAGCTTGTACATGTAGGTGGTGGCGTCGTAGCGCCCGCCCTCGGGCGTCATGGCGAAACGCGGGATCTCGCCCGCCACCCGGTAGCCGGCGGCCGCGTAGAGCGGCTGGGCCGCATCGCCGGTCCGGGTGTCGAGCGTCACCAGCGTTCTGCCCAGCGCCGCGGCCTTCGCATCCAGCGCCGCCATCAGCGCCCGGCCGATGCCGCGCCGCCGCCAGCCGGGATGAACCAGCAGCTTGGTGACCTCGCCGCGATGGCGCTGGTTGGGCGGCATGTCGAGCAGCAATTGCACCGTGCCGCAGACCTGCTCCCCGTCGAGCGCCGCCCAGAGGATGCGTCCGCCGGCCCGGAGCGGCGGCAGCACCTTCATCCTCCAGAAGGCCTCGGCCTCTTCGCGGGGGAAGGGCCAGATGAAGTTCACGTTGGCGCCGGCCTGGACGGCGGCGTGCAGCACCTCGGTGAAGCCGTCCAGCCGCGCCTGGAGCCCGGCCGCGTCGACCTCCTCGATCCTGATGCCTTCCATGTCCGTTTCCTTCTCAGACGACGACGAGGATGTAGCGGGCGCCGCTGCCGGCGGGCGTGCGGAAGGCGCTGGCGCCGTGCAGCTGGTAGCGGAGGCAGTCGCCGGGTCCGAGCCGCCAGGCGGCGTTCTCGTGCTCGATCTCCAGCGCGCCGTTCAGCATCACCAGGTGATGCTCCAGCCCGGCGACCGGCGGGGACGGGTAGGCGATCTCCGCGCCCGCCGCCAGCTCGCACTCGATCACCTCGGCGGCCAGGCCGCGCGCGGGCGGTGAGACCGAACGGCGCACGAAGCCCGCGTCCGGATCGGTCCAGACCGGCTGTTCCCCGCGCTTCATGTGCGGCCGCCAGTCGTCCTCGACCATGGTCATCAACCGCGAGATCGGCAGGCCGTAGGCGGCGCAGAGCCGGCCCAGCGCCTCGGCTGTCGGGCTGACCTCGGCGTTCTCCAGGCGGGAAAGTGTCGCCCGGCTGACGCCGCTCCGCGCCGCCAGCTCCTGCAGCGACAGGCCATGCTCGCCGCGCAGGCGTTTCAGCCGTCCGGCCAGGCGCAGTGTCAGATCGGTATCCTGTCCTCCCATATTCGGGAATAAATCCTGAAAATGGGACAGACGCAAGCCCGCATTCAGGCGCTTGACCGGCCGCCGGGCCAATGGTCCCCTCCGCGCGCCGCAGCAGAGGAGAGCGTCCGTGCCCGAAGCCACCCCCCGCGAGATCGAGGCCTTTCTGGCCGAGGCCTTCCCCCAGATCGCCGACCTCAACCTGCGCGTGGAGCAGGCCGGCGGCCGCAAGGCGCGGGTGCGCATGCCGATCGGCGAGGACAATCTGCGCCCCGGCGGCACGGTCTCCGGGCCGACGCTGTTCTGGCTCGCCGATCTCGGGCTCTACATCGCCGTGCTGGCGGACCTGGGAACCGAGGCGGCCGCGATGGCGGTGACCGCCAACGCCACGGTGAACTTCCTCAGCAAGCCGGAACGCGCCGATCTCATCGCCGACGTCCGGCTGATGAAGCTGGGCCGGCGGCTGGCCGTCGGCGAGGTCGCGATCTATTCGGAGGGCAAGGACGACATGGTCGCCCACATCACCGGCTCCTACGCCCTGCCGCCCGCGAAAACGGGATGAGTGCGGCTCATTCCGTGCGCCGCGCGGTGATCTCTCCGGCCTGACCCGCGTCCAGGACCAGGACGCGGTCTTCGCCGATCCGGTAGCCGCGGACCTCGCCCAGCAGGTGAAGGAAACGGCTTTCCGTTTCCATCAGAGGCCCGGCGCAGGCCTTTTTCGTCGCCGCGACCGGCCCGGTGGAGAACTCGGGGCCGTTCAGGTCGTAGCTGGTGGTGTAGGCGTTGCAGCCGGCCTGCCCGTAGAGACGGCCTTCGCGGTCGAAGATCATCGACGGCGGTCGCTCGCCCACGGAATCGGCTCCGGCCAGCGCCGTCACCGCCCAGCGCGCGCCCACCAGCAGATCGCGCGGCTCGCCGCCGCAGCCCTCCCAGGTCTCATGGTCGAGGGTCACCGTCACCGTCTTCGGATAGGGCGTGCCGGCCATGGAATCCTGGCAGAGCCGGTCGTCGATGCGGATATCGAGCGCGTGGTCTTCCGTGGCGGCGCGGTAGGTGCGGACACCGGGGCCGGTTTCGGGCGGCGGCGTCGGCATGGTGACGGTGCGCTCGCCATAGTCGGCCTCCAGCCGGAGGCGGTCCGCCGTGATCTCCAGCAGCCAGCCCGGTTCCTGTCCCCTGGCCTCGAAGGGCAGGAAGGGTCCGTGTTCGGCGCGGCGGCAGTCCAGGGTCTCCGCGGCGCCGACCTTGAGCAGCGCCGTGGCGCCCTTGTCCCAGAACAGTACCGGCTCGCCGCCGCCCGCTGACTCGTAGCGCGCGCCCGAGGCCGACCGCACCCGGATGAGCTGGCGGCGCTCATCGCCGATCATGATCTCCGGTCCGCTGTCCGTCCGCTGGAGGTCGACATCCACGTCGCCGCAGCGATAGGCGGTTCCCTGATCCTGCGCGGCGGCTCCGCCCGCGGAGGCGAGCGTCAGCAGCGCGGCGGCGGCTGAAATCATCAATCTCTGCATGGGATGGTCTCCGTGTCCGGATCGCTCCGGTCACGGATGTGGCGAGCGCCGGCGGCCCTGCCAACCGGCGGACCGTCAGCCTACTTCGACAGTTCCTTCATGCCGTCTTCCAGGCCCTCGAGGGTCAGCGGGAACATCCGGTTGCCCATCAGGTCCTGGAGCAGCTTGATCGACGGCGTATAGTCCCAGTACTTCTGCGGCACCGGGTTGAGCCAGATCGCCTTGTGGTAGACGTCCAGGAAGCGCCGCATCCAGGCCTCGCCGGCTTCCTCGTTCCAGTGCTCCACCGAACCGCCGGGATAGACGATCTCGTAGGGGCTCATGGTGGCGTCGCCGACGAAGATCAGCTTGTAGTCGGCGGGGAAGGTGTGCAGCACCTGCCAGCTGTCGACGAACTCGGTGTGGCGGCGGCGGTTGTCCTTCCACAGCTTCTCGTAGAGGCAGTTGTGGAAGTAGTAGTATTCGAGGTGCTTGAACTCGGTCTTGGTCGCCGAGAACAGCTCCTCGAGCGTGCGGATGTGGTCGTCCATCGACCCGCCGATGTCGAGCAGCAGCAGCACCTTCACCGTGTTGCGCCGCTCGGGCACCATCTTGATGTCGAGATAGCCGGCGTTGTCGGCGGTCGACTTGATGGTGTTGGGCAGGTCGAGCTCCAGCTCCGCGCCCTCGCGCGCGAAGCGGCGCAGGCGCCGGAGCGCCACCTTGATGTTGCGGGTGCCGAGTTCGACGTCGTCGTCCAGGTTCTTGAATTCGCGCTTGTCCCATACCTTCACCGCGCGGCGGTGGCGGCTCTCCTTCTGGCCGATGCGGACGCCCTCGGGGTTGTAGCCATGGGCGCCGAAGGGGGAGGTGCCGGCGGTGCCGATCCACTTGTTGCCGCCCTGGTGGCGGCCCTTCTGCTCCTCGAGGCGCTTCTTCAGCTCCTCCATCAGTTTCTCGAAGCCGCCCATGGCCTCGATCTCGGCCATTTCCTCGGGCGTCAGCACCTTCTCGGCCAGTTTCTCCAGCCACTCCTCGGGGATCTCGTGGGTCTCCTCCGCGGAGACGAAGTTGAGGCCGTTGAAGCACTTGCCGAAGACCTGGTCGAACTTGTCGATGTTCTTCTCGTCCTTCACCAGCGTGGCGCGGGCGAGGTAGTAGAATTCGTCGACGCGGTAGTCGGTGACGTGCTGCTTCATCGCCTCCAGCAGCGTCAGGTACTCGCGCAGCGTCGCCGGCACCTTGTGCTGCCTCAGCTCGAGGAAGAAATTCACGAACACGGCATCCTCCCCTGGCGGAAAGTCCCTCGCTGCGCTCGGTGTACTTTCCTGCCAGTCAATCCGGCGTCGACGCGGCTTGAGGCGGCTCTGCGCCGCGTCGACCAACTTGTTTCGCGCCTGTCCCGGCGGCGACGCCGCCGGCCGGCCGAAATCGTGAAATCCGTCCGCAGGGCCGCCCCGAGGGCGGATTTCGCATGATCCGTCATGGGAGCGAAGCATGCCGGCCCGGGGGCCGGCGACTTCGCCCCAGCCGACATTACTTGTTCTGCTCGCGCTTGGCGAGGAAGGCCAGCCGCTCGAACAGGTGCACGTCCTGCTCGTTCTTCAGCAGCGCGCCGTGCAGCGGCGGGATCAGCTTCTTCGGATCGCGCGACTTCAGCGTCTCGGCCGGCAGATCCTCGGACATCAGCAGTTTCAGCCAGTCGAGCAGTTCCGAGGTCGAGGGCTTCTTCTTCAGGCCCGGGACGTCGCGGATGTCGTAGAAGATGCGCAGCGCCTCGGAGACCAGCTCGCGCTGGATGCCCGGATAGTGCACGTCCACGATCTCCCGCATGGTGTCGTCGTCGGGGAAGCGGATGTAGTGGAAGAAGCAGCGGCGCAGAAAGGCGTCCGGCAGCTCCTTCTCGTTGTTGGAGGTGATGATGATCAGCGGGCGCTGCTTGGCGACCACCGTCTCGCCGGTTTCGTAGACGTAGAACTGCATGCGGTCGAGTTCCAGCAGCAGGTCGTTGGGGAACTCGATGTCGGCCTTGTCGACCTCGTCGATCAGCAGCACGGGGCGCTTCTCGACCGTGAAGGCCTCCCAGAGCTTGCCGCGCTTGATGTAGTTGCGGATGTCGTTGACCCGCTCGTCGCCGAGCTGGGAGTCGCGCAGGCGGCTGACGGCGTCGTACTCGTAGAGACCCTGCTGCGCCTTGGTGGTCGACTTGACGTGCCATTCGATGAGCTGGGTGTCGAAAGCCTTCGCGACCTCGTGGGCCAGGATGGTCTTGCCGGTGCCGGGCTCGCCCTTGATCAGCAGCGGCCGTTCAAGGGTAGCGGCGGCGTTCACCGCGACCATCAGGTCTTCGGTCGCCACGTAGGTGCTGGTGCCTTCGAAACGCATGTTCACTCCATCCCCGTCATCTGGTTCCTTCGGTAGCTGGCCGGCAAACTAGGTCTACTCGCGGGTACGATCAAGCCTGCCGGCGCGGGCGGCGCGCATGCGCCATGCGGCCGCTCGCCTTGGCGCGGCACTTGCTGTAGCTTGCCGGCCGGTACCGGTGCGGCCGGCTTGATTCGTTCCGGGGGGTGACTGGTCATGACCGAACATTTCGACGCGGCGGCCTTCGGCGCGCTCAGGCAGACCCTGGGCGACGAGATGGTCGGGATGCTGCTCGGAAAGTATCTCGTGCAGATGGAGGAGAAGATCGGCCTGCTGCGCCAGGGCGTCGAGGCCCGCGACATGGCCCAGGTGCGCCAGCAGGCTCACGATCTGACCTCCAGTTCCGGCTCTGTGGGGCTGGGCGCGATGAGGGACAAGGCGAGCGAATGCGAATTCGCGGTCAAGGAGGGGCGCGAGGATGCGGCGCTGGAGCACGCCCGCGCGCTGATTGCGCTGGCGCCGGAGACGGCGGCGGCCATCCGCGAGACGTTTCCCGGCCTGCCGTGAACGCCGGACGCCGCCGAGGGGAGAAAAGGGAAGCGTATGAACAAGCGTATTCTGGTGGTCGAGGACAACATGCTTGTCCAGGAAGTCTATGCGTCGGCGCTGCAGAAGCTCGACTGCGACATCGTCACCGCCGATGACGGCCATGAGGCGATGGCGCTGGCCGAGGAGGAGCGGCCGGACCTGATCATCATGGACATCATGCTGCCCGGCGTTTCCGGGCTCGACCTGGTGCAGAAGATGAAAGCCGATCCGAAGCTCGCCGACGTGCCGATCATCGTCGTCACCACCATGGCGACCGCCGGCGACCAGAAGATGATCCGGGCGGCGGGCGCCGACGCCTATCTGCCCAAACCGATCCAGGTCGACGAGTTCATCGAAGCCGTCCGCCGGACGCTGGAAGGCTGATCCGGCCATGGCGCACTGGCTCGTGACCGGCGGCTGCGGCTTCATCGGCTCCCATCTCTGCGACGCCCTGGCCGCGCGCGGCGACGCGGTGACGATCCTGGACGACATGTCCACGGGCAAGCGGGAGAACGCACCCGCCGAGGCGGAGGTCGTCGAGGGCGACGTGGCCGACGCCGCGCTGGTCCGGCGGCTGATGGAAAAGGCCGATGGCTGCTTCCACCTCGCCGCCGTGGCCTCGGTGCAGCGCTGCACCGAGGAATGGGTGACCAGCCACCGCACCAACCTGACCGGCACCATCACGGTGTTCGACGCCGCCCGCCAGGCCGGCGGCCGGCCGGTGATCTACGCCTCCTCGGCCGCCGTCTACGGCGACAACCCCGACGTGCCGCTGGACGAGGACGCACGGACCAGGCCGCTCTCGGCCTATGGCGCCGACAAGCTGGGCTGCGAGCTGCACGGCCGCGTCGCCCATGGCGTGCACGGCGTGCCCAATACTGGCTTTCGCTTCTTCAACGTCTTCGGGCCGCGCCAGGATCCGAAGTCGCCCTATTCCGGCGTCATCGCCATCTTCACCGACCGCATCCGCGCCGGTCAGGGCATCACGATCTTCGGCGACGGCGAGCAGGTCCGGGACTTCGTCTATGTCGGCGACGTGGTGCGCCACCTGCTGGCGGCGATGGACGGCGGCGGCGGCGAGGGGACGGTCTTCAATGTCTGCACCGGCCGCAAGACCTCGGTGCTGGATCTGGCGAACACGATCGCGGAGCTGTCGGACGCCGAAGCCGACATCACCTTCGCCGAGCCGCGCGCCGGTGACATCCGCACCTCGTTGGGCGATCCCGCGAAAGCCGACGCCGCCTTCAACGTCCCCGCGGAGACCGACTTCCGCAGCGGTCTGCGCCTGACGCTGGAGAGCCATTGATGTCGTCCAGCATCTGACTGGAGAGCCACCCGCCCGGCCTGTGACCCCCGCCCTGTGCGGGGGTCCGGTGCGGCTTCGCCGCGAGTCAATAGTTCACCGGATGCCCGCACGGAGGCGGGCATGACAAAGAAATGATCCGCGGCGATTCAGTCAGATCATATTCTCCGCTGGCGGCAGTTACTTCTCCGGCAGGGGGAAGCGCTCGAGATAGGGCATGTAGGCGTCCTCGACGTCGATCTGCAGGCTGCCGAGGATGCGGACGACCGCATTGTAGGTCGCCACGGCCAGCACGAGTTCGATGATCAGGTCGTGGCCCAGATGATCCTCCAGGGCCCTGAAGGTCGCGTCCGCGACCGCGCCGTCCAGCGTCATCTCCCGCGCTGCCCGGCAGGCGAGCTTCGCCAGCGGATCGAGTTCGCTTTCACAGCCTTCCGCTTCGGCGATCAGGCCCTCGATATCCGTATCGCTGACGCCGAAGTCGTAGCCGATCCTGATGTGATGCGACCACTCGTAGGGGGAGCGCGCCAGCCAGCCGACGGTCAGGATGGCCAGTTCCCGGATCCGCCCGTCCAGCTCGCTCACGTTGCGGATGTGGTTGCCCAGGCGGGCGAAGGCCCGCGCGGCGGACGGATTGTTGGCCAATGCCCGGAACAGGTTGATGCCCGAACGCTCCAGCAGCGGCCTGTCGTCCTCTGCCAGGTCATCTTTCGTCAGGTATTTCACGCGCGCCATTTTCCGGTCCCCCCTCTGGCTGCCTCAGCCGGCCGAATCCCGTTCCGGCCCGGTCAGCGTCACCCCGCCGTCCACCACCAGCGTCTGGCCGGTGACATAGCGCGCCTGGGCGGACAGCAGGAAACGCACGGCCTGGCCCACGTCCCAGCCCGTGCCCTCGATGCCCAGCCGCGAGGCCTTCGCCCGCTGGGCGCGCGCTGACTCGCTCATGCCGCGGCCATAGACCATGGGCGTGTAGACCGGCCCCGGCGCGACGCAGTTCACCCGGACCCCGTCGGGTCCATGGTCGACCGCCATGGCCCGGGTGAGCGCGATCACCGCGCCCTTGGAGGCGGAATAGGCGGTCAGACCGCGCGGCCTGAGCGCCGAGATCGACGAGACGTTGACGATGGCGCCGCCGTCGCCGCTGTCGATCATCGCCGGGATGGCGTGTTTCGAGACCAGGAACATGGTTTCCACGTTGACCCGCATCACCCGCTCCCAGTCGGTCTGGCTGGTGGCGACGACGCTGCCGCGGCTGCCGATGCCGACATTGTTGTCGAGGGCATCGAGCCGGCCGAAGGCGTCCAGCGTCGCCCGCACCATGGCCTCGCACTGTGCTTCGTCGGTGGCGTCGGCCTCGAAGGCGCGGGCCTCGCCGCCCTCGCTCAAGATCATTTCCGTCGTGCGCTCGGCCAGCGTCCCGTCGCGGTCGGCGACCATCACGCGCGCGCCGGCGCGGGCCAGCAGGATCGCCGCCGCCCGGCCATTGCCGATGCCGTCGCCCGCCGCGCCGCCGCCGACGACCAGCGCCGCCTTGCCCTCCAGGCCGAAGGATTCGGTATCCGCCATCTTGTTCCCCTCCGCCGCACCGCGGCCTGCTTCAGGCGGCGTTGCGCCGCTTCCGCGTCCTCGCCTTCTTCGGCGCCGGCAGCGCCTTCGACGCACGCCGGGCCAGCACCTCGGCCAGATAGCGGCCGGTGTGGCTCTCGGCGACGGTCGCGACCTCCTCGGGCGTGCCGCAGGCGACAATCTCGCCGCCGCCGTCGCCGCCCTCCGGGCCGATGTCGACGATCCAGTCGGCGGTCTTGATGACCTCCAGGTTGTGCTCGATCACCAGAACGCTGTTGCCGCTGTCGACCAGCGTCTGCAGCACTTCCAGCAGCTTCCGCACGTCCTCGAAATGCAGGCCCGTGGTCGGCTCGTCGAGGATGTAGAGCGTGCGGCCCGTGGCTCGTTTCGACAGCTCCTTGGCCAGCTTCACGCGCTGGGCCTCGCCGCCCGAGAGCGTCGTCGCCTGCTGGCCGATCTTGATGTAGCCGAGCCCGACCCGCATCAGCGTGTCCAGCTTCTCGCGCACCGCCGGCACCGCCTTGAAGAACTCCTGGCCTTCCTCGACGGTCATCTCCAGCACGTCGGAGATCGACTTGCCCTTGAACAGGATGTCGAGGGTTTCGCGGTTGTAGCGCCGGCCCTTGCAGACGTCGCAGGTGACGTAGATGTCGGGCAGGAAGTGCATCTCGATCTTGATCAGACCGTCGCCCTGGCAGGCCTCGCAGCGCCCGCCCTTGACGTTGAAGCTGAAGCGCCCGGGCTTGTAACCGCGGGCCTTGGCCTCGGGCAGTTCCGCGAACCAGTCCCGGATCGGCGAGAAGGCGCCGGTATAGGTCGCCGGGTTGGAGCGGGGGGTGCGGCCGATGGGCGACTGGTCGATGTCGATGATCTTGTCCAGCCACTCCAGCCCGTCGATGCGCTGATGCGGCGCCGGCGCGGCCTTGGCGCCGTGCAGCCGCCGCGCCAGGGCCTTGTACAGGGTCTCGATGGTCAGCGTCGACTTGCCCGAGCCCGAAACGCCGGTGATGCAGACGAAGGCGCCGAGCGGCAGGGTGGCGGTGACGTTCTTCAGGTTGTTGCCGGTGGCGCCGACAATGCGCAGGAAGCGGTCGCGATGGCCCTCCCGCCGCCGCTGCGGCACCGGCACCTGGGCGATGCCGGCGAGATACTGACCGGTGATCGAGGCCTCGGTCTGCATGATCCGCTCGGGCGTGCCCTCGGCGATCAGCTCGCCGCCATGGGCGCCGGCCAGCGGGCCGATGTCGATGACGTGGTCGGCCGACAGGATGGCTTCCTCGTCGTGCTCCACGACGATCACCGTGTTGCCGAGATCGCGCAGGTTCTTCAGCGTCTCCAGCAGGCGGCCGTTGTCGCGCTGGTGCAGGCCGATGGAGGGCTCGTCGAGAACGTAGAGCACGCCGGTCAGGCCGGACCCGATCTGGCTGGCCAGGCGGATCCGCTGGCTCTCGCCGCCCGACAGCGTGCCGGAATTGCGGCTGAGCGTCAGGTACTCCAGGCCGACATTGTTGAGGAAGCCGACGCGTTCGTTGATTTCCTTCAGGATACGTTCGGCGATCTCCCGCTGTTTCGGGGTCAGCTTCGGCTCCAGCCCGCCGAACCACTCCGCCGCCCCCTTGATGGAGAATTCGGAGGCCTGGCCGATATGCAGGCCGTTGATCTTCACCGCCAGCGCCTCGGGCTTCAGCCGGTAGCCGCCGCAGACCGAGCAGGCAGTCTTCGCCTGATAGGTCTCGATCTCCTCGCGCATGCGCGCCGAATCGGTTTCGCGCCAGCGCCGCTCCAGATTGCGGACGACGCCCTCGAAGCCCTTGGCGGTCTTGTAGCTGCGCAGGCCGTCATCATAACGGAACTCGATCTGCTCCTTGCCCGAACCGAACAGGATCACGTCCCGCACCGCCTCGGGCAGTTCCTCCCAGGGCGTGGTCATGGACTGGCCGAAATGGCGCAGGATGCTGTCCAGCGTCTGCATGTAGTAGGGCGACGTGGTTTTCGACCAGGGCGCGATGGCGCCGGCGCGCAGGCTCAGGTCCTTCTCGGGGACCACGAGGTCGGCGTCGACATACATCTCCGTGCCCAGGCCGTCGCAGGCCGGGCAGGCGCCGAAGGGATTGTTGAAGCTGAACAGCCGGGGCTCGATTTCCTCGATGGTGAAGCCGGAGACCGGGCAGGCGAACTTGGCCGAGAAGACGGTTCGCTCGCCGCCGTCGGCGTTCTCGGCGATGGCGATGCCCTCGGCCAGCGCCAGCGCGGTCTCGAAGCTGTCGGCGAGGCGGGTGGCGATGTCGTCGCGGACGACGATGCGGTCGACCACCACCTCGATGTCGTGCTTCAGCTTCTTGTCGAGCGCCGGCACGTCCTCGATGTCGTAGAGTTCGCCGTCCACCTTGACGCGCTGGAAGCCGCCCTTCCTGAGATCCCGGAACTCCTTGCGGTACTCGCCCTTGCGGCCGCGCACCATGGGCGCCAGCAGATAGAGCCGTGTGCCTTCCTCCATCGCCATGACCCGGTCGACCATCTGGCTGACCGTCTGGCTCTCGATCGGCTCCCCCGTGGCGGGCGAATAGGGGATGCCGACCCGGGCCCAGAGCAGGCGCATGTAGTCGTGGATCTCGGTCACGGTGCCGACGGTGGAGCGCGGGTTCTTCGACGTCGTCTTCTGCTCGATCGAAATGGCCGGGCTCAGTCCCTCGATGTGGTCGACATCGGGCTTCTGCATCAGCTCCAGGAACTGGCGCGCATAGGCCGAAAGGCTCTCGACATAGCGGCGCTGCCCTTCGGCGTAGATGGTGTCGAAGGCCAGCGACGACTTGCCCGAACCGGACAGCCCGGTAATCACCACCAGCCGGTCGCGGGGAATGTCGACGTCAATGCCCTTCAGATTGTGCTCGCGGGCGCCGCGGACACTGATGACCTTCTGCATGAAACACCATCTGCCGGAAAAAGCGGAACGAATGGAAAACCTATCGCGCCTCGCCGGGCCAGACCAGACCCTCGGCGCGTCTCCGCACAATATAGGGCGTGCAGCCGGATTTGGACCGCCCCGGCTGCGGCGTGCGCCGATCAGCCGCCCCCTTCGCCGACAGTCGCAAGCCGGTGGCGTCCGCCGCCGCGAGGGGCTAAGACTCGGGGCAGAATCGATTCCGGCGCGGAGGGCTGAACATGGCAGGGGTGAACAAGGTCATTCTGGTGGGCAATCTGGGCGCCGACCCGGAAGTGCGCCGCATGAACGACGGCAATCCGGTGGTGAACCTGCGCCTCGCCACGTCCGAGCAGTGGCGCGACCGCAACTCGGGCGAACGCCGCGAGCGCACCGAATGGCACCGCGTGGTGATCTTCAACGAGAACCTTGCCCGCGTCGCCGAGCAGTATCTGAAGAAGGGCTCCAAGATCTATATCGAGGGCCAGCTCCAGACCCGGAAATGGCAGGACCAGTCGGGCCAGGACCGCTACTCGACCGAGGTCGTGCTCAACCGCTTCCGGGGCGAATTGCAGATGCTCGACAGCCGCGGCGGCGGTGGCGGCAGCGGTGGCGGCGATGACGGTGGCTATGGCGATGGCGGCGGCGGTTACGGTGGCGGCGGCCGCAGTGGCGGCGCCGGCGGCGGTAGCGGCGGCGGCCGCGACGACTATGGCGGCGGCAGCGACCTGGACGACGAAATTCCGTTCTAGGGACGGCACGAAATGGGGCCGGACTGCGGTGTCCGGCCCCGGTTGCCGGTCTGCTATTCCGCGGCGATCGACCGTGGCTTGCCGGCCAGACGGTGCGGCAGCAGCAGACCGATGGCGATGAAGACGACGCCGATGACGATGCCGACGATCTCGCCGCTCAGGCTCTCGAACAGCGCCGGGTAGCCGGCGCCCTCGATCAGACCCAGGGTCGTCTTGCCGCCGGCGATGTCGGCCAGCATCGCGCTGCCGGCGAAGTCCTCGTAGCTCACCATGTAGGCCGCCGCACCGCAGAGACCGCCGATCGCGAAGAACAGTGCGTCCTTGCGCCCCGTGGCCAGCGCCGTCAGCCCTGTCCCGGGGCAGTAGCCGGCGACCGCGAAGCCCGCGCCGAGCAGCAGGCCGCCGATGAAGACGCCGGCATAGGCCGACTTCACCGACAGGTGGCCCGGGTCGACCACGCCGAGCAGCAGGCCCCCGAACAGCAGCACCGATGCGACGCCGATGCCGGTGAAGATGGTCTTCATCAGGTGCGTTTCGGTCAGGTTCAGCATGCGGATGATGTAGCCGGGATTGGTGGCGCCGATCCGGTCCAGCGTGGCGCCGAACGCCGCGCCGAGGACGATGGCGAGAAGCATCTCGGTCATGGCTCAGGCCTCCTTGCGGAACAGGATGAGGGCCACGGGGATCGCGGCGAGAAAGGCGCCGGCGGCGAAGACGTAGCCGGAAAGGGCGGTCTGCATCATGCCGCTCATCATGTGGCCGGAGGTGCAGCCGCCGGCCAGGCGGGCGCCGAAGAGCACGATGAATCCGGCGACGAAGACCGCGGTGTAGCGCTTCGCCGGAGAGTCGCCGAAGTTGGCGCGCCAGACCGCCGGCATCGTACGCTCTTCCCGGCCGACGCCGCCGCGAAGCAGCGCCGAGACGAGGGCGCCGGCCATCATCGCGATGACGAAGACGAAACTGTAGTTCAGCGGGTTGGCGACATTCTTCGCATAGCTCCCGCCGCTCTTGTCGAGATAGGCGTTGGGGCTGGCGTAGCCGCTCTTCGCCGTCTCGTCGACGACGACGATTTCAGGCGCGAACAGGTCCCAGATCATGCCGTCCAGGATCACGAACTGGGTCGAGACGCCGATGGGCTTCACCAGCAGGACCGCGGCGAAGAAGACGACACCCAGCAGGATGCCGCCATTGCGTGGCGAGAGGATCATCGCCCACCTCCATTTTACAGGGTTCAGATGGACAATAGATCACGGGACGGCCGCCGCAGGCTTGATCTGGGTCAAGTGGCGCGGCGCCGCGGATCAGAACCGCCAGACGATCCGTTCGCCGTCGCGTTCGACGCGGAAGCGCCGGGTGCGGTCGTGGACCAGAAGACAACCCTCGATCAGTCCCGACCAGGCGCGCAGCAGGGGATCGAACTGGTCCTCCCGGCCGCGCATGGTGCGCCAGCCGGTCTGCGCGACCGTATGGGCGTCCTCGCGCCCGGCCGCCTCGTCCATCCCGGACAGCAGAGCCAGCAGGAAATCGCCGAAGTCGCCGGACTCGCCCATGATATCGCGCAGCTTGCCATAGTAGTGCAGGCCGATCCTGACCCCGGCGCCGTGGCCGGCCTCCCCGGCGTCGCGCGCGCCGAGCACCTCGATCAGCGCCGGCAGGGCGTTGGTCAGATAGGTGACGGCGTAGTTGCGTTTCACCTTCAGCAGCCGGTCTTCCGGCCAGTCGACCGTCGGGAATTGCGCCGGGTCGTAGTCGGGCCGGGGGTGGTCCGGCTCGAAACTGAGTCGTTCATGGGGCGCCAGCGGCCGGCCCCGGTCGATGAAGAACCCTTCCAGGCCCGGGTGGCCCTCCGCCGTTTGCCCGACGCAGACATAGCCGAGACTCTCGACGCCGAGGGTGGCGCCGATCTGGCTGTGGAAGCCGCGCATGGGCGCGGTCGAGACTTCGGGCGGAATGGCGCAGATCGCCGTGCCGTCGTACATCCAGCGCGGCGTGGGATAGCGGATCCAGGCCTTTTCCGGGCTCTCGACGGCGCATTCGACCAGCACACCGCCCAGCTTGTTGGCGAGATAGAGGAACTTCGCCGCCGTCTCGGCCGGCGGCAGGCCGGCAAGGCCGAGTTTCTCGATGGATTGCAGGAACTTCTGCCCCCGCTGGCGCTCGAAGGTGCGCTTCATCATCTCGGCTGCGGCATCCGTACCGTGCTTCTGCAGGACGAAGAGGATCAGGCCGATGAAGTAGCGGTGGTGCAGTTCGCGCGCCGCGTCCCAGCGCGCCGCCTGAATCGGGTCGATGGCATTCATGCGTCCAAGCTACCGCCGGGATTCCGCCGCGCCAACGCATCATGCGCGTCCGACCGGAAAACCGCCATCTGGCTGGCGCCCCCCAACTCGGGGTGAACGCCTCCGATATCGCGGAATTCGACCTGGTAGCCGGCGCTTCCGGCGACCCTGGCGCCCCATTTCCGGAACCTGGCCCGAGGCCATTCGAAGCGGTGGCCCGGATGGCGGAAGCGGCGGGCCGGCACGCCGAGGATGGCGTTGTACTCGACGTTCGGCGTCGTCACGATGACGGTCTTCGGGCGCAGGTCGTGGAACACTGCGCGCTCCAGCTTCGACAGCCGTTCCGGCTCGATATGCTCGATGGTCTCCAGCAGCACCGCGCAGTCGAACCCCCGCAGGTCCGTCTGGGGTTCCAGCATCGAACCCATACGGACTTCGATCCGCCCGGCGCCGTCCGCCTCGGTCTTCAGTCTCTCCCTCAGACGGTCCAGCGCCCGGGGACACAGATCCATCCCGACCAGCCGTCCGATGCCGGAATTCCGCGCCAGTCGCACGAGGAGATCGCCGTCGCCGCAGCCCAGATCGACGAGGCTGGCGGGCCCGCTCTCGTCGATGGCGGCGCAGACCGAATCCAGCCGTTGCGTATGCAGCAAGGTGGTCATTCGCCGTCATTCCCCGGCTCGGGCCGCTGCATCAGGACGACATCCTTGACGGGCGTGCGGAAGGACCAGCCCCAGCTGTCGGCGAGATGGCGGAAGGTCGATTCGCGGTAGAACACGACATGGGTCGGATCCCGGCGGTAGTGCCAGGCGGCGAAGCGCGCGTCGTCCGTCTGGAAACACGTCATGATGCCGAGCCAGCCCCCGGGCCGTACGAGCCGGCGCAGCCGGCGGAACTCTTCCGCCGGCCGGTGAAAATGCTCCGCCGTCTCGCTGCAGACGACGAAATCGTAGACGTCTTCGAGCACTGTCGGATCGGGCGCGAAGAAGGGATCGTAGAGCGCCACTTCGTGACCGGCCTCGTGGAACATCGCGGCGAGAGCCGGGCCCGGCCCGCAGCCATAGTCGAGTCCGGCCGACGGGGACTCCAGACGGTCGAGCAGCGGCAGCGCCAGCTTCGAGAGAAAACGCCGGTAGCTCGGATCGCCAACGTCGTTCTGGTGCCCTGTGTAATAGGCCCGCTCGGCCGCGCGCGCCGGCAGCTGAGCCGGATCGAGAAAGCGGGCCTCGCAATCGCGGCATCGCCAGTAGTCGCGCCCGTCCACTGCCAGCAGGACCGCGGTTCGCGCGGACAGGCAGACCGGGCAGGCCGGCTCGGTCGGCGGCGGCGGCCCACGGCGGGCGGCGGTCCTCACGTTCGTTTCATCCACCTCATTCGGATCCTTGCCGCTCATCGGCTGTCGTGTCCGGCCATGATTGCCTTAGGTTCAGGATCGCAAATCCGCCGTCCGCCGCGCAAGCCGCCGGCGCAGCATCTCTGCGAACGCGATCCAGACGATCCAGAAGCCGGCGACCAGCGTCACGAGGGCGGTCGCGGGCAGGTCGAGGCCATGGCGCTGAGCGGCGAAGAAGCCGGCGGTGACCAGTCCGCCATAGAGCATGATCATCGAATAGCCGTGGCCGGCCAGATTGCCGCGGCGGACCATCGCCATGGACCAGGCCAGCGTGAACAGCGTCCAGGCCGAGAGCGCGTGCAGGAAGCTGAAGCCGCCGGTCAGCGAAGTCAGGAAAAAGGAGCTCAGCGCCGTCAGCGCCATGGCCGCCACGTAGGCACGGCCGACAAGGCGGTGGCGGCGGCCGGCCTTGCGCCCGGCGATCTGGACGGCGCCGAGAATGAGGGCGGCGAAGGCGAGGGCGGTATGGGCGAATTCCATGGCGGTCTCTCCGCATCGGGTTGGCGATGGCGGAGAGATGCAGAGGCCGCCGGCACGCCGCCAGCGCGATTGCGCCGGCTGCGCCGCAGGTTTCGCAGGTTGCGCAGGGGGCGCAGTTCGCGCTTCGCGAAGCGCGCCCCCACCGGCTGCGGCCCGTCAGGGATCAGCCGGCGATGAAGTCCTTGGCGAAGTCCTTCAACGCCTCCGGCCCGCCGTCGCCGCCCAGCGCGCTCGGCATGATCACCGCGCGCTCGACGCCCAGCTTCTCCAGGCCCTCCAGCATCTCCCGGCCCATCTGCGGTACCCAGATGGTCGACAGCTCGATCTCGCCGATTTCGCGGCCCTCGGCCTCCAGCGCCGATTTCAGCTCGTCGAGCTGGCCGGGAAGCTGCCGCAGGTCGGCGCCGGGGATGAACCATCCATCGCCGTATTTGGCGATCCGTTCGAAGATCCTGCCCTTGTTGCCGCCCATGTGGATCGGCACGCCCGGGCGCTGCACCGGCACGGGATAGCTCTTGAAGTTGTGCCAGCTGAGGAACTCGCTCTCGTGCTCGACCGTCTCGCCGGACCAGACCTTCTTCAGGGCGACCATGTAGTCGTCGAAGCGCGCGCCGCGGCGCTCGAACGGCGTGCCCATGGCCTCGAACTCCTCGCGCAGCCAGCCGATGCCCGCGCCCAGCATGAATCGCCCGCCGGAGACGAAGTCCAGGCTCGCCGCCTGCTTGGCCAGCAGCAGCGGGTTGGTCTGGGAGACGATGTTGATGCCCGTCGCCAGTTTGATGGTGCTCGTCGCCTGGGCGATCGCCGTGAGCGCGATCAGCGGATCGACGAAGTTGGTCTCCGGGGCCGCGCCCATCTTGCCGGACTTGTTGTAGGGATACTTCGAATCGTAGTCATGCGGCACGATCACGTGTTCGAAGGTCCAGACGCTGTCGAAGCCGAGTTCCTCGGCCGCCTGCGCCATGGCGATCATCTGCGCCGCCGACTGCACGCCGACATTCACCGGCACGATCCCGAATTTCATCTCTTCCGCTCCCTGCTGATTTCATTGACTGGCTGCGGGGCAATGTAGCGTTGCGACGCGCGAGGCCAAGCCATCTCCGGCGTCCCGCTCTCCCGCGACCGGTCCTGCCCCGCGCCTATCCGCCTGGTGCTTCTCCGGCCAGCGACGTCACGGGGATGCGGTCGGCGGCCCAGCTGCCCACGGCCATCTCCCTAACCCGCTCGACCACGTCGCGCGGAACGGCGCCGCGCCGCGCCTCTCTGAGCGGCTGGTCGTGGAACAGGTAGAGGCGCGAAAGGAATTGCTCGAACTCCAGCGATCCCTCGCCGGAGCGCTCCCCGTTGCCGCCTGTGGTCACCGTCACGCCATGGCCCCAGTCCTGACCGCTGTCATTGTTGGGGTTGAAGAAGTACACGCGCATCTCCCCCGACCGTCCCGGCGCGACGCGCAGGATGGTGATGGCGTGCCAGCCGACGAACGCGCCCGTGGCGTCCGTGAAGGCGATCCCGGCCGGCTGCGGATGGATCAGCGGGCGGTCCCCGTTGTAGGCGGGGTGATAGGTCTCGTGGAACCGGGCGACGAACCCCTCGTAGTCGGCAAGCTGGCCGGTGGCGATGTCGACGGCCACAGCACAGTCGCGCGCCACCCACCAGCCATGGAACTCCGGATTGATCCAGCGATGGGGGTCGCCCGGCCGCCCCGCGCAGCGCCGGCCCATCTCGGCATAGATCCGGTCCAGATGCGGCACCAGCAGGACCGAGACCGGATCGGCGTCGATCGGGCCGAACCCGGCGAGCCCCGCCGGCAGGTCGGCGGAGTTCACCGCCTCGCCCTCGAAGTGCATCAGGATGGTTTCGGCCTCACCCGCCTGCACGATCAGATGCAGCAGGTAGTCGGGGTCGTTCAGCGCCCACATGGAGATCGCGCGTGCGGACTGGCAGGTCGGATTGGCGCCCTGGCCGACGCCCAGGGGCAGGCCGAGCACTTCCAGCGCGCCCGCCAGGAGATGGGACTCCGGCGAAGTTCCCGGGCCGAAGGCCTGCGCCAGGCGTTCGCGCACCGCGGTTGTGGGTTCGAGGCGGAGAACGCGTTTGAGGGACGGTGGCATGGGCGCGTGATGCAGCACGCCCCTCTCCATCAGCGACGCCAGGCCGTAGAGCGCCTGCGGCGTCGCCGGCGTGACCGCGGCGCGGATGAGTTCCTCCGTCAGGCCGCGGAAATTCCGCCAGCAGTCGAGCCCGGTCGAGCCCAGCCCCATCGCCTCGGGAACGAGCGGCCGGTCGGGATAATCCAGGGCCCAGAGAAGAAAGGCGACGTGATAGTCGGATACGAGGCCGGTGTCGTGCATCGATCGCGCGAAACCCATCGCTTCCCGCGACAACCCGGAATCGTCCATGTGCGACAGCCGCTCGCGATAGGCTTCGAGACCCGGGTCGTCGAGCGTTTCCGCCGTCGGCCCGAACAGGGCGCTGACCAGCCGCTCCGCGCCGAGGCGTTCGGCGCCCGGCTCGCTGCCCTGCCGGTTCAGCGCGACGGCGATCTGCGTGATCATGTCCTTGACCGGCCCGACCTGGACCGGCCGCTGTTCGAGAATCCGCCAGATTTCCGCAACGAGGACGCCGAGCACGTCGCGCAGGCCGATCCGCGCCGCGATGAAGTGCAGAAGCCGCGCGTTCACGTCGGCCCGTTCCCCGCTCGTCCGGCTGGATTCGTCGGACAGGTTGAAGAATCGCCTCAGGTTGAGGGCCAGGATCTGGGTCAGGAAATGCTGCGCATGATCCCCGCCCAGCGTCGGATGCTGGGCCTCGCCGCAGGCGACGGCAAGAAAGCGCAGCAGACTGGCCGCCTCCAGACTCGCCAGGGCCTCATCGGGGCTGTCCAGAGACGGGCTCACCAGCTGCGGCAGCAGCACCGTCGGATTCTCCCAGTCCGAGCCGGCGAAGAGCCCGGCCGCGTCAAGGCGCGGCGCGCGCTGATAGACGGCATCCGGGCCACCGGCAAGCCGGAGCAACCGCCCGATCACGTCGAGAACCGGGCGCTGATGGCGCTGCTTGGCGAAGCTTCGGGCCTGTTCCAGGCGCTGCAGGGCGACGTCGAGCGTCCCGGCGAGACGCTCGACCTCCGCACTCGCTTCCGTCATGGCGCCTCGCTCCGGCGAGGCGGGCCGTTGGCTTCCATCACACGTAGAAGTCCAGTTCTTCCTGGGCTTTCAGCAGATCACGCAGTTTGTGCGGATCGTCGCCGAAGAAATAGGCCAGCCCCCAGTGCGTGCCGAAGGCGGTGCGTTTCGCCACTTTCTGCTCCATCGGATCCGCGAGTTCGTGGAACTCGAAATAGGGGTGATTGGCGGTTTCCTCTGGCACTCTTAGCTGGCTGACGACGCGGCGGCGCGGATAGACGCCGAAGCAGCCCGCATGTCCCCTGGCGCCCTTCACGGGCTCGGGGAAGAAGGCGTCGATCTCCTCCTGCTTGGTTTTCGGGTCGAACATCACGACGAGGCCCTGATAGCCGTTGAAGCCGTAGGCGCGCTCGATCAGCTCCAGCGCGTTGAAGCCCGGCGGCCTGTAGGCGACCTCGCCGAAGTAGAGCTTGTTGTCGCTGGTCAGGAAATATTCCGGGTGGATGAAGCCGAAATCGATGTCGAAGGTCTCGATCAGCTTCTCGATTTCCTCGGTGATACGCGCCCGGTGCGACTCGAGTTCCGGCGTCGCCGGTACGAACACCGAATAGCCGAGGGTGACGTACTCCGAGATGTTCAGGAACTGGATCTTGCGGTCCTTGATCCAGGCCTCGACAGCGAATTCCCAGCCGTCGAGATGCGATTCCAGCAGCGCCGGAAATTCCTCGTCGGGAATGTTGTCGACGTCCTCGGGCGTGCGGATGACGCGGTGGCCGGCGGTGCCGGACTTGTCGAACGCCTTGAAGTGAATGGGATCGTTCGGGTCGCCGTCCAGCTTCAGCAGCGTCTGGTTGACGCGCTTGAGGAACCGGATCACGTCGCTGCGGTCCTGCGCCTCCTCGAAGACGCCGACGCGGATGCCGCCCAGCTGGGCCCGGCGCTTCATCAGCGACTTGTCGCGGAACAGCATCGACTGGCCCAGCAGCCGTGGATTGCCCAGCAACACGGAATTGACCGCGCCGGCCCACTCCACGGTCTCCTCGAACAGCGGGATTGCGACATCCACGCCCTCGTCCTTGAGCTGGTGCGCCAGTTCGTGAGAGCGCTCGTTCAGCCGGTCGAAATTCCACGGCATGTAGGGAATGCCGTGTTCCTTGCAGTAGTCCTCCGCCCACGGGGGCGCGACGACAATGTAGCGCCGGTCGAAACGGTCGACGGCGTCGATGGCGTTCAGGCTCCAGCCCAGCAGCGCCACGTAGCCCTTCTCGGGATTGTAGTTGTTCATGTCTCCTCTCTCGGTCGGGTGCGACCGGTGATACACAACACGACGACCACCGCTGCTCGCGGCGGACCAGAAGAACGGTCACGGTGCGGGAGGATCGAACCCGGCGAGCAAATCGTCAGCGTGGGTCGTCGGTGCCAAGCGTAGGCATTGAGCGGCCGTGGCGCAACCGCTGGCCCCGGCGAGCCGGCCCAGACCCTATTCGAACCAGTCGAATTCGGGGCCGGCGACCTCGCGCAGCCGGCGGTAGTCGGCGTCGAACAGATCGCGCAGATGGCGGCGCGTCGCCTCGGGTATCTCGTCGTCATAGGCGCCGACGTTCCGCGGCGCGTAGTCGATGCCGTCGGCGCGCGGCAGACCCAGAAAGCCGAAGACGCGCTCGGTCTCGGTCGCCGGATCGGCGAAGAAAGCCTCCGACTTCACCAGGCAGACATTCTCGCGCCCCAGCACCCGGTACAGCCGCTCCACCTGAGGGGCGTAGCGGCTGCGCCCGATATAGGAGAAGTGCTGATGCGCGTAGGAGCGGTATTCGGGCTGTTCCCGGATGCGTTCCTCCTCGCCCTGCAGGCGCCGGGGCTCCTGGGCGATCGCTTCCTCCAGGCTGAGGTCGTCCTGGCCCTTGTTGTGTTCGTGCCAGTAGTGGGAGTAGGCGCGCGCGATCGGGTCGCGCAGCATGGCGACGGCTTTCGGCGCCGGCAGGTCGGCGGCCATCCGCTCGATGGCGAGCGGGTGGTACATGTAATAGGGGCTGGCCTCGAAGGTCAGCATCGGCCCGCCGCGCTCTTCCGCCCGGGCCGCCATCTCCTCGGCGCGGGGGAAGTGCCCGCGGTACCAGTTTCCGCCCCGGTGGTAGTTGTAGTCGAAATAGTGCACTTCCTTCGACGAGGGTTCGGCGATGCGCGGATGCTGGGCCAGATAGGCGAACAGCGAGGTCGTGCCGGCCTTCTGCGCCCCGACGATGACGAAATCGGGCAGCACGCGCGCGCCGCCGCTCGTCATCGCCTTCGCGCTGTGCGCCGCCTCCCTCAGCGCCGCCTTCGCCGTTTCCCAGGCCATCGCCGTCAGTCCGTGTGGAAGGTCATGTAGTCCTCCAGCGGCGCGCGGTCGGTACGCAGAGAGTTCTCGACCAGGGAGGTGTCCTCATACCCCAGCGCCATGCCGCAGACCACGGTGTGGTCGTCGGGAATGCCCAGGATCGGCTTGACGATGCGGTGGTATTGCGGCCACGCCGCCTGCGGACAGGTGTGCAGGCCGTACTGGCGGGCGACGATCATGATGTTCTCCAGATACATGCCGTAGTCCAGCCAGGAGCCGATCTCGAGACGCTTGTCGATGGTGAACATCATGCCGACCGGCGCGTCGAAGAAGGTGAAGTTGCGCGCCCCCTGCTCGACCATGCGCTGGCTGTCGCCCTTCCTGATGCCGAGCAGATCGTAGAGCCCGAAGCCCACCGTCCGCCGCCGCGTCAGATAGGGCTCGAAGAACTGGTCCGGGTAGTACTTGTATTCCTTCTCGTGGCTCGCCCGGTCGTGCAGCGAGGCCTCGACCACGGCGTCGCAGAGTTCCTTCAGCTTCGTCCCCGTCATCACGTGCCCGTGCCAGGGCTGCATGTTGGTGCCCGATGGCGCGCGCGCCGATACGTCCAGGATATGGCGGACCAGGTCCAGCGGCACCGGATCGGGCAGGAAGCCGCGCACCGAACGGCGCGTGGCGATGGCCTCCTCCGCCGTCTCGGCCACGTCGGCGGCGTCGTGGCGTGTCACATCTGCGAACTGCGTGTGGATGTTCATGCGTCAATCTCCCCTGATTGGCGCAGACAATAGGGCGAGATCGTCGGGAGGCCAATCCGATCGGCTGGCGTTCATTCCGGCGGCTCCGGAACTTCGCCGGGCGCGGCCGTCCGTGACAGATGCTCACCGACGATCGCCACAGTCGCCGCCAGTGGAAGCATGGCCATCGTCAGCACCTGCACGTACATCAATCCCAGCATGATCGCCGCGATCGGCCAGAGCGCTTCAGCGACGATGACCACCGTCTGGGTCACGGCGATGGGCGCGAAAAGTACATGGAAGATGCGTGAGCGGACCGCCGCGGCGACCTCGCGGCCTTCCCGGATGGCCCGCCATGTCCCCGATCCGCGCAGACCGCTCAGGATCGGCGCGACGACGAAGCCGGCGAAGAAATAGCTGCCGATCGCCGTGCTGACGAGCGCGGTGGAAAGAGAATAGACGAAGGCGAAGCTGACGAAATATGCGGGATCGCCCTGGCCTCCGAGCATCGCGCCCCGGAGAACCATATCCCGACCTTCCGAGACGATCAGCCACTGCACCAGAAAGACGGGGATCATGGCGATCAGCGACAGCCCGACGGTGAAGACCACCGCGAGCGGAAGGCCGAACAGGGGTCCGGCCCGGAGACGCAGGAAGCCGCGCGCCGAACCGTCGTCATTGGCGATCTGACGGACTGCCGCCATCATCGTGAAATAGATGAATGCCCACAGCGACAGCAAGATGGTCAGGAAGCCGCCCGCCGTGTGCAGCGTGATCGGATGCCTTCCCGGCGTCAGGCCGAACCCGAGCAACACCGCGGCGAGACTTGCCGGAAAGAGCAGCGACAGGAGAAAGTAGACCAGTGGCGAGCGGCGGATCAGGGCCAGCCCTGCCGCCAGGTCCGACGTCACCTGCATTTCCCGCCCTCCTTTGACCCCGGGGCGATAGTGGCCGAAGATCGCGCTGCGGGCAATTTCGCGCCTGCCGGGAGGATCCAGTCATGGGCGAGAGCAACGCCGGGGAACGCCGGAAATACTACGACGCCATCGGCAAGAAGAACCTGGCGCCGCTGTGGGAGGTGCTGCACGGGCTGGTGACGCCGGAGCCTGTGCACCGGGTGCAGCCGGCCATCTGGCGCTATAACGACATCCGCGACGACATCATGGCCTCGGGCGAACTGATCACGGCGAAGGAGGCCGAGCGCCGGGTGCTGATCCTGGAGAACCCGGGCATGCCGGGCGAATCGAAGATCACCACCTCGCTCTATGCCGGGCTGCAGCTGATCCTGCCCGGCGAGGTCGCGCCGGCGCACCGCCATACCCAGTCGGCGCTGCGCTTCGTGGTGGAGGGGGCGGGCGCCTACACGGCGGTCGACGGGGAGCGAACCACCATGCACCCGGGCGACTTCGTGATCACGCCGAACTGGACCTGGCATGACCATGGCAACGATTCGGACGAACCCATGGTCTGGCTGGACGGCCTCGACATTCCCGTCGTCGGCTTTTTCGGGGCGAGCTTCGCCGAGAAATGGGGCGAGGACCGTCAGCCGATCAGCCGCCCGGAAGGCGACTCGCTGGCCCGCTACGGCCAGGGCCTGCTGCCCGACGGCTACGAGCGGCGCAGTCACACCTCGCCGGTCTTCAGCTACCCTTATGACCGCACGCGGGAGGCGCTGGAGACCATGCGCCGGCGCGAGGAATGGGACGCGGCCCAGGGGCTGAAGCTGTCCTACGTCAACCCGGTCAACGGCGACTTCGCCATCCCGACCATGGGCACCTTCATGCAGTTGCTGCCCGCCGGTTTCGCGGGCGTGCCCTACCGCGCCACGGACGCTACCGTGTTCTCGGTCGTGGAGGGGCGAGGGACGGTGGAGATCGGCGAGCAGCGCTTCGAGTTCGGGCCGCGGGACCACTTCGTCGCGCCGTCCTGGGCCTGGTACCGCTTCGAGGCGGCGGAGGACTGCGTGATCTTCAGCTTCTCCGACCGGCCGATCCAGCAGAAGCTGGATCTCTGGCGGGAGCAGCGCGGCAACGACTGAGGCTTTCGCCCGCCGGAATTTCGGTCCTGCATGTGGCGCATGACACACTGCGTCGTCTTGTGATTGGTGTTCCGCCGCCGCGTCCCCACAATGAGGTCAGGCTCGGCTTCTGATCGAGGATGTGACGTCATGCTCAAAATTGCACTGATGGCGGCCTTCGCCGCCCTGATCGCCGCCCAGCCGGCGGCAGCGCAGAACCGACCGAGCGACCAGGATCCGCTCAGCCTGGAGGAAGTCCTGGAGGAGCAGCTGGGCGCGCCCTATTACGGGCAGACCTCGGATGGCTTTGGCCGCGCGCAGCGGCCCATCGTCGACCGCATCCCGCGCAAGGGGCTACGGGGCGCCGGCTACTGGCGCACCAACGTCAAGTACTTCAAGGGCGTCGGCAAGATCCTGACCGATCTGCAGGACATGACGCTCTATGCAACCTCACAGGATCGCGACTACCGGGTTTCTTCGGTCACGGGCGCGGCGCTGGACAAGTGGCGGCCCCTGACGGTCCCGGAGACGACGGAGACGACAGGGCTCTGGGGCAAGGCGTGGAACGATGACATGAAGGCCTGGGTGCTGACCTTCGCCGACAAGCCGCTCTACCGTTTCGCCGGCGACGATGAGCCCGGCGACGTGCGCGGCAAGGGCGGGGACTGGTATGTCATGGAAGTGATCGGCTGAAGCCGCCGCGGCGGCCCGGACCGGGTCGGGGTCCTGCCGTAACCAGTCACAGGCCTGCGGGAATACGATGAGGACGGGTCGCGCGCCATGCCGTTGAGCCGCGGGCGGTTCTGCGCCTCGTATTCCGGCGAGGTGACGGGCGTTCTCTCCCCGAAAAGCGAAGGGGCCCGACCGCGCCGCGGCCGGGCCCCTTGCCACAGGTCAGCCGATCAGTAGCCGATGTTCTGGCCGATCCGGACCCAGCGGCCGTTCTGGACCTGGGACAGGAAGGACTCGTTCGAACCCTGGCGCTTGTCCGGGCCGAAGCTCTGCACAGGGCCGCCGAAGATGTCGCGGTAACCCTTGATCTGCTCGAAACCCTCGACCAGCTTGTCGACCGTCAGGTCGCGGCCGGCGTTCTCCAGCGCGATCACGGTCATGTCGGCGAAGATGTAGCCGAGCTGCGAGGGGAAATCGGGGTTCTTGCCGAACTTCTCCTTGTAGCCGTTGTACCAGTTGCGGACCAGCGGATCCTCGGAGTCGCCATAGGCCATCTGGAAACCGGTCATGGCCATGAAGCCCTCGGTCACGCCGCCCTTCGCCGCGGCGCTGTAGCCGTTGTAGGTGGCGATGGAGCCGACGAAATCGACGTCCCAGCCCATCTTGCGGGCCGTGGCGTAGGGAATGATCGTGTCGGAGACGATGGTGCCCATGTAGACGACGTCGCAGCCGGCCTCGCGCAGCTTGGTGATGGCCGCGGTGAAGTCCTTGTCCGTCGGCTTGTGCGCGGTTTCCGCGACGACCGACTGGCCCATGACTTCGGCCTGATCCTTGGCGCCCAGCTCGATCTCGCGGCCGAAATCCGTGTCCTGATACATCACGCAGGGCTTGGTCTTGCCGTGCTGCTCCGCGAACAGCTTGTAGGCCGAACGGATCTGATCGTAATAGGTCGAGCCGCCGGCGAACTTCAGCTTGTGGAACGGTTCGAACATCTGCCGGGCCGACGAGAACGGGAACAGGTTCGGAATCCCGGCGGCGAGCTGGCGCGGCAGCACCGCGTTGTTCATCGGCGTGCCCAGCGCCGAAATGAAGGCGAACACCTGGTCACGGTTGATCAGCTTGTTGCCGGCCTGGACCGCCTTCGGCACCTGGTATTCGTTGTCCTCGACGATCAGGCGGATCTGACGGCCGTGCACGCCGCCTTCCGCGTTGACCGGGTCGAAGCGCATCTTCATGCCCTCGACCGAAGGCACGCCCCAGACCGCCACCGGGCCGGACAGCGCGGTGTGGGTGCCGAGGACGATTTCCGTATCGGTGACGCCGCGGGTCTGGGCCTGGGCGGCGCCCGCCGCGGTGACCGCGAGCGCCGCCGCGCCGAACATGAGCAGTGTGCGTTTCATGGATTTCCTCCCTGTGAGAGCCGCCCGTTTGTTGTTCTCGGCAGCTTGTCCATGCAGCTTAGCAGATATGCAACGATCGCAAAGAGAAGGCTTTCCCCGGCGTCAGCAAAAAAACGCATCGTGGGAGGCCGCTGTGGCGGGGCGCAGGCGAGGCCGCGGAAACGCAAAGGGCCCGGCCGCCAATGGCGACCGGGCCCCGTTTGACGGCGCTGTTTGCGCGGGTCAGTAGCCGATGTTCTCGCCGATCCGGACCCAGCGTCCGTCCTGGACCTGGGAGAGGAAGGACTGATCGGAGCCCTGGCGCTTTTCGGGGCCGAAGCTCTGCACCGGACCGCCGAAGATATCGTGGTAATCCTCGATCGCTTCCATGCCGCCGATGAAGGAATCGACGGTCAGTTCACGGCCGGCGTTCTCGAGGCCGACCACGGTCAGGTCCGCGATCAGATAGCCGAGCTGCGAGGGGAAGTCGGGGTTCTTGCCGTACTCGTCGGAATAGGCCTTGGCCCACTGGCGAACCCGCTCGTCTTCCGCATCCGAATAGGCCATCTGGAAGCCGGTCATGGCCATGAAGCCTTCGGTCACGCCACCCTTCGCCGCGGCGGTGTAGCCGTTGTAGGTGGCGATGGAGCCGACGAAGTCCACGTCCCAGCCCATCTTGCGGGCCGTGGCGTAGGGGATGATCGTGTCGGAGACGATCGTGCCCATGTAGACGACGTCGCATTCGGCCTCGCGCAGCTTGGTGATGGCCGCGGTGAAGTCCTTGTCTGTCGGCTTGTGCGCCGTCTCGGCGACCACTTCCTGGCCCATCTCCTTGGCCTGGTCCTTGGCGCCCATCTCGATCTCGCGGCCGAAGTCCGTGTCCTGATACATCACGCAGGGCATGGTCTTGCCGTGCTGCTCGGCGAACAGCTTGAAGCCTGACCGGATCTGGTCGTAGTAGGTCGAGCCGGCGACGAACTTGAGCTCGTGGAACGGCTGGTACATCTGCCGCGCGGAGGTCAGCGGAAACAGGTTGGGAATCCCGGCGGCGAGCTGGCGCGGCAGCACCGCGTTGTTCATTGGCGTGCCCAGCGCGCCCAGCATCGCGAAGACCTGGTCGCGGTTGATCAGCTTGTTCGCCGCCTGCACCGCCTTCGGCACCTGGTATTCGTTGTCCTCGACCAGCAGCCTGAGCTGACGGCCATGGACGCCGCCATTGGCGTTGACCTCGTCGAAGCGCATCTTGATGCCCTCGACCGAGGGCACGCCCCAGACCGCGACCGGTCCGGACATGGCGGTGTGGATCCCGAACAGGACCTCCTCGTCGGTGACACCGCGGGTCTGGGCCTGGGCGGCGCCGGCGAACGCAAGCGCCGCCGCGCCCGCGATGAGCGTTGAGCGTTTCATGGAATACTCCCCTGTATGTCTGCCGCCGTTACACGTGGCGACGTTGCCTCCCCGGCAACACTAACAGACGCGAGCGAAATTCATCATGCAGCGTCTGCATACATGCTTTCGATCAGCGCCTCGTACTTCTTCTCGACGAACTTCCGCTTCAGTTTCATCGTCGGCGTGACTTCCTCGTCCTCGGGGTCGAGCTGTTTGTCGATCAGCTTGAACTTCTTGATCGTCTCGACCTGCGCGAACTTCTGGTTGACCTGCTCGATATGTTCGGCGATCAGCGCCTCGATCTCGGCCGCCCGCGCCAGGCTGCCGAAGCTGGTGAAGATGATGTCGTTGTCCTGCGCGTATTTCTCGACGTTCTCCTGGTCCAGCATGATCAGCGCCGTCAGGTACTTGCGCTTGTCCCCGATGATCACCGCGTCGGAGATGTAGGGCGAGAACTTAAGCTGGTTCTCGATCTCCGAGGGCGTGATGTTCTTGCCGCCGGCGGTAATGATGATGTCCTTCATCCGGTCGGTGATCTTGACATAGCCCTGATTGTCGATCCGGCCCACGTCGCCGGTGTGCAGCCAGCCGTCGACGATGGTCTCGGCGGTCTTCTCCGGCTGGTTCAGATAGCCCATGAAGATGTGGTGGCCCTTCAGCAGGATCTCGCCCTCAGGCGACAGCTTTGTCTCGCCATAGGGCACGGACCGGCCGACCCAGCCCAGCTTCAGGTCGCCGGGAACGTTGGTGGTGGCCAGGCCGCTGTTCTCGGTCTGGCCATAGAGTTCCAGCATCTCGATGCCCAGCGCCAGGTACCACTTGATCAGGTCCGGCGAGATCGGCGCCGCACCCGTGCCGACCCAGTCGACGCGGCTCAGGCCCATCAGGTTCTTGATGTTGCGCAGCACCAGGAAGTCGCCGATGCGGAAGCGCAGCTGTTCCAGCGCCCCCGGCGTCTGGCCCTCCAGCTTCTTCTCGGCGATCGCGTAGCCCCAGCCGAGCGCGGTCCGGTAGGCCAATTGCTGCAGCTTCGTGGCGTCCTTGACCGCGATGTTGATCTGGCTGAACAGCTTTTCCCAGATGCGCGGCACCGCAAAGAAGGTCGTCGGCTGGATCTCCTGGATGTTCTCGAACACCGTCTCCGGGTTCTCGACGAAGTTCGCGACATTGCCGGTGTAGAGCGCGAAATAGGTCAGCGTCCGCTCGGCCACGTGGCAGAGCGGCAGGAAGGCCATGCGCTCGCCGCCCGTCTCCTGGGGCAGCAGCTGCGTGCCGTTGACGATCTGGAACACCAGGTTGTTGTGGCTGATCATGGCGCCCTTGGGCGGGCCGGTGGTCCCGGAAGTGTAGACCAGGATCGCCAGGTCGCCGGGCTGCGCCATTTCCAGCAGTTCCGCCCAGCGGCCGGGATTGGCCTCCGCGTGGCGTGCGCCCTCGGCCATGAAGTCCGCGAAGCTGGTCGCCATCGGGTCGTCGAAATCCGCCAGCCCCTCCATGTCGAAGATCACGATCTTCTCCAGGCTGGGGCACCTGGCGCGGACGCTCAGCACCTTGTCGAGCTGCTCCTCGTCCTCGACGAAGATCGTGCGGCAGGCGGAATCGTTGACCAGGTATTCCACCTGCGCCGCGGCGTCGGTGGGGTAGATGCCCGCACAGACGGCGCCGATGCACTGGATGCCCATGTCGGCGTACATCCACTCGGGCAGGGTATTGGAGAGCACGCAGGCGACGTCGCCCTTCTTCAGGCCCTGCTTGTCCAGGGCCATGCCGACATTGCGCGCGCGCTCACCGAACAGGTCCCAGGTGATCTCCTGCCAGATGCCGTATTCCTTCTTGCGCATGGCGACATGGTCCGACCAGCCGGTCACCCGATGCCAGAACATCTTCGGAATGGTCGGCGCGTCCGGGTCCTCGTGCCACACGACCCGGCCGGTTTCGCCCTCGTAGCTGTGCTCGATCAGAGACGTGGTCACCATCAGAAAGCTCCCTGCGCTCCGCCGCCTCAGCGCCAGAGCTTCTTCTTCTTCCAGCGCCGCTCGGCGCGCTGGCCTTCCTCCTGGACGCCCAGATAGAACTCCTGGATGTCTTCCTTTTCGATCAGCCGTTCGCAGGTGTCTTCCATGACGATGCGGCCGACCTCGAGGACATAGCCGTACTTCGCGGTCTTGAGCGCCATGTGGGCGTTCTGCTCGACCAGAAGCATGGTCATCTTCCGCTCCTGGTTGAGACGCGTGATGATCTCGAAGATTTCCTTCACCAGCCGCGGCGACAGGCCCAGCGACGGCTCGTCCAGCAGCATCATCGTCGGCCTCGACATCAGCGCGCGGCTGATCGCCAGCATCTGCTGCTCGCCGCCCGAAAGCTGCCCGGCCGGCTGGTCGCGGCGCTCCTTCAGGACGGGGAAGTAGTTGAACACCATGTCGATGTCGTCGGCGACGCCGCGCGCGTCCTTGCGCGTGTAGGCGCCCATGCGCAGGTTTTCCTGCACCGACAGGAAGGGGAAGACCTCGCGGCCCTCGGGCACGTGGCTGATGCCCTGACGCATCACCCAGTCGGGTTCCTTCGAGGTGATGTCCTGGCCGCGATAGGTGACCTTGCCCTTGCGGGGGTCCATCACGCCGGAGATGGTCTTCAGGATGGTGGTCTTGCCGGCGCCGTTGGAGCCCAGAACGGTGACGATGTCGCCCTGGTTGACCTCCAGGCTGACGCCGCGGATGGCCACGATCGGACCGTAGTAGGTCTCCACATTGGAGATGGTGAGTATCGGCTCGCTCAACTCCTCAGCCCCCCAGGTAGGCGCGGATGACTTCGTCGTTGGACTGCACCTCGGCGGGTGTGCCCATGGCGATGACCCGGCCGTAGTTCAGCGCCAGCACGCGGTCGGAAACCCGGTTCACCAGGCTCATGTCGTGTTCGACCATCAGCACCGTGATGCCCAGCAGGTCCCGGATGTCCTTGATCCAGAACGCCATGTCGGTGGTCTCCTCGACGTTGAGGCCCGACGACGGCTCGTCCAGCAGCAGCAGCCGCGGCTCGGTGCAGAGTGCGCGGCCCAGCTCCACCACCTTGCGTACCCCGTAGGGCAGGTTGGCGATCCGCTGGTCGCGGTAGCGGGCGAGGTCGAGGAACTCGACCACCTCCTCCACCTTCCTGCGGTGCTCCAGCTCGTGGCGGCGCACCGAGGGCAGGAAGAAGATGTCGCCCAGGAAGTTGCCGCTGCGGTGCGCGTGGCGGCCGATCAGCAGGTTCTGCAGCACCGTCGCCTGCTCGAACAGCTCGATGTTCTGGAACGTGCGCGCGATGCCCATTTTCGCGATCAGGTGCGGCGCCACCCCGGTGATGTCCTGATCGTCGTAGATCAGCCGCCCCTCGGAGGGCTCGTAGATGCGGCTGATCAGGTTGAAGATGGTGGTCTTGCCCGCGCCGTTCGGCCCGATGATGGTGAACACCTCGCCGGCGCCGACCTCGAAGTCGACCCCGTCGACGGCCTTCACGCCGCCGAAGTGGATTGCCAGGCTGTCTGCCTTGAAGAACGTCACCGCAGCCGCTCCGTCTTCAGGTACGATTTCTGCCGCTTGAAGGTGGCCTTCTTGTACAGCGGGAAGAGGTCGAAATAGGTCTTGATCTTCAGCCAGCGGCCATAGAGGCCGAAGGGCTCGAAGATGATGAAGCTCACCAGCAGCAGCCCGAAGATGCCGATCTCCAGGCCCGGCGCGTTGACGAAGCGGACCAGCCATTCCATCCAGGTGACATCGCCGAACCCGGCGGTCACCCAGTCGCGGGCGATCGGCAGCATCACCTTCAGCACCACCAGGAAGGCCGCGCCGAGCACCGCGCCCTGGATGGTGCCGATGCCGCCGACGACGCAGATCAGCAGCAGCTCGATGGAGATGAAGATGTTGAAGGCGTCCGGCGCCAGATGGCTGATCTGGTGCGCGAACAGGCCGCCGGCGATGCCGGTGACGAAGGCCGAGATGCCGAAGGCGGTGGTCTTGTAGCGCGCCAGGTTGATGCCGTTGGACTGGGCGGAAATCTCAGAATCGCGGATGGCGACGAAGGCCCGGCCCGTCGGGCTGCGCATCAGGTTGCGCGCCAGCAGGGCCGCCAGCACCAGGACGATGGCGCAGATGTAATAGAGCGAGACCGGGTTCCACAACTCGGTCCAGCCGACATGCAGGCCGCCGACGGCGAACCATTCGCCCTGGTAGATCGCCTGGGTCTGGAACGACAGGAAGTCGGGCGCCGCCACCGGCAGGCCGTCGAAACCCCCGGTCACAGACGACCATTTCGACATCACCTCCTGGGTGATCAGGGCGACGGCCAGGGTCGCGATGGCCAGGTAGATGCCGTGCATGCGCAGCGTCGGCAGGCCGACCGCGACGCCCACCGCGCCGGACAGCAGCCCGGCCATGGGCAGCGAGATCAGGAACGGCACGCCCTGCTGCAGGAAATAGGCGTGGGCGTAGGCGCCGATGCCGAGGAAGGCTGAGTGGCCCAGGCTGACCATGCCGGTGAAGCCCAGCGCGATCATCAGGCCCAGCGCGGCGATGGCGTAGATCAGCCACATGTTGGCCTCGCCGACATAATAGACGTCGGCGAAGACGGGCAGCAGCAGCAGGAAGGCGAGGAACAGCCCGTAGGCGATCAGGTCGCCGCGGTGGCGCCACAGGCGCAGATCCTGTTCGTAGCGGGTCTTGAGGACGAATCTCATCGGCTCATACCTTCTTCCGGCCCATCTGCGAGAATATGCCCTCGGGCCGGAAGACCATCACCGCGAGCAGCACCGAGAAGACCATGATGTCCTTGTAGCCGGCGGGGAGGAGATAGTCCGAGAACTGCTCCACCATGCCGATGATGATGCCGCCGACCAGGGCGCCCGGGATCGAGCCGAAGCCGCCCACGACCGCGCCGGCGAAGGCCTTGATGGCGATGAAGCCGATCGAGGGATCCATGACGTTGGCGATGGGCATCATCATGACGCCGGTGATCCCCGCCACGCCGGCGGAGATGCCCCAGATCAGCGAGAAGATCATCGCCACCGGAATGCCCATGTAGTAGGCGGCGAGCTGGTTCTGCGAGGCCGCCTGCATGGCGACGCCGACCCGGGTGCGCTGGAAGAAGAAGTAGAGCACCGCGCACAGCACCAGGGTGCCGCCCATGGCCGCCAGCTTGCCGACGTCCAGCGTCACGCTGGCGACCTGCATCGCCTTGCCGGTGAACGGCGTCAGGAAGGCGATCTGCTCGACATTGTAGGCGTAGGGCATGACGAAGCGCAGCACGTAGCCGATGCCGATCGTCGCCATGACGATGGAGAACTGCGGCTGGCCGATCAGCCGTCGGATGACCACGATGTCGAGGAAGAAGCCGAACACGATCATCACGGCGATGGTCAGCAGGAAGCCGAGCCAGTAGTTCAGCCCGAGCACGCCGATCAGGCCGAAGGCGACGAACGCGCCGACCATCATCAGGTCGCCCTGGGCGAAGTTGACCACTTCCGTCGCCTTGTAGATCAGCACGAAGCCGAGCGCGATCAGGCCGTAGATGCAGCCGAGCGAAAGCCCGTTGATCAGCAACGAGATGTAGATCTGCATGGTATCCACAGGCGTTCATCCTCCCCAATGCCGCCCGGCATCCTGAATCTGTCGATCCGGTGACCCGGACCTCTCCCTCCGCCGGTGCGCCTTCCGTTGTCGTGTCCGAGGCGCTAGCTTTTGATCCGGCAGGTCGGCGAAGCATAAGCGACGGTCATGACCTGTCAATCGGCTCGGGAAGGGGAGGAATACCTTGGCCTACGCGATACCTTTCGTGCGCGAGATGGACTTCGAATATGGCGAGCCCGACCGGCTCAGCCCGCTGATTCGCCGTGTCGTCTGCCGCAATCCGGGCGCCTTCACCTTCATGGGCACGGGCACCTACATCATCGGCGAGGGCAGGGTCGCGATCGTCGACGCCGGCCCGGCGGACCCGAATCACATCGCGGCGGTCCTCAAGGCCGTGGAAGGCGAGACGGTGACCCACCAGCTGGTCACCCACACCCATGTCGACCACAGCCCCGGCGCGCGCCTGATCAAGGAGGCCACCGGCGCGGAGACCTGGGCCTATGGTCCGCACGGTTCCGGCAAGGACGGCCCGAAGGTGGAGGAGGGCGGCGACTTCGACTTCGCGCCCGACCACCAGGTGCGCGACGGCGACGTCATCGAGGGCGACGGCTGGTCGGTCGAGTGCGTGCACACGCCCGGCCACACCTCCAACCACATCTGCTTCGGCCTGCGCGAGGAGAAGGCGCTGTTCACCGGCGACCACATCATGGGCTGGTCGACCACCATCGTCTCGCCGCCCGACGGCGACATGACCGACTATTTCAACTCGCTGGACAAGCTGCTGGCCCGCGACGACGTCCGCTACTACCCGACCCACGGCGTGCCGATCGACAACGTCCACGACTTTGTCCGCGCCTACCGCGCGCACCGGCAACTGCGCGAGAAGCAGATCCTGGATGTCCTCGCCGACGGGCCGAAGACCATTCCGGAGATGGTCGCGGTGATGTACGCCGATGTCGACCGCTCCCTGCACCGGGCCGCGGCGCGCTCGGTCTTCGCGCATCTGCTGCACATGGCCGGCGACGGCCGCGTGAAGGCCGACGGCGAGCCGACCGCGAACGCCGTCTACAGCCTCTGAAGCGCAGCAAGCGGGGGCATACGGAGGAATGACCGAAGATTCGTGCTTGCAGAATTTGCCATCAATAACTAGATTGCCAGCGTGAACAGCAAGCAACGTCGGACGCTGCAGTCTGTGTTCCGGGATCCCGTCTCCGGTACCATCCTCTGGTCTGATATCGAGAAGCTGCTCGTCGCCGCGGGCGCGGAGTCGATCGAGGGGCGCGGATCGCGCGTCCGGTTCGCCAGGGACGGCGCGGTCGCGTCGTTCCACCGGCCGCATCCCGCCCCGGAAGCAAAACGCTATCAGGTCCGCGAAGCCCGGCGCTTTCTGATGGAGATCGGAGTCACGCCGTGAACACGATGAGCTACAAGGGCTACAGCGCCCGCATCGAGTATGACGACCAGGACGAAATCTTCTTCGGCCGTCTGGCCGGCATCCGGGATTCGGTCAGCTTTCACGCCGATACGGTCGGCGACCTGAAGGCGGCGTTCCACGATGCGGTCGACGACTATCTCGAGACCTGCGCCCGCATCGGCAAGACGCCGCAGAAACCCTATAGCGGCCGCATGATGTTCCGCGTGGCCCCCGAAACCCACCGCCGTGCGGCCCTCGCCGCCGAGCTGGCCGGCAAGAGCCTGAACCAGTGGGCGGAGGATGTTCTGGATGAAGCGTCGCGCAAGGCGGGTTAGGGCGGGCGCTGGCGCAGCCGTGACTGGCGCGAAGCGGCCGCGGGCGCTAGATCGGGCGTCATGGGCGATTTCCTGATCGAGAACGAGGGGGCGGTCCGCATCGCGGTCTTCGTCGCCGTTCTGGCCGGCATGGCGGGGCTGGAACGGCTCGTGCCGAAGCGCCCGCTGGGCCAGCCGCGTCCGCGCCGCTGGTTCGCCAATCTTGCGGTGGTCGCCGTCGACACCGCGGCGCTGCGCCTGGGCTTCTTCTTCCTCCCCGCCCTTGCCGTCGGCTTTGCAGCGCTGCTGGAGGCCGAGGGCGTTGGCCTGTTGAACGTGGTTGCGCTGCCTTACTGGGCCGATTTCCTGATCGCGGTCCTGCTGCTGGATCTTGTGATCTATGGCCAGCATGTCGCCTTCCACCATGTCCCGTTCCTGTGGCGGATGCACCGAATGCATCATGCGGACCTGGACATCGACGTGACCACGGGGCTGCGTTTCCACCCCGGCGAGATCGTCCTGTCGATGCTGCTGAAGCTTGCGGTCATCGCCGCGCTCGGCGCTCCGGCGCTGGCCGTGCTGGTGTTCGAGATCGCGCTGAACGGCCTGGCCATGTTCAACCATTCCAATATCGACCTGCCCGGCTGGCTGGAGCGTCCCCTGCGCCGGCTGATCATCACGCCGGACGTCCACCGCGTGCATCATTCGACCATCGTCCGGGAGCACAATTCGAACTTCGGCTTCAACCTCTCGGTCTGGGACCGCATCTTCCGCACCTGGCGGGCGCAGCCGGAGAAAGGTCACCGGGGCATGGACATCGGCCTCGGCGCCTATCGCGACGGGGCGCGGCAGGGACTGCTGTGGATGATGGCCCTGCCGTTCCGGCGGCTATGAGCGCCGCCCTCAGCGTCGTCATTCCGGCGCTGGACGCCGCCCGGACCATCGGCGCGGCCATCGACAGCGTGGCCGGCCCGCGAACGAGCGAGGTTCTCGTGGCCGACGGCGGCTCGACGGACGACACGCGGGCCGTCGCGGAAGCTCATGGCGCGCAGGTGATCGAAGCGCCGAAGGGACGTGGCGCTCAACTGCGCGCCGGCGCGGCGGCGGCGGGCGGCGACTGGCTGCTGTTCCTGCACGCCGACACCCGGCTCAGCCCGTCCTGGCAGGCCGAGGCCGGCAACTTCATGGACATTCCGTCGAACCGGCGGCGGGCCGGCGTCTTCCGGTTCCGCCTCGACAGCGGCGCCCCCGAGGCGCGGCGGCTGGAGGGCCGCGTGGACTGGCGCTGCCGCAGGCTGGGCCTGCCCTATGGCGATCAGGGTCTGCTGATCTCACGCCGCCTTTACGACGAGATCGCCGGCTTCGCCCCGGTTCCCCTGATGGAGGACGTCGATATCGTCCGCCGCATCGGCCGCAGGCGGCTGCATTTCTTCGACGCGGCCGCGGTCACTTCGGCGGCGAAGTTCGAGCGCGATGGCTGGCGGCGGCGTTCGGCGCGCAATCTCGTCTGCCTGACCCTCTGGTTCGCCGGGGTCCCGCCGCGCCTGATCGCCCGGCTCTACGGCCGATGAGGCGGACCCTCATCATCTTCGCGAAGGCCCCGCGGATGGGCTCGGTGAAGACCCGGCTGGCGCGCGGTATCGGTCACGCCGCCGCGCTGGCGTTCTATCGCGCGACGCTGTCGCGGACGATCGCCCTGGGGTGCGGCCTGAAGGGCGTCCGGACGCTGATCCGGGTGACGCCGGACGACGCCACCGGCAGCCGCGCCTTTCCCGCCGGCCTGCCACGCCTGCCCCAGGGCCGCGGCGACATCGGCGAGCGGATGAAGCGGGCGCTCGATGCCACGCCGGGCGACGCGGTGCTGGTCGGCTGCGACATACCCGGGATGACCGCCGACGACCTCGGCGCGGCCTTCGCGGCGCTGCGCCGCCACGATGCCGTCTTCGGTCCGGCTGCCGATGGCGGCTTCTGGCTCGTGGGACTGAAAAGGGGCTTCCGCCCGGCGCGTCTGTTCCGCGGCGTGCGCTGGTCGGTGCCCGAGACGCTGGCCGACAGCCTCGCCACGCTGCCCGCCCATGCGCGGGTGGCGCGCCAGCGCACCTTGAACGACATCGACGATGTGGACGATTATGCCGCGCTCAGGGCCGGGAGCGGGGGTACATCATGAAGTTCGGCATCGGACAGGCGGTCACGCGCGTCGAGGACCGGCGGTTCACCACCGGCCTGGGCAATTATCTGGACGACGCCGCGCCCGAAGGTTGCCTGCACGGCTTCGTCGTGCGCGCGCCGGTCGCGCACGCCCGCATCCGCTCGATCGACGTCGAGGCCGCCCGCGCGGCGCCCGGCGTCCGCGCGATCTATGTGGGACAGGACTGGCCCGACGCCGGGCTGAAGCCGATCCCGATCCGCGCCGCGCTGGAAAATGTGGACGGCAGCCCGCTGACCGTGCCGCCGCGCTGGCCGCTGGCGATCGACCGCGTGCGCCACGCCGGCGAGGGCGTCGCCTTCATTGTCGCCGAGAGCCGGCGCGCCGCCGAGGACGCGGCCGATCTGGTCGAGGCCGACTATGACGAACTCGACGTGGTGACGGATTCGGTGGCGGCGCTGGGCGACGGCGCGCCGCTGCTGCACGAGGAAGCGCCCGGCAACCGCGCCTTCCACTGGTCGAAGGGCGAGCGGGCGCCGGTGGAGAAGGCGCTGGCGGATGCCGCCCACGTCGCAGAGCTCCGGCTGGTCAACAACCGCATCGTCATCAACCCGATGGAGCCGCGTGGCGCGCTCTGCCTCTACGACGCCGACAGCGGCGCGTTCACGCTCTCGGGCTCGATCCAGAACGTCTTCATGTTCCGCACCCTGCTCGCCGAGCAGATCTTCGGCATCGATCCGGCGAAGCTGAGGGTGGTCGCCTATGACGTCGGCGGCGGCTTCGGCGGCAAGAACCAGATCCAGCCCGAGCACGCCCTGGTGATGCATGCCGCGCGCGATCTCGCAGCGCCGGTGAAGTGGGTCTCCGACCGGGCCGAAGGATTTCTGACCGATGGCCAGGGCCGCGACCAGCAGACCCGCGTCCGTCTCGCGCTCGACAAGGATCATCGCTTCACCGGGCTCCATGTCGAAACCACGGCCAATCTGGGCGCCTATCTCTCCACCAACGGCCCCGTCGTGCCGACGGGTGCCACCGCCTCGGTACTGGGCGGGGCCTATGACATCCCTTCCGTCTTCACCGAGGTGCGCGGCGCCTTCACCAACACCGTGCCCACCGACGCCTATCGCGGCGCCGGGCGCCCCGAGGCCTGCTATCTGCTGGAGCGGGTGGTGGAGATTGCCGCGGCCGATCTGGGCGTCGACGCGATCGATCTCAGGCGCCGCAACCTGATCCGGCCGGAGAAGCTGCCCTACAAGGCGTCGCTGGGGCACCTGATCGATTCCGGCGGCTTCGAGGACCTGATGGACCGCGCCATCGCCAACGCCGACTGGGACGGGTTCGAGGCGCGCAAGGCGCAATCTGCCGCCCGAGGCCGCATCCGGGGGCGGGGGCTGGCCTGTTACCTGGAGGCGACGCTGGGCGTGCCGAATGAATACGCCCGGATCGACTTCGACGCCGATGGCGGGGTTACGCTCTCGGTCGGCACCCAGTCCAACGGCCAGAGCCACGAAACCACCTTCGCGCAGATCGTGCACGAGAAGCTGGGCGTGGATTTCCACAGGATCCGCTTCCGCCAGTCGGACACGGCGGCGACGCCGCTCGGAAACGGTCATGGCGGCTCGCGTTCGCTGCAGCTCGCCGGCAGCGCCATTCTCGGCGCCTCGGACAAGGTGATCGAAAAGGCGAAGGCGCTGGCCGGCGAACTTCTGGAGGCGGCGGCCGCCGACATCGAACTGCATGACGGCGCGTTCCGCGTCGTCGGCACCGACCGCAGCGTCGGCTGGGACGCGGTGGCGGTGGCGGCGTTCGCAGCCGACCGCCCGGAGAGCGGCCAGGGCCTTTCCGGCGACGACGAGTACACCCGCGCCGGCAACGCCTATCCCAATGGCTGCCACATCGCCGAGGTGGAGATCGACCCGGAGACGGGCCTGATCGACGTCGTCACCTACACGGCGGTCGACGATTTCGGCCGCATCGTCAATCCGCTGGTGGTCCGCGGGCAGGTAATGGGCGGCATCGTCCAGGGGCTCGGCCAGGCGGTGCTGGAGCACACGGTCTACGATGCGGAAACGGCGCAGCTCGTCTCCGGCACGTTCATGGACTACGCCATGCCGCGGGCGGATCATCTGCCCGCGACCCGGATCGACTTCTACGAGGACGCGCCGACCGAGACCTCGCCGATGGGCGTCAAGGGCTGCGGCGAGGCGGGCACCATCGCCGGCCCGCCGGCCATCGTTTCGGCGGTCTGCAACGCGCTCGGTCTGCGCCACATCGACATGCCGCTGACCCCGGAGAAGGTTTGGGGGGCGGCGCGCGGCCGCTGACCCCCGAGACAATGTGTCGGCGGCGACAGTATTTCGTGAGGCAACCGGCTACCTATCTATGGCAGAAGGCGCCTTTCGGCGCCGAACGCCCTGAACGGGCGGAGGATGGAGTAGCCAATGTCCTTCGAAGGGGCGCCGATCGAGCCCGATGTCTGGCATGCATATGAGGAAGGCGGCGGCTTTATCCTCGACGGGACACTGGCGTTCCAGCGCAGCCTGACGCGACGCGGCTACGATTACTGGCGCGACCTCCGCGGAGACGCCGCGGGTCCGCGCAAATCCGATCTCGATCCCGCCAGCATCGTGCCTCTGCTGCCCTATGTCGTGCTGATCGACATCATCCGGGACGCGAACGGAGCGCGCGACTACCGGGTCCGGCTGATGGGCACGGTCGCAGCGGCGAACCACGGCGACGGCACCGGGATGCTGGTTTCCAGTCATCTGAGCGGCAAACCCCTCTACCGCATTCGCGGCGCGATCGACCACGTCGCCCGACATGGCCGGCCCGTGCGGCTGGCGTCGGTTTCGGGCTACGAGAACCGGGAGTGGCTCAATGGCGAGGGCTTCTACGCGCCGCTGCTGTCGGAGGCGGGCGGTCTGGATCACGTCTTCATCGTGGCCGACATCTGGTCCTCGGCGGCGCCGGTCAACGCCGCCCCGGACGAGGGTTGAACGTCGCCCTGGACGGGGGCTGAACGCCGTCCCCGCGCTCAGCCTTTCGGGGCGATCACCGCGTCGAGGGCGATTGCGCCGTCCGGTCCCGCCAGGATCGGGTTGACGTCGATCGACTCGAAGCGGTCGGCATTGGCCGCGGCGAAGACGGACAGCCTGGAAAGGATATCCGCCAGAACATCCAGGTCCGCCGGCTCGGCGCCGCGCGCGCCCTGCAGAAGCGGCAGCCCCTTCAGTTCCCCGATCATCCGCCGCGCCTCGCCCCGGCCGAACGGCGCGACGCGGAAGGTGACATCCTTCAGCACCTCGACGAAGACGCCGCCCAGGCCGAACATCACCGTCGGTCCGAAAACGGGGTCGTTCTGCACCCCGATGATGCATTCGACGCCGCCCTTCGCCATGGGCGCGACCAGCACGCCGTCGATCACGGCCTTCGGCGCATGCTCCCGCGCGCCGGCCATGATCGCCTCGAAGGCGGCTTCGGCCTCCTCCGGCCCGATGTTGAGCTTGACGCCACCGATGTCGGACTTGTGCTGGATGTCGGCCGACAGGATCTTCATCACCGTCTGCGTGCCGAGCTCCTCGACTGCGGCCCTGGCTTGGGTGGCGGAGGTCGCGACCTTCATTTCCGGATAGGGCACGCCGGCGGCGGCCAGAAGCTGAGCCGCCTCGTACTCGTTCGGCGTCTTTGCCGGGATCGCGGCGGTGGCGGCCGCATCGGGCAGGGGATCGTCGTCGCCGCCACGGTCGAAGCCCTCCCGGATGCGCGCCAGCGCCTCGAGGATGCGCAGGCCGCGGTTCATGTCGTCCATGACGAGATACTGGCTCGCCTCGAACTTGCGGCGGTTCTCATCGTTGCAGAGCATGGAGACGGCCATGATCGCGTCCGGATACTTCTTCCGGATCGCAGGAAAGATCTCGTTCATGCCGACCATGATCCGGTCAGAGAAGCCGACGGCCGAGAGGAAGACCATGGTCATGTCGACCTTGCCGTGCTCCAGCATCGCTTCCAGGCCCTTGCCGAGCAGGTCGAACTGGTTGGTGGCCATGGCGGTGACGTCGACGGGGTTGCGCGCAGAAGCGTAGGGCATGGCCGCCTTGACGCCGTCCTGCGCCACCTTGGGCAGCTCCGGCACTTCCAGTCCGATCTTCTCCGCTTCGTCGGATGCCATGACGCCCGCGCCGCCGGAGACCGTGACGATGCCGAGCCGCCGGCCCTTCGGCAGCGGACTGGTCAGCGCCGCCGCGGCGACGTCCATCATCTCCTCCAGGCTGTGGGCGCGGTAGACGCCGTACTGGCGGAAGACGGCGTCGAAGACCGCGTCCGCGCCAGCCAGCGAAGCCGTGTGGGTCGCGGCCGCCGCCGCGCCGACCGCGGATGCGCCGACCTTCATCGCGATCACGGGCTTGCGCGCCGCCCGCGCCAGCTTCAGCGCCGCAATCAGCCGGTCGGCGTTCTTGCAGCCCTCCATGTAGGCGGTGATGACCTTCGTTTCCGGATCGCGCGCGCCGAAGGCGATGCAGTCGGCGACGTCGACGTCAACCTCGTTGCCGGTGGCGACCCAGGTGCGGATGCCGAGGCCCAGTTCCCGCGCCTGTACCAGGATGTGCGCGCCGACCGCGCCCGACTGGGTCATGATCGTCAGGCCGCCGGGCTTCGGCCAGCCATGGTCGAACATGGACGAGAAGGTGCCGATGGCCCAGGTCGCCGGCGTCAGCGTGCCGAGGCAGTTCGGCCCGCAGATCAGCATGCCCGACTGCGCGCTGATCTCGCGCAGGCGCTCCTGCCAGACCGCGCCCTCGCCGCCGACCTCGGCGAAGGAGGAGGAGAAGATGACGCAGGACTTCACGCCCGCTTCGGCCGCCGCCTCGACGACGCCGACGACTGCCGGCGCGGGCACGGTGACGATCGCCATGTCGATCGGCTGTCCCACATCGCGGATGTCGGCATAGGCCTTCAGGCCCTGGATCTCCTTCTCGCGGGTATTGATCGGGTAGATCGGCCCCTCGAAGGGCGCCTGGAGCATGTAGCGGATCGGCCGGCCGCCGAACTTGTAGGGCTCGTTCGAAGCGCCGATCACCGCAATGGACCGCGGTGTGATCAGCGCCGTGAGGTCACGGGGCTCGTTCATGGATGTCCTTCCGGCGTCAGGCGGCAAGCTGCATCAGGTCGGCGACGGAGGGCTGGTCCTCGATCGCCATCACGGCCGCCTTGAGCGCGCCGGCGCGGTTGCCGCCGATGACGGGCTCGGCCAGCATGTCGAACTTGTGGGCGATGCGTTCGCCCTGGGCTGCGACGTCATCCGCCGGAATCCCGGAATCGTGCTCTACAGAAAGCCGCCTTCCGTCCCGGGTCTCGATGACGATTTCGGACCAGGTGGACGGCACGCCGGAGACGAGGTCGACGTCGACCTTCTCGCGGATGGCGTTGAGCCCGGCGTCGGTGGCATTGGCTTCGGTGTAGCTGGCCATGCCCGCCGTATCGATGCCGGCCAGCGCGAAGGCTGCGGTCATGCGCAGCGAGAACTTGGTCTCCAGACCCGTCTTCGGGGCGGGGATGTTGCAAACGCGGTCGGCGCCCTTCTCGACCCGAAGCGTCGCGGAGACGATGTCGGCCGGGTCCAGCGTCTCGCCGGTCCTGAGCTTGGCCCCGCACTCGATGCCTGCGTGGGTGAGGTAGCAGGCGGCGTGGTACTTGAAGAGATTGTTGCGCACGTGGAAGCCGCCACCCGGCGCGGGGCCGGTCGCGGCCTCCGGATTGAAGTGCTTCGAATGGGTGTCGGCGAAGCCCTGGGCGCAGTCCAGGATGTCGCCGCGGGAGGAGAACCCGCGGCGGGCCATGGTCGCGGCCAGCAGGCCCGCCTCGGTCGCCCGGCCCGCGTGGAAGGGCTTGCAGTCGGTGCCGAACTGGCTCTTCAGGCCCGCCGCCATGGTGCCGGCGATGCCGAAGGCGCGGGCCATCCGCTCCTCGTCCAGCCCCAGCAGCCGCCCGCAGGCCGCCGCCGCCCCGAAGGTTCCCGCCGTCGCCGTCGAATGGAAGCCCATGGCGTAATGGCCGGGCATGACCAGCGCGCCGACCCGGCAGGCGGTCTCGTAGCCGGCGACGAAGGCGGTCAGCACCTCGGCGCCGGAGGCTCCGGTCTTCTCCGCCAAGGCCAGCAGGCCGCCGGCGACTGCCACCGTCGCATGGCCGGACAGGGTCATGTTGACGTCGTCATAGTCGTGAGCGTGGCTGGCGGTGCCGTTGACCAGCGCCGCCTGACGGCTGGCCAGCTTGCGTCCCAGACCGACCAGTGTCGCCTGCGGATGGCCGCCCTGATCCTCGGCCTCCTCGGCGACCAGGCGCGTGCAGGGCTCGGACGCCCCGGCGATGGTGACGCCGAACCAGTCCAGCAGGCACTGGCGGGCGACCGCCCGGGCGTCGTCGTCTATGTCATCGATCGCCAGCCCCGACGCCATCCGCGCCAGGGTGCGTGTCACCTCCGTATCGGCCATCAGCCAGCATCCTCCCTCAGCGCCCCTTGAAACGGGGTTCGCGTTTTTCGGCGAAGGCAAGCATAGCTTCCTTCGAATCCTCCGTCTTCCCCAGCTCCCATGTCATGGTCTGCTCGAAGCGGTAGCCGTCGCGCAGGCTCATTTCCTCGAAGGTGTTGGCGGAATGCTTGGCGATTTCCACCGCGACCGGGCTCTTGGAGGCGATCTCGGCGGCGATGGCGTGGGCGGCGGGGATCAGCTCGTCGCGGGGCACGCAGGCCTCGGCGACCCCCAGCCGGTAGCATTCCTCGCCCGAGACGCGCATGCCGGTGAACATCATCCGCCGCGTGCGGCTGTGGCCGAACAGCCGCATGCAGTGACGCCCGCCCCCGGCGAGGCCGACATTGATTTCGGGCAGACCGATCGAAGCGTCGTCGGCGCAGACGATGATGTCGGCGGAGGCGACCAGGGCGAGGCCCGCGCCCAGCGCCGCGCCGCCGACGGCGGCGACGACCGGAATGCGGCATTCCATGATCGAGTGGAAGCATTCCCGGGCGCGGCGGCTGTGCTGCCAGTGATCGCCCGGACCGCGCTTCGACTTCGCCCGGTCCTTGATCTCGGCGCCGGCGGAGAAGTGCTTGAAGGCCGAGCAGAGCAGTATCGCGCGGGCTTCAGGGGCGTCGGCGAGCCGGTCGAAGACCAGCATCATCTGGTCGTGGAAGGGCTGCGACTGCGCGTTGACCGGACCGGCGGCCATGGTCACGGTGGCCACGTGATCGTCGCCGATCTCGCAACGGATGAGTTCTGTGCCGTAATCCATGATCAGGCGTAGGACAGGCTGATGAACTCGGCCACCATGGCCGGGCGTTCCTGACCCTCGATCTCCATGGAGACCTCGGCGATGAGCTGCACGCCGTCGCCGGCCACGTCGTTCACTTCCTTGATCTTCTGGCGCATGCGCACCCGGCTGCCCGCCGGCACCATGTTGGTGAAGCGGATCTTGTTGGTGCCGTAATTCAGGCCGCGGCTGCGCTTCCTGATTTCCAGGGTCTGCGACGAAAGCATCGGCACCAGTGACAGGGTCAGGAAGCCATGGGCGATGGTCTTGCCGCCCGGCATCTCCTTCTTTGCCCGCTCCACGTCGACGTGGATCCACTGGTGGTCGCCGGTGGCGTCGGCGAACTTGTCGATCATCTCCTGGTCCACGGTCACCCATTCGGAGACCCCGCAGTCCTCGCCCACGTGCTGCTTCAGGTCCTGCGGCGTTTCGACGGTCAGCATCTCGTTTCCCCTCCGGTACTTCGTTGTCAGTAGGATCGCGGCAGACCGAGCACGTTCTGCGCGACGTAGTTGAGAATCATGTTGGTGGAGATCGGCGCCGTCTGGAACAGGCGGCATTCGCGCCATTTGCGCTCGATGTGATACTCGCGGGCGAAGGCGAAGCCGCCATGGGCGGTGAAGCAGGCTTCCGCCGCGTGCCAGGCCGCTTCGGAGGCCAGCATCTTGGCGATGTTCGCCGCCTCGCCGCAGTCGAGGCCCGCCTGGAACAGCGCCGCCCCCTGACGCACCATCATGTCGGCGGCCTGGATTTCCGCATAGGCCCGGGCGATCGGGTGCTGGACCGCCTGGTTGGAGCCGATGGCGTTGCCGAAGACCACACGCTCGTTGGAATAGGCGACGCCCTTCTCGATGAACCACTTGCCGTCGCCGATGGCCTCGGAAGCCACAAGCACGCGCTCGGCGTTCATGCCGGAGAGGATGTACTTGAAGCCACGGCCCTCGTCGCCGATCAGCGCGGAGGCCGGAATGCGCATGTTGTCGAAGAAGACCTCGTTGGTGTTGTGGTTCACCATGGTCTTGATCGGCCGGATCTCGCAGCCCTTGCCGACGACCTCGCGCAGATCGACCAGGAAGACCGAGAGGCCGTCGGTGCGCTTCTTCACCTCGTCGGGCGATGTGGTGCGCGCCAGCAGCAGCATCAGGTCCGACTGGCGCGCGCGGCTGGTCCAGATCTTCTGGCCGTTGATCACGTACTCGTCGCCCTCGCGCACGGCGCGTGTCTTGAGCTGCGTGGTGTCGGAGCCGGTCGTCGGCTCGGTGACGCCGAAGGCCTGCAGGCGCAGTTCCCCGGTCGCGATCTTTGGCAGGTACTGCTGCTTCTGCGCCTCGGAACCGTGCCGGAGCAGCGTGCCCATGATGTACATCTGCGCATGGCAGGCGGCGGCCGAACAGCCGCTGGCGTGGATCGTCTCCAGGATCACGGAGGCGGCGCGGAGCGGCAGGCCGGAGCCGCCATATTCCTCCGGAATCAGCGCGGCGAGATAACCGCTCTCGGTCAGCGCGTTGACGAAGGCGTCCGGGTATTCGGATTTCTCGTCCAGTTCGTGCCAGTACTCCTGCGGGAACTTCTCGCAGATCCGGCGCACCTGGTCGCGCAGGTCGGGCCAGTCCGGACCCAGCTCCATCCAGGCGCCGTCATTGGTCGTCATCGTCGTATCGGCGTTCATGAATTCTCCTCCCCCAGGTTCCCCGCGCCTACTCGGCGGCCACAGCGTGGGAGGCCGGCCTGAAGCCCTTGGGCTGGCCGGCCTTCGCGACCATGCCGTGCAGGGGCTCGTCGGGCAGGTTCTCCGAGAGCAGGCCCCGGATTTCCAGCAGGCGGTCGAGATCGATGCCGGTTTTCACGCCCATGGCTTCGAACATGAACACCAGGTCGTCCATGACCACGTTGCCTGTCGCCATCGGCGCGAAGGGGCAGCCGCCCAGTCCGGCCAGCGAGGCGTCGAAGGCGCGGCAGCCGGCCTCGTAGGCGGCCAGCGCGTTGGCGAGCCCGAGGCCGCGCGTGTCATGGAAATGGGCGACGATGGTCGTGTCCTTGCCGAACCGGTCGATGGCCTGGCGGAAGACGTTCTTCACCTGCGCCGGGTTGGCGTAGCCGACGGTGTCGGCGATGGCGACCTCGGTGGCGCCGCGCTTGAGATACTCCTCGATCAGCCACATCACGCGGGCCGGCGCGATCTCGCCCTCCATGGTGCAGCCCAGCGCGGTGGAGACGCCGCCGCAGACCGCCGTCTTCGCGTAGTCCGGGTTCGAGCGCTGTACCTCCATCACCTGGTCGAAGCGCGCGAGCGATTCCTCGGTGGAGCACTTCACGTTCTTCTGGTTGTGGGTCTCGGAGGCCGAGAGCACGAAGTTCAGCTTGTGCACGCCCAGTCCGAAGCCGCGCTCGGCGCCCTTCGCATTCGGGATCAGCGCGGAGACGGTGAGATCCTTCTGCGCCAGCGCGTGCTCGACGATGTCCTGATGATCCTGGAACTGCGGCACGACGTGGGCCGGCACGAAGGAGCAGACCTCGATCTCCGGCATGCCGGCCGAGACCGCGTCGGAGATCCACTTCTTCTTGGCTTCCGTCGGAAAGATCGACTTGACCATCTGCAGGCCGTCGCGAAGTCCGACCTCGCGCAGGATGACGTCACGTTCCATGGCATTTCCTCCCCGGAAAGACCCCACCGCCTGTCATCCCCGCTTTCGCGCGGCGAAATGCGGGGATCGGGTGGAGGTCGCATACTATTCTGGCCGCGGTCCCCGAGTCTCGCCAAGGCTCGATCGGGGATGACAACCATGCGCGGCCGCTACCGGCCCTTGAAATCCGCCTTCCGCTTCTCGTTGAAGGCGCGCACGCCCTCCAGGCGGTCCTCGGTCGGCACCATCCGATTATAGGCCTCGATCTCGTAGAGGTAACCGGTGTGGTAGCCGAGCTGGGTCGACATCGCGATCGACTTCTTGGCCTGGCGGACGGCGATCGGTCCGTTGGAGGCGATGCGCTCGGCGGTGGCGATCGCCTGATCCATCAGTTCGACGGCCGGACAGACCCTGTTCACCAGGCCCCATTCGAAGGCTTCTTCCGCCGTGAAGGGCGTGGCGGTCAGGATGATTTCCTTGGCGCGGCGCACGCCCACCGCACGCGGCAGGTTTTGCGTGCCCATGGCGCCGGGCATGATCCCCAGCGAGGTCTCGGTCAGCGCGAAGCGGGCGTTGGGCGAGGCGTAGGCGAAATCGGCGGCGCAGACGAACTCGCAGCCGCCGCCGAAGGCCGCGCCGTTGACCGCCGCGATCACCGGCACGGGGCAGTCCATCATCGCCATCATGCCGCGTTCGAACAGCGCGTGCTGCTGCTGCCACTGCGCGTCGGTCATGTTGTTGCGCTGCTTCAGGTCGCCGCCGGCGCAGAACGCCTTGTCGCCCTCGCCCGTCAGCACGATGCAGCGCGTGTCGCCGGGATTGACGTACATCTGCTCCCAGACCTGCTTGATGTCCGCGCCCATCTGCGTGTTCATCGCGTTGCGGGCTTCGGGGCGGTTGAACTTCACGACCAGGACGTGCTTCGCCGGGTTCTCCAGCTTCAGCGTCTCGAACTCCGCCTCCATCAGGCGCTCTCCTTGTTCTCGCCGGGCGGCAGGATCTCGTCGGTGTCGGCGCCGAGGTCGGGCGCCTTAGAGCGCAGGCCCGGCCGCTCCCGGTCGAAGCTGAGCGGCATGCCCACCAGGCCGAAGGGCGCGCCGGCGATCTGCTGCACCATGCCGGCGGCGATGGTCTGGGGATGGTCCAGGACCTCGTCGATGGACTGGGTCGGCGCATTGGGCACACCGGCCATGTCGAGGATGTTCTGCCAGTGCGCCCGGGGTTTCTGGATCAGCTGGTTGGAAAGCTGACGCTTCAGTTCCACGCGGTTGGCGTCGCGCTGCGGGTTGGTGGAGAAGCGCGGGTCCTCCTTCCAGTCCGGGCGCCCCAGCGCGTCGGCCAGCTTCAGGAACAGTCGGTCGTTGGAGGCGGCGACGATCAGATAGCCGTCCTCGCACTGGAAGGCCTCATAGGGCGCGATGCCGCGCACGCCCGAGCCGTGACGCTTCGGCAGGTTGCCGGTGGTCTGGTAGTCGGCCGAGTAGAAGGTCATCCACTGCACCGCGGTCTCGAACAGCGCCGCGTCCACCAGCCCGCCCTTGCCGGTGACGCCGCGGCGGAACAGCGCCGCCAGGATGCCGATGGCGCACCACATGCCGGTGCCCATGTCGATCACGGAGATGCCGCAGCGCACCGGTGCCTGGCCCTCGTCGCCGGTTACCGACATGATGCCGCCGAAGGCCTGCATCAGCGCATCGTAGCCCGGCCGGTCCTTCAGCGGACCGTCGGCGCCGAAGGCGTTGAGGTTGCAGTAGACCAGCTTCGGGTTCAGCGCGCAGAGCGTCTCGGCGTCGAGACCGAGGCGCTTCATGGCGCCGGGCCGCATGTTCTGCACCACGATATCGGCTTCGGCCGCGATCTTGCGGCGCAGCGCCTCGACGCGCTCCGCATCCTTCAGGTCGACGGTGACCGACTTCTTGTTGCGGTTCAGCGCATGGAAGATGGTCGCCGTGCCGTCCTCCGCGAAGGGCGGCCCCCAGGCCCGGGCGTCGTCGCCCTCGGGCCGTTCGATCTTGATCAGCGTCGCGCCCAGTTCGGCCAGGATCGAGCCGGCGAACGGCCCGGCCACGTTGGAGCCGAATTCATAGGCCACAAGCCCGTCCAGCGGTAGCGCCACGGCCATTCCTCCCCCGTCTGAAACCGTGGCGGCAGACTAGGCGCGCGCGCGCCGTCCGGTCAATCGACCCCGCTCAGAACAGCGCCGCGAGCACCATGACCAGCGTCGCCGCGAAGCCGATGAACCAGATCAGCGTCCGCCAGGGCGACCAGCCCAGCGCGTAGGCCGGGATGTAGAGCAGCCGCGAGGCCAGGAAGACGCCGGCGCAGTACTGCGTCAGTTCGCTCGAGGCCTGACCGAGCACGACGAGAACCACGGCGACGGCGAAAAGCAGCAGCCCCTCGTTGTAGTTGGCCATCGCGCGCTTCAGCCGCGCGGCCGCGCCGGTGAGCTCCTTCTGCTCGTCGCGCGGGCCCAGCAGATAGCCCATGCCGACCTGGCCGCTGGCGGCCATGGACGTAACAAGGAAATGCAGCACCCAGATCAGGGCCGCCCAGCCCAGGGCCTGAAGCTCGTAGGACATCTCGGTCATGGCCATTCCCTCCCGGTCATTGACAACCGGTATCCTGACCGAAACGGAGGCGAAAGAATAGCAGTATCGGAAGGATGCCGGGGCGGCGCATACCCCTCCCGATCTCGCGCTCGGCGCTCGATCACCCTCCCCCTGGCCAGGGGGAGGGGCGGGGAGGGGGTGGATCGGCTGCGTCTACTCCGCGGCGGACTGCGCGGTCGGCAGCACGTAGTCCTTGAACTGTTCGCGCAACGTCACCTTCTGGATCTTGCCGGTCGCGGTATGCGGGATCTCGTCGACGAAGGCGACGTCGTCGGGCATCCACCACTTGGCGATCTTGCCCTCCAGCGACTGCAGGATGTCCTCCTTCGAAGGATCGCGGCCCTGCTTCTTCACGATGCAGAGCAGCGGGCGCTCGTCCCACTTGGGATGGACGATGCCGATCACCGCGGCCTCGGCGACGTCCGGATGGGCCATCGCCGCATTCTCCAGGTCGATCGAGCTGATCCACTCGCCGCCGGACTTGATCACGTCCTTGGCCCGGTCGGTGATGGTCATGAAGCCGTCCTCGTCCAGGGTGGCGACGTCGCCGGTGTCGAACCAGTCGTCCTCGTCCAGCACCTGGCCGCCCTCGCCCTTGAAGTAGCCGGCGGTGATCCAGTAGCCGCGGGTCTTGAGATTGCCGTAGGCGACGCCGTCGCGCGGCAGTTCGTTGCCCTCGTCGTCGGTGATCTTCAGCTCGACGCCGTAGATCACGCGGCCCTGCTTGGCCTTGTAGGGCAGCTGCTCCTCGAAGGGCAGCTTCTCGATCTCCTTCGTCATGACGCCGGTGGTGCCCAGCGGGCTCATCTCGGTCATGCCCCAGGCGTGAATGACAGTGACGCCGTATTCGGTCTCGAACTTGCGGATCATGGAGGCCGGGGCCGCCGAGCCGCCGATCACCGTGCGGTTCATGTGCGGCAGCTTCAGGCCCTTCTCCTCCATGTGGTTGAGAAGCATCAGCCACACCGTCGGCACGCCGGCCGACATGGTCACTTCCTCCTGGTCCATCAGCTCGTAGACGGACTGACCGTCCAGGTCCTTGCCGGGCAGCACCAGCTTGGCGCCGCACATGGGCGCCGAGTAGGCCAGGCCCCAGGCGTTGGCGTGGAACATGGGCACGACGGGCAGGATGGTGTCCTTCGACGACAGCGCCAGGCAGTCGCCCATGCAGGCGGCGAAGCTGTGCAGCACCGTGGTGCGGTGCTGGTAGAGCACGCCCTTCGGGTTGCCCGTGGTGCCGGAGGTGTAGCAGAGGCTGGAGGCGGTGGTCTCGTCGAATTCCGGCCATTCGAAGTCGCTCGACTCGGCGGCCAGCAGGTCCTCGTAGCACAGGACGTTCTTCAGGCTGGTCTCGGGCATGTGCGCGGCGTCGGTCATGACGATGATCTTCTCGACCGTCTTCAGCTCGTCCTGCACCTTTTCCAGCAGCGGCACGAAGGTCAGGTCGGTGAAGATGACCCGGTCCTCGGCGTGGTTGGCGATGTAGACGATCTGTTCCGGAAACAGCCGCGGATTGATGGTGTGCAGCACCGCGCCCAGGCCGGAGACGCCGTAATAGCATTCGAAGTGGCGGTGCGTGTTCCAGGCCAGCGTGCCGATGCGGTCGCCCAGCTCGACGCCGAGGCGCTTCAGCGCGTTGGCCACCTGTTTGGAGCGGGCCTGTGCGTCGCGGTAGGTATAGCGGTGGATCGGGCCTTCGACCGTGCGCGTCACGATCTCGGTCTTGCCGTGATATTGCGCGGCGTAGTCGATCAGGGTGTGGATCAGAAGCTGCTGGTTCTGCATCAGCCCTTGCATCGGAGGTCTCCCCAGGTCTTGGCGGTGTCTTGATGGGCGCGGACATTATGTTTTCCGCCTCTCCGGGGCAAGCCGGGCGCGCCGTCTCCCGGGCCCCCGCGAAGTTTTGATCCCGCTTCCCGCCCATGGGGGCTACCCTTGGCGCAACCGACAGCGAAATGAGGAGACGACCGATGCGCGCGACTCCATTACTCAGGGCCGCGGCGGCGGCCGGTGCAGGGCTGGTCCTGCTGGCCGGCGGACCCGCCCTGGCGCAGGAAGCGAAACCGCCGACGCCGGTGGTCTTTGTCCATGGCGACAGCGACACGGCGGGGCTGTGGATCAGCACCATCTGGCGCTTCGAGAGCAACGGCTTTCCACGCGACCGACTGTTCGCGATCGATCTCGACAATCCGGGCGCCCGCGCCGACAACACCAAGCAGGAGCCCAACCGCTCGTCGACGACCGACGTCGCCGCGCAATTGGGCGGCTTCGTCACCCGCGTGCTGATCACCACGGGCGCGCAGAAAGTGGCCCTGGTGGGCAATTCGCGCGGCTGCCAGACCATCCGCAACTATGTCGAGAACGGCGGCGGCGCGTCCCATGCCGAGACGCTGGTGCTGACCGGCTGCGTCCATCACGGCGTCTACGTCGCGCCGGGCGTCGCCATGAACAGCGAGTACAACGGCGCGGGCCACTTCCTGACGCAGCTCAACGCCGATGGCGAGGTGGTCGAGGGCGTGAAGACCGTGACCATCCGCTCCGACAGGTTCGATCTCTACAACCAGCCCATGGGCGACTTCATCGGCCGCCCGGGCCAGCCCACCGGCGCGAGTTTCGACGGCCCGGCGCTGAAGGGCGCCGAGAACCTGGTGCTGGCGGGCGTCGATCACCGCGAGACCGCCTATTCTCCCGAGGCCTTCGCGCTGATGTACCAGGCCATCACCGGCGAGAAGCCGAAGACGGCCGAGATCAATCTGGAAGGCAATGTCGCGCTCAACGGCGAGGTCAGCGGCTGGGCCAACGACCGGCCGACCAACCTGCCGCTGAACGGCGCGAAGGTCCGCGTCTGGGAGCTGGACACGAAGACCGGCGCCCGCATCGGCGATACGCCGGTCCATGAGGCGACGGCCGGGCGGCGCGGCAAGTGGGGACCCTTCGCGGCGAAGAAGAACACGCCCTACGAGTTCGTCATCCGCGCCGAGGGCTATCCGGTCCACCACATCTACCGTTCGGCCTTTCCGCGCTCTTCGGATTACGTGAACCTCCGGCTCTTTCCGCAGGATGAAGCGCTGAAGGCCAAGGCCGCGGGCGTCAACATCATGCGGCCGCGCGGCTATTTCGGCGCCGACGATACGGTCACGGTCAACGGCGCCCCGGCCCCGGGCATCGGCGACAACCCGGTGCCCAATGTCTGGAAGAGCTGGCATGAGGCCCAGAAGGGCGGCGAGAAGGTGGTGGCCGAGTTCAACGGAGAGCGGATCACCGCCCGCAGCTGGGCCACCGACGGCCATGTGGGCTGGATCGAGTTCACCTACTGAGCGCCGCGCCGCAATTGCGGCGCTGGCGTTGCTGCTCGCCCTCTGGGCGCCGCCCGCGACAGCGCAGCGCGCCGACGTCGACATGGCGCTGGTGCTGGCAGTGGATGGCTCCGCCAGCGTCGACTTCCAGGAGTTCGTGCTGCAGATGAACGGCATCGCGGCCGCCTTCCGCGATCCCGCGGTCGTTGCGGCGGTCGCCGGCGGTCCCAGAGGCCGCATCGCCGTGGCGCTGATGGTCTGGTCGGGGCTCGACAACCCCGTGGGCGGCGTCGGCTGGCACGTGGTCGAAGACGCCGCGTCCGCCACTCGATTCTCCGAGGCGGCGCGCCGCCTGCAGCGCCCCGTCCGGCCCGGCGCGACGGCGATCAACTTCGCCATCCGCAGCGCCGTCGCCATGCTGGAAGCCAGCGGCTTCGACGCTGACCGGCGTGTCGTCGACCTGTCCGGTGACGGCCGGGAGAACAATGTCCTGGACGCGCTGGCGGCGACGGACGCCGGCCGGCGGGAGGCCGTGGCGCTGGGCGTCACCGTGAACGGCCTGCCGATCCTGACAGACGATCCGGACCTGGAGCGCTATTTCCTGGAGAATGTGGTGGGCGGTCCCGGCGCCTTCATGATCGCGGCGAGGAACTACGACGATTTCGCCCGCGCCATGCGGGAGAAGCTGCTACGGGAGATCGAGGGCGAATTGCTGATCGGCGCGCTGTCGGAGGCACAGGAATGAACGGACGGACTGCGGAGCGCCGCATGCTCTGGCCCGCACTGGCGGCGGCGCTGGTGCTGACCGTGCTGGCGGGCCTGTTCATGTACGGCGTCGCCCGCGCGCCCGACGATCACGAAGGCCGTATCCTGGTCTTCTTCCAGGAGCCGCTGACCGACCGGGAGGCCTATGCCCGGCTCGCCGCCAGCGGCGCGGAACCGCTCCGGCTGATGAGCGCCGCCGAAGGCTGGGTGGCCGAGGCCCGCGAACCGGGTGCGGTCGGCCGCCTGCGCCGGGAACTGGGCGCGGACTGGGTCTTCCGCGACGTGGGCGCGGGCCGCACGCTGGCCGGCTGTCTCGCCTTCGCCCGCGGTCCCGCCGAGCCCCGGCGCATGGCGCCTTAGACCGTTCCGCATTTGGATTGAAGCGCCACTCACTCAGCGTGTCACCCCGCCTCTGTGCGGGGGTCCGGAGCGGCTTCGCCGCAAGTCGATGATCCTGGCCGGATGCCCGCACAAGGCGGGCATGACGCTGTTCGGAGGCGGGCATGACACCGAAGCTTCACTGGCGATTCAATCTCACCGAGGACTGCTCTAGAAAGCCGTGCGAAGGGAGGCCGGTCATCCGGCCTCCCGCGACCTCAGCGCCGCTTGATCTGCTTGGCCAGCGACCAGCGGTGCACTTCCGAAGGCCCGTCATAGATGCGGAAGCCGCGCAATTCGCGGAAGATGCGTTCGACCTCGGTGTCGCGGGTCATGCCCATGCCGCCCAGCACCTGCAGGCAGCGGTCGGCGACGCGGTAGAGCGCCTCCGAACAGATCACCTTGGCCATGGAGCTTTCCCGGCCGCCGCGCTCGCCCTGGTCGAGCACCCAGGCGCAGTGCCAGACGGCCAGCCGCGACATGTGGATGTCCATCTCGTTGTCGGCCAGCATGAAGCCGACGCCTTCATGGTCGATCAGCTTCGTGCCGAAGCTCTCGCGCTCCCGGGCGTAGTCGCAGGCGATGTCGTGGGCGCGCTGCGCCGCGCCCAGCCAGCGCATGCAGTGGGTCAGACGGGCCGGCGCGAGGCGCACCTGGGCGTAGCGGAAGCCCTTGCCGACCTCGCCCAGAACCGCGTCGCCGTCCACCTTCAGACCATCCAGTTCGACCTCGGCATGGCCGCCGGTGAAGCTGGAATCCATGGTGTCGAGCACCCGGCTGACCCGAAGGCCTTCGGCCGGCAGCGGCGTCATGAACATGGACGCGCCGATGTCCTCGCCCGCCTCGTCGAACGTGCGCGCCATGACGATGCCGATCTTCGCGCCCTCGGCGCCGGTGATCAGCCACTTGCGGCCCGAGATCGTCCAGCCGTTGCCGTCGGGCCGGGCCTCGGTCAGCATCGCGCCGGGGTCGGAGCCGGCGCCGGGGGAGGGCTCCGTCATCAGGAATATCGAGCGCGCCTCGCCGGCGGCCAAGGGCTTCAGATAACGTTCCTTCTGCGCCTCGGTCGCCACTTCGTCGAGCAGGTGCATGTTGCCCTCGTCGGGCGCGGCGATGTTCATGGCGATCGGGCCCAGCATGGAATAGCCCGAGGCCTCGAACATCACCGCCTTGGTCATGTGGTCGGCCCCCATGCCGCCCCAGCCCTCGGAGACGTGCGGGCTCAGCAGCCCTTCCGCCTTCGCCAGCGCCACCAGTTCGTCGCGCAGTTCGTCGGTCGGTCCGTGCGCGGTGCGCCGCGGGTCGCTTTCGAAGGGAATCACCTTGTCGCGGACGAAGGACTCCACCCGCGCCTTGAGTTCCTGTTGCTCGGCCGTCGGCTCGAAATCGATCATGTGCTTTCCTCCCCCGCGCATATCCGGTCAAATGCGGCGGCCAACATAATCAGGGGGGCCACCATGATCTACGACGTTCGCGTCTATACCTGCAAACCGGGCACCGTGCCGGCGCAGCTCAAGCTCTATGAGGAGTACGGTCTCGCGCCGCAGACGAAGCATCTGGGTCAGCCGGTGATGTACGGCTTCTCCGAGGTCGGCGAGCTGAACACCTACACCCATGTCTGGGCCTATGAGAGCCAGGCCGACCGGGAGAAGAAGCGGGCCGCCATGCAGGCCGACCCGGACTGGCATGCCTTCCTCAAGAAGTCGCGCGAGGCCGGCAACCTCGTCGCCCAGCGCAATCAGGTGATGGTGGCCGCGCCCTTTATGAAATAGCCGCCTGGGCCTCGGCGGGGATCATGGCCTCGTAGGCGTCGTCCGCCAGTACGGCGACGCCGCGAAGCCCGAGCGCCTCGCGGATCCCGGGTTCGGACGCGAGGGCGTCGTGCAGTGCCGTCCGGAGCGTGGCGACGGACTCGTCGCCAGCCGATCCGGCGGTGACGAACGGAGGCGCAGGCCGCGACTCGGTCCAGCCGATGACCTGCATATGGCCGGCGAGTTCAGGCAGATGCCGCCACGCCAGGCCGAGGGCGATGGCGTCGATCGCGGCGAAGTCCGCCCGTCTCTCGGCGACCGCCTGCATCGATGGGAGATGTCCGCCGCTGACCAGATGGGGCGCCGGCATCGGTGTGCCGCCGGCGGCGAACCAGCGCTTCACGACCTCGTAGCCGGACCAGGAATCCGTGCCGTTGATGGCGAGCCGCAGGCCGCGGAGCGCGTCGGGCGTTCGCAGGACCGGATCGACGTCCCGGCGGGCGACGACGGCGCTCGAATAGCGCGCCTCGCGGCAGCCTTCCATCGTGTGAACCGGCGTCGCGACATAGCGCACGCGGTCCTTCAGCCCAGTATTGAAGGGCAGGCCGCAGGTCTGGGCGAGCAGCAGGTCGTCCCGCTCCCAGAGCGCCGCATGATCGTCCTGCCGGGTCAGTTCCCAGGGCGCAGTGATGCCGGCGTCCCGAAGGCGCTCCGCGAGGGCGCGCCAGAACCGGTCATTGGCCGGCTGCAGCACCGGCCAGTCGTACATGGGCAGCGCGGCGATCACCGGCCCGGCCGCGCCAGCGGGTCCGCCACGGGCTCGCGCACGCGGAAGGCGTAGCGCCGGAAGATCTCGCCATAGCTGCGGAATCGGTCGCCCGTGATCATGCCGTGATCCTGCATCCGCCGGCAGAGCGCCGGCAAGCGGTACCAGGGGGCGAAGGGAAAGCGGTGATGCGCCGCGTGCAGGTGGTTGTTGAGAAAGATCAGCCCGAGCCAACCGCCGCGTTCAACCACAGCAGTGCGCCCGGCCCGTTCCGCCACCCGGCGGTGCTCGGCGAAGGTGCGCACCGACAGCACCGCCATGCCCGGCCAGGCCGCCAGCAGGGCGTAGAGCCAGAGCGGCACGCCGCTGAACCAGAGCCAGATCAGCACCGGCGCCAGCGCCGGCAGGTGCAGCATCCAGTCGCGGGCGATGTCGCCGCGGCCGGTACGCCAGGCAGCGAGGTCGTCGGCCACGAGCCGGACGAGCGACAGCGCCGGCCCCAGCACGAGCCGGCCCGCCAGCGTGTTGTTGACGGTCAGCAGCGCGCGCCGCCAGCGGGGCATGGCGGCCCAGGCGGCGGGCGTCACATAGGGGCTTTCGGGATCGCCCAGCGGTTCGGTCAGGTCCGGCGAGCGATGGTGGCGCAGATGTAGGGCGCGGAACCGCCGATAGGGCAGGAACAGCCCGACGGCGGGAAAGACCAGCGCTTCGTTGGCCGCGCGGCTCCGTGTCGGGTGACCGTGAATCGCCTCGTGCTGCAGTGAGGAATGCAGCGCGACCGGGAGCGCCAGCAAGGGCAGCAGCCACCAGGTCTCCCAATGTCCGATGGCCCAGACGCCGGCCGCCCAGGCCGACGTGCACAGAATGATCAGTCCGACCGTGGGCCATTCCGGTCGGAGCGTCGTCCATCTCGATGTCGTCATGGCGCGATGGAACACCGGCGCGTGTGCGGTGAAAAGCGCGCCTATGCATCACAAATGTTGATTCTGCGCTGCAAATCCATTTTTGTTGTGCGTTGTCATCAAATGGAGGCGTCGAGTGCGCGACAAGCGGGAACTGGGTGCGATATTCCGCGAACGGCTGGAGCAGGTGCTGAGCCGCTTCCAAGGCTCGAACGCCAGGTTCGCCCAGTCGGTGGGGCTCGACCGCTCGGCGCTGAGCCAGCTGCTGTCGGGCCGTTCGACGCGCCTGCCGCGGGCGGAGACGCTGACCAGCATCGCCCAGCACCATCATGTCAGTCTCGACTGGCTGCTGGGCCTGAGCCAGGACGACCGGACGGCCGCGGAGGTGGCGCCGACGCTGGAGATCGAGGAACGGGCCGCCAGCGCCGACGACACGCGGCTGGCGGAATGGCACCGGGAGGCCGCCGGCTACAAGATCCGCTATGTGCCCGCTTCCCTGCCGGACCTGCTGCGTACCGACGACGTGATTCGCTTCGAACATGGCCGCGACGGCGGACCGCGGCCGTCGACGCTGATCCGGGAGGCGGGGCGCCGGCTCGCCTACAGCCGCCTGCCGGAGACCGACATGGAAGCGTGCATGCCGCTGCAGCGGCTGGAATCCTTCGCCCTGGGGGAGGGGCGCTGGCGGCAGCTGCCGCCGGCACAGCGTCTGGAGCAGGTGCGGCAGATGGCGGAACTGCTGGCCGAACTCTACCCGACCTTCCGGCTGTTCCTCTATGACGAGCAGCAGGCCTTCTCCGCCCCCTACACGGTGTTCGGCCCGCAGCGCGCGGCGGTCTATGTCGGCGACATGTACCTGGTGCTCTACGGCACCGACCAGATTCAGGCCCTGACCCAGCATTTCGACCGCCTGATCCGCCGCGCCACCGTCAATCCGCACGAGGCCGCCGCCTGGGTCGCGGCGCTGGCGCCGCGGGTGGCCTGAGCGCCCTCCGCCGCCTATCATGGGACCAGCCCATGCCCAGGATCGGAGAGAGACCGTGAGCGAGGAACAGCCCGAAGCCCCCGCCGACACCCTGACCCAGCGCATCGGCGTGCTGACGCGGCGCGAGACCGAGGCCCGCATCGTCGCGCCGCTGATCGAGGCGCTGGCCGAGGAATTCGGCCGCGAGCGGGTGCTGGACGTGGTTCGCGACACGGTGGTGCGGCTGGCGAAGGCGCAGGGCGGCGATCTGGCCGAGGCCATGGGCGGCGACGATCCGGCGACCTTCCTGGAATCGATGAAGTACTGGCGCCAGGACGGCGCGCTGGAGATCGAAGTCCTGGAACAGACGCCGGAGAAGCTCGACTTCAACGTCACGCGCTGCCGCTACGCCGAACTCTACCGCGCCCTGGGCATCCCCGAACTCGGCGCGATCCTGTCTTGCAACCGCGACTTCGCTTTCGCCGAGGGTTTCAACGCCGAAGCGAGCCTGACGCGCAGCCAGACAATCCTTTCCGGCGCCGGCCATTGCGATTTCCGCTTTCGCTTTCCGCCGCCCTCTAAGGATTGAATTAACCAATTCGCGGTAGTTCGAACGGGCTGGCGGAACGCTTTGCGAGGCACTAGTTTGCGCCGCTGGAATTCGCTAGGGGAGGGAGCCGGATGGCTGAAATCGAGATCAAATCGGAAATCGCGGGCAAGGTCTGGCAGATTGAGGCCGAAGTGGGCCAGTCGGTCGACGAGGACGATCCTGTGGTGATCCTGGAATCCATGAAGATGGAGATCCCGGTGGGTGCGCCGGCGGCCGGCAAGGTCACCGAGATCCTGGTCGCCAAGGACGAAGCCGTCGCCGAAGGACAGACCATCGCCAGGATGGAAACCTGACGAGGAGCCACTTGCATAGCATTCGTCTGACGCTGCGGGCGCTTGCCGCGCTGGCGCTTCTCACTGTCGCTCATGCCTGCGCCGCCGAACAGTCCGCGGCCCAGCAGGACGTCAGCCAGACCCTGGTCTCGCGCGCCAGACCGGCGCTTGCCGATGGCTACCCGCCGACGCTTTCGCTCGGCGTCAAGCGCAAGCTGGCGCGATACCGGGAGGAACCCTGGCCGCTGGCCTTCGTGGTCGCCCCCGACGGGGGCTACGCCACCTACTGGCGCTGCAGCGGACCCGGCTGCGACGGCGCGGACCGCGAATACGTCGCCCAGGTGCAGGAGGTCTGCCGCCGCTTCGGCCATCAGGGCGACTGCCTGGTGCACTCGATCCGCGACCGCAAGGTCTGGCCGGGGCCGGAGGTCTTCGAGACCGGAGTCCGTTCCCGCCTGATCGTGCCGTGGAAGCACGACAACATCGGACCGGAACGCGCCAGAGGCGTGATCGTCCACATCCCCGGCTTCGGCGGCGACCGTTATCCCCCCTCCCTCGACCATGAGCGCGCACCCTTTTTCCTGCGCCAGGCGAACAAGGAGGGCTGGGACACCTATCGTCTCAACATCGCCCACTACGACTACGGCATCGACAACGAGGCCGAGATCAACGCCCGGATCGCCGAGACGGTCCGCGAGATGCGCCGCCGCGGCTACGCCCGGGTCTATCTCAACGGCCAGTCCCGAGGCGCCTGGCAGATCCTGGGCGCGGCCCAGGCCAGCGATCTCGCCATCGATGGCGCCTTCATCATGGTGCCGGCGGCCCACGGCCGCGCCGAGACCTGGGACGGCCGAACCAATCCTCGCTACGCGGACAGCGACGCCGACTTCAGGGAACTGATCGCGCCGCTCGGCCGCTACCGTCTGTTCTTCGGCTTCTTCCGGGGCGATCAGTACGATCCCGGCGGCCGAGCCGAGGCGATCGGCGAACTGCATGGCGACCGGGTCGGAGAGAGCATCTTCGTGCTCGACCGACCGCCCGACCTGGCCGGCCACGGCGCCACCTGGCACCGCGCTTTCGACGGTCTCTATGCGCGCTGCGTGCGGGACTTTCTGGAGGGCGTCCCGGTCGCCTTCGAAAGCTGCACCGATCCGCTGTCGCTCGAGAACGATGGCATGGTCGCCACCCGTGAGCACGTCATGGCCCGCGGTGGCGAGCGCATGGAGGACGCCGAACTGCGGCGGTTCTTCGACGGCCGCGCCGCCTTTCCCGCCGCTGGCCCGCGCGGCTGGTGGGGTCTGTTGGCAGAACCCGGCGGCGGCCTGCTGCAATGGTTCCCGGGCAGCTACCTGACAGGCAACACGATCCGCTCCGAATGGCGCGTCGAGGATGACGGCTTCTGCATCATCGGCTCGCCCCGGCTGAACGCCAATCGCTACTGTTACGACGTCTACCGGCTGGACGACGGGAGGGTGGCCATGGTTGCGCCCGACGGCCTGGCCTTTGTCGGCGCGACACAGCCGGCCGACGACGTCGCCGCGCTGGGTTTCACGCCGGGCGACTGGCGTGGCGAGGAAGGCTCCTGAAGAACGCGGCCGTCTCCGCTCAGGCGCCGGCTTCCTCGCTGCCGCCCACGCGGTGGGCCAGGGCGGCCTCCATGAAGCGGTCGAGCTTGCCGTTGAGCACGCCCTGGGTGTCGCCCGTCTCCTCGCCCGTCCGGAGGTCCTTGACCATCTGGTAGGGGTGCAGGACGTAGGACCGGATCTGGTGGCCCCAGCCGATATCGGACTGGGCGTCGCGCATCGCCTGCTCTTCGGCCTCGCGCATCTGCAGCTCCCGCTCGTAGAGCCTGGCCTTGAGCATCTTCATCGCCGCATCGCGGTTCTTGTGCTGGCTGCGGTCGCTCTGGCACTGCACCACGATGCCGGTCGGCTCGTGGGTGATGCGCACCGCCGAGTCCGTTCGGTTGACGTGCTGACCGCCGGCGCCTGAGGCGCGGTAGGTGTCGACCCGCAGGTCCTTGTCCTCGATCTCGATCTCGATCTCGTCGTCGATCACCGGAAAGGCGCCGACCGAGGCGAAGCTGGTGTGGCGGCGGCTCTGGCTGTCGAAGGGGGAGATGCGCACCAGGCGGTGCACGCCGCTCTCCGATTTCAGCCAGCCATAGGCGTTGTGGCCCGAAACCCGGACCGTGGCCGACTTGATGCCGGCCTCCTCGCCGCCGCTCTCCTCGATCCACTCGACCTTGTAGCCATGCGCCTCGGCCCAGCGGACATACATGCGCAGCAGCATTTCCGCCCAGTCCTGGCTTTCCGTGCCGCCGGCGCCGGCATGGACTTCCAGATAGCTGTCATTGGCGTCGGCCTCGCCCGAGAGAAGGGCCTCCAATTCGCTCTTGTCGACCTTCTCCTTCAGCCGCTGGAGCGCAGCTTCGCCTTCTTCCACCGTGGCGGCGTCATCCTCTTCCTCGCCCAGCAGGATCAGTTCGGAGGTATCCTCCAGTTCCTGCTCCATGCCGCGCTGGGACGTGATGCCCTGTTCCAGCGCCGTGCGTTCGCGCATCAGCTTCTGGGCGCGGTCGGGGTCGTTCCAGAGGTCGGGATCCTCGGAAAGGGCGTTCAGTTCATCCAGTCGGCGAAGGGCGTCTTCCCAGTCAAAGACGCCTCCTCAGCAGTTCCAGCGACTGCTTGATTTCCTGGATGAGATTTTCGGTTTCGGCGCGCATGTTCGTCCCGCGATTCGTTGCCGTTGGATCGGAAGGAGGCGCAAACTAGAGCAAAAGCACGGTGGATGAAAACCACCCGTTTGCGCGGCAGATTCGCCGGCGTCCGACGGCGCGTCAGTAGACGCCGTCGACCAGGTCCTTGGCCTTGTCGCGCTTGACCGGCAGCTTGTCCGGCGTCGGATCCGCCCGGTTCGGCGCACGGTCGGCGGCAGGCTGGACCGCGCCATCGGCGCCGATGCCATCCAGCACGCCCTCGCCGCGGGCCTCCATGCCGGTGTCGGCGCGCACGGTGGCGACGGCGCGCTGTTCCGCCTCCGTCTTGAAGGCTTCCAGGATCACGTCGCTGCCGGAACCGGACACCGGCGTGCCGGAGCGGGCGTCGATCCGCACCAGACGGATGTCCGGCGGCACCCGGAACGGCGTCGACGGCTTGTCCTTCAGCCAGGCATCCATGATGTCGCGGAAGATCGGTGCGGCCACGCTGGAGCCGGTTTCGCCGTCACCCAGCGGCGACGGTTCGTCGAAGCCGGCGAAGACGCCGAGAGCCAGGTCCGGGGAGAAACCGACGAACCAGGTGTCGCGGCTCTCGTTGGTGGTGCCGGTCTTGCCGGCGAGCGGCTTGCCGACGGCCGAAACGCGCACGCCCGTGCCGCGCTTCACGACGCCCTCCAGCAGGGAGACCATCTGGTAGGCGGTGCTGCGGCGGATCACCTGTTCGCGCCGGTCGACGAGCTGCGGCTCCGCCTCGTCGGTCCAGTTGTCGATGCCGCAATCGCCGCAGTTCAGCGCGTCGTGGCTGTAGACCGTGGCGCCGCGGCGGTCCTGCACGCGGTCGATCAGGGTCGGCTCGATCTGCCGTCCGCCATTGACCAGCATGGCGTAGGCTGTGGTCAGCCTGAGCAGCGTGGTCTCACCGGCGCCCAGCGCGTAGGACAGCGCCTCCGGCATGTCGTCGTAGATCTCGAAGCGCTCGGCATAGTCCGCCACCGTCGCCATGCCGAGGGTCTGGGCCAGGCGCACGGTCATCAGGTTGCGCGATTTCTCGATGCCCAGCCTGAGCGTCGACGGACCGTAGAAGCGGTTGGAGTAGTTCGACGGCTTCCACTTGCCCTGTCCCGCACCCTGGTCGATGACGAAGGGCGCGTCGAGAATGATGCTGGCCGGCGTGAAGCCGCTCTCCAGCGCCGCGGCGTAGACGAAGGGCTTGAAGGCGGAGCCGGGCTGGCGCGCCGCCTGGGTGGCGCGGTTGAACTCGGAGCGTTCGCTGGAAAAGCCGCCGACCAGCGCCAGCACGCGGCCGGTGTGCGGATCCATCGCCACGACCGCGCCGTTGATCTTCGGGATCTGGCGGAGCTGCGGCTTGTCGGGATCCTCGGTATCGGGACCGATGAGCACCAGGTCGCCGCGGCCGAAAATGTCGGAGGTCCGCGACGGCGTCGGACCCGTCTTGCCCTCGGACAGAGGCTCGCGCGCCCATTGCAGCCGCTCCAGCGGCATGACGATGCTTTCGCCGCCCATGAGGCCGAGGCGCGCTTCGTTCGCCCCCGCTTCCAGCACGACCGCCGTCTCCCAGTGGTCCGGCGCGCCGACCGGCCGTTCCGTGGCGGCCAGCGATCCGGCCCAGTCGGCCATCTCCGTTTCGCTCAGCCGGCCGAAGGGGCCGCGATAGCCGTGGCGGCGGTCATAGGCGACCAGGCCTTCGCGCAGGGCGTGCCGGGCGATGCGTTGCAGCGCCGGCTCGACGGTGGCCTGTACCGACAGGCCGCCGGCGTAGAGCCCGGAATCGCCGTAGCGGTTCTTCAGTTCGCGGCGCACCTCCTCGGCGAACCAGCTTGCCTCCACCAGTTCCACCTCGCGCTGGCGGGTGGCCTGCAGCGGCTGCGCCCTGGCCTCGTCGGCGGTGCGCGGATCGATCATGTTCTCGACCGCCATCCGGTCGATCACCCAGTCGCGCCGGGCCCGTGCCCGTTCGTTGTGGCGGAACGGATTGTAGTTGTTCGGCGCCTTGGGCAGGGCCGCGAGGAAGGCCGCCTCGTCGACCGTCAGCTCGACCAGCGGCTTGTCGAAATAGGTCAGCGATGCCGAGGCCACGCCATAGGCGCCCTGACCGAGGTAGATCTCGTTCAGGTAGAGTTCGAGGATGTGGTCCTTGGAATAGGCCTGCTCGATGCGCAGCGCCAGGATCGCTTCCTTGATCTTGCGCGTGATCGAGACCTCGTTGGTCAGCAGGAAATTCTTGGCTACCTGCTGGGTGATCGTGGAGGCGCCGACCGGCCGGCGGTCCTTGCCGTAGTTGCGGATGTTCTGGACCACGGCGCGGGCGATCGCCTTCAGGTCGACGCCGGGATGCTGGTAGAATTCCGCGTCTTCGGCGGCCAGGAAGGCGTGGATGACCCGCGGCGGCACCGCCTCGATCGGCACGAACAGGCGATGTTCGCGTGCATATTCCGCCATCAGCCGGCCATCGCCGGCATAGACGCGCGTCGCCACCGGCGGCTCGTAGCTGGCGAGTTGGTCGTGTTCGGGCAGGTCGCGGCCGAAATGCCAATAGACGTAGTAGCCGGCCCCCGCCGCCGTGATCAGTCCGATCACCCCGAGGACCGACAGCCAGGCCAGGATCCTGAACAGGATTCTCATGTTCGCGGTCCAACTCCGTTGTTCGGTCCCGACGCTTTCTCGGTTCCCCGGTCCGTCCGCGACCGGTTCCGGTCAGGTTCTAACCCTGAAATGTGGTGCCGGGTAGGCAAGGGCAACACTACTTTTGTCGCAGGCGGAAATACGCGTCGATCGCTTCCGTCAGTGCCCGGGCGACGCGGTCCTGCCAGTCGTGGGAGATCAGCTTGCGCTCCTCGTCGGGGTTGGAAAGGAAGCCCAGCTCCACCAGCACGGACGGCACGTCAGGCGCCTTCAACACCCGGAAGCCGGCGAAACGGTGCGGGTTGCTGCGCAGTTTTATGGTGCGGCCGATCTCGTCCACGGCCACGCGGGCGAAGCGCGCCGAGTTGTTCATCGTCTCGCGCTGGACCAGATCGATCAGGATCAGATTGGTGACCTCGTCCGCGCTGCCGGCGATGTCCATGCCGGCCAGCAGGTCGGACTGGTTCTCGCGCCGCGCCAGCGCCTCCGTTTCCTTGTCCGAAGCGGTTTCCGAAAGCGTGTAGACGCCGGCGCCGCCGACGGACTGCCGCGGCGCCGCGTCGGCGTGCAGCGAGACGAACAGGTCGGCCCGCGCGCGCCGGGCGATCTCGACGCGATCGCGCAGCGAAATGAACCGGTCGTCCTCCCGCGTCATCACCACGCGATAGCGTCCCGTGGCGATCAGGACGTCCCGCAGCCGGCGGCCCACCTCCAGCACGACCTGCTTCTCGTGCGTGCCGCGAACGCCCAGCGCTCCGGGGTCGACGCCGCCATGGCCCGGGTCGACGACGACGGTCATCCGGGTGACCGGCCGGGGGGGCGGCAGTGGCGGGACGCCGGCGCCAAGATCGCGGACGGCGGGCCTCGACGGCGGCGGGCTGGTGAGGCGGGCCACCGCCGCATTCCGGGCGCTCCGGAACTCGGTGTCGCTGGCGGGACGAAGGTCGATCACCAGCCGGTGCCCCTGGCCGGCGGCGGGCGCCAGCATGAACTGGCGTTCGGCCAGGACCGGCAGCTCGGTTTCCAGCACCAGCCGTCCGGTATTTGCGGCGAAGCGGCCGTAGCGCATGTCGCGGATCAGGCCACGCGGCGGATCGGGCCGGGCCTCCAGCTGCCAGGCCGCGTCCTCGATGTCGATCACCACGCGGAACGGGTCATCGAGCACGAACAGGTTCCACTCGGCCTTCCCGGAAAGGTCGACGACAACGCGCGTCAGACCGACATGCTCACCGGTGCGGACACCCTTGATGAGGCTGGCGGCGCCGGCTGGCGCAGCCGTGAGCACGACGGCGGCGAGGATCGCGAGCAGGCGAATCATCGGGGCCAATATAGCGGCGAATCGCGGCCGCATCGTGAAGGGTGCGGCAATTGTCACAAGCGGTGTCGAGGAGGCTTGCTGAACGGACTCGCAATTTGCTAGTGTCCCATCCGCGAGTTTCAATCGCCCGTACTGCAGCCGCCGGTTTGGCGGGGCGGGACGTTGGTGAAGGATGAACCCCTACGGATAGTCAGCTCGGGTGGCCGGAGAGATTTCCACGATCGAAACGCCTGATTCGGATAGCGTGAATACGGTCGTTCGCTGCCCAAGGTCCAGACGCGCAAGGGCTCTTCCTGTCGAGGCGTTTCTTCGACAGCCACCGGTCGGCGATTGAATCTTAAGTGAAACTGCGAGGCTTCCCGGCCGCCAAATGGCGGCGGGTCGCACGGCAAGGGACCACGCCCTGGCGCAGCCGATTCATGCGGCGCGACCGTTCGGTGAATGGCGCCCGGCCCTGCAAGCTCCGCGACAACATATGACGGTCGCCGTTCCGTTGCTCGCCCGGACGCGCGCCGCCTAGGAGATTTGGCTTATGGCCACGCGCATGCTGATCGATGCGGCCCATCCTGAGGAAACCAGGGTCGTCATCGTCAAGGGCAACCGACTCGAGGAATTCGATTTCGAAGTCGGCAGCCGCAAGCCCCTGAAGGGCAATATCTATCTCGCCAAGGTTACCCGCGTCGAACCGTCCCTGCAGGCGGCGTTCGTGGAGTTCGGCGGCAATCGCCATGGTTTCCTGGCGTTCAACGAGATCCATCCCGACTACTACCAGATTCCGATCGCCGACCGCGAAGCCCTGCTGGCCGAGCAGCGCAAGGAGGTCGCCCGCGTCGCCGAGCAGGAAGAGGCGGAGATCGCCGAAACCGACGACGACGAGGATGACGGCGGCGATCAGCCGAAGCGCCGCGGCCGTGGCCGCGGCCGGGGCCGCCGCCGTGGCGGACGCGCCCCTGCATCCGAGAACGGCAATGGCGACGATGACGCCGAGGGTCCGGTCGAGAGCGTCGGCGGCGACGAGGTCGACGAGGAAGTCTCGCCCAGGCGCATTTCCTCCTCCCGCCCCTACAAGATCCAGGAGGTGATCAAGCGCCGCCAGATCATCCTGGTGCAGGTCGTCAAGGAGGAACGCGGCAACAAGGGCGCCGCGCTTACCACCTATCTCTCGCTGGCGGGTCGCTACTGCGTCCTGATGCCCAACACCGCCCGCGGCGGCGGCATCAGCCGCAAGATCACCAACGCCCAGGACCGGCGCAAGCTGAAGAGCGTCGTCGGCGAGCTGGAGGTGCCGGAGGGTACGGGCGTCATCGTGCGCACCGCCGGCGCCGCGCGCACGAAATCCGAGATCCGGCGCGACTTCGAGTTTCTGCTCAAGCTGTGGGACGATATCCGGGATCTGACGCTGCAGTCGACGGCGCCGGCGCTGGTCTACGAGGAAGCCTCGCTGATCACGCGCGCCATCCGCGACTTCTATTCCAAGGAGATCGAGGAAGTGCTGGTGGCGGGCGAAGAGGGCTACCGCGTCGCCAAGGACTTCATGAAGCGTATCATGCCGTCGCACGCCAAGCGGGTGCAGCCCTATCGCGATCGTATCCCGCTGCTGCACCGCTACCAGGTCGAGCCGCAGCTCGACACCATGTACTCCAAGGAAGTCACCCTGCCCTCGGGCGGCTACATCGTGATCGATTCCGCCGAGGCGCTGGTGGCCGTCGACGTCAACTCCGGCAAGTCCACGCGCGGCCGCTCCGTCGAGGAGACCGCCTACAAGACGAACCTGGAGGCGGCCGAGGAAGTCGCCCGTCAGCTCCGTCTGCGCGATCTGGCCGGGCTGATCGTCATCGACTTCATCGACATGGAAGACCAGCGCAACAACCGCTCGGTCGAGCGCAAGCTCAAGGAATGCCTGAAGGTCGACCGGGCGCGCATCCAGGTCGGCCGCATCAGTCATTTCGGCCTGCTCGAGATGTCGCGCCAGCGGCTCCGCCCGGGCGTGCAGGACGTCAACATGGAGGCCTGCCCCCATTGCGGCGGCAGCGGGCGCGTGCGCTCGATCGATTCGGCCTCGCTGCACATCCTGCGGGCCATCGAGGAGGAGGGCATCCGCGACCGCTCCGCCGAGATCCGGGTGAACATGCCGACGGCGATCGCGATCTACGTGATCAACAACAAGCGCCACGCGCTGGCGGAGATCGAGCAGCGCTATGGCTTCCGCGTCGAGATCGCCGCCGACGAGGAACTGCTGGCGCCCGACTTCCGCATCGAGCGGCTGACCGTCAAGGAGCCCGGCGCGGAAGCGCTGGACGAAAGCTGGCGTCAGCCGATCGAGCCCGACGAGGCCGAAGAAGCGGACGAGGCCGAAGAGGCTGACGAGGCCGATGAGGCGGAGGAGCGCGACAGGGACGACGCGCAGGATGGCGAAGAGGAGCGCGGCGGACGCCGCCGCCGGTCCTCCCGCCGGCGCCGCCGCGGCGGCGGGCAGCAGCCCGACGAGAGCGGAGACAAGGACGGCGAGAGCGACCGCGCCGAGGATCCGCAGCCGAAGTCCGAAACGGATGAAGGCGGCGCTTCCGACGATGACGAGGATGAGGATGGCAAGCGCCGTCGCCGGGGCCGCCGTGGCGGCCGCCGCCGGCGGGGCCGCCGGAGCGATGGCGAGGATTCGCCCTTCGTGATGGCCGCCGCGGTGCCGAATGACGAGGACGCCGAGGAAATCCAGCCCACGGGCGGTGAGGAACCGGTCGCCGGCGACAGCGAGACGGAGCCGGCCGCGACTGCCGAGGAGTCGGTGACGCAGGAAACTCCGTCGGCGGCAGAAGAGTCGGTGAACGAGGACGTTCCGGCCGCCGCCGAGGCTGCCGAACCGGCGCCGCGTCCGGCCACCGGGTCCGAGCCCGAAGCCGTTCAGACCGACGCCCAAGCGGACGCGGACCAGGAACCCGCCGCGCCGGCGGACGAGACCCCGGCCGGAGCCGGCGAGACAGCCGGCGCCGAGCCTGTTACCGAGGCCGAACCGGAACCGGCGCAGGCTGCGGAAGAGAAGACCGAAGAAAGCGTCGATGCCGCCCAGCCCGTGGAAGTGGCGCAACCCGCCAACGAGGACGAGCCGGAGCCGGCCGAAGAAGTGGCCGACGCCGGACCGCCCAAGCGCGGCTGGTGGCGGCGGCGCCCGCGGAACTGAACGGCAGAAGCAGAACGAAGAAAGGCCCCGGCGTCGTCGCCGGGGCCTTTTTCTTTCCGGGCAGTCAGTCCGCGGCGCGCAGGCCGATCCCCCACCCCGGCCGTCCCCCTTCCCGAAGGGGGAGGGTGGCCCGCGTCAGCGGGACGGGAGGGGGATCAATCGGCGCAAAACCGTGATCGGCCGTAACGCCGGTTGAGGCAGCTCAACGCGTGAAGTCGCGGAAGCCCTTGCCCTGGGCGACGAGATCCTCGATCAGCTTCGCCGGCTTCCACTCGTCCTCGCCGGAGATCTCGTGGAAATGGCGGATCCGCGCCAGCACCTTGTCCAGGCCGACATGGTCGGCGTAGTGCATCGGCCCGCCCCGGTGCTTCGGAAACGCGTAGCCGTAGACATAGGTGATGTCGATGTCGACCGGCCGGATGGCGATGCCTTCCTCCAGGATCTTCGCGCCCTCGTTGACCAGCGCGTAGATGCAGCGTTCCAGGATTTCCTCGTCGCTGACCTCGCGGCGCTTGAGCCCGGCTTCGGCCGCATGCTTCTCGATCAGTTCCTTGATGACCGGATCCGGCTTCGGTGTACGGTTGCCCTCTTCGTAGAGGAACCAGCCGGCGCCGGTCTTCTGGCCGTGGCGGCCCATCTCGACGATCTTGTCGCCGAGCGAGGAATAGCGCTTGCCCTGCGGCCAGGTCTTGAGCTGGTGCTGGCGCACGCGGTAGCCGACGTCGAGACCGGCCAGGTCGCCCATGGCGAACGGCCCCATGGCGAAGCCGAAGTCGTAGATGACGCGGTCGATGTCCTCGGGCTGCGCCCCTTCCTCGACCAGGAACTCGGCCTGGCGGCGATAGGGATGCAGCATGCGGTTGCCGATGAAGCCGTGGCAGTTGCCGGCCAGCACGGCGACCTTGCCGATCTTCTTGCCCATGTCCATGACCGTCTGGATGGTCTCCGGGCTCGATTTCTCGCCGCGGACATTCTCCAGCAGGCGCATGACGTTGGCCGGGCTGAAGAAATGGGTGCCGATGACATCCTCCGGCCGCTTCGTGGCGGATGCGATCTCGTCGATGTCCAGCGTCGAGGTGTTGGTGGCCAGCACTGCGCCGGGCTTCATCACCTGGTCCAGCTTCGCGAAGATCTCCTTCTTCAGGCCCATCTCCTCGAAGACCGCCTCGATGACGATGTCGGCGTCGGCGATGTCGTCATAGCTGGTGGTGGGCGTTAGCCGGCCCATGCGCGTCTCGACTTCCTCCAGGGGGAAGCGTCCGCGCTTCGCCGAGTTCTCGTAGTTCTTCCGGATGATGCCGAAGCCACGGTCCAGCGCCGCCTGCTCGTTCTCGACCAGCGTAACGGGGATGCCGGCATTGGCGAAGTTCATGGCAATGCCGCCGCCCATGGTGCCGCAGCCGATGATGGCGACCTTGCCGATCTTCTTCGCCTCGGTGCCCCTGGGCAGGTCCGGGATCTTCGCGACCTCGCGCTCGCCGAAGAAGATGTGGATCTGGGCCGCGCGCTGGGGGCTCTCCATCAGCTCGCCGAACAGCTCCCGCTCGCGCTTCAGCCCGTCTTCGAAACTCGAGGCCTTCACCGCGGCCTCGACCGCGGCGACGCAGTTCTGCGGCGCCAGCACGTCGCGCGCCTTCTTTGCCAGCTGGGCGCGGTATTCGTCGAAGATGGCCGGGTCGGCCTCGTCCAGCTTGCCGCGGTCGGCGGAGATCACCTTGAGCGGCGCGCCTTCGGCGACCAGCTTCTCGGCGAATGCGACCGCACCGGGGATCAGGTCGTCGACGATCTCGTCGACGATGCCGGCTTCCCTGGCCTTCGGCGCGGGGACCATGTCGCCCGAGGTGATCATGTCGAGGGCGGTCTTCACGCCGGCGACGCGCGGCAGGCGCTGCGTGCCGCCCGCGCCCGGCAGCAGGCCCAGCTTGACTTCGGGCAGGCCGACGAAGGATTTCGGCACGGCGACGCGGTAGTGGGCGGCGAAGGCCGTCTCCAGGCCGCCGCCCAGCGCCGTGCCGTGGATCGCGGCGACGACCGGCTTGGGGCTTTCCTCGTAGGCGCGGATGACGCTGTTCAGGTCCGGGGCCTGCATGGGCTTGCCGAATTCGCGGATGTCCGCGCCGGCGATGAAGGTGCGGCCGTCGCCGGCCAGCACCACGCCCTTGATGTCGTCGTCGGCGTTGGCCTCGGCCAGCCGGTCGGCGAGCCCCTGGCGCACGGCCTGGCTCAGCGCGTTGACCGGCGGGTTCTGCACCAGGATGACCCCGATCGACCCGTGTTTTTCAAGCACCACCGGTGACGACATGGCGGCTCCCTCCCTCTCGATCCGATTTGCGGCTGCAGCCCCTGGCGGGACCGCCCTTGCCGCATGGATTAGACGAGGCGGCGGAGGGCGTCAAAGACTAAGCCGCCGCCCGTCCCAGCGCCGGAGCAGGATCAGCGCGGCGACGGTCGAGGCCGCCGACAGCGCGGTCATGGCCAGATAGGCCTGGCCGCCGAAGACGCCGTAGAGCTGGCCCGCGGCGATGGCGCCGAAGCCCATGAACAGCCCCATGCCGAAGGCGGCGAAGAGCCCCTGGGCCGTGGCCGACATGCCGTCGGGCGCGGCGCGCTGGATGAAGTGCATGGCGCCCAGATGGGCCGCGCCGAAGGTGAAGGCGTGCAGCACCTGCAGCCCGAGAAGCGGCCAGAACGTCTCGGCCCACGCGGTGAGCGTCCAGCGCACCAGGCCCGAGGCGCAGCCGATCAGCAGAAGCGCGAGCGGTCCGATCCGGCCGATCAGCCGCCGCGACAGGGCGAAGAGGACGATCTCGGCGACCACGCCCACGGCCCAGAGCACGCCGATCTCGGCTTCCGAAAGGCCGATGCTCTTCCAGTGCAGCGAGCCGAAGCCGTAGAGGACCGCGTGCGCCGCCGAGTTGAAGCCGGTCGCCAGCAGGAAGATCGCGAACACCGGATGGCCGAGCAGGGCGAAGGGATTGCGCCGGCGCTGTTCGGGCCGGGGAAAGCGTATGTCGGGCAGGCCCGCGGAAGCCAGCGCCGTCAGCACGAAGCCGCCGACGACCAGCCAGAGGATGACGTCCGCGTCGCGGCCCTCCAGCAGCCAGCCCGCGCCATAGGCCGCGCCGATGAAGGTGATCGAGCCCCAGAGCCGTACGCGGCCATAGTCGATGCCGCGCTCGGCCGCCGCCGTCATGGTGACGTTGTCGGCCAGCGGCAGCACCGGCGAATTGAATGCCTGCATCAGCAGGGCGATGGCGAGGAAGACGGCGAAATGCTCCGCCTGGGAATAGAGCGCGAAGGCCGCGCCGGCGCAGATGACCAGCAGAACAACGGGGCGTCGGCGCTCTCCGCTCAGGTCCGCCCAACGGCTGCCGAGCGGATTCGCCAGCGGCTTGATCCAGAAGCCGACGGCGAGCAGCAGGCCGATCTGGTCCGAGGTCAGCCCGCGCGCGTCGAGATAGACCGGGAACCAGGGCATCATCACGCCGGCGGTCAGGAAGAAACAGCCGTAGAACAGCGACAGCCGGACCGACCAGCCCGTCGGCCCGCCGCCGGCGCGCGACAGGTCGGGGGCGGTCATGGACATGGCCCGCGATAACATGACGGCGCCCTCGGATTTGATCCGGGGCCCCGGAGCAGATGCTGCTTCTGGCTGGGTCCTCGGGTCAGGCTCGAGGACGCCGTCTGATGGTGGAGCACGTCAACTCGTCTGGTTCTTCGTCAGCGTCTCGTTGGTGATGGCGGCGGCGTAGTCGGCCTTGATCGCTTCGTGGCGCATGTCGATCGCCGGCTCCATCATCGCGTGGCTGAAGATGTAGAGCCGGTCTTCGACGATGCACTGCGTTACCCAGTCGGCCAACACTTCCGGCGGCATGCCGTGGGCGATCAGGTCGGTGACCGTCGCGGCGTCGTTGCCGCCGACCGCTTCGGCTTCCGACAGGACGCTCGCGCCCTCGGACGGGCCGGACGGGCGGCGCTTGCCGCTGTCGGTGATCGCCGTCTTCACCCAGCCGGGGCAGAGGACCGAGACGCCGATGCCTTCGGGCGCAAGCGCCTGGCGGAGGCATTCCGAATAGCCGACGACGGCGAACTTGGTGGCGCAATAGGGGCCCATCATCGGGTTCGCCCAGTGGCCGGCCATGGAAGCGGTGTTGACGATGTGGCCGCCCTCGCCGTGCCCGCGGATCAGCGGAAGGAAGGTCTCGACGCCGTGGACCACGCCCATCAGGTTGATGTCCACGATCCAGCGCCAGTCCTTCAGGCTGACCTCGCCGGGCTTGCCGCCCAGGCCGACGCCGGCATTGTTGAAGACCATGTGGACCTTGCCGAAGGCGTCGATGGTGGCCTGCGCGGCCTCTTCGACGCTCCGGGCGCTGGCCACGTCGCAGACGATGCCCTCCGCGGCCTGGCCGATCTCCGCCTTCGCCAGCGCCAGCGCGTCTTCGTCGATGTCCGCCAGCATGACCCGCGCACCCCGGTTCACCAGCGCCTTCGCCACCGCCAGGCCGATGCCGCTGGCGCCGCCGGTGACGAACGCGATCCTGTCCTCAATTTCCCTCATGCCGATCCGCCTCCGTGTTCACGTCTGCCGCCAATGACCACAATTGCAGCCGCGTTGGGAAGGCACTAAACCGAAGGCGGGAGCCTTGGGGGGGACGGAAAGATGATCCTGGCCGAACGGATGAGCCATCTGGGCACGGAGACAGCCTTCGAGGTGCTGGCCCGGGCCAACGCCCTGGCCGCGCAGGGCCGCTCGGTGATCAATCTCGGCATCGGCCAGCCCGACTTCCCCACCCCGGCGAACGTGGTCGAGGCCGGACGCAAGGCGCTGGCCGACGGCCATCACGGCTACACGCCCGCCAACGGCATCCCGGCGCTGCGCGAGGCAGTGGCCGGCGACATCCACCGCCGCTACGGCCACGAGGTGGATCCGGACCTGATCGTCTGCGTGCCGGGCGGCAAGGTGACCATGGCCTTCGCGATGCTGATCTTCGGCCAGCCGGGGACCGAGATCCTCTATCCCGATCCGGGATTTCCGATCTACCGCTCCATGATCCAGTTTTCCGGGGCGAAGGCGGTGCCGATCCGCCTCTATGAGAAGACCGGATTTTCCTTCTCCGCCGACGAGGTGCTGGGCCAGATCAACGAGCGCACGCGGCTGATCATCCTGAACTCGCCGGCCAATCCGACGGGCGGCGTCGTTCCGCGCGCCGAGATCGAGAAGCTGGTCGCGGGGCTGGAGAAGCATCCCGACGTCGCCGTCATGTCGGACGAGATCTATTCCTGCATGACCTATGACGGTCTCGATCATGTCACGCTGATGGACTATCCGTCGATCCGCGACCGGCTGATCGTGCTCGACGGCTGGTCGAAAACCTATGCCATGACCGGCTGGCGGCTGGGCTGGGGGCTCTGGCCGGAGCAGCTTGCCCCTCTGGCGGCGAAGCTGGCGGTCAATACCCATTCCTGCGTCAACGCCGCCACCCAGTATGCCGGCATCGAGGCGCTGCAGGGTCCCCAGGACGCGGTGGCGGAGATGGTCGCGGCCTTCGACCGGCGCCGGAAGCGGATCGTCGAACGGCTGAACGAACTGCCCGGCGTCTCCTGCGTGACGCCGAAGGGGGCGTTCTACGCCTTCCCCAACATCACCGCGACGGGGCTGGATTCCGGCACGTTGCAGGACCGCCTGCTGCAGGAAACCGGCGTCGCCGCCATCGCCGGCACCAGCTTCGGCGTGCTGGGCGAGGGCTATCTCAGGTTCTCCTACGCCAGTTCGATCGAGAACATCGAGGAAGCCATGGACCGCATCGCCGGCTGGCTGAAGGCGAACCTGTAGCAACGAACTTTTGTTCGATCCGGACGTGGCCATTGCCTCATAGGGTCATGCCCGCCTTGTGCGGGCATCCGGTCGTTCATGGACCTGCGGCGAAGCCGCACCGGACCCCCGCACAAGGCGGGGGTGACGGTGGGTTGGGCGGTTGATCCGGTCAGGCCGTGGAGCGCCTTACGGCTTCTCCGGCATCGGGCCGGCCAGGAGCGCCGGATCGAGGCGTTCGGCAAACCAGTTCACGCGCCAGTCCAGATGCGGCCCCGTGGAGCGGCCGGTAGAGCCGACCTCGGCGATCTTCTCGCCTTGCGCCACGCGCTGACCGACCTCGACGCCGATCGAAGAGAGGTGGGAGTAGACGCTGGTTACGCCGTGGCCGTGGTCCAGCATCACCGTGCCGCCGGTGAAATAGAGGTCGGGCGCGGCCAGGCGCACGATGGCGTCGGTGGGCGCGTGAACCGCCGTTCCCGTGTCGGCGGCGATATCGATGCCGAAATGCGGCCGGCGGGGTTCCCCGTTGAGAACCCGCTGGCTGCCGAAGACGCCGGAGACGATACCCACCGTCGGCCAGCGCCAGGCTTGTGTGAAGAAAGTCTCGGACGTGTCGATCGCGCGGACCTCGGCGATTTCTGCAGCCTCGCGGCGGATGCGCTTCAGCGCCTCCGCGTCGGGTGTCACCATCTTCTCCGGCAGGCCGTCGATGCGCTGGATGTCGTAGTCGCGCTTGCCGACCACCAGCGTCGCGACGCTGTCGCCGACCCTGAGTTCGGCGGTCCCGTCGTGGTCGCGGCCGAAGCCCAGCACGAACCGCCCGTCGGGCGAGACCCGGATCGGCTCCCCGTTCAACAGCACTTCGGTCCCCGGTTCGGTGCGACCGGTCAGCATCCCGCCCTGCACGGCGTTGCCGGAAATCTCGTAGGCGGCGGCTGGCAGGGAAAGGCAGAGGAGGAAGAACGCGAGAACGCTACGCATCAGAACAGGTCTCCTTGCTCGGGCTTCTTCGGCGCTTCCTTCGCCCGGCGCGCGGCGGGTTTGCCGTCGCCCGCGGCGACCGCGTTGCGGCGGCCGTCGGCGAACTCGATCTCGAGCGCGGCACCCGCCTGCACCGCCGCGGCGCGGGTCAGCGGCTGGCCGGCATCGTCGCGAATGACGGCGAAACCACGCTGCAGCGTTGCCTTGTAGGAAAAGACTTCCAGCAGCCGCGCCGTCCCGTCGAGGCGCTGGCGGCGGTCGCGCTGCAGTCGGCCGAAGTCGCGCTCCAGCGCCAGCGCCGCGCGGCCCAGCCCTTCGCGGCCGTCGCGGATAGGCTGGCGAAGCAGTTGCGGGCGCAAGCCTCCGGCGCTCTCGGTCAGGCGCTGGCGGCCCCGGGCGGTGCCGATGCGGAGCGCGCGGCCCAGCGCATCGCCGAGGTCGTCGAGGCGCTGGCCATGCTGCTGCAGCAGCCGGCGCGGATCGACGATCCCCCGCGCCAGACCGGTGAGCGCGTTGCGCCGTTCCGCCTGCAGCCGCCGGAGCGCGCCCAGGCTGCGGCGCGACAGATCGCCGACCTGCATGGCGATCTCGGCGCGAACCGGTACGGCCATCTCCGCGGCGGCGGTGGGCGTCGGCGCGCGGCGGTCGGCGGCATGGTCGATCAGCGTGGTGTCGGTCTCGTGCCCGACCGCCGAGATCACGGGGATTTCGCTTTCGGCGACGGCGCGGACGGCGACTTCCTCGTTGAAGGCCCAGAGATCTTCGATCGAGCCGCCGCCGCGGGCGACGATCAGCAGATCCGGCCGGTCCGGCGCGGTGAAGCGGTTGAAGCCCTCGACGGCGCGGGCGACCTGCTCGGCCGCCGTTTCCCCCTGCACCAGCACCGGCCAGACAATCACACGGCGCGGGAAGCGGTCCTGCAGGCGATGCAGGATGTCGCGGATCACTGCGCCCGTCGGGCTGGTGACCACGCCGATGATCTCCGGCAGCCAGGGCAGGGGGCGCTTGCGCTCGGCCGCGAACAGGCCCTCCGCCTGCAGCTTGCGCCGGCGCTGCTCCAGCAACGCCATCAGCGCGCCCTCACCGGCGGGCTCCATGCTCTCGACGACGATCTGGTACTTGGACCGCGCGGGATAGCTGGTGACGCGGCCCCGGCAGAGCACCTCCAGCCCGTCCTCCGGGCGGAAGTTCAGCTTCGCCGCCTGGCCGCGCCAGACGATCCCGTCGATGACCGCCTTGTCATCCTTCAGGCCGAAATAGAGATGACCGGAGGCGGCGCGCTTGAAGCCTGAAATCTCGCCGCGCAGGACGACATGGCCGAAGGCGTCCTCCAGCGTCCGCTTCAGCTTCTGGGACAGCTCGCTGACCGTGAAGGCGGGGACGTTGGAGCCGGAATCGTTCGGTGCGCCTGACATGGCCCGACCATACACCGACAAGGGGGGCGGCTGTCAGGCCCGTCCGCGCATCAGGTCCGACATGCGCTCGGCGATCATGATGGTCGGCGCGTTGGTGTTGCCGCCGATCAGGCTGGGCATCACCGAGGCGTCGATCACCCTCAGTCCCTCGACGCCGCGGACGCGGCATTCCGGGTCGACCACCGATTCCGGGTCGGAGCCCATTCGGCAGGTGCCGACAGGATGATAGATCGTCTCCGCCTTGCGGCGGATAAAGGCGTCGATGTCCGCCTCCGATTCGACGCCGGGGCCGGGATAGATCTCCTTGCCCACATGCTCGCCGAGCGGCGCGGCCGACAGCATCCGCCGGCCGATCGCGACGCCGCGCCTCTGCGCCGCCAGGTCGTCCTCGTGGTCCAGATAGTTCGGATCGATCAGCGGCGGCGCCAGCGGGTCCGGCGATTGCAGCCCGACCCGCCCGCGGCTCTTCGGGCGCAGGTCGCAGCAGTGCAGGGTGACGCCGTGCGCCTTGATGCGGTTCTGGCCGTGGCTGTCGCTGACCACCGGCAGGAAGTGATACTGCAGGTCTGGCAGTTGCTTCTCCGGCGCCGACCGCACGAAGGCGCCGGCCTCGGCGAAGTTGCTGGTCAGCATGCCGGTGCGGCCCCTGCGGTATTCGCGCAGCGCCCGGAGGCCCATCCACAGCCCCTTCATGGTGAAGGCGAAGCCCAGCGCCGTCGTGGTGCGGGCGACCACCGAGACGTCGAGATGGTCCTGCAGGTTCTGCCCCACCGACGGCCGGTCGGCCTTCACCGGAATCTCGAAGGCCTTCAGTTCCTCGCCCGGCCCGACGCCCGACAGCATGAGCAATTGCGGACTGTGCGCCGCGCCGCCGGCCAGCAGCACCTCCCGGTTCGCCCTGACCTCGACGACCTCGTTGCCGCGGTTGTAGGCGACGCCGACGGCGCGGCCCTCCTCGATCAGCACCCGGTTGGCATGGGCCAGGTCGACGATCTCCAGATTGGGCCGTTCCACGCCCTCCAGATAGGCGTGATAGGCGCTGCAGCGGCTGCCGTCCTTCTGGGTGAGCTGGTAGAGGCCGGCGCCCTCCTGCCGGTCGCCGTTGAAGTCCGCGTTCTCGGCGATCTGCTGGGCGGCGCAGCTCTCGACATACATCCGCGACATGGGATTGGGCGAGCGCGGGTCGGCGACATTGAGCGGCCCGCCGATGCCGTGCAGGTCGTCGGTCAGCCGCTCGTTGTGCTCGGAGCGGCGGAAATAGGGCAGCACCGTCTGCCAGTCCCAGCCCGCGCAGCCTTCGTCGCTGGCCCAGCGGTCGTAGTCGTCGCGGTGGCCGCGGATATAGACCATGCCGTTGATGGCGCTGGAGCCGCCCATCACCTTGCCGCGGGGCCAGAACAGTTCGCGGTTGTCCAGGTTCTTCTGCGGCGCGGTCCTGAGCAGCCAGTTGCTGTTCGGGTCCTTCATCGTCTTGATGAGCCCGGCGGGCACGCGCACCGACCAGTCCTGCTTCGCCGGCCCCGCCTCCAGCAGGCAGACCGTCACGTCCGGGTCTTCGGAGAGCCGGCTGGCCAGCACGCAGCCGGCGGAACCGCCGCCGACGATCACGTAGTCGAATGACGCCACCGCGTCCCCCTCCCTCTGTCTCTTTCGCCGGACTGCAACGCATAAATGACCGTCGGTCAATATTGCGCCGCGCTTGCGCGTCGGGGCGGACCGGATTATTTTAAGCTTAAAGTAATTTCGGGGAGGCGGCGGAAAGATGAGCGAGAGCGGGAAGGCCCATGTCCTGGTGACCGGCGGCGCGCAGGGCGTCGGCCGGGCAGTGGCGGAGCGGTTCCTGGCGGCCGGCCACCCGGTCACCATCACCGGCCGCAAGGCCGAGGCGCTGGAGAAGGCGGCCGGCGAGATGGGCGGCGCGGTCCACGCAATCGCGGCGGATGTCTCGGTCGAGGACGATGTGGCCCGCCTGTTCGAGCAGGCGGCGGAAGCGGCCGGCCCCGTCGGCGTGCTGGTCAACAATGCCGGCATGTCGGGTTCGGCGCCGCTGTCGCGCATGTCGGTCGATCACTTCGACCGGATGATGGCGGCGAACGCCCGCGGCGTCTTCCTCTGCTGCCGCGCGGCCGCGAAGCCCATGGCGGACGTGGGCGGCGGGCGGATCATCACCGTCGCCTCGACCGCCGGCCTGAAGGGCTATGCCTATGTGGCCGGCTATGTCGCCTCCAAGCACGCCGCGGTGGGGCTCACCCGCGCGCTGGCGCTGGAACTGGCGGGCAAGAACATCACCGTCAACGCCATCTGCCCGGGCTTCGTCGAGACGCCGATGACGGTGCAGACCATCGCCAACATCGTCGAGAAGACCGGCCGCTCCGAAGAGGAGGCCCGCGCGGAGTTGGTCAAGTTCAACCCGCAGAAGCGCCTGATCGAGACCGACGAGATCGCCGATCTGGCGCTCTGGCTGGCGGGGCCGGGCGCGCGCTCGGTCAACGGTCAGGTCATTGCCATCGACGGCGGCGAGAGCGCCTGATGTCCGCGGCCGGCAAGCTCCGTCCCGATCCCAAGCTGGAGCTTCGGCTCTGGCTGCGCATGCTGGCCTGCACGGGCCAGATCGAGCGGACCATCCGCAGCCGCCTGCGCGAGGAATTCGACACCACCCTGCCGCGCTTCGACGTGCTGGCCCAGCTCGACCGCGCCGCCGACGGCCTGACCATGGGCGCGCTTTCGGGGCGGCTGATGGTCTCGGCCGGAAACGTCACCGGGCTGGTCAACCGCCTGGCCGAGGAGGGGCTGGTGGAGACGGCGCGCCTGCCGGAGGACCGCCGCACCCAGGTCGTCCGCCTGACCGAGGCCGGCAAGACGGCCTTCGACCGCATGACCCCGGCCCATGAAAGCTGGATCGATTCGATGCTTTCGGCCCTGACGCCGGGCGAGGCGGAGGCGCTCTATGGCCTGCTGGGCAAGGTGCGCACCGGCCTGCAACAGGAGACCGCGCGGTGAAACTGCTCGAACCCCTCGACATCAACGGCATGGTCCTGCCCAACCGGATCGCCGTGCCGGCCATGGTCACGCGGCTGTCGGGCGAGGACGGCTATGTCAATGACGACATCGTCGACCGCTACCGCCGCTATGCCGAGGGCGAGGTCGGCCTGATCGTGGTCGAGGCGATGGCGATCCATCGCTCCAAGTCCGGTCCGCTGCTGCGCATTTCCCATGATGACTTCATCGAGGGCCACCGCAGGCTGGCCGCCGCCGTCCACGAGGCCTCGGATTCGAAGGTGGTGCCGCAGATCATCCACTTCATGAAGGTGGCGCGCTCCGGCTGGCGGCAGCGGATCGAGGATCTGAGCGCCGGCGACATCGAGAGCATCATCGAGGACTTCGGCCTCGCCGCGCTGCGCGCCCGGGAAGCGGGCTATGACGGGGTCGAGCTGCACTCGGCGCACGCCTATACGCTGTCGTCGTTCCTCAGCCGCCGCAACCGGCGCAAGGACGCCTATTCGGGCCGCACGCTGGAGGGCCGGCTGGCCATGTTCGGGCGGGTCATGGCGGAGGTGCGCCGCCGCGTCGGCGACGACTTCCCCGTCGGCATCCGCTTTCTGGCCGAGGAAGCGATCAAGGACGGCTACACGGTCGACGAGGCGAAGCGCATCGCGCTGCGCATGGCCCAGGCGGGCGTCGACTACATCTCGCTGTCGGTCGGCGGCAAGTTCGAGGACGCGGTCCACCGCGAGGGCCAGCCGCTCTATCCCTATACCGGCTATTCGGGCGACCGCTGCATGCCGGGGAACTGGTATCCCGGCCTCCCGCACGCCCACCTTGCCGCCGAGATCAAGGGCTTCATCAACGCCAAGGGCTATCATCCCCCGGTCATTTCGGTGGGCAAGATCGCCGACCCCGTGGACGCCGAGCGCCTGCTTCAGGAAGGCAAGGCCGACATCATCGGCATGGCGCGTCAGCTGCTGGCCGATCCGGACTGGCCGAAGAAGGTGCGCCAGGACCGCGCCGACCGGATCGTGCGCTGCATCTACTGCAATGTCTGCAAGCAGCTCGACGAGAACTTCAAGGAGGTGCACTGCTTCCTCTGGCCCAAGGGCGCGCGCCAGGCGCCGGCCGACGATCCGGATGGCGCCGCGCCGCAATGGCCGGAAGACGGCGCGGGGCTGACCGCCGCGGTCGACGGCGGCCAGGTGCGGCTCGCCTGGAAGTCCGTCGACGACGTCATCGGCTACGACGTCTACCGCTCCGAGGACGGCGGGCCGGCGACGGTCGCCGAGGCGGTGAAGTCCACCAAGCATGTCGACCGCACCGTCCTGGGCGGTCTGACCTACACCTATTACGTCCGCGCCTTCGACGCCCATGGCAATGCCGGGCCGCCTTCGGAGGCCGTGACCGTGGAGATGCCCCTGCCGGAGGGGCTGCCGTTCCGGGAGGCGGCCGATGTCCGCTGAGCCCTTCCAGCCCACGGGCCGCTCGGCCCATGTCGACAGCTTCGCGCGCGACCGGCTGCCGCCGAAGGACCAGTGGCCGGCGATCTCCTTCGACGGCCTGCCGGAACTCCGCGCCTATCCGGGCCAGATCAATTGCGGCGCGGCGCTGCTCGACCGCGCGGCAGAATGGTTTCCCGACCGGCCGGCCTATCTCTACCGCGACCATGTCTGGAGCTACGCCGAACTGAAGGCGCGCACGGACCGCATCGCCCACGTTCTCGTCGACGACTGCGGCGTCCGGCCCGGCAACCGGGTGATGATCCGGGGCGCCAACACGCCGATGTTCGTGGCCATCTGGTTCGCGGTCATGAAGGCCGGCGCCATCGCGGTGGCGACCATGCCGCTGCTGCGCGCCAGGGAACTGGTCTACATCGCCGGGAAGGCGGAGGTGGCGCTGGCGCTCTGCGACCGGCGGCTGGAGGAGGACATGGCAAAGGCCGTGGCGGCCAGCGATCATCTGCAGCGCGTGGTTCATTTCGCCGGGGATCTCGCCTCCGAGGACGAGCTGGAGCGGGCCATGGCCGGGAAGCCGGAGAGCTTCGCTGCGGCGGACACCGCGGCCGACGACGTCTGCCTGATCGCCTTCACCTCCGGCACCACGGGCCAGCCCAAGGGCTGCATGCACTTCCACCGCGACGTCATGGCGATCAACGACACCTTCTGCCGTCATGTGCTCCGGCCCGACGAGACCGACGTCTTCACCGGCAGTCCGCCGATCGCCTTCACCTTCGGCCTGGGCGCCCTGGTGACCTTCCCCGTCTCGGTCGGCGCGGCGACCCTGCTCAGCGAACAGTTCACCCCGGAGACCACGCTGCAGGCGATCCAGGATTACCGGGTGACGACGCTGTTCACCGCACCCACGGCCTTCCGCGCCATGACGGCCCTGGCTGCGGACTACGACCTTTCCTCGCTGACCAGGTGCATCAGCGCCGGCGAGACGCTGCCCGGCCCGGTCTGGGAGGGCTGGCGCAAGGCCACCGGGGTGCGGATCATCGACGGCCTCGGCTCGACGGAGATGCTGCACATCTTCATCGCCGAGCGGCCGGAGAACATGCGCGCCGGGCTGACGGGCCGCGCCATTCCGGGCTACGAGGCGCGGGTTGTGGGCGAGGATGGCCGCGACTGCGCGCCCGGCGAGGTCGGCCTTCTGGCGGTGCGCGGGCCGACGGGCGTGCGCTATCTGGACAATCCGGAGCGGCAGGCGGACTACGCCCGGGAGGGCTGGAACTTCACCGGCGACAGCTACGCCATGGAGGCCGACGGCTGGTTCCGCTACGCGGCGCGCTCCGACGACATGATCATTTCCTCGGGCTACAACATCGCCGGACCGGAGGTGGAGGGGGCGCTGCTGACCCATCCGGATGTCGCCGAGTGCGCCGTGGTCGGCGCGCCCGACGAGGACCGTGGGCAGGTGGTGAAAGCGTTCGTCGTGCTGCGCCGGGGCGTGGCGAACGGGCCGGCGACCGCGAAGGCGCTGCAGGATCACGTCAAGGCGGAGATCGCACCCTACAAGTATCCGCGGCAGGTCGCGTTCGTCGGCGAACTGCCGAAGACGCAGACCGGCAAGGTGCAGCGCTTCGTGCTGCGCGAGGGAGAGGAAGGCTGATGGTCGAGAAGGTCGATATCAGGGCGGCGCTGGCGGACAGGCCGTTCTTCAGGGGCCGGGCGCCGGACAACGAGGCGGAAGCTGGCGCGGCCTTCGCCAGGCTGGGCCGGATCAACAACGGCGAGATATTCGCCGGCAGCTACTCGGGAGCCACGCCCTGGGAGCGCCACCGCAATGGCGACGAACTGGTGCAGGTGCTGGATGGCGTCACCACCATCACGATCCTGACGGCCGAGGGCGCGGAGCGCCATGAACTGACGGGCGGACAGTTCGTCGTCGTGCCGGCCGGGTGCTGGCACCGCTTCGAGACGCCGGACGGGGTCACCGTGATGACGGCGACACCTCTGCCGACGGACCACTCCAGCGCCGCCGATCCGAGAATGGAGGAGGACTAGACGGAATTATTCTGCAGCCGCTGGCATTCCGGGCGCATCGGATGCATCATAATGCAGTTATCCGGGTCCGCTGCGCGGGTCCGGCAAGAGACGAGAGGGGCAGGCCGGCGTCGCATTCGTTTGCGATCCGGTCTAATCTCCCCCGTGACAGGTTGAGGCGAAAGCAATCAGGGAGGCTTCGCAAATGCTGAAGAAGACACTGACCATGGCGGCCGGGCTCGCCATGCTGGGATCGGCCGTGCAGGCCGACGACCAGTCGGTCGACATCGGCTTCGTCACCACGCTGACCGTGGGGCCGGCGGTCATCGGCCGTGACATGACCGATGCGGTCGATCTCGCCGTCGAACATCTCGGCGGCACCATGGCCGGCAAGAAGATCAACGTCATCTACGAGGATGACGGCTTCAAGCCGGAGATCGGCAAGCAGAAGACCGAGAAGCTGGTCAACTCCGACAATGTCGATTTCGTCGCCGGCTACATCTGGTCGAACGTGCTGCTGGCGTCTTACAAGTCGGTTGTCGGCAACGGCCCGTTCCTGATCTCGTCGAACGCCGGGCCGTCCCAGATCGCCGGCAAGCTCTGCCACGAGGATTTCTTCTCGACGTCCTGGCAGAACGACCAGACGCCGATGGCCATGGGCGAGGTGCTGAACCAGCGGGGCGTGAAGTCAGTCTACATCATGGCGCCGAACTACGCCGCCGGCAAGAATATGGTCGAGGGCGTGGAGCGGACCTACAAGGGCGAGATCGTCGGCAAGGACATGACCAAATGGCCGGGCCAGCTCGACTTCTCCGCCGAGCTCGCCAAGGCACGCGCCTCGGGCGCCGAGGCCGTGTTCGTCTTCTATCCGGGCAAGGCGGGCGTGCAGTTCTTCAAGCAGTACGAACAGGCCGGCCTGAAAAGCGAGATCCCGCTCTACTCGGCGTTCACCGTGGACGCCATCAGCCTGCCTCTGCTCAAGGACCTGGCGGTCGGCAGCCTGAACACCCAGAGCTGGAGCCCGGATCTGGACAACGCCACCAACAAGAAGTTCGTCGCCGACTACAAGGCGAAGACCGGCCGCTTCCCGTCCTTCTACGCCGCGCAGTCCTACGACACGATCCTGCTGATCAATTCGGCGGTCGAGGCGGTGAACGGCGACCTCTCCGACAAGGCGGGCATGCGCGCGGCGATGAAGAAGGCGGACTTCGAATCGACCCGCGGCCGCTACAGCTACGGCAACAACCACTTCCCGATCCAGAACTTTTACCTGCGGGAGGCCTACAAGAACGAGGCCGGCGAATACACCGTGAAGACGGTGCAGACCGTCTTCGAGAACCACCAGGACTCCTACGCGTCCGAGTGCGGCATGTAGCATTCCGGTCCTGAACACGACACGCGCGGCTCCGGGCGCCTGCCCGGGGCCGTCTGTGTTCACAGGCGAATTCGGACGATGAACTGGATCCTACTCGTCGAGCAGGTGCTGAACGGCGTACAGCTCGGGCTGCTGCTGTTCCTGCTGGCCGCCGGCCTGACCCTGGTCTTCGGAATCATGGACCTGGTCAACCTGGCCCATGGCTCGCTGTACATGATCGGCGCCTTCATCGCGGCGTCGCTGACCCAGCTGACGGGCTCCTTCGTGGCGGCGGCGATCCTGACCCTGCCGGCCACCATGCTGGTCGGCATGGCGGTGGAAATGCTCTGCCTGCGCACGCTCTATGACCGCGACCACCTGGATCAGGTGCTGGCCACCTTCGGCCTGATCCTGTTCGCCGACGACTTCGTCCAGCTCGTCTGGGGGCCGGCGGGCATGGACATCCGTCTGCCCGAGTTCCTGCGCACCAGCTTCGAGATCCTGCCCGGGGTGGTCTATCCGACCTACCGCGTGGCGATCATCGTCGTCGGCCTCGCCGTGGCCGCATTCCTCTACTTCCTCGTCGCCAGGACCCGCATCGGCATGCTGATCCGGGCCGGCGCCTCGAACCGCGAGATGGTCGGCGCGCTCGGCGTCAACATCCGCCTGCTGTTCACCCTGATCTTCGGTCTCGGCGCGATGATGGCGGGCCTGGCCGGACTGATGGCCGGGCCGATCCTGACGGTGCAGATCGGCATGGGCAACGACATCCTGATCCTGGCCTTCGTCGTCATCGTCATCGGCGGCATCGGCTCGATCCGCGGCGCCTTCGTGGCGGCGCTGATCGTCGGCCTGATCGACACCGTCGGCCGCGCCTTCCTGCCCGAGATACTGGGCCTGTTCGTCGGCCAGCTGGCCGCCGACACCGCCGCGCCGTCGATCTCGTCGATGATGAGTTATCTGCTGATGGCGGTGATTCTCGCCTTCCGGCCCGAGGGCCTGTTCCCGCCGAGGAGCGGCTGATGAGCCGCTACGAATGGATCGTCGGCTTCGCCGTGATGGCGGTGCTGCTGGCCCTGCCGAGCATCGCCGACATGGCGGACGAGCCCTTCTGGGTGACCCTGGTGGCGCGCACGCTGGTGGTCGGCGTCGGCGCCATCGGGCTCAATCTGGTGCTGGGCTATGGCGGCATGGTCAGCTTCGGCCACGCCGCCTATGTCGGCATCGGCGCCTATGTGGTGGGCATAGGCTTCCACCACTATTTCGAAGACGGTTACGCGTGGATGAACAATGGCTGGATCCAGCTGGTCGCCGCGCTCGGCATTTCGGGTCTGGCGGCCCTGGTGATCGGCGCCATCTGTCTGCGCACCCGCGGCGTCTACTTCATCATGATCACGCTGGCCTTCGCGCAGATGGTCTATTTCGTCTTCGTCGGCCTCGACATCTACGGCGGTGACGACGGGCTCTCGCTCTACGAGATGCCGACCTTCGGCGGCGGCGCGACGCTGGGCGACGACCGCGATCTCTACTACGTGGCCTGGGTCGCCATGGCCGGTTCGCTCTTCCTGGTGCACCGCCTGATCAACGCCCGCTTCGGCCTGGTGATCCGGGGGGCGAAGTCCAACGACCGCCGCATGAAGGCGATCGGCTTTCCGACCTACCGCTACCGGCTCACGGCCTTCGCCCTTTCGGGCATGATCTGCGGGCTGTCTGGCTTTCTGACGGCCAACCTGACCGAGTTCGTCAGCCCCGACATGATGCACTGGACCCGCTCCGGCGACCTCATCATCATGGTCGTCCTAGGCGGCATGGGGACACTGTTCGGCCCGGTCTACGGGGCGCTGGCGTTCCTGCTGGTGGAGGAACTGCTGTCGGCCTTCTTCCAGCTCTGGCGGCTGTGGTTCGGGCCGTTGCTGATCCTGGTGGTGCTGTTCGCGCGCGGCGGCATCGTGGGCCTGCTGAAGGGCCGGGTGGGACCCAATGGCTGAGCCTGTGCTGAAGATCGAGAATCTGGTCAAGCGCTTCGGCGGGCTGACCGCGACCGACCATGTCTCCATGGACATCAGCGCCGGCGAGGTGCACGCGGTCATCGGCCCGAACGGGGCGGGCAAGACCACGCTGATCGGACAGCTGACCGGCGAGATCCGGCCCGACGGCGGGCGCGTCCTCTTCGACGGCCGCGACATCACCAGCCTGCCGGTGCACCGCCGCTCCGCCATCGGCCTCGCGCGATCATTCCAGATCACCAATATCCTGGCGGATTTCACTGCGCTGGAGAACGTGGCCCTGGCGGTGCAGGCCCATGCGGGCCACAGCTTCCGCTTCTGGAAACCGGCGGCGCGCGACGAGCGGCTGACGGAACCCGCCCGCGCGGTCCTGGAGAAGGTGGGTCTGGGCCCGCGCGCCGATATTCCCGCCGCCAGCCTCGCCCATGGCGAACAGCGCCAGCTCGAGATCGCCATGGCGCTGGCCACCGAGCCCAGGGTGCTGCTGCTGGACGAGCCCATGGCCGGCATGGGACCGGAGGACAGCCAGCGCATGGTCGGGATTCTCGCCGGCCTGAAGGGCGACGTCACCATACTGCTCATCGAGCATGACATGGACGCCGTCTTCGCCCTGGCGAATCGCATCACCGTGCTGGTCTACGGCCGCGCCATCGCCACGGACGCGCCGGAAGCGATCCGCAGCAACCCGGAAGTCCGCGCCGCCTATCTGGGGGAGGACCAGGATGCTTGAGGTCGAGGGGCTGGAAACCGCCTATGGCCGCAGCCAGGTGCTCTTCGGCATGGCGCTGAAGGTCGGCGCGGGCGAGGTCGTGACCCTGATGGGCCGCAACGGCATGGGCAAGACCACGACCATCCGCTCCATCATGGGCATGACGAAGGCGCATGCCGGCTCGATCCGTTTCGAGGGCCGCGAGATCCGCGGGCTGCCGTCCTACGCCGTGGCCAAGCTGGGTCTCGGCCTAGTGCCGGAGGGACGCCAGATCTTTCCCAACCTGTCGGTGCGCGAGAATCTGGTGGCCACCGCTGGCAACAGGTCGGAGGGACCGCGGCGCTGGACCCTGGAGAACGTGCTCGAAGCCTTCCCCCGTCTCGCCGAGCGCAAACGCAACATGGGCAACCAGCTCTCGGGCGGCGAACAGCAGATGCTGGCCATCGCGCGGGCGCTGATGACCAATCCGAAGCTGTTGCTGCTCGACGAGGCCACCGAGGGGCTGGCGCCGCTGATCCGCGCGGAGATCTGGGACATTCTCGCCCGGCTCAAGGCCGAGGGGCAGGCCATCCTGGTGATCGACAAGAACATCGCCGCTCTGACGCGCCTGGCCGACCGCCATACCATCATCGAGAAGGGCGCCGTCGCCTGGTCCGGCGGATCGGCGGAACTCCGGGCCGATCCCGGGATCGTCCAGCGCTATATCGGCGTCTGACGCTCCGGCCGGCTTAAGATCGGCTTAACGGATTTTCAATGGCTGGCCCGGATAGTCGGCGGGGGGCGCGGAAGCGCCGGCATTCCGCAAGGCCGAAAGACGCCATGATGTACGAACTCGATAATCCGCAGGACGCCCGGCGGTATTCCGAAACGGCGATGCAACTGATCGAGAGCTACGACATCCACGCCACGCCGGACTATTTCCGCCTCCTCTACGACTATGCCTCCGAACGCGATCCCGTGGTCGCGAAGAAGCTGCGCGACGTCAGCGACGAGACGCCCGAAGTCTTCCGCAGAGCGGCCGAAGACCTGGTCACCAGCCACTATGGCGTCGACCGCAGCGTGCGCCTGGTGACCGAAACCGGCGACGCCATGCAGGACCAGATCCGCGAGGTCGTCCGCCAGGTCAACGACGCCGGCGACGACGTCCACGACTTCGGCGACGCCCTGGACGGCCTGGCCGACAATCTCGGCAATCTGGACGGCAGCGGCACCATGAAGACCCTGGTCTCCCAGATGATCATGGTGACCCGCCGCATGCGGGCGAAGTCGGACCAGCTGGAACAGGATCTGAAGCAGTCGGCGAACGAGATCCGGAACCTGCAGGACCGGCTGGAGGAATCGCGGCGCGAGGCCCTGACCGATCTGCTGACCGGCATCACCAACCGGGCCGGATTCGACCGGGCGCTGCGCCGCCAGACCGAGTGGGCGACGGAAGAGGGCTCGCATCTCTCTCTGGTGATGTGCGACATTGACCACTTCAAGAACTTCAACGACACCTACGGCCATCAACTCGGCGACCAGGTGCTGAAGCTCGTCGGCGGCGTGCTGCACGGCAGCCTCAAGGGCCGCGACGTGCCCTGCCGCTATGGCGGCGAGGAATTCGCGCTGATTCTGCCCGAAACGCCGGTGGACGGGGCGCAGAAGGTAGCCGACAACATCCGCAACACGATTGCCGCCAAGCGCATCGTGCGCAAGAGCACGGGTGAGACGATCTCCCGCGTGACCATGTCCTTCGGCGTCGCCGAGTACCGTCTGGGCGAAGCGCCAGCGGCGCTGGTGGGCCGCGCGGACGCCGCCCTCTACCGCGCCAAGTCCGAGGGCCGCAACCGGGTCTGCCGCGAGGAGGCCCCGGCCGCCGCCATCGCCGCCGAGTAACCGGCCGAAGCCTGCCCTGGCGTCCCCTCTTGGGGCTTTATCCCGCTCCGCCTTTGTATCATAAGGGGATGGGGAGGGTGCGCATGACTGAAGACATCCCGCTGCTGCGCGAAGACCGGGACGGCGTTGCCTGGCTGACCATGAACCGGCCGAAGGCGCTGAACGCGCTCGATCGGTCGCTCGTCGACGCCATGCACGGCGCCTTTCTGGACGTGGAGCGCGATCCGGCGGTGCGCGCGGTCGTGCTCACCGGCGCGGGCCGGGCCTTCAACGCCGGCGCGGACATGTCCCTGCTCGACGGCATCGCCGGGGCCGACGATCCCGGCGGGCGTGTCGCGACGGCGATGGAAACCTCGTTCAATCCGATGATGCGGGCGCTGTTCGCCATCTCCAAGCCGGTGATCGCCGCGGTGAACGGCCCGGCGGCGGGGGGCGGGGCCTCGATCGCGCTGGCCTGCGATATCGTCGTGGCCGCGCGCTCGGCCTATTTCCAGCTCACCTTCGGTCCGAACCTGGGCATCGTGCCCGATATCGGCGGCTCGTGGCTGTTCCCGAATACCGCAGGCCGGGCAAGGGGACTAGGCGCGGCGCTGACCGCGGACCGCATTTCCGCCCCGGACGCCGCCGCCGGCGGCCTGATCTGGCTCTGCGTGCCCGATGACCTGCTGGCTGACAAGGCCGGCGAACTGGCCGGGCGGTTCGCCAAAGGGCCGACGGTGGCCTATGGCCTGATCAAGGAGGCCTTCCGCCGCTCGCCTACCGCGGATCTGGACGAGCAGCTTGCCCTGGAGGCCCGGCTGCAGCGCCGGGCAGGCGGCACCGGGGATTTCGCCGAGGGCGTAAGCGCCTTCCTGGAAGGACGCCAACCGGCCTATCGGGGCCGCTAGGGGCACGGAATGGATCTCGACTTCGAACACATTCTCTACGAAGTGAAGGACGGCGTGGGCTGGATCACGCTGAACCGGCCCGACAGGCTGAACGCGTTCACGCCTTCCATGCCGCTGGAAATCCTGGCCGCCGTGCGGGCCGCCGGCGGCGACGCCGCCGTCCGGGCGCTCGCCATCACCGGCGCCGGGCGCGGCTTCTGCGCGGGCGCCGACCTGGCCGGCGGCGGGACGAAGCCGGCCGAGGACGACCGGGACGCGGGCCGCGTGCTGGAGATCGCCTACAACCCGATGATCAAGGCCATGCGCGACTGTCCCAAGCCCATCGTGGCGCTGGTCAACGGTCCCTGCGCCGGCGCAGGGATGAGCCTCGCGCTCGCCTGCGACATCGTCATCGCCGCGAAATCGGCGGTCTTCCTGCAGGCGTTCTGCAATATCGGCCTGGTCCCCGACGCCGGCAGCACCTGGTACCTGCCGCGCTCGGCCGGCCGGGCGCGGGCGTTGGGCATGGCGCTGCTGGGCGACAAGGTCACGGCCGAGGAGGCCGCCGACTGGGGCATGATCTGGCGTGCGGTCGATGACGACGCGCTGATGAGCGAGGGCGGCGAAGTGCTGCGCAAGCTGGCCAATGGGCCGACCCGGGGGCTGGGCCTGATCCGCCGCGCGGTGCACGAATCCTTCGAACAGGGCCTCGACCGGCAGCTCGACCTGGAACGCGACAGCCAGCGCATCGCCGGCTCCACGAAGGATTTCGCCGAAGGCGTGACCGCCTTCCTGGAGAAGCGCCCGCCGCGCTTCACCGGCGGCTGAGCCATGAGCCGTGATCTCGACCAGGTCGCCCGGGAGGCGGCCCGGCGGATGTATGCCACCGATCACGCCGCCCGGACGCTGGGCATCCACATCGTGGAGATCGGCGCGGGCCGCTCGGTGCTGCGCATGACGGTGCGGGAGACCCTGGTCAACGGCCACAACATCGGCCATGGCGGCCTGACCTTCACCCTGGCCGACACGGCCATGGCCTACGCCTCCAGCTCCTACAACCAGCGGACCGTGGCGCACACCACCCAGATCACCTTCATGGCGCCCACCTTCGCCGGCGACGTGCTGACCGCGACGGCGACCGAGACGGCGGTGCGCGGACGTTCGGGCATCTACGACGTCCGGGTCGAGAACCCGAAGGGCGAGACGGTGGCCGTCTTCCGCGGCCAGACCCAGACCATCAAGGGCAAGCTGGTCGAAGACCTGCCCGTCACCCGCGAGATCTGAGAGGAGGCCGATCTTGAGCAGCGATCCCCGCGGCGAACTGGAGCCCATCGAGACCGCGAGCCGCGACGAGCTTCACGCCCTCCAGCTGGAGCGGATGCGCTGGTCGCTCTCGCGCGCCTGGCAGAACGTCCCCCACTACCGCCGCGCCTTCGAGGCTGCGGGCGTCCACCCCGACGATCTGAAGGATCTCGCCGACCTGGCGAAATTCCCTTTCACCACCAAGACGGACCTCCGCGACAACTACCCCTTCGGCATGTTCGCCGTACCCCGGGAGCAGGTGGTGCGCATCCACGCCTCCTCCGGCACCACGGGGAAACCGACCGTGGTCGGTTACACGGAAAAGGACATCGACACCTGGTCGAACGTGATGGCGCGCTCCATCCGCGCGGCCGGCGGCCGGCCCGGCGACATCGTTCACGTGGCCTATGGCTACGGCCTGTTCACCGGCGGGCTCGGCGCCCACTACGGTGCAGAGCGGCTGGGCTGCACCGTCGTCCCCATGTCCGGGGGCCAGACCGAGAAGCAGGTCCAGCTGATCCACGACTTCGGCGCGCGCATCATCATGGTCACGCCCAGCTACATGCTGGCCATCGCCGACGAGATGAAGCGCCAGGGCCTGGATCCCAGGAAGTCGCCGCTGGAAATCGGCATCTTCGGCGCCGAGCCCTGGACCGACGAAATGCGCCGCGCGGTCGAGGGCACGCTGGACATGCAGGCGATCGACATCTTCGGCATTTCGGAGATCATCGGGCCCGGCGTCGCCCAGGAATGCATCGAGACCAAGGACGGCCTGCACATCTGGGAGGATCACTTCTACCCAGAGGTCATCGACCCGCAGACCGGCGAGGTCCTGCCCGAGGGCGAATTGGGCGAACTGGTCATCACCACGCTGACCAAGGAAGCCCTGCCCATGGTCCGCTACCGCACGCGCGACCTGACGCGGCTGAAGCCCGGCACGGCGCGCACGCACCGGCGGATCGAGAAGATCACCGGGCGCTCCGACGACATGCTGATCATCCGCGGCGTCAACCTGTTCCCGACCCAGATCGAGGAACTGCTGCTGCAGGACCGCCGCCTCAGCCCCCATTATCAGCTGGTGATCGCGCGGCCGGGCCACATGGACGAGCTGACGGTCCGCATCGAGCCCGCCGACGAGACCGCCGGCGACGCGGATGCCGTCCAGGCGGCGGCGAAGGATCTGCAGCACCGCATCAAGACCATGTGCGGCGTCTCGGCGAAGATCGACATGCGCGACGTCGGCGGCGTCGACCGCTCCATGGGCAAGGCGCAGCGCATAGTGGACAACCGTCCGAAGTAGTAGGATCGGCGCCATGCGCACCTACACCAATCCCGTCTTCGACTACGCCCGCCCGGCGGAACTGGGCGGCGAGGCGCCGCGTCGGCCCGTGGCCATCGCCGGCGGCGGGCTGGTGGGGCTGACCATGGCGCTGGACCTGGCGCAGCGGGGCGTGCCGGTGATCCTGTTCGACGAGGACGACACCGTCTCCTACGGCAGCCGCTCGGTCTGCCAGGCCAAGCGCACGCTCGAGATCTGGGACCGCCTCGGCGTCGCGGCGCCGATGATGGAAAAGGGCGTGACCTGGAACGAGGGCCATGTCTTCTACGGCGAGGAGCGCATCTACACCTTCAACCTGCAGGACCATCCGGCCGCCAGGTTCCCCGCCTTCATCAATCTGCAGCAGTACTACTGCGAGGAGTTCATGGTCCGCCGGGCCGCGGCCGAGCCGATGATCGACCTGCGCTGGCGTCACCGCGTCACCGCGCTGGAACAGGACGGGGGCGGCGCGCAACTGACCGTGGAGACGCCCGACGGAACCTTCGTCCAGCCCTGCGACTGGCTCATCGCCGCCGACGGCGTGCGCTCGACGGTGCGGCAGCTGATGGGACTGGACTTCGAAGGCCAGGTCTTCGCCGACCACTTCCTGATCGCCGACATCGTCATGGAGCGCGACTGGCCGGCGATCCGCCGCTTCTACTTCGACCCGCCCTGGGGCCCGGAGGATTCGGCGCTGATGCACAAGCAGGCCGACAATGTCTGGCGGCTGGACTTCCAGCTCGGTCCCGACATCGACCGCGACGAGGAACTGAAGGACGAGAACGTCATTCCCCGCGTCAAGCGCATGATCGGCCCCGACACGCCCTTCGAGATCGAGTGGAAGTCGATCTACACCTTCCAGTGCCGCAGCCTGGAGCGTTACCGCCACGGCCGGGTGCTGTTCATCGGCGACGCCGCGCATCAGGTCAGCCCCTTCGGCGCGCGCGGGGGGAACGGCGGGGTGCAGGACGCCGACAATCTCGGCTGGAAGCTGGCGCTGGTGATCGCCGGCGCGGCGGGCCCGGCGCTGCTCGACAGCTATGACGCCGAGCGCCGCGCGGCGGCCGCCGAGAACATCCTGAATTCCACCCGGGCGACGGACTTCATCACGCCGAAATCGCCCGCCTCGAAGGTCTACCGGGACGCGGTGCTGCAACTCGCCGGCGCATTCCCCTTCGCCCGGACCCTGGTCAATTCCGGCCGCCTCTCGCTGCCGAAGCGGCTGCTCGACAGCCCGCTGAACGGCCGGGCGGAACTGGACGGGGCGATCCGCCCCGGCGATCCGGTTCCCGCCCTGCCGGTGTGCGCGGCCGCCCGGCCCGGGGCCACGCATCTGATCGATCTGCTGGGCGGCGGCTTCGTGCTGCTGGCATTCGGCGAGGCGCCGGCGCTGGACGGGATGCCGGCGCCGGTCGAGGTCCTGCGCGTGCCCGGCGACCTCGCGGACGCCGATGGCGAGCTGGCGGCCCTCTTCGGGGCCGAAACCGGCGGCTGTGTGCTCGTCCGCCCCGACCAGCACGTGCTGGCGACCTGGCGCCGGGCATCGCCGGCGGACGTGCGCGCGGCCCTCGAACCTGTGCTCGACCCGGAGGCGAAGGCGGCATGAGCAGACTCGCACGCGAGCCCAACATCCCCGACCCGGACGGCTTCTATCAGGCGCTGATCGAGGCGGTGCAGGGCCTGTCGCCGGCGGAGGCGCTGGCCTTCTCCGCCCGGCTCAACCTGCTGCTCGCCAACCATGTCGGCGACCGCGAGGTGCTGGCCGAAGCCATTGCCGCCGCCCGGAAGCCGGACTGACATGGCCTTTCCCTCGAAACCGGAGATCGCGGCGGGCCTCGCCGGCGCGCTGATGCTGGCGAAGCTGGACCGCGGCGGCGTCGGACTGTTCGACGACACGGTGAGCGGCTTCTGGAAATCCTTCTTCGCCGCCGTGCTGCTGGCGCCCTTCTCGGCGCTGCTGCTCTGGGTCGTGCACTATTCCCGGGCGCCCGAGGGGACCGACCTGGGCGCCATCGCGGTGATCGAACTGGTCGGCTATGCCGGGGCCTGGCTGGTCTGGCCGGTCGTGGCCTTCGAACTGACGCGGCTGGCCGGCGTGCAGGAGCGCTGCCGGCGCTACATCGTCGCCTGCAACTGGTCCGAGGTCTGGATCATGGCGCTGCAATTGCCCGTGGCCGTGATCTTCGCCAGCGGTGCCCTGGGCGACGACGGCAAGGCCCTGATCTACATGGTCATGCTGATGGCAATCCTGTCCTACCGCTTCGTCATCGCCCGCGACGTGCTGGAGGTCCCGCCCGTCGTCGCCGCCGGCTTCGCCTTCGCCGACCTGATGGTCGCGGTGATCTGGCAGTTGCTGATCGACGCGCCCATCCAGCCCTATCTCGCCGCTCCCGGCGCGGGGGCGTGAGGGCCAACCTCTCCTCTGATCCCTTCAAGAATCCCGGCACGCTTAAGGCTATGCCGGTATAAATACCTCTGTCATGCGCGATGCCCAGCCAGGGAGCATGACAGATGCCGGCCATCCCGACCCCGCCGAAGCGGTCCTTCCGCACGCCCGAAGCCTTCCGCCCCGCCCACTGGGTTTCGGCGAAGACGCCGATGCGCGGGGAGGATATCGTGGGCGCGCAGCGGGCGCTGGCGGATGTGGGGCACTACCGGCCCTGGCCGGATCTGGGCTTCCAGCCGGTCGCTGAGCGCAGGCTGTTCGAGGGGCTGAAGGCGTTCCAGCGCAAGGCCGGTCTGGCGCCGGACGGCATGATGGGCCCGGCGGGCCCGACGGCGCAGGCGCTGGACGCGGCGCGGCATGCGAAGGCGACGGCCGGCGCGAAGCGGCCGGCGCGGGACCTGCTGGGCCGGGGCGCCAACCTGCCGCTTGATCTGTCGGTCGGTGAGGGCGGCGCCAACCGTGAGGCGGATGTGAAGGCGGCCAAGGCGGCGCTGGGGTTGCTGGGCTACTACCCGCCGGAGAAGGTGCGCCGGCCCGACGGCCTGACGGG
>MRWG01000165.1_pt1 | contig 114048 bp, 122 predicted proteins | sample 1013341 | NCBI WGS metagenome assembly MRWG01 (sample SAMN06117577, study PRJNA244670) | biofilm metagenome | biome: Water; feature: Cathode Biofilm; material: Biofilm; isolation source: microbial consortium enriched at the cathode of a solar microbial fuel cell | place: USA: District of Columbia...
CGCACCCCTCCCTCCATGCGTCGGATTCCCCCATTCCCCGCATCGTCCCCCCATGCTACCCAATCCGCACGAAACCACAGGGACCGCCCGCATGAGCCACGAAATCCGCCTCGCCTTCGAGCATCCGCAGGCCCGTGCCCGCGCCACCGCCCCCGATGGTCCGCTCGACCGCATCTCGGTGCGCGATCACATCGTCGCGGTCGAGATCGGCGCCTTTCAGGCCGAGCGCGGCACCACCCAGCGCATTGCCTTCAACGTGGTGGTCGAGGTGCGCCCGATGACCGGCGCGCTTGAGGATGACGTGGATCGCATCCTCTCCTACGACCGCGTGACCGAGGCGATCGAGGCAGCGCTCGCCGAGGAACGGCTCAACCTGCTCGAAACCCTGGCCGAGCGCATCGCCGAGCGCATCCTGTGGGAGCCGCAGGCGGTGCGCTGCTTCGTCCGCATCGAAAAGCTCGACCGCGGCCCCGGCGCGCTCGGGGTCGAAATCGTGCGCTCGGTGGACGATGTCGCCACCCGGGCCCCGGTCGCGCCCGACACCGCGCCGCACCCGCATGTCGTCTACCTCACCAACGCGGCCATCACCTCGCCCAATCTCGGACGCTGGCTCGACCAGCTTCAGGCCCGGGCCGAGCCGGTGATCCTCTGCGTCGGCGCCCCCGACACCCCGGCGCCCGACACCGGCCACCGCATGACCCAGCGCCGCGTGGACCTGCTGGCGCTGGAACAGAACGCCTGGGTGCTTGCCGGGCGCGACGACCGTTGCGTCGTCGTCGCCACCCGCACCGAACTCGACTGGGCGATGAAGCACGACCAGATCAGCGTCTGGGCACCGTCCAAGATCGTGCTCGACGCGGTGGACGGTCCCGCACCCTCGACCCACAACCCCGTCGATCTCGCCGCGTGGTTCGCGGGCCATATCGAGGCGTCAGACCTCCTGCTCATCGGCGCGACCCCGCCCGCCGTGTGCCGCGTGCCGGTGCTGGTCCAGGACATCGCCCGCTCCGGCCTCTAGATGACCTATTATCGCCCGATCCCCCGCACCGATCACCACCACCACGCGCGCCCCGAGGGCGCGCTGCCGCTCGCGGGTGGCTGGTGCTGGTTCGACACCGTCGAGGTGCTCGCCCGCGACGCGCCGCCCCGCCTCCTGCCCGCGCGCGACCTGCCCGCCGACGTCGCACATCGGCTCACCGCACCGCGCCCGCCGCTATCGGGGATGGACATGGACGCGCCGCGCCTCATGGGCATCCTCAACATCACCCCCGACAGCTTCTCCGACGGCGGCCGGCATTTCGACCCCGCGACCGCGCTCGCCCATGCCCGCGCCATGGCGCAGGCCGGGGCCGACATCCTCGACGTGGGCGGCGAATCCACCCGCCCCGGTGCCGCACCCGTGCCGCTCGACGAAGAGATCGCCCGCACCGCGCCGGTGATCGCCGCCATCCGTGCCGAGATCGCCACCCCCATCTCCATCGACACCCGCAAGACGCCGGTGGCCGACGAAGCATTCCGCGCCGGCGCGACCCTCGTCAACGACGTGTCGGGCTTCACGTTCGACGCCTCCCTCGCCCCCTTCGCCTCCGAGCACGCCCTGCCGGTCTGCATCATGCACGCCCAGGGCACCCCCGAGACCATGCAGCAGGATCCGCGCTACGCCGACGTGCTCCTCGATGTCTACGACTGGCTCGGGGCGCGCGTCGAGGCGCTCACGGCTCTAGGCATCCCGCGCGGGCGCATCGCCGTCGATCCCGGCATCGGCTTCGGCAAGACGCGCGACCACAACCTCCGCCTGCTGCAAGGAGTGTCGCTCTTTCACGGGCTCGGCTGTCCGGTTCTGCTCGGCGCGTCGCGCAAGCGTTTCATCGGCGACCTGACCGGCACGCCGGTCGCATCCGACCGCGTGCCCGGCTCGCTCGCCATCGCTGTCATGGCCGCCCAGCAGGGCGTTCAGATCCTGCGCGTGCATGACGTGGCCGAGACGCGCGCCGCACTTGATGTGTGGAACGCGATCCGGTCTTGCTGAATCTCCACTTTTGGGGCCAATTCACCCCCGAATTCTGGCCAATTCTTTACAAAACCCTGCACCGCCGTGCGTTTGCCCCTGCGAACCTATCGGTTCGCGCGTTGAACCTTCAGGTTGGCCGCCCCGCGAACAGCCGCCGCAGCGCGCCCCATTGGCTGATCGCCACGCCCGCCAGGATCATCGCCATCGCCAGGAACAGCCGCGGCGGCACCGCCTCCGACAACAGCACCGCCCCGAGGATGACCGACCACACCGGCACCATGTAATTGACAAGTCCGAAGAATCCCGGCCCCGCCTCGCGCGTGACCTGCACCAGCAATAGCTGCGCCACCCCCGTGGGCAGGATGCCGAGATAAATGAGCGCGAAAAACCCTTTCAAACTCATAGAGTTAGGAATGCCTTCCACGATCAGCGCCACCGGCACGATCATCCCCGCCGCCAGCGTCATCACCGCCGCCGCCAGCGACAACAGGTGCACGGGCGGGCACAGCCGCGTCAGGATCGAGCCCGTCGCATAGCACATCGCCGCCCCGAGGCAGGCCAGCCTTGCCAATGATTCCAGGTCCTTACCCGTTGATGCAAAGGCCTCCGCCCCGATCAACACCACCACCCCCGTGGTGCCCAGGACAAACCCCCCGGCCCGCCGCAGGTGCATCCGCTCACCGGGCACGAAAACATGCGCCAGCGGCAGGATCAGCAGCGGCACCGCTGCCATGCACACCCCGGCAAAGCCCGAGGCCACCGATTGCTGCGCCCAGCCCAGCAAGGAGAATGGAATAACGTTTGAAAACAAGGCCATGAAGACCGAAAAACGCCACACCTTGCGCCCCGGTCCCGGCTCCGTGGACGGCAGGCGCAGCCCGCGTATCCGCAGCAGCGACAGCAGGAACACCGCCCCCAGCGTGATCCGCACCGCCGCCACGGTGAACGGCCCCACGTCCCGCAGCGCCACCGAGATGAAGGTGAACGACGCCCCCCAGATCAGGCCCAGCGCCCCGATCCTCAGCCAGTTGATCGGCGCGATGTCCTGCAAGGGGCCCCTCCCGGTTTGAAAAGGCGCCCGCGCGGGGCGCCCTTTCCTTTTTATTTCAGTGGGTTCAGTTCTTTTCCTGATCCACGAGCTTGCCCGCGCTGATCCACGGCATCATGCCGCGCAGCTTGCGGCCGACCTCCTCGATCTGGTGCGCGTCATTCATCCGCCGCGTGCCCTTGAAGAAGGGTTGGCCAACCGCGTTTTCCTGCATGAAATCACGGACAAAGGCGCCACTCTGAATGTCGTGCAGGATCTTTTTCATCTCCGCCTTGGTGCGGTCATAAGGCAGCACCCGCGGCCCGCTCACATACTCGCCGTATTCCGCCGTGTTGGAGATCGAGTAGTTCATGTTGGCGATGCCGCCTTCATAGATCAGATCGACGATGAGCTTCACTTCATGCAGGCATTCAAAGTAAGCCATTTCAGGGGCATAGCCTGCCTCGACCAGCGTCTCGAAGCCCATGCGGATAAGCTCGACCAGACCGCCACAGAGCACCGCCTGCTCGCCAAAGAGGTCGGTCTCGCATTCCTCGCGGAACGAGGTCTCGATGATCCCCGAACGCCCGCCGCCGATGGCCGAGCAGTAGGAAAGCCCCAATTCCAAGGCCTTGCCGGACGCATCCGTGTCCACCGCCACCAGGCAAGGCACGCCGCCGCCCTTGACGTATTCGCCGCGCACCGTGTGGCCGGGGCCCTTGGGCGCCATCATGATGACGTCCACACCTTCCTTGGCGTCGATGAGGCCGAAATGCACGTTCAGTCCATGCGCAAAGGCGATCGCCGCGCCGGGACGGATGTTATCATGCACGTATTTGCGGTAGGTCTCGCCCTGCAATTCGTCGGGCATGGTGAACATCATCAGGTCGCACCACGCCGCGGCCTCGGCGATGCCCATGACCTTGAGCCCCTCGGCCTCGGCCTTCTTGGCCGAGCGCGAGCCTTCACGCAGCGCGACGACAAGGTTTTTTGCCCCGGAATCCCGCAGGTTAAGTGCGTGGGCGTGGCCCTGGCTGCCATAGCCAAGGATGGCGACCTTCTTGTCCTTGATGAGGTTGATATCGCAATCGCGATCATAATAGACGCGCATGGCGGTCTCCTTTCTTTGGGGTTCTGACTGTAGCGGAGACTACGCCGAGCTGGCGGTGAAGGTGTATGATTATTGGGGTTTATACCGGGATATCTTGTATATATCATTCTTACTTGATCAGATATTCGGAAATATCATGCTCGACGATACCGACCGCCGCCTTTTGCGCCAGTACCAGCACGCCCCGCATCTCGGCCCGGCAGAGCTTGCCGAGCGCACCGGCCTCACGCCCGCCACCTGCGCCCGGCGGCTCGACCGACTGCGCAGCGCTGGCATCATCCGCGCCAACCGCGCGGTGATCGACTGGCGCGCGCTTGGCTACGAGGTCGAGGTGAGCTTGCGTGTCTCGCTCGACAAGACCGCCCCCCGCGCCTTCGACGAATTCATCACAGAGGCGAGGAACGTGCCGGAAGTCATTGAAATACAGACATTCCTTGGTCGCGTCGATCTGCGGCTCTCGGTCATCGCGCGCGACATGGCACATTATCAGCAGATCTACCGCAGCGCCATCCTGACCCTGCCGCATATCGCCGATATCGAGGCGCTCATGCACGTGGCGCGGATCAAGTCCGACGAGGGCCTGCCACTATGATCGCGCTCGACACCACTGACCGGCGTATCCTGCGGCTGCTGGCCGAGGATGCCACGCTTTCCGCCAGCGCCATTGGCCGCCGCCTCGGCCTGTCCCAGCCCGCCGCGTGGCGACGCGTCCGGCGGCTCCACGACAGCGGCGCGATCAGCGGCCAACGTCTTGAACTGGATCATGAAAAGCTGGGCTTCGGCGTGACCGTCTTTCTCGGGGTCAAGCTCGCCACCAAGGGGCGCGTCAGCCTGGAGGATTTCGAACGCGCCGTCACCGCCATCCCCGAGGTGCAGACGGTCGAGCATATCCTCGGCCTGTACGACTACCGCCTGCGCGTGGTCGCCCGCGACATCGCCGATTTCGAGCGCGTGCTGCGGCGTCGCATCATGACGCTGCCGGGCCTCGGCAATGTCGAGGCCAACGTGCTCCTGAGCGAGGAGCGCCGCCCCGGCCCGATCGGCTAGGCCGACCACTGGACATCCCCGCACGCCCGCTGCATCCTGCCGCCGACCCAACAGGAGACGCCTCATGACCGCCCTTCTCGACCATGTCGATCCCGACGGACTTCTGGAATATTCGGTCGTCTTCACCGACCGTTCGCTCAACCACATGAGTAAATCTTTTCAGCATGTTATGCGCGACATCTCATCCATGCTGAAAGAGGTCTATTCCGCCGACGCGGTGGCGCTCGTGCCCGGCGGCGGGACTTACGCGATGGAATCCGTGGCACGGCAGTTCGGGCACGGCGCCCATGCGCTGATCGTGCGCAACGGCTGGTTCTCCTTCCGCTGGAGCCAGATTTTCGACGCGGGTGCCTTCACCGCCGAGACCACCGTCTGCATGGCCCGCCAGACCGGCAACGGCGCACAGACACCGTTCGCCCCGGCCCCGATAGAAGAGGTGGTGGCCAAGATCCGCGAGGCAAAACCGGACGTGGTCTTTGCCCCGCATGTCGAGACTTCCGCCGGGCTGATCCTTCCCGACGACTACATCACCGCGCTGGCAGAGGCCGCGCACGAGGTTGGCGCGCTCATGATCCTCGATTGCATCGCCTCGGGCTGCGCCTGGGTGGACATGATGACCACCGGCGTCGATGTGCTGATCTCGGCCCCGCAAAAGGGTTGGTCGGCCTCGCCCTCGGCAGGGCTTGTCATGCTGTCCGACCGCGCGATGGCCCGGCTGGAAGAGACCACTTCGGACAGCTTCGCGCTCGATCTGAAAAAATGGCGTGCGATCATGCAGGCTTACGAGGATGGCGGCCATGCCTATCACGCGACCATGCCGACCGATGCCTTGCGCGGGTTCCGCGACACGATGATCGAGACGCGCGATTACGGGTTCGACCGACTGCGGCAGGCGCAATGGGAGTTGGGCGACGGCGTCCGCGCAATGCTGGCCGCGCACGGCGTGACCTCGGTCGCCGCCGAGGGCTTCGGCGCGCCGGGTGTAGTGGTCAGCTACACCGACGATCCCGACATCCAGAACGGCAGCAAATTTGCTGCCGAAGGGATGCAGATCGCGGCGGGCGTGCCGCTTCAGTGCAATGAGCCCGAGGGCTTTCGCACCTTCCGCCTCGGCCTGTTCGGGCTGGACAAGCTCTACGACGTGCCGGGCGCGCTCGCGCGGCTGGAAGCGGTGCTCGATCGCGTACTCTGACCCTCAGCCGCGCGCCCCGAGGCCCATCTGCATAAGCGTCCTGCGCACCGGGGCCAGCGAATAGATCGCGTCGAGCGCCTGCGCCCGCGCATCCCGCAGGGCGCGCGCGCGCAGCATGGACGCGCGGTTGAGCACGTCGATCCCCGTCACCCGCGCGCACACCTCCATATGGCGACGGCGGTGATAGGTCTCGAGCATCGCGCGCTCGCCAAGCCGCTCCGGCGCGGCCTCTGCCAGCTCCAGCAGCACCCGCATGTCGCCAAGGCTCATGTTCAGCCCCTGCGCGCCGATGGGCGGCACCACATGCGCCGCCTCGGCCACCAGCGCCACGCGCTCGGACCACATGCGCTCGGCCACCTGGCTGATGATCGGCCACACCGTGCGGCGCGAGGCGAGCGTCAGCGGCCCGAAGAGATGGCAGGAGCGCGCGTTCATCTCGGCCTCGAACTCCGGCACCGGCAACCCGGCGAGGCGCATGGCCTCCGGCCCCTCTTCCATCCAGACGATCGCCGAGGACGGTCGCCCGTCGAAATCCGGCAGCGGCACCAGCGTGAACGGCCCGCCCGAGCGGTGAATCTCGGTCGAGACATTGTCGTGCGGGATCGGGTGGGTGACGGCGAAGGCCAGCGCCTTCTGCCCGTAGCGTGTTGTTTTCACGTCGATTCCCGCCGCCTCGCGAATGGGCGAGTTGCGCCCGTCGGCAGCGATCACCAGCCGCGCGCGCACGCCCGTCCCGTCGCTCAGGCCCACGAGCGCCTCGCGCTCACGCGTCAATAGCGTGGTTGTGCCGGTGCCAGGGCGAAAGCGCACCCCCGGCAGGCTCTCCAGATGCGCCACCATCTCGCGACGCAGGAGCCAGTTGGGCAGGTTCCACCCGAAGGGCTGGTCAGAGATGTCCGCAGCGTCGAAATCCTTGACGATGCGAGGCTCCGGCTCGGCGCCCCCGGCATCGACGATCCGCATCACCTGAAGCGGCATCGCGTGAGGGTCAAGCCGCGCCCACAGCCCGGCGCGCTCGAGCAGCGCCTGCGCCGGTTGCAGGAACGCGGTGGTGCGCAGGTCGGCCCCTTGGGCCTCGCGCTCGGTGACCGGCGGGGCGGGATCGACGCAGAGCACCGAGAATCCCGCCTGCCCGAACACCGCCGCCGCCGCGAGCCCGGCCACGCCGCCGCCCGAAATCAGGATATCGACATTTTCGCGCGTCATTCGAGCCTCCTTGCCGCGCGCCTCTTCACCGTTCAGACGCGCGAGACGGTGATGAGCAGCCCCCACACGACCGGCACCAGCGCCAGCGCAGGAATATAAAGCCCGGGAATACCCCAGAGCGCAACGCTTGTCGCCCAGCCGGCGACGAAGACGGTGACGCTCAGCAGGATGCGCAGCACCGTGGCGGTCTCGGCGTCGGTCTCTGCCTGCGGCGTGGCGTGGGTTTCGGTCGCGGTCATGGTCGGTCCTTTCACGAAAATGGTGACTTCGAAGATCACCTAGGCCAGGCCCGCACCCCCTTCAAAGAGACGTCTCGCCGCAGGCCCGGAGGCTCAGACCAGCCGCGCGAGAAACCCGCCGAGATCATCGGTGTGGTAATGGATATGCGTGGCCGGCACCGGCTCGGGCGCAACGTGGACGGTGCGCATCCCCATGTCGTGCGGAGCGGCGAGGTTGCGCGGATCGTCCTCGAACATAGCCGCGCGACCCGCCTCCGAACCATCGCGCTCGAGCACGGCGGCAAAGGCGCACGCCTCCGGCTTGGGACGAAACCCGGCATGTTCCACGCCATAGAGCGCATCGAACGCCCCCGACAGGCCCCGCGCCGCCACCACGCGGTCCGCATACTCGCCCGAGCCGTTGGTATAGACGATCTTGCGCCCCGGCAGCGCGCGGATTGCGCCCGCGAGGTCCGGGTCGGGCGCGAGATGGTCGAGCGAGATGTCGTGCACCTCGCGCAGGTACCGGTCGGGATCGAGATCGTGGCACCGCATCAGCCCGGCCAGCGTGGTGCCATGCTCGCGCCAATATGCGTGCCGGATGCGGTCTGCCTCGGCGCGCTCCACGCGCAGGACCTCCATGACAAAGGCGGTCATGCGCGCCTCGATCTGGTCGAAGAGCCGCGCCTGCGGCGGGTAGAGCGTGTTGTCGAGATCAAAAACCCATGTCGTGACGTGGGTGAAATGCTGCCTGACCATGACCCCGCGTATAGGCCAATGCGACACACCGCGCAATCGTCCGGGCTTGATCGTGCTCTCAAAGCGCGTAAGCTGCCGTTTCACTGGCATAAAGGACCGCCATCCCATGAAAGCGCCGAGCACTGATGCCTATTCACTGATCCTCGAGGCCATCGACAGCGGCGTGTTCAAGCCCGGCGACCGGCTGGTGGAAAGCGATCTGGCAGAACGCTTCGGCGTGTCGCGCACGCCCATCCGCGAAGCGCTCCAGCGGCTTGAGACGCAATCCATGCTCACCCGCGACGGGCGTAGCCTGATCGTCGCTTCGCTCGATTACAACCAGCTCTCAGAGCTGTACACCGTGCGCGCCGAGCTCGAGGGGCTGGCCGCGCGTCTCGCCGCGATGCACGCCACGCCCGAGGAGATGCGCGTGCTGCGCGACATGGTCGAGGACGACCGCGCGCTCATCGGTCGCCCGCAGGACATGGCGCGCGCCAACCGCCGGTTTCACAAGCAGGTCCACCTGACCTCGCACAACCGGTTTCTGGTCCAGCAACTCGATCTCGTGCACCGTTCGATGGCGCTCCTCGCGACCACCTCGCTCGCCGCCGAGGGCCGCGGCGAGGATGCGCTGACCGAGCACGATGCCATCGTCACGGCCATCGAGACCCGCGATGGCGACGCCGCCGCGCAGGCGCTGCGCGATCACATCTCAAAGGCCTTCGTGACCCGGCTCAAGCTTGATTCCGGCGAGATCAAATCCACCGTCTGACCGCCGCCGCCCGCGCGCGGCGATCGACAGGCCGTGCACCGTCTTGTCCCAGAAGAACGGCTTGAGGATCAACTCGTAGAGCGCCTTGTAAGCGGCCACCGCCGCCAGCGGGGCATAGAAGTGCATGGTCGGCACCCATCCAAGAAGATGGCGATGCCGCCGTCCCGAGACCGCTTGCGCGTAGATACTCAGGTTTATCACTTCTACACTGAGGAATAGACTGCCAAGCAGCACCAGGAGCGGCCAGGCCACCACCGCTTCGAGGGGATGGGGCAACCCGAACAACAAGAGCCAGAAAGACCACAGAACCGGCGCGAGCAGCACCTGGCTGACAGACGAGACGAAATGCGCCTGGAACCCCCAGAACCGCCATGCACCCAGTTGCGCGTAAAGCTGCCGGGGCGCGCGCATATGCACCAGGTACGTGGTCATATAGCCCTTGAGCCAGCGAGAGCGCTGCTTGACCCACGCCCAGGGATGGCAATTGGCTTCTTCCTCGGTGACCGTGCCGATCATCTCGGTGCGATAGCCGTGGCGCGCGAGGCGAAAGCCAAGATCGGCATCCTCGGTCACGTTATGCGCGTCCCAGCCCCCCAGATTCTCGAGCACGTCGCGCCGGATATAGAGCGTGGTGCCCCCCAGCGGCAACGCCAGCCCGAGCCGCGCCATCCCCGGCATGATCGTGCGAAACCACGTGGCGTATTCGATTGTGAAGCAGCGCGCCACCCAGTTCTGGCGCGGGTTGTAGTAGTCGAGCACCCCTTGCAGGCAAGCGAGATCGTGCGGCGCGGTCTGAAAGCGTCGCGCGACTTGTGTGATCTGATCAGGGTCGGGCGCATCCTCGGCGTCGAAAATGCCGATGATCTCGCCCTGGCAGAAATCGAGCGCGTAATTCATCGCCCGGGGCTTGGTCCGAGGCTGGCCATCGGGCACGATCACCGGCCTGATCCAGGGCGGCAGGTCGATGGTGGCCAGCGTCTCCTGCGTGAGCCGGTCCTCCTCTTCGAGAACCAGGATCACGTCGAGCAGGCATTTGGGGTAGGTCAGCCGGGACAATCTTGCCACCAGCGCGTGCGCGATCTCGGTCTCGCGAAACAGCGGCACGAGGATCGAGACGCGTGGCAGCGGGGCATTTGTCGCGGCAACAGGCATGTCATGCTTGCGCGGACCGGTCATCGCAGCGATGAATGCCGTGATCTTGAGCCCGGCGGCCACGACCAGCGTCAGCACCGCCCACAAGGCAAGCGCCCCGAAAACCCCCAATGGAAACACCAGACAGAGCGCGCAGGCCACCGCCAGCACCGCAAAGGTCAGGCCCATCCGTGCATTGGCATGTGCCTCCCAGGTTCGGCAGCTTTCGTTTTCAGGCGTGCGCGCGGCAGCCATATCTCGGAGCACGTCGCGCTGCAGCTCTGCGATGCGCCCCTGAATCGCCGCCCGCGGGGCGACAAGCGACCGGGCACCGGCCAGATCGGCGGGCAGCACCGAGCGTAACGCACCAAGAGGCTCGGCGCCGTCGCTCACGATCCGCGGCTGTCCATCCTCGGCACGCAAGATCACCGCGCCGTGCCTGAGCAGAACGCGCGGGTCGAGCCCGGTCTCGACCGGCGTCATGTCGGTGAGGGTGTCCGCCTCGATCCGCTCTGCGTTGATCCGGCGGGCATGAGCGGTGAGGAGGTCATCCTCGCGCGCCAGCCCCTCGGCCATCAGGATACGATCGAGCGAGGTATCGCAACGCCTCTGCACAAGCTCGGCGAGCGTGGCATCGGCACCGCTTATGACCCCTTGGCGCACCAGATCGCGGCCCAGCGGATGCATCGGCACCCGCGTGCTCTGTCGCTGACGGTCAAAGCCGCCCTGACGCAACTCGGAAATTCCCATGTCCGGCCTCCGCTGCCTGTCCCCTTCGGAAAAGCTAGCGGGCGGAAGGTTAACGATCCTTTAACAAGCGGTTAATGCTGGCCAAAAAGCTGACGGGATCGCGGGCTTACCCGGCCATGGAGTCCGCGAACCGCTCAAACAGGTAAAAGCTGTCCTGCGGGCCGGGACTGGCCTCGGGGTGGTGCTGCACAGAGAATACCGGGCGGTCCTTCAGCCGGATGCCGCAATTCGAACCATCGAACAGCGAGACATGCGTCTCGATCACGCCATCGGGCAGGCTCTGCCCGTCCACCGCGAAGCCGTGGTTCATCGAGGTGATCTCGACCTTGCCGGTCTCGATCTCCTTGACGGGGTGGTTGGCACCATGGTGGCCGTGGTTCATCTTGATCGTGTGACCGCCCAGCGCCAGTGCCAGCATCTGGTGCCCGAGACAGATACCGAAGAGCGGCACCCCCCGGTCGAGCACACCACGGATCATCGGCACCGCGTATTCCCCCGTGGCCGCCGGATCGCCGGGGCCGTTCGACAGGAATACGCCGTCGGGTTGCTGCGCCAGCACCTCCTCTGCGGTGGTCGTGGCGGGCATCACCGTCACCTCGCAGCCCGCGCTCGCCAGGCAACGCAGGATGTTGCGCTTGGCGCCATAGTCGATCGCGACCACCTTGTGGCGTGCCTCGGTTTGCCGCTTGTAGCCCTCGGGCCAGGCCCAGCGCATCTCGTCCCAGCGATAGGATTGCCGGCACGATACCTCGCGCGCGAGGTCCATCCCCTCGAGCCCGACAAAGCCGCGCGCCTTCGCCACCAGCGCGGCGGCATCGAAATTGCCCGAAGGGTCGTGCGCGAGCGCCACGTGCGGCGCGCCCTGCTGGCGGATCGCGCGCGTGAGCCGCCGCGTGTCCACCCCCCCGATAGCGATGCGCCCGCGCCGCGCCAGCCATGTCGAGAGATGCTCCTCGGCGCGCCAGTTCGACGGCTCGGTCGGATCCCACTTGACGACCATCCCCGCCGCCACCGGCTCGGCGGTCTCGTCATCGTCGGTGTTCACCCCCACATTGCCCACATGCGGAAAGGTGAAGGTGACGATCTGCCCGGCATAAGAGGGATCGGTCATGATTTCCTGGTAGCCGGTCATCGCGGTATTGAAACACAGTTCCGCCACCGTCTCGCCAATGGCGCCGAAGCCCTGCCCGTAGAACAGCGATCCATCGGCCAGCGCAAGGCAGGCGGTCGGGTGAGGTCTGGACGCTTGGGCCATCGCGGGGGTCTCCGGGCTGGGGGTAAATCGGCGCATCAATACGGCCAGCCCCTGCCTTGGTCAACCCACCACCATGCGCGGCCCGGACGGTTGTCATGCCCACGCCTACCCGCTAGGCTTAATGCCTTGCAAACGGTCATGGGGATGGACCTGATGGAGTTACGTGACCGGATCGGTCAGGCGCTGAAACAGGCGATGAAGGACAAGGATCAGAGTCGCCTCGCGACCCTGAGGCTCATCAACGCCGCGATCAAGGATCTTGAAATCGCCAACCGCGGCTCGGACGACGCCGCCGCGCTCGGCGATGCCGAGATCAGGGCGATCCTTGCCAAGATGGTCAAGCAGCGCAACGAGAGCGTGCGCGCCTACGAAGAAGGCGGGCGCGTCGATCTTGCCGAGCGCGAACGCGCCGAGATCGCGGTGATCGAGGAATTCCTGCCGCGCCAGCTCGACGCTCAGGAAATCGACGCCGCCATCAACCGCGCCATCGCCGATGTCGGGGCCGCCTCGATCCGAGACATGGGCAAGATCATGGCCAAGCTCAAGGAACGCCACGCTGGGCAGATGGATTTCGGCGCGGTCGGCGCACAGGTCAAGGCGCGGCTAAGCTAGCGCGGGGCGTGGGTCTGGCCTGGCGCGCGCAGAGAGGCAATCAGCGATGAGCCGCGTGGGGGACTGTCCTGATCGTCCGCCACGGACCAACACCACCGCCCCCTTATCCCGTCATCGGCGCGGGGGGTGGGCGGATCGCGTCAGCCAGTTCGCCGTGCAGGGCCTTGCGCTCGTCCTCCGAAAGGAACGCGCCGATCTCCACCTCGCGCCCACCGCCCCTGAGCGTCAGGTAATGCTCCACCGGCCCGCCCTCGGGATGCATCTGCACCCGCGCCCAGTAGCGATTGCACGCCCATTCCTGCACGTCGCCGCGCGGGTTGGTGCGCACCAGCCGCAGCTCGTCGGGCGTGATGGTCAGCACCTCGCGCAGCCGGGCGCTGCGATAGGTCGCCTCGAGGCCCCACCACACGCCGCCCACCGCCAGCAACAGGAACGGCAACAGCCCCCACAGCAGCATCGTGCCCAGTAGCGGGTAGAGCGGGATGGTGATGAGCGTGAAGGTCGCCAGCACGAACGCAGCAAAGCCGCGGCGCGGCAGCGACCGGTGCGGCCAGAGTTGAAGTTCGAGATCGCGGTCCGCGCCCTGCGGCGGGCTGCTCCAGTGATACGGCATGACCCGTTTGTAGCCTGACAGGCGAAAATGAAAAGAGCGCGCGGAGGGCCTGTAAGCCGGATTCTGTCCCGGGGGCGCGGGGCCCCCTTCGGATGACCATTCGTCTCGACGCGCGGTTGCCCGCGCGCCTCTAGCTGCCTACCCGGACCGCCGGGCCAAGACGTGGCCTGCGGGCGGTATCGGTTGCCCGACCTGCCCCGCGCGCGGTCCCTATTCGGCATTGCTCCCGGTGGGGCTTGCCGTGCCGGTCCGGTTGCCCGTCCCGCGGTGGGCTCTTACCCCACCGTTTCACCCTTGCCACGGTCGTAACCGGGGCGGTCTGTTTTCTGTGGCGCTTTCCCTCGGGTTGCCCCGGCCGGGCGTTACCCGGCACCGTCGTCTTGTGGAGTCCGGACTTTCCTCGCCACCCCGTTGCCGGGGTGTCGCGGCCATCCGGCCCTCCGCGCGCCCCATCGCTTAGGCGTTCGGCTCTACCCGGTCAACGGGAAAGCGTGCCGCCAGATCGGCCATGCGCGCGCAATCCGCGCGGTCCAGCGGCCCCGTGGCATGCGGGCGAAAGCGCAGCCGAAAGGCCGCGAGCAGCGCCTCGCGACCCGCATCGCCCACGGGATAGCCGAACCGCGCCGCCGCCGCCTCGAACCGCGGCCAGTCTGCGACCCCCTCCGCCCCGGCGTCCGACCACACCGACAGCCCCGCACGCGCCAGCCCCCGCCAGTCAAAGCGTTGGCCGGGATCGGTCTTGCGGCCCGGCGCCAGGTCGGAATGCGCGATCACCCGCGCGGGCGGGATCGCCCGTCGCGCCATGATCCCGCGCATCAATGTCTCCAGCGCGGCCATCTGCGGCCACGGATAGGGATGGTCGCCGCAATTGGCCAATTCTATCCCGATGGAGCGCGAATTGACGTCGCTCACATCGCCCCAGCGCCCTGCCCCCGCGTGCCACGCGCGCGCATCCTCGTCGACTAGCTGCCAAATGCGCCCCCGCTCGCAGATCAGGTAATGGGCCGAGACCTCCGCCGCGGGATCGCACAGACGCGCCAGTGCCGCCTCGGCGCTCTCCATCGCGGTGTGGTGCAGCACGATGAGATCGGGCCGCGCCCCATCCCGGCGCGGCCCGTGATTGGGCGACCGATACGCCGCGATGCCCGCGCCCGGATCAGTCGGCCAGGGCACGGCGGAACGGTGCCGGATCCCAGTCGCAGGCATAGCCGTCGCCATCGGGATCGAGCGCCATCCGGTCGCGCTCGGGCCCGCCCTTGCGCAGGAAATCGAGCTGTGCCTGGTCTGGCGAGGAATATTCCGCGCAGTTGCGCACGTGGCGCGCTTCCGTCGCGAACGCGCTGCGGGAATAGAGCTCCGTGCCGACCGGGTGCTTCGAGGACAGTGCGTATTCCACGATGTTGGGGCCCACGTCGCCCGGGCGCGCGCCGATCTCCTCGGGCTGAACCACCTCGTATTGCTCGCGATTGCGCGCGATGCGGGCAGCGTCCTCTTCTATCGAACGCTCGGAATCGACCGCGTCAAAGTTGTTCTCCCGCGAGATACCGACATCGTTTACAACGGCAGGTGCCGGGTTCGACGGGCTGGCCTGAAGCGGCTCATCCCCCGACGCGGCCCCTGATCCGGCCGCGTCCAATGCCGCCTCGGCCTCGGCGGCGATGCGCTCGGCCTCGGAGGCTTCGGACGCCTCGGTCGCGCCCTCCGTGGCATCGAGCGGTTCGGACGAGATCGCGCCAGGCGGCGGCAGCGTCTCTCCCGCCAGCGCCGCCTCGCGCGCGGCCTTTTCGCGCTGGTAGGTCTCGTAATCCTCGAATCCCACGCCGGCCCCGCTGTCGGGGATCGCCGGGGCACAGGCGGCCAGCGCCGCCATAACCACAAAACCAAGCGTCAACCGCATCCGCATCATCCCGTCCAGACCCGCATCGTCGCGGGATTTACCACCATTTCGCCGGCTTATCCACAAAGCCTGCCGCCCGCTCCAGCGCATGCGCGGTATTTAGCAGATCGCCCTCTTCCCACGGCCGCCCGATCAGTTGCAATCCCAACGGCAGCCCCTGCCGGTCGAGCCCCGCGGGCACCGCGATGCCCGGCAGCCCGGCGAGGTTCACCGTCACGGTAAACACGTCGTTGAGATACATCTGCACCGGGTCGGCCTCTGCCATCTCGCCAAGACCAAAGGCCGCCGAGGGCGTGGCCGGCGTCAGGATCGCGTCGATGCCTGCGGCGAATACCTCTTCGAAATCGCGCTTGATAAGCGTGCGAACCTTGCGCGCGCGGTTGTAATAGGCGTCGTAGAACCCGGCCGACAGCACGTAGGTCCCCACCATCACCCGGCGCTGCACCTCCGCGCCAAAGCCCTCGGCGCGGGTCTTCTCGTACATCTCGGTGATGCCGTCACCCTGGGCGAGTTTCGCCCGGTGGCCATAGCGCACCCCATCATACCGCGCGAGGTTCGACGAGGCCTCGGCGGGCGCGATCACGTAATAGGCAGGCAGCGCGTATTTCGTGTGCGGCAGCGAGATGTCGCGGATCTCCGCGCCCGCATCGGCCAGCATCTCACGGCCCCGCGCCCACAGCGCCTCGATCTCCTCGGGCATGCCGTCCATGCGGTACTCTTTAGGAATCCCGATCACCTTGCCCCGGATATCCCCCGAAAGCGCTGCTTCGAAGTCCGGAACCGGATAATCGGCCGAGGTGCTGTCCTTCGGGTCGTGCCCGCACATGGCAGAGAGCATGATCGCCGCGTCGCGCACCGACTTGGTCATCGGCCCGGCCTGATCGAGCGACGAGGCAAAGGCCACGATCCCCCAGCGCGAGCAGCGCCCGTAGGTCGGCTTGATCCCGGTGATCCCCGCGAATGCGGCTGGCTGCCGGATCGAGCCGCCGGTATCGGTGCCAGTCGCGGCAAGGCACAGATCGGCGGCCACCGCAGCCGCCGAGCCGCCCGAAGAGCCTCCAGGCGTGAGAGGCGCCTCGTCATTGCCGCGCCGCCACGGGTTTACCACGTTGCCGTAAGCCGAGGTCTCGTTGCTCGAGCCCATGGCAAACTCGTCCATGTTGAGCTTGCCCAGCATTACCGCGCCCGCGTCAAAGAGATTCTGCGTCACGGTCGATTCGTATTCCGGGCGAAAGCCGTCGAGGATGCGGCTCGCCGCTTGGCTTGGCACCCCCTTGGTGCAGAACAAATCCTTGATCCCCAGCGGAATGCCGCACATCGCGGGCGCGTCGCCCGCGTGCAACCGCGCATCCGCCGCCCGCGCCTGCTCGCGCGCCAGATCGGGGGTGGGATGGACAAAGGCGTTGAGCGCCCCCGCCGCCTCGGCGGCAGCGAGACAGGCGTCGGTCAGCTCGAGGCTCGTCACTTCGCCACGGCGCAGCGCGTCGCGCGCCCCGGCGATGGTCATTTCATTAAGGTCGTTCATGTTCTATTCCCGTAGTCCACTCTCAAACCGTGCGACACATCATTGTCTGCAGGGTGACATTGTACTGTTTACTCCACAGACGGATAGGCCAGCTTTGTGCAACGTCGGAGGGCATTGGTAACATCGTCAAGCATCTGCATCTGCTCTTCAGCGGAACGAGACAGAGGGTTCAAAGTGGTAGCAAGGTATGTTCCTTGATCAGAAATGGTTTCAGCAGCCTTCTCTCTTCGGAATTGAAACCACGAATTTTCGCACACATCAGACGCTTTCATGGCTTTGTTGTATGCAGTTCTCACTGCCTCTGAAACTTGTCCGGCGGCAAACGATGACGACAAAATCACTAGGGGGAATGCAACAGCACCATTTCGCAATGCACGAGAGAGCACGGCCATCACTCCACCACTTTCGGCACGGCAAAAAATCCCTCGCGCGCGTCCGGCGCGTTCGAGAGAATCCGCTCCTGCATCCCGCCCGCGGTCACCTCGTCCGCGCGCCGCTTCAGGCGCATGGGCGTGACGCTCGTCATCGGCTCCACCCCCTCGACATCGACCTCGCCCAACTGCTCGATAAAGCCGAGGATGGTGTTAAATTCCTGCGCCAGCGCGGGCAGCGCGTCCTCATCCACGCGAATCCGCGCGAGCTTGGCCACGCGGGCGGCGGTCTCAAGGTCTATCGACATGCGCCTCTCCATGATCGGGTCGGGATGCGTTTACCCGCGCGCGCGGGCAGAGGCAAGCGGTGGCCCCTTTCCTTGCGGCCCATGCCTGCTAATCTCTTCCCGACCAACAGCGAAGGAGACCCCCATGCGCATCACCTGGCTCGGACACAGCTCTTTCCGCATCGAGATCGCGGGGCAGATCCTGCTCGTCGATCCGTGGCTCGACGGCAACCCGATGCTGCCCGAGGACCAACACGAGACGGCCACCGCGGGCGCCACCCATATCCTCGTCACCCACGCCCATTTCGACCATATCAACGGTCTCTTGCCGCTCGCCAAGCGTCTTGGCGTGCCGGTGGTGGGACAGTTCGACCTGATGTCGCACTGGGCCGAGGCCGAAAAGATCGAAACCGTGGGCTTCAACAAGGGCGGCACCGTCGATCTCGGCGGCGTTGCCGTGACGATGGTCCACGCCACCCATTCCACCTCGATCGCCACGCCCGACGGCCCGCAAGTGACGGGCAGCGAATGCGGCTACATGATCGAGGGAGAGGGCCACGTGATCTACGTCTCGGGCGACACCGACGTGATGGCCGACATGAAGGTCTTCAACGATCTGCACGCCCCCGATATCGGCATCCTCTGCGCGGGCGGGCATTTCACGATGGACATGGCGCGCGCGGCCTACGCGGCCAAAACCTTCTTCGATTTCAAGACGGTGATCCCGTGCCATTACCGCACCTTCCCGCTGCTCGAACAATCCGCGGAGGCGCTCGTCAAGGCGCTGCCGGGCGTCGACGTGATCGAGCCGCAGGTGATGGAGGCGATAGAACTCTGAGCGCGGTGTGGGGGCCAGCCCCCACGCCCCCGGGATACTTGCGGCAAGATGAAATCAGGAGCGCGGGCGGCGGCTGCGCTGCGGTTTCGGTTTGGCCTTCGATTTGGGCTTGGCGTCCTTGCCATCGTCCTCGTCCTTCAGCCCCAACTGATCGCGGAGCACGCGGGGGCGGATTTCCTCCACCGTGCCGGGCTTGAGATTGCCGAGCTGGAAGGGGCCGTAAGAGAGCCGGATCAGCCGGTTGACGATCAGTCCTACCGCCTCCATCGCGCGGCGCACCTCGCGGTTGCGGCCCTCGCGAATCGATACCGTCACCCAGGCGTTGGCACCCTTCTGGCGGTCGAGCGTCACGGTCATGGGCTGGAATCGCTCGCCCCCGAGCGTGAGCCCCTGCCGCAGCGGCTCGAACGTGGCATCGTCGGGCGTGCCGTTGACGCGCACCCGGTAGCGGCGCAGCCAGCCGGTCGAGGGCAGTTCCATCCGCCGCTTGAGCGCGCCGTCATTGGTCAACAATAGCAGCCCCTCGGAATTAAGGTCGAGCCGGCCCACGCTCATCACCCGGGGCATGTCCTCGGGCAGGTCGTCGTAGATGGTGGCACGGCCCTGCTCGTCGCTCGTCGTGGTCACGCGGCCACGCGGCTTGTGGTAGAGCCACAGCCGTGGCGGCTCTGGCGCGTCGAGCGCGCGGCCATCCACGGTCACGCGGTCGGCGGGTGTGACATTGAGCGCGGCGCGGGTGATCTTCTGCCCGTTTACCGTGACACGTCCCGCCTCGATCAGGCGCTCGGCCTCGCGGCGGCTGGCGCGGCCTGCGCGGGCGATGACCTTGGCGATGCGTTCGCCCTTGGGGGTGTTGCTGTCCATGCCCGCGCGCATAGCGCAAAGCCGGGGCTTGCGAAAGGGACATGCGCACGCCACAAGCGGCGCATGGTGTCCCAGGGTCACATGCAGGTCGCGCTTGCCGAGGCGCGGGCCGCCGCCGGGCGCGGCGAGGTGCCGGTTGGCGCGGTGGTCGTGGCGCCCTCGGGCGCGGTCGTGGCGCGCGCAGGCAACCGCACCCGCGAGCTCAATGACCCCACGGCGCATGCCGAGATCCTCGCCATCCGCATGGCCTGCGCCGCGGCCGGGTCCGAGCGGCTGCCGGGCCACGCGCTCTACGTCACGCTGGAGCCCTGCGCCATGTGCGCCGCCGCTATCGCCGCCGCGCGAATCGCGCGGCTGTGCTACGGCGCGGATGATCCTAAATCGGGCGGGGTGGCGCACGGTGCGCGGGTATTCGCGCATCCGCAATGCCACCACGTGCCAGAGGTCTATGACGGCATCGGTGCCATCGAGGCCGAAACGCTGCTCACCGGCTTCTTTGCCGCGCGGCGCGGCTCATAGAATCGTCACCCCGTCGGCAAGGAACGGGTGCGCCGCGATGGCCGGGGCGACAATGGTTTCGGACAGCACCGGCTTGAGCCGCGCGGCCAGCGTCTCGGGCATGTCCTGCAGTATCCCCTTGCGCGCGGTGACGGCGATGGTGCGCGTCAGCGGTGCCAGCGGCAGCTCCATCACGTCGATCTGATCGGCGAATCGCCGCGCCCGCATCAGCGCCAGCGGCGTCAGGATCGACCAGCCCGTGCCCTGCCCCACCAGCGCCAGGATCGAGTGATAGCTGTCGAGCTCGAACCGGTAGGGCAGGTTTAGGTTCTCGCGCGCCAGGTGCGCCGAAATGAGCCGCCCCATGTAATGGCGCTGCGTATACTGGATGAGCGGCAGCCACTTTAGCTGGCGCAGGATATCGCGGTCCGGCCGGATCGCGCCACGCGGCGCCACCACGACAAAGCGCTCGCGCAGCACCGGGTGCACCTCGGTCCAGTCCGCGCCATCGCCAAGCTGCGCCGACACGATGATGTCGAGCGCGCGCGCATCGAGCTGATCGTAGAGGTAATGGCTCGCGCCCGTCTCCAGCAGGAACTGGCAGCCCTTCAACTCGCCCGCCATGTGGGTCAGAAGCTGCGGCGTCACGTCCGCCTCCAGATCCTCGATCATGCCGAGGCGGAACCGCGTGAGCGTGGTGAGATGCGACATCGCCAGCTCTGCCCGCGCCTGCGCCGCCTCGTTCAGGATCGCCTGCGCGCGGCGGTGCATGATCTCGCCCGCGGGCGTGAGGCGGATGGGCCGGGCGTTGCGTTGCAACAGCGTGGCGCCCACCGCACCTTCGAGGTTGGTCAATTGCTGGCTCACCGCCGAGGGGCTTGCCCCCAGCCGCCGCGCGGCGGCAGAGATAGACCGCTCGTCGGCGGCGGCCATGAATACCTCGATACCCCAGAGCGTGATCCGGCCGCTTTTCTCGACCATCGTGTTACTTGTCGAGCTTGGACAGCTTGTCCTGCAACTCGGCAAGCTGTTTGCGGATCGTGTCGAGATCGTCGTCCGCGTGGTCGCTCTTGCCGGTGTCGTCGTTCTCGTCCCGGCTCGTGCCCGGCCCGGTGCCGCCCAGCCCGCCAAGACCGCCGGTCATCGCCTTGACGAAGGCCTCCTGCTGCTTGCGCATCGCCTCCATCCCCGGCATCGTGGCGAGCGGATTGGCCTTGGTCATGTTCTCGAGCATCTTGGACTGCCCGTCGCGCAGCATCTCGAAACTGGCGGCCAGGAATTCCGGCACCACGCTGGTGGCCTGCGTTGTATAACTGCGCACCAGGTCGTTGAGCACGTTGATGGGCAGCACGCTCTCGCCGCGGCTCTCGTGCTCGGCGACGATCTGAAGCAGGTATTGCCGCGTGAGATCGTCACCGGATTTCAGGTCGATGATCTGGACCTCGCGCCCCTCGCGGATAAAGCCGGCGATATCCTCGAGCGTCACGTAATCAGAGGTCTCGGTATTGTAGAGACGCCGGCTCGCGTAGCGTTTTATCAGGAGCGGTTTATTCGTATCGGCCAAGGGGGATCCTCCCGCGGAATGCAGCGCTGCGGCAAACCTTAGACGCAGGCGCAGCAAAATGAAAGGGCGAGCCTTTCGGCTCGCCCGGCAAAAGCGCGTCCCGCTTGGGAGGGGATGAGACGCGTCCTGCTGTTCGCTCGCGCCTTACTTGGACGTGGCGGCTTTCTTGGTGGCTGCGGTCACGTCGTCGCTGGCCTTCTTGACGGCGGCAGCGGCGTCTTCCTGCATGGTCTTGCCCGAGGCGAGCAGCAGTTCGACGGTTTCCATCTGCACCTTCTTGGCCACTTCGGCGAAGGCAGCCATATGCTCGGCGGCGACTTCGGCATTGGCCGACGCGAAATCGGTCATGGCCTTGGCGTAGTCGGCGGGCTCGGTCTTGGCTTTCGACATCTCGCTAAGCTTGGAGAGCGTCTCCTTGGTCCACTTGTTGGAGATCTCGGTCGACTGCTCGGCAGCCGACAGGGCAACGCCCGACAGCTTCTCGTTCAGGGCCGCCTGGCTCTTGAACGTATCTTCCATGGCCTTGGAGTCCACGGGGAAGTTGCCCATGACGTCTTTGAACATCGCGGTGAAATCAGTGGTCTTGGTCATTGTCTCGTCCTTTCGGTTACAGCGGGGGGGCCGCTTCTTTGCTACTGACAGGAATATACTTGCTGCAGTGCAGCATTTCAAGTTTTTTCTGCGCTGCAGCAAAAAATTCGCGAAAGCCGCCTCGCGCCGCGTCAGGTGGTCGCCTTCTTGCGCACGTAGGTGCCGGGGGCGGGGGCAAGCGGCGGGTGCTCGGCGTCGCCAGGCTCGCGCGCCGGGACCATCTTGCCCGATCGTTTCTTCAGCCACGCCTCCCAGCGCGGCCACCACGATCCATCGTGCCGCGTCGCGCCAGCCATCCACTCGTCCGCCGTGCCGCTCAGGTCGTCATTGGTGTAATGGCCGTATTTCTTCTTGGCGGGCGGGTTGACGATCCCGGCGATATGGCCCGATTCCGAGACGATAAAGGTGCGGTTCATCGATCCGGTCTGCTGAAAACCACGATAGCAATCCTTCCACGCAGCGATGTGGTCGGTCTCGCAGGTCACGGACATCAGCGGGATTTTCACGTCGCGGATATGCAGCCGCTCGCCGCACATCTCGAATCCGTCCTCGACGAATTCGTTGCGTTGGCACAGGCCCCGCAGGTACTGCATCGTCATCCGGCCCGGCAGGTTGGCCCCGTCGCCGTTCCAGTAGAGCAGGTCAAACGCGGGCGGCGCCTCGCCCATCATGTATTTGCGCACCGCGGGCTGATAGATCAGGTCGCGCGAGCGCAGGAACGACATGGTCCGCCCCATGATGAACGAGCGCAGTACACCCTGCGCGTTTACCTCCACCTCGATCCCGTCGATGAAATCGTCCTGCAGGAACGGGGTGAATTCCCCCTGCTCGGCAAAATCCGTGAGCGCGGTAAAGAACGTGGCCGATTTCACCGACTTGTCGCCGCGCTTGGCCATCAGCGACAGCGCGAGGTGTAGCGTGGTCCCCGCGATGCAGTAGCCCACGGCGTTGACCTGTTTCTCGCCGGTGATCGCCTTGATCTCGCGAATCGCGGTCAGGTAGCCCTCCTCGATATACTCCTCGAGGCCCACCTCGGCATGGCTGGCATCGGCATTGACCCAGCTCACCACGAACAACGTGTAGCCCTGCTCGGTGATCCACTTAATCAGGCTGTTCTCGGGCTTGAGATCCATGATGTAGAACTTGTTGATCCACGGCGGAAAGATCACCAGCGGCGTGGCGTGGACCTCCTCGGTCGCGGGCGCGTACTGGATCAGCTCCATCATCCGGTTGCGATAGACCACCTCGCCCGGCGTGGTGGCGATATTCTCGCCCAGCTCGAACGCCTTGTCGTCGGCCAACCGCACAACCATCTCGCCATCGTTGGCCTCCAGGTCGGCGATCAGGTTCTCCAGACCATTCACCAGGCTCTCGCCCTCGGTCTCCAGCGCGCGTTCCAGCGCGTCGGGGTTGGTGCCGAGGAAATTGGTAGGCGACATCAAGTCGATGATCTGGTGCGCGAAATAACCGAGCCGCTTGCGGTCCTTGTCCGGCAGGTCCTCGTCGATCTCCGCAAGCGCCTTCTCGATCGCCTGCGTGTTGAGTGCGTATTGCCGCTTGACGTATTTGAAATACGGATGGCTGTCCCACAGCGGGTTGGCGAACCGCTTGTCCCCGGCGAGCGGGTCGGGCGCATCCTCCGCCTCGTCCTCGTCACCGCCGCGCAGCATCGTCTGCTGCGCGTCGAGGAAATGGCGCACGGACTTGCCCCAGTATTCGAGCTGCTGCTCGTAGAGCTTGCCGGGATTCTCCAGCATCTCGGTCCAGTAGGACGTCGCGGCCGTGGTGAAAAGCTCCTGCGACGGGGTGTTCAGCGTGGGATTCGCGGGGTTTCGGGCGGCCAATGCCTGGATCAACCGCTGCGACAACTGCTCGACCTTCGCAAGATTTTCGTTGAGTTTCTCGATGTTTGCGCCTGCGACATCGTCTTGCGTTGTCATTTTGAACATTTCCCCTTAACAATTTCTGCCATGCAGCATACCGTTTCGCAAATGCGAAGCTGCCCGCGTCGATCGCCCTCAGCTTCCCGCGAAAGGAGAAGACAATGCGCCAAATGTCCACCTACGACCTGATGGAATCTTTCCGCAACGCCAATCAATGGTTTGGTGCCTCCGCCCTCTCCTTCGCATCCTATCCGCTTTTCAGCATGTTGCCAAATCCCGCCTTTCAATGGATGTCGGCTTGGGGACAGGTCACCGAACGCACCTTCGAGCGCATGGTGGCCAAGCCCGACTGGGGCATCCGCACCTTCACCTGCGAGGACGGCAGGGACCACCTCGTCAATATCGAAACGGTGGTGTCGCGCCCGTTCGGCGATCTCATCCATTTCAACGTCTCGGGCCGCGCCGAACAGCCGCGCAAGGTGCTCTTGGTGGCGCCCATGTCTGGCCACTACGCCACGCTGCTGCGCTCGACCGTCAAATCGCTGATCGTCAATTGCGAGGTCTATGTCACCGACTGGCATAATGCGCGCGACATCCCGGTGTCCGAGGGCAAGTTCGATATCGAGGACTACACGCTCTACCTTGTCGATTTCATGAAGGAGCTGGGCCCCGAGATCAACGTGATCGCGGTCTGCCAGCCCGCCCCGCTGGCGCTCGCCGCCACCGCCTACCTCGCCGAGATCGAGCCCGAGGCTCAGCCGCGCACCCTGACGCTCATCGGCGGGCCGGTCGATCCCGACGCCGCCGCCACCGACGTCACCGATTTCGGCCGCCGCGTGACCATGGGCCAGCTCGAAGAGCTGATGATCCAGCGCGTCGGCTTCCTCTACAAGGGTGTCGGGCGGCTGGTGTATCCGGGCCTTCTGCAACTTGCCTCCTTCATCTCCATGAACTCAGAGCGCCACTCCAAGGCCTTCACCGACCAGATCCTGCGCGTGGCGCAGGGTGATGCCAGTGATAACGACCCCCATAACCGCTTCTACGACGAGTATCTCTCGGTGATGGACATGACCGCTGAATTCTACCTGTCCACCGTCGAGCGCATCTTCAAGGGGCTGGAAATCGCGCAGAACCGGTTCACCGTGAACGGCCACCGCGTCGATATCGGCAAGATCACCGATGTCGCGGTCAAGACCGTCGAGGGTGGCAAGGACGATATCTCTGCCCCCGGCCAGTGCGTCGCCGCGCTCGATCTGTGCACCGGGCTGCCCGACAGCATGAAAGCCAGCTACCTCGAACCCGAGGCTGGCCATTACGGCATTTTCGCGGGCCGCTCCTGGCGCAACAACATCCGCCCGCTGGTGCTCGAATTCATCGACGCCAATGCCGGACGCCACCAGGCCACCAAGCCCGCCAACCGCAACATCGCCGCTGGCTGAACGGGAACGAAGAAGCCCCGACACACGGCGTCGGTCACGGCAGGCGCACGCCCTCTGCGCGACACGCGCGGCGCGTTCCGGCACTCCCCTTTGATACGCTAGTTCTCCGTGCGCTCGGCCTCGATCTCGCGCCAGCGAGCGACGTTGCGGTTATGCTCGGCCAGCGTCTCGGCAAAGGCGTGACCGCCGCTGCCATCGGCGACGAAATAGACGTATTCGGTGTCTACCGGATTTGCCGCTGCCTCGATGCTGGCGCGGCCGGGATTGGCGATCGGCGTGGGTGGCAACCCGTCGATCACGTAGGTGTTCCAAGGCGTCTCGCCGCGCAGCTCGCTCTGCCGGATGCCCCGTCCCAGCACGCCGCGGCCCTCGGTAATGCCGTAAATCACCGTCGGGTCGGTCTGCAATCGCATCCCCCGCCGCAGCCGGTTGACAAACACGCTCGCCACGCGGCCCCGCTCATCCGCGACCGCGGTCTCCTTCTCGATGATCGACGCGAGGATCAGCGCCTCCTCGGCGCTCTCCAGCGGCAGCCCGTCGGCGCGTCCCTCCCACGCGGCGGCAAGAATCGCCTCCTGCGCCTGCGTCATTCGCGCGATCACGCTTTCGCGCGTGTCGCCCGCGCTCACCTCGTAACTGTCCGGGGCCAGGCTGCCCTCGGCCGGCACCTCCGCCACCTCGCCCGTCAGCACGTCCACGGCTTTCAGCCCTTCCACTGCCTGCCAGCTCGTGATGCCCTCGGCAAAGGCGATCCGATAGCGGGTATCGGCGCGGTCGCGCATGGTCACGTATATCTCGGGTAGGGCCTCCTCCTGCGCCGGATCGAAGCGTGCGCGCTCGACGAATTCGGCGGTCGCCGGGTCGAGTACGCGCACCAGCGTCTCGGTATCCGTCACGCCGATGCGCCAGACCACCTCGGTTCCGCAGGTGCTCGCCCCGCCCCGGGTTACAAGGTCGGTAATCTCGGCCATGCTCGCACCCTCGGGGATGAGCCAGCTTCCGGCCTTCAGGTCGTCCTCGCGCCCCGCGTAATCGGCGCCCACGCGAAAGATCGTGCCGCTTGTCACAGCGCCCTCGGCCTCGAGGTCGCGCGACACGCCGCGCATGGTGGTGCCGGGCGGCACGCGCAGGCAGATCGCATCTTTCAGGGGTCCGGTCGCGGTGTATTGCGACTGTCCCCACAGAATGATCCCCCCCAGCAGGAACACCATCACCACCAGCAGTGTCAGCAAGTTCGAAGCGATGTGGCGCCACATCAGCGCGGTTTCCCCACCAGCAGCGCGGCATTGGTGCCGCCAAAGCCAAAGCTGTTGGACAGCGCCACGTTGATCCGGCGCTCGCGCTTGGCATTGGGAGCCAGATCAATCGGTGTCGCCGCCGCCGGATTGTCGAGGTTGATCGTCGGCGGGGCGACCTGATCACGCACCGCGAGAATCGAGAAGATCGCCTCGATCGCGCCCGCCGCACCAAGCAGGTGGCCGGTGGCGGATTTCGTCGAGCTCATCGTGGCCTTGCCCGCCGCGTCGCCCAATAGCGTCTCGACCGCCTTCAATTCGATCGTGTCAGCCATGGTCGAGGTGCCGTGCGCGTTGACGTAATCCACCGCCGCAGGCTCCAGCCCGGCATTGCGCAGCGCCGCGCGCATGGCACGCAGGCCGCCGTCGCCATCCTCCGACGGCGCGGTGATGTGATGGGCATCGCCCGACAGGCCATAGCCCAGGATTTCGGCGTAGATCTTGGCGCCGCGCGCCTTGGCGTGCTCGTATTCCTCGAGCACGACGGCCCCCGCACCCTCGCCCATGACAAAGCCATCGCGCTCGGTATCATACGGGCGGCTCGCGGCCTTGGGGTCGTCCGCCCGCTTGGTCGAGAGCGCCTTGCAGGCGTTGAACCCGGCGATCCCGATCTCGCAGATCGCCGCCTCGGCCCCGCCCGCCACCATCACGTCGGCATCGCCGAACATGATGAGCCGCGCGGCGTCGCCGATGGCATGGGCACCCGTTGCGCAGGCGGTCACCACCGAGTGGTTGGGCCCCTTGAAGCCGTAGCGGATGCTGATTTGCCCGGAGATGAGGTTGATCAGCGCGCCGGGAATGAAGAAGGGAGAGACCCGCCGCACCCCCTTGTCGCGGATGATGAGCGTGGTCTCCTCGATCGAGCGCAGCCCGCCGATCCCCGACCCCATCATCACGCCGGTACGCTCGAGGCTTTCTGCATCCTCCGGCGTCCAGCCCGCATCCTCCACGGCCTGCTGCGCGGCGGCCATGCCAAAGAGGATAAAATGATCGACCTTTCGCCGCTCCTTGGCCTCCATGTAGCGGTCAGGATCGAAGGTGCCATCGCTGCCATCGCCATATGGCACTTCGCAGGCATACTTGGTAAGGACGTTCGCCGGGTCGAACCGGGTGATCGTCCCCGCGCCCGACTGACCGTCCAGAAGACGGCTCCAGCTTTCCTCGACCCCATCGGCGAGCGGGGTCACAAGCCCCAGCCCCGTGACAACGACACGCCGCATGATGCTGACCTTTCACTGCTTCACTTCCCGCCGCTCTTACCCCGGCTTGGGGCGGCGGGGCAAGGGCGCGGGCGCACGCCCGCACCCGGTTCGCGGCGTCAGAGAAACTCGGCGGTCGGCTCGGCGGTCGGCCGCGCAAGCGTCAGCACCTCGCCCAGATCGATATCGCGCGCCATCAGCGCGCGACCGATCAGCGTGCCGGATATGTTGGGAATATACTTGAGCCGAGCCACGTCATCGACGCTGCGCACGGTGCCGCGCGCGATCACCGGGTGGCGCGTTTTGGACGCGAGGCCGGAAATCACCCCGAGGCTGCCGTCGCTGTCCTCGATATCGGCGTCGATATCGGTGATCAGGATCGCGGCCAGCGGCACGTTGTCGAAAGCGGCGATGAAATCCTCGGCGCTGATCGCGCACGGGCTTTGCCAACCATGCGTCATCAGCTGCCCCTGGAAGACATCCACCGCCACCACGATTTGATCGGGGTGATACTTGGCCAGTTCGCGCACGCAATCTGGGTCCTGCACCGCCAGCGTGCCGACCACGATCCGCCCCGCGCCGCGGTCGATCCAGCCGGTCACCGAGTCGCGCGTGCGAAACCCGCCGCCAAGCTGAACGGGGATACCGGCGGCGCGGATGATCTCCTCGATCAGCGCGTTGTTGGCGTCGCCGCCCTTCAGCCCGTCCATGTCCGTCAGGTGCATCCACTCGGCCCCCGCCCGCGCGAATCCGCGCGCGGTTTCGACCGGGTCGACATGCCACAGAACGGGTTCGTCGAGCCGCCCGCGCGTGAGGCTCACGCATTTGCCGTCCATGAGTTCCAGAGTCGGATAGATGATCATTGCCGAAGTCCTCAAAGCAGTGACCGGCAGACATACCGGGTCAGGCATTTCATAGCCCGTTTCGCCCGCGCGCCGCTGGTCTCATACCGGCATGATAGCACCATTTCCCGCCGTGCCCGCATCCTGCGGCTTCACCTTGCCCGAAATATTCCGGGGGAGTCGCGCCCACGGCGCGACGGGGGCAGCGCCCCCTGTCCGAAACGCGAAAGGCCCCGCCATCCGGCAGGGCCCCCAGGCGCGCCGCAAGCGGCTATGGTTCAGGATGCTTCTGTGATGAATTTCACCGCGTCGCCGACCGTCTGAATGGTGTCGGCCGCGTCGTCGGGAATCTCGATGCCGAATTCCTCTTCGAACGCCATCACCAGTTCGACCGTGTCGAGACTGTCTGCGCCCAGATCGTCGATGAAGGACGCCTTGTCCACGACCTTGTCTTCCTCGACGCCCAGATGTTCCACCACGATCTTCTTCACGCGGTCAGCGATATCGCTCATGTCTCGTTCCTCATTCTGTGTCGGGCGTCTCCGCCCCTTGGTCTGCCCCAGCCCCCTCGGGGATGGCTGTCGATGATGCCCGTCGCGGGCGGCGCTGCCTGCCGGTGCGATCCACGGGGATGCGGTCAGGCCACCGGGGGAAACCGCGCCTCCCCCGGAAAAGCTGCGTGGCCTATAGCACAGGTGAGGGCAATGGCAAATGATTTCACCGCACCCGGCAAAGGCGAAAACCCGCCCGCCTCAGATCATCGCCAGCCCGCCATTGACGTGCAGCACGGTGCCGGTGACATAGCCCGCCCCCGGGCTCGCGAGGTAGAGCGCGGCTGTGGCGACCTCCTCGGGCGTGCCCATGCGCCCGGCCGGGATCTTGGCAAATAGCGCGGCCTTCTGATCGTCGGTGAGCTTGTCGGTCATCGGCGTCGCGATGAACCCCGGCGACACTACGTTGGCGGTAATTCCGCGGGTGGCCACCTCGTGGGCGATCGACTTGGTCATGCCCTCCAGCCCCGCCTTGGCAGCGGAATAGTTCACTTGGCCCGGGTTGCCGATCGACCCCACGACCGAGCCGATATTGACGATCCGGCCCCAGCGCGCCTTCATCATCGGGCGCACGGCGGCCCGGCACAGCCGCATCGCCGAGGTAAGGTTGACGTTCAGCACCTCGGACCAATCATCGTCCGACATCCGCATGAACAGCTGGTCGCGGGTGATCCCGGCATTGTTCACCAGGATGTCGAGGCTGCCCATCTCGGCAATGGCCTGCTTGGGCAGCGCCTCGACCGCCTCCGCATCGCCAAGGTTGCACGGCAGCACATGCGCGCGCGCGCCCAGCTCTTCGGCCAGCGCCTCGAGCGGGGCCGTGCGCGTGCCCGACAGCCCCACACTGGCCCCCGCCCCGTGCAACGCCCGCGCGATGGCGGCCCCGATACCGCCCGACGCGCCGGTGATGAGCGCGGATTTTCCCGTCAGATCGAACATGATGACCTCTCCAAACTGTGATGCGCGGCTCAGCCGAGCGACGCGGCGGCGTCCTGCGCCTCTGCAGGCGTGGCGATGGCGCGGCAGGCGATGGCGCGGTCGATGCGACGCACCATACCCGATAGCGCCTTGCCCGCGCCGATCTCCCAAATCCCGGTCACACCCGCGCCGCTCATGAATTGCACCGATTCGCGCCAGCGCACAGAGCCGGTGACCTGCTCGACCAGCAGCGCGCGGATTTCCGCCGGGTCGGTGACCGCGCGTGCCCGCACATTGGCCACCAGTGGCACGGCGGGGGCGGTGATCTCGACCTCGGCCAGCGCGGCGGCCATCGCGTCGGCAGCGGGCTGCATCAGCGCGCAATGAAACGGCGCGCTCACCGGCAATAGCACCGCGCGCTTCGCGCCTCTGGCCTTGGCGATCTCCACCGCGCGTTCCACCGCCGCCTTGTGGCCAGAGACCACGACCTGCCCCGGGTCGTTGTCGTTGGCAGCCTGGCAGACCTCGCCCTGCGCCGCCTCCTCGGCCACCGCGCGGGCGGTGTCGAAATCGAGCCCCAGCAGGGCGGCCATCGCGCCCACGCCCACCGGCACCGCCTCCTGCATGGCGCGGCCGCGGATGCGCAGCAGCCGCGCGCAATCGGCCACGCCCAGCGCGCCCGCGGCGGCGAGCGCGGAATATTCCCCCAGCGAGTGCCCGGCGACGAAGGCGGCGGCACCGGGGGTCACCCCCTCGGCCTCGAGCGCGCGCATCGCGGCGAGCGAGGTGGCCATCAGCGCGGGCTGCGCGTTCTGCGTGAGCGTCAGCGCGTCCTGCTCGCCCTCCCAGACCAGCGCCGACAGCTTCTCTCCCAGCGCCTCGTCCACCTCGTCGAACACGGCCTGCGCCGCCGGATAGGCAGCGGCGAGATCGCGCCCCATGCCAATCACCTGTGCGCCCTGCCCCGGAAATACGAATGCCAGGCTCATCTGTTCACCTCCCCGTGAAAAATCGCCCCCCGATACATCGCCGCGCCGCGCGTGGCAACGCCAAAGCCCGCGCGTGCCCAGCCGCACGCAACCTGTGCGCAGGCGGCGATGGACGGGGGCACGGCGATCGCTAGATTGGCGCGCAACCGCAAGAGGATCACCCCATGCCGATCACCAGTTCCGCCACGACATACGGCGCCATCACCAAGTCTTTTCACTGGCTGACGGCGCTGTTGATCCTCACCAACCTGCCGCTAGGCTGGTTTGCCGCGCAGATGGCCGAAGAAATCGCCACGACAGGCGGCACCGAGGCACAAGTGGCGCGCGCGGCGCTCCTCTTCTCGATCCACAAGACCACTGGCGTAACGGTCTTCTTCGTGGCGCTGGCGCGCATCCTCTGGGCGCTGACCCAGACCAAGCCGGGGCTGCTGAACGGCCACCGCCCGCTAGAGGCATGGGCCGCCGAGACGGTCCACTGGCTGCTCTACGGCTCGCTCGTTGCAGTGCCGCTGTCAGGCTGGGTGTATCACGCGGCCACCACGGGCTTCGCGCCGATCTGGTGGCCGTTCGGACAGGACCTGCCCTTCGTACCCAAATCCGAAGCGGTCTCGGAAATCGCTTCCACGCTGCACTTTCTGTTCATCCTCGTGCTCGCAGCGTCGCTCGCCGCGCATGTGGCAGGCGCGCTCAAGCATCACATCGTCGACGGCGACGCCACGCTGCGCCGGATGCTGCCCGGGGATATCCCGGCCCAGCCCACCGCGCACCAGCCCGGGCACACGCTGCCGCTGGTCGCCGCGCTCGCGGTCTGGGCCGGCGTTGTGGGCGGCGCAGGTGCCCTCGGCTGGTTCGAGAAACCCGGCGTCGGCGCTGCCCCCGCGCTCGCCGCCGTGGAAAGCGACTGGCAGGTACAGGAGGGCAGCCTCGAAATCGCGATCCGGCAGATGGGATCGCAGGTCACGGGCAGCTTCGCCGAGTGGACCGCCGATATCGCCTATGCCGAGACCGCCGATGCCGAGGGCCGCCACGGCACGGTAGAGATTGTGGTGGCGATCCCGTCGCTTACACTCGGCTCGGTGACCAAACAGGCGATGGGCCGCGATTTCTTCAACGCCGACGCGCACCCCACCGCCACCTTCGCCGCCGATCTCATCGCCCAGGGCGACGGCCACGTCGCGCGCGGCACGCTCACCATCAAGGGCCAGACCGTACCGGTCGAGATGCCGTTCACCCTCGACATCGAGGGTGACACCGCCCGCGCCTCGGGGGGGCTGATTGTGGACCGGCGCGATTTCGGGATCGGCGAGGGCGCGCAGGATCCGGGGCAGCTTGGCTTCGAGGTGGAGGTATCGTTCGACCTCGTGGCACAGCGCGCCGATGGCTGAGCGCCATCCCGGATCAGGGCGTTCACGCGCCGCCAGCACGCCCCGTCGCACCAAAGGCACCGGGTTCGACGGACGCCCCCCCTCTCCGGGCCAATCCCCCGTCTCACGGCGCGAGCGGGATCATCGTCCCCATCAGCCGCGCGACATGCGCCTCGCGCCCGTCCTCCAGCGCGTGGATATCCGCCTCCACGATCACCAGCCGCCGCCCCGGCCGCAGCACCCGCCCCTCGGCCACCAGCAACTCGCCCTTCGCCGGCGCGAGCAGGTGAATCTTCATCTCCGTGGTCAGCACCTCGTAGCCTTCGGGCATCACGCTCAGCGCGGCATAGCCCGCCGCGCTGTCGCCGATGGCAAAGCTCAGCCCGGCATGGGCGAAACCGTGCTGCTGGCGGCTGCCCGGCAGGATCGGCGCCTCGATCCTCACCCGCCCCGGGCCCACGTCCACCAACCGCGCGCCCAGCGTCGCCATCATCGCCTGCGCGGCAAAGCTCTCGTGGATGCGCGTCGCCACCTGCGGAGAGAGCGCGGCGTCCTTTTTCATGATCTTCTCCCGTCCAGAACTGCATCCTTGCGACCATTCGCCCCCAACGCAAGCTTGGCCTCCTGAAATTCGCCTGCTAGATACACGCTATGCACGAACTGCCAAAGGTATCGAGTTGATCTGGTCCGAGTTCCAACGGCACATGTCCGAGGTCGCCGCCGCATTTACCTCCCGCATCACGATCTCGATCTGGCTGATCGGCTGCCTCGTGGCGGTGGTGGCCGGACCGTTCGGGACTTTCCAGACCATGGGATTCGGGCTGCGGCTGGTCTACTGGGGCACGATCGTCACCTCCGGCCTCGGCATCGGCGCAGTCGTGAGCGCGACCTTCCTGACCGTCTGCCGAGGCTGGCACCCGCTCTGGATCGACCTCAAGGCATCGCTCGTCATCACGACCCTGCTCGCGCCGCTCATCTACATGCTGCGCGCGGGGCTCGATCCGGTGCTCACCCAGGCCGATCTCGCCATCACCTCGATCTGGATCAACACCGGGATTTTCGTCGCGCCGATCTTCTTCCTGCGGCGGCAACTGACCGGGGTCGATCGCGCGCCCGACCCGCCGCGCCCGCGCCTGATACGCCGCCTCCCCGAATCCTTGCAAGAGGCCAGCGTTCTGCGCCTGACGGGTCGCGATCATACCGTCGAGGTGGTCACCGATCATGGTGCCACCACGCTGCGCCTGCGCCTGTCAGACGCCATCGACGAGATGGAGCCGGTCGACGGGCTGTGCACCCACCGTTCGCATTGGGTGGCCCGCGCGGCAGTCACCGGCCATACGACCGAGGGGGGCAAGCTCCACGTCACGCTCGCCAATGGCGACCGCGTGCCTGTAAGCCGCAAGTATCGCCCCCGGCTCGAAAAGCTGTGCCTCGTGCCGGGGCAAGACGGCGCCTGAACCGCCTCAGCCTAGCCGCACGACCTCTCCCAGCCCCCGCTCCCGCGCCAGCCTTGCGGCGACCGACGCCACGGCCAGGTCCTGCAAGCCGACACCGGTGCCGTCGAACAGCGTGATCGCATCCTGCGAATCGCGCCCGGCATGATCGCCGTTGATGACCGCCCCGACAGGCGTGATGTCGCCCTCGCCGATCAGCCCCTGCGCCACCGCGTGTTGCGCCTCGCCGATGCTCACCGATTGCGCCACCTCGTCGGTAAAGACGCGGGCGCGGGCCAGCAGCGCGGGGTCCACCTCCTGCTTGCCCTTGGTGTCGGTGCCCATGCAGGCGATATGCGTGCCGGGCCGGATCCAGTCCGCCATGATGAGCGGCTCAAACGCGCTGGTGATGGTGATGATGACATCCGCCTGCGCGCCCAGCTCCTCCGGGCTCACCCCCTCGAACGCCAGGCCCAGTTCATCGGCCACCGCCTGAAGACGCGGCAGCATCTCGGGATGCGGGTTCCACGCCACCACCTTCTCGAAATCGCGCTGCTCGGCGGCAGCGCGCAATTGGAAGGTGGATTGATGCCCCGCACCGACCATGCCCAGCACGCGCGCATCCTTGCGCGCCAGGTGCGCGATCGACACCGACGAGGACGCCGCGGTGCGCAGCGCGGTGAGGTAATTGCCCCCCACCAGCGCCGACAGCCGCCCGGTATCGGGATCGAACAGGCACACCGTGGATTGGTGGTTGGTCAGCCCCTTCGCGGCATTGCCCGGCCAATAGCCCCCGGCCTTTAGGCCAAGCACCAACCCGGCCCGGTCAAACCCGCTCTTGAACCCATAGAGCGCATCCGCGTGCCCGATCGCCTCGCGCACCACGGGAAAGTTATAGGCGTCCCCGCGCGCCATCGCGGCAAAGACCTGTTCCACCGCCGCAAACGCATCGGCGCGGCTGATGACCTGCTCGCAGATATCCTCGCCAACGATGACGATGCCCTGGGTCTCGATCTGGCTGTCCATCATGCCGCCCCTCAATACGCGCGGCCACGGGCCGAGACCGGCCAGACGGTTTCCACCTTACCGCCGCGCACGCCCACGTACCAGTCATGGACATTGCAGGTCGGGTCGCAATGACCGGGCACCAGCCGCAGCTTGTCGTTGACCTTCAGCACGCCCTGCGGGTCCGCCACCACGCCATGCTCGTCCGAGCACTTGACGTATTCCACATCATCGCGACCAAAGATCACCGGCAGGCCCGAGTCCACCGACTGCGCCTTGAGCCCCGCATCGACGATCGCCTTGTCCGCCTTGGCATGGCTCATGACACTCGTCAGGATGAACAGCGCATTCTCCCACTCGCCCTGGTCGATGCGGTTGCCGTCCTTGTCCAGGATGCGGCCATAGTCGGCATCCATAAAGGCGTAAGAGCCGCATTGAAGCTCGTTATAGACGCCCGAGGTGCCCTCGAAATAATAGCTTCCGGTGCCGCCGCCGCCGACGATGTCACACTCCAGCCCCTCGGCCTTGAGGCCATCCACGGCATCGCGCACCTGCGCCACGGCCACGTCGATCTTGGCCTTGCGGTCCTCGTACTTGTCCATGTGCTGCATCGCGCCCTGGTAGGCCTGAATGCCCGCGAACTTGAGGCCCGGCGCCGCGTCGATCGCCTTGGCGATTTCCACCACTTCCGGTGTCGTGGTCACACCGCAGCGCCCGGCACCGCAGTCGATTTCCACTAGGCACTCGATCTGCGTCCCGTGCTTTTGCGCCGCCGCCGACAGGTCGGCCACGTTGGCCAGGTCGTCCACGCAGCAGATCGTGCGCGCGCCCAGCTTGGGCATCCGCGCCAGGCGGTCGATCTTGGCCGCGTCGCGCACCTGGTTTGATACCAGCACGTCCTTGATCCCGCCGCGGGCGAACACCTCGGCCTCGCTGACCTTCTGGCAGCAGACGCCGCAGGCCCCGCCAAGGCTTTCCTGTAGCTTCGCCACGTCCACCGATTTGTGCATCTTGCCATGCACCCGGTGCCGCACGCCATGCGCGCGGGCCCAGTCGCCCATCTTCTTGATGTTGCGTTCCAGCGCGTCCAGATCGAGCACGAGGCACGGCGTCTGGATATCGGCCTCACTCATGCCCGGCAGGGCCGGGATGTCAAAGCCCACTTCGAAATCGTCGAGATTGATCGCGTCTTTCATTGGTATCCTCCGGTTATGCTTGTGGCCCGGGCCGCGCCCGGCCTCCGCTCACTTGATCCAGGGCAGGCGGTCGAGATCGACATTGCCGCCGGTGATGATGACGCCCACGCGACGGCCCGCGAATACCTCGCGGTTCTTCAGGATCGTCGCCAGCGGCACCGCGCAGCTTGCCTCCATCACGATCTTCATCCGCGCCCATGTCAGCTTCATCGCGTCGATGATTTCGTCCTCGCTCGCGGTCAGGATGTCGGTGACGTGACGGCTCACGAAATGCCAGGTGTTGTCCTTCAGCGGCACCTTCAGCCCGTCGGCCACCGTATCCGGCGCGTCATCGGCGATGATATGCCCGGCCTTGAAGCTGCGATAGGCGTCGTCCGCCTGCTCCGGCTCGGCGGCGTAGATCTGCACATCGGGCGCAAGGTTCGACAGCGTCAGGCAACAGCCCGACACCATGCCGCCGCCACCGATGGGCGCGATCACCGCGTCCAGCCCCTCGACCTGCTCGATCAGCTCGGCCGAGCACGTCGCCTGCCCCGCGATCACCCGCGGGTCGTTGTAGGGATGCACGAATTCCGCCCCCGTCTCTTCCTGCACGCGGGCGAAGACTTCCTCGCGGCTGGTGGTCGAGGGCTCGCATTCGGTGATGATCCCGCCATAGCCGCGCACGGCGTCCTTCTTGGCCTGCGGCGCGGTGCGCGGCATCACAACGTAGCACGGGATGCCCCGTCGCCCGGCGGCATAGCTGAGGCTGAGGGCATGATTGCCGCTCGAATGCGTGGCCACCCCGCGCGCCGCCTGCGCGTCCGACAGGCCGAACACCGCGTTCGATGCACCACGCACCTTGAACGCGCCCGCCTTCTGGAAGTTCTCGCATTTGAAATGCAGGTCAGCCCCCGTCAATTCGTTGAGAAACGACGAGGTCAGCACCGGCGTGCGGTGGATATAGGGCGCGATCCGCTCGCGCGCGGCCGTCACATCGTCGATCGTCAGATCGGCGGCGGTGCGCTCCTTGTGGTCCAGCATGTCGGTCTCCTTTTTCAAGCGGCCCGCGAGCGCTGCGCGCCCGCGGTCGCACGGTAATGCGCCTGCGCGGCCGCCACCCCGCTGCCCAGCGTGATCGGATAGTCCAGGTCGGCCATCGCCATCTCGATGGTGGCCAGCCCCGACAGCACCATCGCATCCGTCAGGCTGCCCAGGTGGCCGATGCGAAAGGCGCGGCCGTTCATCTCGCCCAGGCCCACGCCAAAGCTCATCCCGTAGGTGGCAAAAGCGTGGTTCACCAGCGCGTTGCTGTCAAATCCATCGGGCACGTAGATGGCGCTCACCGTATCCGAATAGAGATCAGGCGATTGCGCCACGAGCCGCAGCCCCCAAGCCGCTACCGCGCGCCGCACCCCCTCGGCCAGCCGGGTGTGGCGGGCATAGACATTCTCCAGCCCCTCCTCGAACAGCATCTTCAGGCTTTCATCCATGCCAAAGATCAACTGCAACGGCGGCGTGTAGGGAAAACCGCCGCTGGCATAAGCCCCCAGCATGTCACGGAAATCGAAATAGGTGCGCGGCAGCGTCGCGCTCTCCACGGCCTTCAGCGCCTTGGGGCTCACCGCCACGATGGCCATGCCGGTCATCAGCATGAAACCCTTTTGCGAGCCCGACACGGCCAGGTCCACGCCCCAGCCGTCCATCTCGAACGGCATCGAGGCCAATGAACTCACGCAATCCACCATCAACAGCGCCGTGTGCCCCGCGCCGTCCATCGCCGCGCGCACCGCCGCGATATCGGATTTGACGCCGGTCGCGGTCTCGTTATGGGTGACCAGCACGGCCTTGATCTCGTGGCCTTCGTCCGCGCGCAGCGCCTCGGCAAAGCGCTCGACAGGCGCGCCGCTGCCCCACGGGCACTCGATGATCCGAACGTCCAGCCCGTGGCGCTGGCACATGTCGATCCAGCGATGGCTGAACATGCCGTAGCGCGCCACCAGCACCGTGTCGCCGGGGCTCAGCGTGTTGGTGATCGCGGCTTCCCAGCCGCCGGTGCCCGATGCGGGAAAGATCACGATCTCTCCATCCTGCGTCCCGAACACCCGCTTGCAGCCCTCCCGCACGGGGGCCAGCGCCGCCGCGAAGGCGGGCGAGCGGTGGTCCATCGTCTGCACCTGCATGGCGCGGCGCAGCCGGTCGGGGATGTTGGTCGGGCCGGGAATGAAAACCGGGTTCTGGTCTGACATGGCACTGTCCTCCTAGCGATAGGCCATAATGGCGCGAAGGGTGCCGAATTGCAATTTTTCTGAAAAACTTTTTCATTTATACTAGGAAATTTGTAACTAACTGAATTCACAAAACTTTGAATTTTCCAACTCCACAAATGGGAAAGTTGTTGGAAATATTTTTCATTATTCATATGCTCATCACGAACGCGACAACAAGCCGAGAACAGTCATGAACCTCAAGGCCAACGAACGTATCTCGTCTGCGCGGAATCGAGGCGTGCTTGCACGCCGCCGCCCATGACCAAATCCCCCCGCCCCCGCGGCCGCCCCCGCTCGGCCTTCACCGACAAGAGCGCCGGCACGCTTCAGGCGCTCGACCGCGCGCTCGGCCTGCTCGCCGAGGTGGCACGCCGCGATGGCGCCAGCCTGACCGACCTCGCCCGCGCGCTCGACATTCCGCCTGCCACCACCCACCGCATCCTGACCACCCTGCAAGGGCGCGATTTCGTCCGCTTCGACGAAGAGCGGCAGGACTGGTCCGTGGGGCTGGAAGCGTACCGCACCGGCGTCGCCTACCTCAAGCGCGCGGGGCTCGCCGACATGGGCCGCCCGGTGATGCGGCGGCTGATGGAGGAAACCGGCGAGACCGCCAACCTCGCCGTGCCCGACGGCTCCGAGGTGGTGTTCATCGGCCAGATCGAGACCGGAAACCCGATCCGCGCCTTCTTTCCGCCCGGCTCGCGCACGCCGATGCACGCCTCGGGCACCGGCAAGGCGATCCTCGCCGCCCTTCCCGAGGATCGCCGCGCCCGCCTGCTGCCCACCACCGGGCTCACCGGCTTTACCGCGCGCACCCATGTCAGTCTCGCCAGCCTCATGGCCGATCTCGACGCCACCCGCGCGCGCGGATGGTCCTTCGACCGGGACGAGCGCTACGAGGGCATGTCCTGCATCGGCGCCGCCATCCTCGACGGGCGCGGCGAGCCCTGCGCCGGCATCTCGATCTCGGGGCCGTCCTCGCGCTTCTCCGATGACCGGCTCGCCGCCTTCGGCGCGGCGGTCACCGCGGCAGCGGACGAACTTACCGCGCTCATCGCCGGACGCAGCGCTTCGGCGAATTGAGCCGCACTGGCGCACCCCCCTTTTCTCGGGGCCGCCATCGGTTATATAGAAGGGCCGAGGCGCGAATGCCTCCGATACGCAACCGACCCAACCCTTACGGCCAAGAGCGCGCAGCATGTCAGCACACGTCCCGATCACCACCATGACCGGTTCCGACGACGACGACCCCGACAGCGCGGTCGTCACCAAGACCCGTGCCAAGACCAAACGCCCGCCGCTCTACAAGGTGCTGCTGCTAAACGATGATTACACGCCAATGGAATTCGTCGTCGCGGTGCTCGAACGGTTCTTCGGCATGTCCCACGCGCAGGCGTTCGAGATCATGCTCACCGTCCACAAGAAGGGGGTGGCCGTCGTCGGCGTGTTCAGCCACGAGATTGCAGAAACCAAGGTCGCGCAGGTGATGGATTTCGCCCGCCGCCACCAGCACCCGCTGCAATGCACGATGGAAAAGGAATAGCGTGGGCCTCGCCACCCGCCTGACGCTTGCCCTAGGGGGCGGCCATGTCACCCTGCCCGGGGCCGGACGCATCGCCGTGTTCGGGCCGCGCGCGGGCGCGGACCTCTCCGCCCTGCCACACGACCGGGTGCAGGTCATCACCACGCTGCGCCCCGATTTCGATTATTTCAGCGCGCAGGGGTTCGACCGCGCCACCGCGCCCTCGGGCCATTACGCCGCCGCCCTCGTGTGCATGCCCCGCGCCCGGGCGCTGGCGCAGGCCATGGTGGCGCAGGCCGCCGCCTGCACCGACGGGCCGGTGATCATCGACGGGGACAAGACCGACGGGATCGAATCGATGCTGCGCGCCCTGCGCACGCACGCCCGCGCCACCCCCGGCGCGCCACTGTCCAAGGCCCACGGCAAGCTCTTCATCCTCGCCCCCGGCGCCGACCTCTCGGACTGGCAGCCCCAGGGGCCGCGCACGATCGAGGGCGGGTTCATCACCACGCCGGGCAGCTTCTCCGCCGACGGGATCGACCCGGGCTCGCGCGCGCTGGCCGACACCCTGCCCGCCACCCTCGGGGCCCGCGTGATCGACCTCGGGGCCGGCTGGGGCTACCTCTCTGCCCGCGCGCTCTCGCGTGACAGCATCGAGCATCTCGACCTCGTCGAGGCCGATCATGACGCGCTCGACTGCGCGCGCACCAACATCACCGATGCGCGCGCACATTTCCACTGGGCCGACGCCACCGCGTGGCGCCCCGACACGCCCGCCAACACCGTGATCATGAACCCGCCCTTCCACACCGGGCGCAACGCCGATCCCGGCATCGGGCGCGCCTTCATCGCCGCCGCCGCCATGATGCTGAAACCGGCGGGCGCGCTGTGGCTCGTGGCCAACCGCCACCTGCCCTACGAGACAACGCTCGCGCAGCATTTCAAACGCGTCGAAGAGGCGGCAGGCGACTCCCGATTCAAGATCCTCCACGCCTCCCACCCCTCTCGCCAGCGGCGCTGAAATCGCCTAGTCTCCCGCCCGGCAAACCATCCCGAAAGGCCCGCGCCGATGTCCTTCTCCATCTCCGGCAAGACCGCCATCGTCACCGGTGCCGCCAACGGCATCGGCCTCGCTATCGGGCGGCACTTCGCCGACAAGGGCGCCAACGTCATGTTCGCCGACAAGGACGAGGCGCGCCTGAAGAACGAGCTGGGCAGCCTCGCCGAGAGCGACAACATCCGTTTCTTCGCCGGCGACATGCGCCAGAAACTGACGCAGGCCAACCTGCTCTCGGCCACGCTCGACGCCTTCGAGGAGGTGGACATCCTCATCAATGCCTGCCGGCAGGTCGTCGCCTCCGACCCGCTCAACCCCGACGATGACGGGGTGGAAACGCTCCTTCAACAGAACCTGATGACAGCCCTGCGGATGAGCCAGCTGGTCGCGCGGCGCATGATCAAGCAGGCCAAGGGCAGCGACAAGAGCTCGGCAGGCGCGATCGTCAATCTCTCGTCCATCGCCGCGCGCCGCACCCATCCCGATCTCATAGCCTACTCGATCTCGTCCGCCGCGCTCGACCAGATGACGCGCAGCCTCGCCGTGGCGCTCGCGCCGCACCGCATCCGCGTCAACGCGGTGGCCTTCGGCTCGGTGATGAGCGCCTCGCTCAAGGACACGCTGCGCGAGCACGGCGCCTACCGCGAGGATATCGAGGATCACACCCCGCTCGGGCGCATCGCCTCTGCCACCGAACTGGCCGAGGCGGTGCAATATCTCGCCTCCAACGGGTCGGGCTTCATGACCGGGCAGATCATGACGATGGATGGCGGGCGCACCCTGCTCGATCCCTGCGCCGCCCCCGCCCATTGACAGGCCCGCAGATGAGCGACGACTTCACCAAGGAAAAGGCCCGCGCAAGCGCCTGGTTTCACAGCCTCCGCGACGAGATCGTGACCGCCTTCGAGGGGCTGGAGCAAAGCCACGACACCGGCCCGCTCTCCGACACCGCCCCCGCGCGTTTCGAGGTGAGCGAGACCCGCCGCACCAGCGACGACGGCTCCGACGCAGGCGGCGGCCTGATGAGCGTCATGCGCCAGGGCCGCGTGTTCGAGAAGGTAGGCGTCAACGTCTCCGAGGTCTACGGCCACCTCGGCCAGGCCGCGCAAAAGGCGATGGCCGCGCGCGGCGTGCCGGGGATGGAGAGCGATCCGCGCTTCTGGGCCTCCGGCATCAGCCTTGTGGCGCACATGCAGAACCCGCATTGCCCCGCCGTGCACATGAACACCCGCATGTTCTGGACCCCGCACGCCTGGTGGTTCGGCGGCGGATCGGACCTCAACCCCTGCATCGAATACCCCGAGGACACCGCCCATTTCCACGGCCAGCAGCAGGCCCATCTCGATCCGCATGGCGCAGACCTCTACCCGCGGCTCAAGGCCTGGGCAGACGAGTATTTCTACATCCCCCACCGGGGCCGCGCGCGCGGCGTCGGCGGCATCTTCATGGACGACCGCAACACCGGCGACTGGGAGGCGGATTTCGCCCTGACGCAGGATATCGGCCGCGCCTTCCTCCCGGCCTTCCTGCCGCTGGTCGAACGTCGCCGCGTGCAACCCTTCACCGATGCCGACCGCGACACGCAACTCATCCACCGCGGCCTCTATGCCGAATACAACCTCGTCTACGACCGGGGCACCAAGTTCGGGCTGGCCACCGGCCACGACGCGAACGCCGTGCTGATGAGCCTGCCGCCGCTGGCGAAATGGGTCTGAGGCGGGGCCCACCCGCACCCTCGGAACCGATCTCCGCCCATCCGCCCTCTACCACGACGCCCGTTCCACGCGCACCCGCGCCCGCGTCATTTTTGTCTCAATTCCGCAAACAAACCGGCTATGCCTTGAACTCGTGTCCCAAGCGGGGCTAATCCGCGTGCCAAAGGCGGCCCCCGCCCGCCCCGGCAGTCACAGCACCACGAAGGTTTCCATGCAGTCCCCCAATCTCGCCCCCGTCCCCGAACTCTACGTCTCCTACGAGAGTGCGCAAAAGCTCAAGCACGAGGCCGGCGACCTCGCCAGTTGGGATCTCACCCTGCGCCAGATCTGCGATCTGGAACTGTTGATGAACGGCGGGTTCAACCCGCTCAAGGGCTTCCTCTCCGAGGCCGATTACGACAGCGTTGTCGAAAACATGCGGCTCGCCGACGGCACGCTCTGGCCGATGCCGATCACCCTCGACGTGAGCGAGGAATTCGCCGAGGGCGTCGAGACCGGGCAGGATATCGCCCTGCGCGACCAGGAGGGGGTGATTCTCGCCACCATGACCGTCACCGACCGCTGGACGCCCGACAAGGCGCGCGAGGCGGCGCGTGTCTTCGGCGCCGACGACAGCGCGCACCCGGCCGTCAACTACCTCCGTCACACGGCGGGCAAGGTCTATCTCGGCGGCCCCGTCACCGGCATCCAACAGCCGGTGCACTACGATTTCCGCGCCCGCCGCGATACCCCCAACGAGCTGCGCGCACTCTTCCGCAAGCTCGGCTGGCGCCGCGTCGTGGCGTTCCAGACGCGCAACCCGCTGCACCGCGCACACCAGGAACTGACCTTCCGCGCCGCGCGCGAGGCGCAGGCCAACCTGCTCATCCACCCGGTGGTCGGTATGACCAAGCCGGGCGACGTGGATCACTTTACCCGCGTGCGCTGCTACGAGGCGGTGCTCGACAAGTATCCCGCCTCCACCACCACCATGAGCCTCCTGAATCTCGCCATGCGCATGGCCGGCCCGCGCGAGGCGGTCTGGCACGGCATCATCCGGCGCAATCACGGCTGCACCCACATGATCGTCGGCCGCGACCACGCCGGACCGGGCAAGAACTCGGCGGGCGAGGATTTCTACGGCCCCTACGACGCGCAGGAACTGTTCCGCCAGCACCAGGAGGAAATCGGCATCGAGATGGTCGATTTCAAACACATGGTCTACGTGCAGGAACGCGCCCAGTACGAGGCCGTGGACGAGATCGAGGACCGCGACAACGTCACTGTCCTCAATATCTCCGGCACAGAGCTGCGCCGCCGCCTGCGCGAGGGGCTCGAAGTGCCGGACTGGTTCTCCTTCCCCGAGGTGGTGGGCGAGCTGCGCCGCCGCTTCCCGCCGCGCTCGCAGCAGGGCTTCACCGTGTTCTTCACCGGCTTCTCAGGCTCGGGCAAGTCCACCATCGCCAACGCGCTGATGGTCAAGCTGATGGAGATGGGCGACCGCCCGGTGACGCTCCTCGACGGCGACATCGTGCGCAAGAACCTCTCGTCCGAGCTGGGCTTCTCCAAGGAACACCGCGACCTCAACATCCGCCGCATCGGCTATGTCGCCAGCGAGATCACCAAGAACGGCGGCATCGCCATCTGCGCGCCAATCGCGCCCTACGGGGCCACCCGCCGCGCCGTGCGCGAGGAGATAGAGCAATACGGTGCCTTCATCGAGATCCATGTCGCCACCTCCATCGAGGAATGCGAACGCCGCGACCGCAAGGGCCTCTACAAGCTGGCACGAGAGGGCAAGATCAAGGAATTCACCGGGATTTCCGACCCTTACGACGTCCCGGAAAATCCCGAACTGCGGGTGGAGACCGAGAATGTCGAGGTCGACAACTGCGCCCACCAGGTGCTTCTAAAGCTCGAACAGATGGGCCTCGTCGCAGGCTGAGGGGCTGCGGGGCCGGGCGGTTTCTGGCTTGGGGCGGACGTTAGGGTTAGCCGCGTATCGACGGGCCGCGGCGCGGCGATCCAAGGTTCGATCTGCGGCGCTTAATGGCTGCCAAATCCGAAAAAGGCCCGAGCGGCGCACAGGTTGCAGCCATATCGCCGTGCCGTGAGGGCGGCCCGGCGATGCGCGGCGGCGCGCAAGCGCGCCTCTATTCCGCGCATTGGCACCACGACCTGAACGACCGCTCCAGGCCAATCCCGGCGTGTCGCACCACTCATTCCCCCTGACGCCACGCCGGCCTTGACGGCGCGCCCGTCCGACGCCACGACCGCGGATATGTACGCCATCTCGCTCACCTCGATCCCGCCGCGCTACCCGCACCTCGGCCCGGTCCTGGCCAGCCTGCTCGCCCAACGCCCCGCGCCTGCCCGCGTGATCCTCGCCCTGCCCGATGTCCCTGCGCGCTTTGCCGCCGCACCGCCACCGGACACGCCCGATGGGGTCGAGACATGGCTCCTGCCCCGCGACGAGGGTCCGGCCACCAAGGCGCTGCCTGCCGCGCGCGCGCTGACGGGCCATATCGACCGGCTGATCTATTGCGACGATGACTGGCTCATGCCCCCCGGCTGGGCCGCCGCCCTGCTCGACGCCACCACCGACCGCCATGCCGCCGCCGCTTCCGGCTTCGGCCTCGACCGGCTCAAACGGCACGGCTACCGCGCCCCCGCTCCCGGCCTCACCGATATCGCGCAGGGTTTCGCCGGGGTCTGCACTCGCCCCGAATGGCTCGCCGGTCCGGGTTGCATCCCGCCGCCTGCCGCGTGGCCTGTCGACGATATCTGGCTCTCGGCCCAGCTTGCCCGGCAGGGCATCAGTATCCGCCTCGCCCCTGCCGCGCGCACGGGCATGCGCCATGCCTTCGACGACGCCCACGCCCTGCAAGACGCGGTCATCGACGGGCGCGACCGCCCCGCCGCCAACCGCGCCTGCATGGACGAGATCACCGCGCGCTACGGCCTCTGGCCGCCCGCGCCCTGAGCCGCGGCCAACACCGCCCGCGCCGCCCGGCCCTCGATATCGGCATAGCCTGCCGCCACGGCGCGCGCCCGCGCCAGCGCCTCCGCCCGTGCGGCGAAATCCGCCTCCGACATTGCCGCCACCGCGCGCTGCACGTCCTCCAGCCCGTCGCAGAACACCATCGCGCCGATGTCGAAGAACCGCCCGATATCCGGCGCGCCCCAGTAGATCGGCACCGTCCCGCACAGCAGCGCATCCACCAGCTTCTCGCTGAAATAGCCCGGCTCGCGCACGTTCTCGATCACCACCGAGTAGCGGTAGGGCGCCAGCCCCTCGGCCTTCTCGCTGAACGGGCGGTATCCCATCCCCATGACCTCGACATCCGCGCGCGCCTCGCGCGCCCAGTCCACCACCGCGTGGCGCAGCCGATGCCCCGGTTGCGACCGCTTGGCCGAGGCGATCAGCGAACACATCGCGCGCTTCTCGCACGACACATCGCGCCAGTGCGGCACCCAGGTGCCCCCCATCGGAAACTCTACCGCGTTCGGCAAGGCCGCGATCAGGCCCGGGTCGCCGGTCAGCACACGAAAAAACCGCCGGTGGCTGAATAACTGCAAGAGCCGCATGTGATGGCCGTGGATCGCGCGCGGCTCACGGAACAGCAGCGATACCCGCGCCCGCGTGCCGAAACCGGGGCGCAGATGCAGCGTGTTGCGCGGCGGCACGATCAGGTGATCGTCGCGGTCCAGATCGCCCAGCACCCCGCCCTCGATGCCCGCCGGCACGCCCAGCGGCCAGCCGAGAGACGCCAGCGGCAGGCGCGCAGGCGTCACGCCCAGCGCCTGCCCGTATGGCAGGATTGCAACCCTCGGGGATGTCACGCGCACTGTCCTTTCCGGCCCCCATGTTCTCGCCTCATAGGCGCAAAGGGCCGGGCAAGGCAATCAGTGAACGGCGACCGGCTCCATGTCGTTCTGCCGCGCGAGGAAATAGGCCAACTTGCGGTCCGCCACCAACGCCAGCCGCTCTCCCTCGGTGCTGTGCACCGCGTAGAGCGTCTTGTGGTCACCGACCTGCGCACGCATCTCCTCGGGCAGGTCATCCGCCTTCACGGTGCGCACATAGACGATGGGCCGCCCGGCGCTCGTGTCGAAGTCGGTGTCGAAATCGTATTTCGTGTCCATGATCGCTTACCCCTTTGTGATCCTGACCCGCTGCACGACCGGTTCCGGCTCGATGCGCCGCAGATCGACATGCAGCAGTCCGTTTTCGATGATCGCCTCGCCCACCTCGACGCCGTCGGCCAGCACGAAAGAGCGCTGGAACTGACGCCCCGCGATGCCGCGATGGAGGAACACGCGCTCCGCGTTCCCGTCCGCCTGCCGCCCGCGAATGACCAGTTGGCGGTCCTCCACGGTGATCGACAGATCATCCTCCGAGAACCCCGCCACGGCCAGCGTGATGCGATAGGAATTGGGCGAAGTCTGCTCGATGTTGAAGGGCGGATAGCCCTCGTTGCCGGATTTGGCACTGCGTTCCAGCAGCCGCTCAAGCTGCTCGAAACCCAGAAGGTAGGGGTGCGACCCCAGTGAAAGCTTTGTCATCGACACGTCCTTGGCTAAGCGACCGTCCATTTCGCCGGGCCCCGCAACGGCGACCCGACGAGCAAAATATGGGGACGGAACCCGCCCCGCGCAAGCCCTTTGCGAACCCGCCCGGATCGGCTATTCTATGCGCCCGGCATCAAGAGAGGACCCGCTTGCCATGAACGCCTATAGCGACCTTTCGATGAAAACCGACGAGGTTCTGCGCGTCGAGCTGGAAGAGTTCCGCCGCGAACACGCCGATCTCGACGCGGCCATCCGCGCGCTTCAGGAACGGCCCACCGCCGACCAGCTCACCCTGCAACGGTTCAAGAAGAAAAAGCTCTGGCTGCGCGACATGATCGCCCGGATAGAGGACCGGCTCTACCCCGACATCATTGCGTAACCCCCCGTCATGGGTATAGTGCGCGCTCCAAATCAGGGGGCGCGAATGACAGGCGTGAAGATCGGCATCATCATGGGCAGCCAGTCCGACTGGCCCACCATGCGCGAGGCGGCACAGATACTCGACGATCTGGGCGTGGCCTACGAGACGCGCATCGTCTCGGCGCATCGCACCCCCGACCGGCTCTGGGACTATGGCCGCGACGCCACCGGGCGCGGGCTCAAGGCGATCATCGCCGGCGCGGGCGGGGCGGCGCACTTGCCCGGCATGATGGCGTCCAAGACCCGCGTGCCGGTGATTGGCGTGCCGATCCAGACCCGCGCGCTCTCAGGGCTCGACAGCCTCTACTCCATCGTGCAGATGCCCCGCGGCTACCCCGTGGCAACGATGGCCATCGGCGCGGCTGGCGCGGCCAATGCCGGGCTGATGGCCGCGGCGATCCTCGCCAATGAGGATGCCGCTCTGGCACAACGCCTCGACGACTGGCGCGCCGCGCTTTCTGCCTCGATCCCCGAAGAGCCCCGCGATGAGTGATCCCCACGCCTCCCTCGCCCTCGGCGCCACCATCGGCATCCTGGGCGGTGGCCAGCTTGGCCGGATGCTCTCGGTCGCGGCCGCCCGGCTCGGCTTCAAGACCTGCATCTTCGAGCCTGCCGCCGACTGCCCGGCCAGCCACGTCGCGAATGTCCACTTCAAGGCCCCCTACGAGGACGAGGACGCCCTGCGCGCCTTTGCCGCCGCCTGCGATGTCGTCACCTTCGAGTTCGAGAACATCCCCGCCGCCGCGCTCGACCTGCTTTCCGGCCTCGCGCCCGTGCGCCCGGGCCGCCGCGCCCTCAAGGTCAGCCAGGACCGGCTCGTGGAAAAGGCCGCGCTCACCGATCTCGGCCTCGCCACCGCCCCCTTCGCCGCCGTGGACGATGCCGAGGACCTCGCCGAGGCGCTGGCAGAGATCGGCGCGCCGGGCATCCTCAAGACCCGCCGCTTCGGCTATGATGGCAAGGGGCAGGTGCGCGTCGATACCCCCGAAGACGCCGCCGCCGCGCTAGAGGAAATGGCCGGTCAGCCGGCCATCTACGAGGGGTTCGTCACCTTCTCGCACGAGGTCTCGGTGATCGCCGCGCGCGGTCTCTCGGGCGAGGTCGCCTGTTACGACCCCGGCGAGAACGTGCACGAGGACGGCATCCTGCGCCGGACCACCGTGCCCGCGCGCCTCTCTGCGGCACAGCGCGCCGACGCCGCGCTGCTCGCGGGGCGCATCCTCAACGCGATCGACTACGTGGGCGTCATGGGGGTAGAGCTTTTCGTCACGCCCGAGGCGCTCATCGTCAACGAGATCGCGCCGCGGGTGCACAATTCCGGCCACTGGACGCAGGCGGGCTGTGCCATCGACCAGTTCGAGCAGCACATCCGCGCGGTGGCGGGCCTGCCGCTCGGCGACGGCAGCCGCCACGCCGACGCAGAGATGGAGAACCTCATCGGTTCGGACATCAACCGCCTGCCCGACCTGCTGCGCGACCCGCGCGCGGCGATCCACCTCTACGGCAAGGCCGAGGCCCGCCCCGGGCGCAAGATGGGCCATGTCAACCGCGTGACGGGTGCGGCGGGGTAGAGCATGTTGCTCAAAAGTGGGAACCGGTTTTGAGCTTCTTGAACATGCAAAATCAAAGAGTTAGAGCGTATCGCGCGAATGCGAATGATCGCGACACGCTAACAGGCGTTACAGCCACCAGCGCGGTCGGTCGTGACGCGCCAGCCAGCCACCGACGCTGAAATGATCGCGCCGGATCAGCAGCACCAGCGCGATGAACGCCCCCAGAACCGCCAGGTCGATCACCTGGTTGCGGTTCACCGGAAAGCCCCGGTCATTGAGCGCGAAGGGATCGACAAACCCCTCCCAGCGGCGGGTGACGGTAAAGACATGCATCACCAGCAGGCTGCCATAGCTCAGATACCGCAGCACCCCGAGCGCCACCAGCGCGCACAGCGCGATCTGCACCCAGCCGCCCAGCATGACTTGGCCCACGCTCACCTCGACCCCGTCGAAATGCCGCGCAAGGTTCTGGTACTGCTTGGGCGTGATGATCTTGTGCGCCGCCCACAAAAAGATGAACCACGCCAGCCCCAGCCGCAGGATCAGCAGCGCCAGTCCATCCAGCTTGTCCTGCGGGCTCAGGCGGGTGGCATCCATGGTGATCCGGCTCCGTCGCGTGGCATGATGCACCAAGGGCTAGCCGGACCGGCGTATGCGCGCAAATCACAGCTTGGCGATGGTTTGTGTCAGCCGCCATGCGCCGCGCGGCTGTCCCCGGGGGCCTCTGCGCGCTCGAACTTGCCATAGTCGCGAATCACGCTCACCACCCGCAAGCGGTAATCGTCGAACATCACCTCGCGGCCCGCCTTCTGCGCGCCGCGATGCGCCTCCAGTTGCCGCCACTGCGCGACCGCGGCCTCGTCCTCCCAGAACGACAGCGACAACAGCTTGCCGGGCTGCGTGAGGCTCTGGAACCGCTCGACGCTGATGAAGCCCGGCACCGCCTCGGCCAGGGGCCGCATCTTCGCCGCCACCTCCAGGTAGGGGTCGGTCTGTCCCTCGCCGGGGATCACCTCGAATATCACCGCGATCATCGTATTTGCCTCCCTTGGCTTGCGCGCACGGGGGGCACCGTGCGCTCCCGGGGTCGAACCTCGCGGTTCGCGCGCCGAACCGCAAGGTTCGTGAAATCGCCATCAGACCAGATTGCACGCCCGCTAGGTCCAGTCTACCATTCCCACATGGCGATCCCTGTCGAAACCTTTTTCCTCGCTCCCGACGCCGAGGGCACGCTGCAGGCGCAGATCCGGCAGATGATCGCGCAAGGAATCCTGTCAGGCCGGTTCCGCAAGGGAGAAAAGCTCCCCTCTTCGCGCCGTCTCGCCGCGCATCTTGGCGTCAGCCGTATCACCGTGACGTTCGCGCTGACCGAGTTGCAGGCCAGCGATTACCTCGAAAGCCGCGACAGGTCCGGCTACTATGTATCTGAAAACGCACCAGAACCTCCGGCCTTCGCCGATCCCGCCCCGCGCAGCGAGACGATCGACTGGACGCGCGCGCTGGGGCGGCGCTACAGCGATGGCGACACCCCGGAAAAGCCGCTCGACTGGGCGCGCTACCCCTATCCGTTCATCTACGGCCAGACCGATCCACAGCTATTTGACCACGCCAACTGGCGGCAATGCGCGCTGCGGGCGCTGGGGGCGCGGGATTTCCACGCGCTGAGCGCCGACCACTACGACCGCGACGATCCCAAACTCGTCGAGTTCATCGCACGCCACATCCTGCCACGCCGCGGAATTCTCGCCCAACCCTCTGAAATCCTTATAACAATGGGGGCGCAAAACGCGCTCTGGCTGGCCGCGCAGGTGCTGCTGACGCAGCGCCGAACCGCGGTGATCGAGAACCCGTGCTACCACGCGCTGCGCGACATCCTCACCCAATCGCGTTGTCACCTCCACCCTGTGAAAGTGGATCGTGACGGCCTGCCCCCCGAGGCGCTGCCGCGCCACGCCGACGTGATCTTCACCACGCCCAGCCACCAGTCGCCCACCAACGCCACCATGCCGCTCGACCGCCGCCGCGCGCTGCTCGCGCAAGCCGCCGAGCGCGAGGCCCTCATCGTCGAGGATGATTACGAGTTCGAGATGGCCTTTCTCCACCCCCCTCTCCCGGCGCTCAAGTCGCTCGATACGGAAGGTAGGGTCATCTACGTGGGCTCTTTTTCCAAGTCGGTTTTCCCAGGGTTGCGCCTTGGCTATCTCGTTGGATCAAAAGCGTTTATTCGCGAGGCGCGGGCGCTGCGCGCCTCGGTTTTGCGGCATCCGCCGGGCCTGATGCAGCGCACCGCCGCCTATTTCCTCAGCCTCGGCCACTACGACAGCCTGATCCGCCGCATGGCGCGGGTGTTCGCCGGTCGGCGAGAGGTGATGGAGACGGCACTCGCGGCGCACGGGCTCGACATCGCCGGGCGCGGCGCATTCGGCGGCTCGTCGATCTGGATGCAGGCCCCCCGCGACGTGGACACCTCGCGTCTTGACGCCCGGCTGCGGGCGCGGGGCGTGCTCATCGAGCCGGGCGCGCCGTTCTTCCACGGGCCGGATCGCCCGCACAATTTTTACCGACTGGCCTATTCCTCGATCCCGTCCGATCGCATCGCCGAGGGGATCGGACGGCTGGCCGCTGAATTGGACATCTGGTCAGGCCACGGGGCGGGACTTCCAGAGTGATATTTATCATCTTAGAATCAATAGATTATCAAAAGATAAACATCTTCCTTCTCGATTTGCTTGAACAATAAACTCAATTAATGATACTTCTGTTCTCAATAATTTACTATCTTGGTCATAGCTGACGCCTCAATCTGGCCCTACTCGGCCTGCCGTCTCCCGGCTAGGGTCCGCATGACCGGACATGCCTCGCGCGCCACCCGCGCCCCAGCCCCAAGGAGCCCCCAATGAAGATGACCACCGAAGAAGCCTTTGTGAAAACCCTGCAACGGCATGGAATCAAACATGCTTTCGGCATCATCGGATCGGCCATGATGCCGATCTCGGACCTGTTCCCGCGCGCCGGGATCACCTTCTGGGACTGCGCCCACGAGGGTAGCGCCGGGATGATGGCCGATGGCTACACCCGCGCCTGCGGCGAGATGTCGATGATGATCGCGCAGAACGGCCCCGGCATCACCAATTTCGTCACCGCCGTGAAAACCGCCTACTGGAATCACACCCCGCTGCTGCTGGTCACCCCGCAGGCCGCTAACAAGACCATCGGCCAGGGCGGCTTTCAGGAGGTCGAGCAGATGAAACTGTTCGAGGACATGGTCGCCTACCAAGAGGAAGTGCGCGATCCCTCCCGCGTGGTCGAGGTGCTCAACCGCGTGATCCTCAAGGCAAAACGCGCCTCCGCCCCGGCCCAGATCAACGTGCCGCGTGATTTCTGGACGCAGGTGGTGGATATCGACCTGCCCGACGCGCTGGAATTCGAGCGCCCCTCGGGCGGCGAAACCGCGATTGCCGAAGCGGCCGCCCTGCTGAGCGACGCGAAATTCCCCGTCATCCTCAACGGCGCGGGCGTGGTGCTGGCGGATGGCATCGACGCCTCGCGCAAGTTGGCCGAGCGGCTGGATGCTCCGGTCTGCGTGGGCTATCAGCACAACGACGCCTTCCCCGGCTCTCACCCGCTTTTCGCCGGGCCGCTGGGCTATAACGGCTCCAAGGCGGGGATGGAGCTGATCTCCAAGGCTGATGTCGTGCTCTGCCTTGGCACGCGGCTCAACCCGTTCTCGACCCTGCCGGGCTACGGCATCGACTACTGGCCCAAGGACGCGAAAATCATCCAGGTCGATCTCAACCCAGACCGCATCGGCCTGACCAAGAAGGTCACCGTCGGCATCGTCGGCGATGCAAAGAAGGTCGCCGAGGGCATCCTCGCACGCCTCTCCGACACCGCGGGAGATACCGACCGAGATGGACGCAAGGCACTGATCGCAAACACAAAATCCACTTGGGCGCAGCAGCTTTCCTCGATGGATCACGAGGATGACGACCCCGGCACCACCTGGAACGAGCGCGCCCGCGCCGACAAACCCGACTGGATGAGCCCGCGCATGGCGTGGCGCGCCATTCAGGCTGCTCTGCCCAAGGAGGCGATCATATCGTCGGATATTGGCAACAACTGTGCCATCGGCAACGCCTACCCCTCCTTCGAGGAAGGGCGCAAGTACCTCGCCCCCGGCCTGTTCGGTCCCTGCGGCTATGGCCTGCCCGCCATCGTCGGCGCCAAGATTGCCTGCCGGGACGTGCCGGTGGTCGGCTTTGCCGGTGACGGGGCCTTCGGCATCGCGGTCAACGAACTCACCGCCATCGGCCGCGAGGAATGGCCGCCGGTGACCCAGATCGTTTTCCGCAACTACCAGTGGGGCGCGGAAAAGCGCAACTCGACCCTGTGGTTCCATGACAATTTCGTCGGCACCGAGCTTGACGAGAAGGTCAGTTATGCAGGAATCGCAAAGGCATGCGGCCTCAAGGGCGTGCAGGTCAAGACGATGGATGCCCTCACCGACGCGCTCGACCAGGCGATCAAGGACCAGATGGAAAACAACACCACGACCCTGATCGAGGTGCTGCTCAACCAGGAACTGGGCGAGCCGTTCCGCCGCGACGCGATGAAAGAGCCCGTCGCCGTGGCCGGGATAGACCCCGCCGACATGCGCGCACAGCAGGTCTGAGCCGATGACGGACCCGGCAAGCGGTGATCTCGTACTGGTCCTGAATGCCGGGTCCTCGTCGATCAAGCTCGCCGTCTTCGACGGCGGGCTTGCTGAACGGCTGAGCGGTATCGCCGACGGCATCGGCGGCGCGGGCCTGCTAAAGATCGGCGGGAATGCCTCCGCACATGCCCTGCCCGATCACGCAACGGCCCTGAAATCCATCCTCCAGGAACTTGATAATCATGGATTTCCCCTTGCCCGATTCCGCGCCGTGGCGCACCGCGTGGTGCATGGCGGCACCGAGCTGACAGCGCCAGTGCGCGTCACCCCCGACACCATCGCCGCCATCGATCGGTGCGCCGCCCTTGCGCCCCTGCACAACCCCCACAACCTCGCCGCCATCGAGACGCTGGCGCGCCTCGCCCCGAGGCTTCCGCAGACCGCCAGCTTCGACACCGCGTTTCACGCCACCAACCCCGAGGTTGCCCTGCGCTATGCCTTGGCGCCCGAGATCGAAGCGCGCGGCATCCGCCGCTACGGCTTTCACGGCACCTCCTATGCCTCGGTGGTGCGCACCCTGCCGGGGATCACCGGCGCCCCCCTGCCCGCGCGGCTGCTGGCGTTTCACCTCGGCAACGGGGCCTCGATCTGCGCCATCCGCGACGGCAGATCAGTCGCCACAACCATGGGATACTCACCGCTCGGCGGACTGACCATGGGCACCCGCACGGGCGAGATCGACGGCAACGCCGTGCTGCGCCTGGCTGAAGAGGCCGGGATTGCTGCCACTCATGAATTGCTGAACAAGAACAGCGGGTTACTCGGTCTATCTGGTGGGCATTCGGACATGCGCGCGCTGCTTGGCGACGACAGCGACGAGAGCCGCTTCGCCATCAACCATTTCTGTTACTGGGCCGTCCGCCACGCGGGCTCGCTCGTCGCCGCGATGGAGGGGCTCGACGCCGTGGCCTTCACCGGCGGCATCGGCGAGAACGCTGCCCCCATTCGTGCGCGCATCATGGCCGGGCTGGGCTGGCTCGGGTTGCGGGCGGACACGGCGGCCAACGACACCGGCAGACCGCGCCTGCACGCGCCGGATTCGGCGATCACAGCCTGGATCGTCCCGGCGCAGGAGGAACGCATGATCGCCGCCGACGCGCTGGCGCTGCTCGACACATCCGCATGATGAAAACGGAATGCTGTGCCGCCAGTTTCAGAAAGAGCGAAACGCATGTTCACGGAACGCGAAGATTACAGAATACGGGTCGCACCGGCCCGCAGCCTGGCCTAACGTCGGGCCAAGGGAGGACAGGCCGCCAATGACACAGCAACCCCGTATCGACACGTCTCCGCACGTCTCCGACGAGGTGCGCAAGACCACCTGCTACATGTGCGCCTGCCGCTGCGGGATCAACGTGCACATGAAGGGTGGAAAGGTGGCCTATATCGAGGGAAACCGCGATCACCCCGTCAACAAGGGTGTGCTCTGCGCCAAGGGCTCCGCCGGGATCATGCAGGTCAACGCGCCCTCCCGCCTTCGCGCGCCGCTCAAACGTGTGGGCCCCCGCGGCTCGGGTGAGTTCGAGGAGATCAGCTGGGACGAAGCCTTGCAGATCGCCTGCGACTGGCTGGAGCCGATCCGCAAGACCGATCCGTCCAAGCTCGCCTTCTTCACCGGGCGCGATCAGAGCCAGAGCTTCACCGGCTACTGGGCGCAGAATTTCGGCACGCCGAATTTCGCGGCGCATGGCGGCTTTTGCTCGGTCAACATGGCCGCCGGGGGCATCTACACGATGGGCGGCGCGTTCTGGGAATTCGGGCAGCCGGATTGGGACCACACCAAGCTCTTCATGCTGTTCGGCGTGGCCGAGGACCATGACAGCAACCCGATCAAGATGGGCATCGGCAAGATCAAGGCGCGCGGCGCGCGGGTGATCGGGGTGAACCCGATCCGCTCGGGCTATAACGCCGTGGCCGACGATTGGGTGGGCATCACGCCGGGCACCGATGGCCTCTTCATCCTGTCGCTGATCCACGAACTGATGCGCGCGGGCAAGATCGACCTCGACTACCTCGCCCGCTACACCAACGCGCCGGTTTTGGTGAACGCCGACCCGGACTCGTCCGAGCACGGGCTTTTCCTACGCGATACCGACGGAAAACCGACAGTCATCGACCGCGACACCGGCAAGCTCACGGCCTTTGATACCCCCGGCGTGCGCCCCGATCTCGGCGCCACCCACGAGGTCGATGGCATCACGCATCGCCCGGTGATGCACCTGATGGCCGAGCGTTATCTCGATCCCCAATACGCCCCCGAGGCGGTGGCAGAGCGCTGTGGCGTCACCCCCGACAAGATCCGCCGCATCGCCGCCGAGATTGCCCGCGTGGCATTCGAGGAGGAAATTACCCTCGATCACGAATGGACCGATTTCCGCGGCGAGACGCACAAGACCATGACCGGCCGCCCGGTCAGCTTCCACGCCATGCGCGGAATATCCGCCCATTCCAATGGCTTCCAGACGGCCCGCGCGCTTCATGTGCTGCAGATCATCCTCGGCACGGTCGAGGTGCCCGGCGGCTTCCGCTTCAAGCCGCCCTACCCCAAGCCGGTCAGCGCCCACCCCACGCCGCATTGCAAGAGCGCCCCGAACAGCCCGCTCGACGGCCCGCATCTGGGATTTGTCCGTGGTCCCGAAGACCTCGCGCTCAAGGAGGATGGCACCCCCGCCCGCATCGACAAGGCGTTTACCTGGGAAAACCCGATGTCGGCCCACGGGCTGATGCACATGGTCATCTCCAACGCCCATGCCGGCGATCCCTACAAGATCGACACGCTGTTCATGTACATGGCCAACATGTCATGGAATTCCTCGATGAACACGCGCGGCGTGATGGAGATGCTGACCGATAGGGATGAGACCGGCGAGTATGTCATCCCCCACATCATCTACTCGGATGCCTACAGCTCGGAAATGGTGGCCTATGCCGACCTGATCCTGCCCGACACCACCTATCTCGAACGCCACGACTGCATCTCGCTGCTCGACCGCCCGATCTGCGAGGCGGATGCGGCGGCGGACGCGATCCGCTGGCCGGTGGTGGAGCCGGACCGTGACGTGCGCGGCTTTCAGACGGTGCTGGTGCAACTGGCCAACAAGCTGAAATTGCCGGGCTTTACAACCGAGGACGGCACGCCGCGCTACCGCGATTACGCCGATTACATCGTCAACCACGAACGCAAGCCGGGCATCGGCCCCCTCGCGGGTTTTCGCGGCGATGGCGCGGATGTGGGTCGCGGCGCGCCCAACCCCGCACAGCTTGACCGCTATATCGAGAATGGCGGCTTCTTCGTCAGCCACATTCCCGAGGGCGCGAATTACTACAAGCCGTGGAACATGGCCTATCAGGACTGGGCCGTGGGAATGGGCATTTTCGACACGCCCCAACCCTACATCTTCGACCTGTACGCCGAACCGATGCGCCGCTTCCAGCTCGCCGCCGAAGGTTACGGCGACCGCCAGCCACCCGATCACCTGCGCGACCGGATCAAATCCACCATGGACCCGCTGCCGATCTGGTATCCGCCACTCGAAGATGACAGCATCGACACCGAAGAATTCCCAATCCACGCCCTGACGCAACGTCCGATGGCAATGTATCACTCCTGGGGCACGCAGAACGCCTGGCTGCGGCAAATCCACGGCGAGAACCCGCTCTACCTGCCCACGAAACTGTGGGAGGAGCACGGGTTCCGCGACGGCGACTGGGCGCGCGTCACCTCGACACATGGCGAGATCACCGTGCCGGTGGCGCACATGGCGGCACTCAACGAGAACACCGTCTGGACCTGGAACGCCATCGGCAAGCGCAAGGGCGCCTGGGCGCTCTCCGAGGATGCCCCCGAGGCCACCCGCGGCTTTCTGCTCAACCACCTCATCCACGAGCTGCTGCCCGAGAAGGGCGATGGCCTGCGCTGGTCCAACTCCGATCCGATCACCGGTCAGGCGGCGTGGTTCGACCTGCGGGTAAGGATCGAGAAGGTCCAAGCGCCGACAGAGTCGCAACCGGCCTTCGCCCCGGTCAAATCGCCGGTGGGGCAAGGCCCCGATCACCTGGAATGGAAGGTCGGGAAATGAGCGGCAAGACACTGACGTTGCTCGCCATCCTGGCCTTTGTCGCCTTCGGCATCGGCTCTTTCATCTGGTTCATGGCCACATGGGACAAGACCCGCGAAGCGCCGATGAGCACCCGACCCCACACCGTTGAGGAGCGCGCCGCATGACAACGCTTCCCGAAACCACGACCCGGAAACTCGGCCTCGTGATCGACCTCGACACCTGCGTCGGCTGTCATGCCTGCGTGGTGTCCTGCAAGGGCTGGAATACCGAGAATTACGGCGCGCCGCTCAGCGATCAAGAGCCCTACGGCGCCGATCCCTCCGGCACCTTCCTCAACCGCGTGCACAGCTACGAGGTGCAGCCCCTGGCGACCTCCGCGATGCCGCATCCCGCCGCGCAACTCGTGCACTTCCCCAAGTCCTGCCTGCATTGCGAGGATGCGCCCTGCGTCACCGTCTGCCCCACTGGCGCGAGCTACAAACGGGTGGAGGACGGGATCGTGCTCGTGAACGAGAGCGATTGCATCGGCTGCGGGCTCTGCGCCTGGGCCTGCCCCTACGGCGCGCGGGAAATGGACGCCGCCGAGGGCGTGATGAAGAAATGCACCCTCTGCGTCGACCGAATCTACAACGACAACCTGCCCGAGGAGGACCGCGTGCCCGCCTGCGTGCGTACCTGCCCGGCGGGTGCGCGGCATTTCGGCGACCTGGGCGACCCCGATAGCGACGTATCCAAACTGGTGGCCGAACGCGGCGGGATGGATCTCATGCCCGAGCAGGGCACCAAACCCGTAAACCAGTACCTGCCGCCGCGCCCGCGCGACACGCTCGACGAGGTCGACGTTCTGGCCCCCCTGCTCGACCCTGTGGCCGAGGAACCCAAGGGCTTCCTCGGCTGGCTCGATCGCACGCTGGAAAGGCTCTGACATGCATCCCGCCCCTTCCGTCATCGCCTTCACCACTCTCTCCGGCGCCGGGTTCGGCCTGTTGTTCTGGCTGGGCCTCGGCCTGCCCGACGTGACCGGCTGGGTGGCCTTCGCCTTCTTCGCCGTGGGCTATGCGCTCGCGGCGGGCGGGCTACTGGCCTCGACCTTCCATCTCGGCCATCCCGAGCGCGCGTGGAAGGCGTTCAGCCAGTGGCGGTCGAGCTGGCTCTCGCGCGAAGGCGTGGCCTCGGTGGCCGCGCTCGTGGTCATGGGCGTCTACGGCGCAGCGCTGGTTTTTCTGGACACGCGGATCGCTGTGCTCGGCTGGCTCGGGGCGGCGCTGGCACTGGCCACGGTGTACACGACCTCGATGATCTACGCGCAAATGCGCACTGTGCCGCGCTGGAAAACGCCACTCACCCCGGCGCTGTTCATCGCCGTCTCGCTCGCGGGCGGGGCGCTGCTGGCCGGGCAGGTCAGCGCCGCGATGGCGCTGTTGGCGGTGGCGGGGCTGGTGCAGGTGTTGTGGTGGATGCGCGGCGACGGCGCGCTGGCATCAAGCGGCACCGACATGGCCACGGCCACCGGGCTGGGCGGGATCGGCCACGTCCGCGCCTTCGCCCCGCCGCATACCGGCAGCAATTACCTGCTGCGCGAATTCGTATTCGTGGTGGGGCGCAAGCACGCCGCGAAACTGCGGATGATCGCGCTCGCGCTCGGGTATGCCCTGCCGCTCGTGCTGCTGGCGCTGCCGTTCAGCCACGCCGCAGCGGCGCTGGCCGCGATCAGCCACCTTGTCGGCATCGCCGTGTCGCGCTGGCTGTTCTTCGCCGAGGCCGAGCACGTCGTCGGGCTCTATTACGGGGCGCGCTGACCGCTTAGTCCGCGGCCTCGCGCCACTCGCCACCCTCGGGCGCGCCGCGGTGCGCCCAGAACCGGTTCCAGCGCACACGGATCGCCCACGCCAGCGCGGCGAGCAGCGTCAGAACAACGATGTTGAACCACGGCACGACCCGCGCGTCCGGCCCCTCGACCGGCCAGAGCGAGATCGCGTTGGGATAGATCGACAGGAACTCGTTGCGCCAGCCGTAATGACGGATCGCCACCCATTGCGCGGTCTCCGCCGACTTCTTCGACATCATGTCCGAGGCCTCGGCCTGCAAATTCGACGTGTCGAACTTGAAATAGGGCGGCCAGCCCCAGCCGGTATCCTCGTTGCGATAGATCATCGGGTCGTCATCGGTCAGGAAGGTCTGGATGAAGAACACGTCGCGCTCGGTAGCCGTGGGATCCTCGCCGGTATCGGCGTTCGACCAGAACAGCGCGTTATCGCCGGGATTGACCCGCTTTTCATAGGTGTCGGTGATCCGCGCAATATCATGTTGCGGCAGCGTGTAGTGCAGAAAGGCCAGCACCACGATCCAGAAGATCGCCCTGAAGCCCCATTTGACATAGACCATCGCGCGGCCTCCTCAGTTGAAATTCGTGAACCAGATGATGGCCGCCACCACCGTCACTGGCAGAATAAAGACCAGCCACAAGAGCCGGCGCCGCAGCGACCGTTGATACTGCGCCATCCCCTCCTCGATATAGGCGTCGCGGTTGCCCGGACGGCCCGCCGCTTCCCAGTCGCGTTCCATTCGTTCGCGATGGGCCGCGCGAAAATACCATGACAGGCCCAGATAGAGCGCGGCGAGGGCGATCCCCCCGAAGATCAGCAGGCGCATCAGCGCGATCATGGTCCCTCTCCCGCCGCCAGCCTTGAAAACTACACCACTTGACGTAAACTCGCGATGTCGTGGCGGCAAGTTTCCGGCATCAGACACCCTTTTGCATGTATTATGGAGCGTTCGCAAATGACACGTTTTTCGCTGGCGACTGCGGCCCTTGTGATCGGTTTCGGGCTGCCTGCTACCGCCGACGAGATATCGGAAACGCTGCAAAGCGCGCGCGACGCCTACGAGGCCGGCGATACCACCTATGCGCTCGAAGAACTCGACTATGCGCGCCAGCTTCTGCTCGCCCTCAAGACCGACGCGCTCGCGGGTTTCCTGCCCGACGCGCCCGAGGGTTGGACCCGCGAGATCAACACCGAGATGAACGCCGGGCTCGCCATGATGGGCGGAGGTACCGGGGCCGAGGCCACCTATGCGGGCGACGGCAAGCGCATGACCATCACCATCATGGCCGACAACCCGATGGTGGGCGCCATGTCCGGCATGATTGCCAACGCTGCCATGTACGGCGCCCGGGTCGAGCGCGTGGGACGCGAGAAATTCATGATCAAGGACGGCGAAATGACGGGGCTCGTGGCGAACCGCTTTCTCGTCAAGGCCAACGGTGGCGCCCCCGAGGAGATGATTGCGCTTGTCGAGCAGATCGACTTTCGCGCGCTCAAGGGCTTTGGGCTGTAGCCCCGCCATCTGCGCCGCGATCCAACAGCAGAGGAGAAAGACCAATGTGTGACGCCTGTATCATCAACGCGGTCAAGGACAGGATGCTGTCGCGGCGCGGCTTTTTCACGGCGGCGGCCACCGTCGGCGCGGGGGCGGCGCTCGCACCTCTCGGCGCGCCCCCCGCTCTTGCTCACGGGCACGGAGCGGTCGAAGACCTGACCCATGCCTATGACGCCGATTTTCCCACCTATTTCGGCGCGCCAGGCATCTCGACCGAGCAGAACTTCAACTTCGAAGAGCACGGCTTCAACCTGCTGACGCTCACCGTCAACGAGCACACCGGCACCCATATCGACGCGCCGCTGCACTTCTCCGCCGATGGCGCATCGGTGGACGAGATACCCGTGGGCAACCTCGTGGCCCCGCTCTGCGTGGTCGATATCGCCGCTCGCGCCGCCGAAGACGCCGACGCGCAGCTCACGCCCGAAGACCTCAAGGCGTGGATCGCGGCCAATGGCCCGATCCCGGACGGCGCCTGCGTGGCCCTCCATTCGGGCTGGGCCGCCAAGACGGGCAGCGAAGCATTCCGTGGCTTCGACGGCGAGGCGCAGCACTACCCGGGCTTTCATGTCGAGGCCGCGCAGATGCTGATCGAAGAGACCGGCGCGCGCTCCATCGCGGTCGACACCCTATCGCTCGATCATGGGCCGTCGGCGGATTTCGCCACCCATTACGCGTGGCTGCCCTCCGGGCGCTTCGGGATCGAGAACGTGGCCGGGCTCGACCGTGTTCCCGCGGCGGGGGCCACCATCGTCATCGGCGCGCCCAAGCATCGCGGCGGCACCGGCGGACCGGCGCGGCTCTTTGCCCTGATCTGACGCACGCGCGTCAGATCATGTCCGGCGGGGTCGCCTCGCGCGCCAGTTCGGGCGCGATCTCGTCCAGGGCGACGGTGCGCGTGGCCTTCTCGCCGAGGCGGCGCAGCGACACGCTGCGCTCCTCGACCTCGCGCAGCCCGCAAGCCAGGATCACCGGCACCTTGCCGACCGAATGCTCGCGCACTTTGTAGTTGATCTTCTCGTTTCGGGTATCGGCCTCGGCGCGCACGCCGCGCGCGCGCAGGTTCTCTACCACCTCTTGTACGTAATCATCGGCATCCGATACGATCGAGGCGACCACCACCTGCCGGGGCGCGAGCCAGAAGGGCAGCCGCCCGGCATGTTCCTCAATCAGGATACCGATGAAGCGCTCGAAGCTGCCAAGGCAGGCACGGTGCAGCATGTAGGGCCGGTGCTTGGCCCCGTCCTGCGCGATATAGCTCGCGTCCAGCCGCTCGGGCAGGTTCGGGTCCACCTGGAAGGTACCGCATTGCCAGACCCGGCCGATCGCGTCGGTGAGGTAGAAGTCCAGCTTCGGCCCGTAGAACGCGCCATCTCCCGGCTCCAGCGTATAATCACGGCCCACGGCCTTGATGGCGTTTTCCAGCGCACCTTCGACATAGTCCCAGCTCTCATCCGTCCCGACACGCTTCTCGGGGCGGGTGGCAAACCGAATCTCGAATTCAGGGAAACCAAGCTCGCGGTAGACACCGGCAAGGAAGTCGATGAACCGCGCGCACTCTTCCTGGATCTGCTCTTCGGTGCAGAAGATATGCGCGTCGTCCTGCGTGAATCCGCGCACCCGCATGATCCCGTGCAGTGCGCCCGACGGCTCGAACCGCGCACATGATCCGAACTCGGCCAGCCGCAGCGGCAGATCGCGATAGGATTTCAGGCCCTGGTTGAACACCTGAACGTGGCAGGGGCAGTTCATCGGCTTCAGCGCATTGATCCGCGTCTGCGACTTGTTCTTCACCGCCGCGTCGTCGGTCTCGCCGTCACGGCTTTCGTCCACTTCGACCACGAACATGTGGTGCTGGTACTTGTCCCAGTGGCCCGATGCTTCCCAAAGCTTGCGGTCTACGACCTGCGGCGTGTTGATCTCGCGATAGCCGCCGGCGCGCTGCTTGCGGCGCATGTAATCCTGCAACTCGGTGTAGATGGTCCAGCCGTTGGGGTGCCAGAAAACCTGGCCCGGCGCTTCCTCCTGCATGTGAAACAGGTCCATCTCGCGGCCAAGGCGGCGGTGGTCGCGGCGCTCGGCTTCTTCGAGGAAATTGAGATACGCCTTGAGCTTGTCGCGGGTCTGAAAGGCCACGCCGTAGATGCGTTGCAGCATCGGGCGGCTGCTATCGCCGCGCCAATACGCACCGGCCACGCTCATCAGCTTGAAGGCGTCGGCGGGCACCTGCCCGGTATGTTGCAGATGCGGGCCACGGCACAGGTCCTGCCAGTGCCCGTGCCAGTACATGCGCAGCGGCTCGTCGCCCGGGATAGCCTCGACCAGTTCCACCTTGTAGGGCTCGCCCGTCTGCTCGTAATGCGCGATCGCGCGGGCACGCTCCCAGACCTCGGTGGTCACCGGATCGCGCGCGTTGATGATCTCGCGCATCTTGGCCTCGATCCGGCTCAGGTCCTCGGGCGTGAACGGCTCGGCGCGGTCGAAATCGTAGTACCAGCCATTCTCGATCACCGGGCCGATGGTGACCTTCACATCGGGCCAGATCTCCTGCACCGCGCGGGCCATGATATGGGCGAGGTCATGGCGGATTAGTTCGAGCGCGGGGCCCTCGTCCTTCATCGTGTTGATACCGATCGCGGCGTCGCGCGGGATCGGCCATTGCAGGTCCCAGTGCTGCCCGTCGACATGGGCCGAAATGGCCTTTTTCGCCAGCGACACCGAGATATCGGTCGCCACCTCGGCGGGGGTCACACCAGCGGGGTAGCTGCGCGCATTGCCATCGGGAAAGGTGAGGGAAATATCGGCCATGTCACGGCTCCTCGTCGGTTTGGCGCCCACGGAACGCCCGGTTGCGGGTATTTCGCCGCCTCATGCCCGCATCCGCCGCCGAGGTCAAGGGGGAGAAGGTGCACGATGGTATGCGACCGTATATCGCAACCTATTGACGCAGTTCAAAAAATCCAGTGGACATGTCGCGAATGCTGCCTTAAGTGCCGTTTATCGGTCACGCAATAATATTGCGCTGCGCCGGCAAAGCCGCGGCGCGGCAAGGCAGAGGAGACACCGGACATGCCGGGATATAACGAGAAATTCGAACTCTCCGTCGAAGATATGGACCTGATCGAGACCGCGCTGAGACAGACCAAGGCCGACCTGTCGGCGCGCACGCTCACCGATCCGGTGCAACATGACAAGACCGCCGACGCCCTGCCCGAGGCAGACGAGACCCTGCGCCGCATCCACGACCTGCTCGGACGGCTGCACAATCAGAAGGTGTTCTACCGGCCGCGCAAAGGCGCCTATATCGGCGGCTGAACCCGGGAGGAATCCCGTTTGCACGGGCGCGGGCACCGGTGCATGATCCCCGCCGCAGGGCAAGGGAGGATGCGATGCCGGAACCATCATGGCACGAAACCGGAGCGGGCCACCGCCTCGCCCATCACCGGCTGGCCGGGACTGGGCCGGGGATCGTCTTTCTCGGCGGATTCAAGTCCGACATGGAGGGCACCAAGGCGCTCTGGCTTGAGGACTGGGCGCGGGCACGGGGCCGTGCCTTCCTGCGCTTTGACTATTCCGGGCACGGGCAATCCTCGGGGGCGTTCACCGAAGGATGCATCGGCGACTGGGCAGAGGATGCCCGCGCGGTGCTCGACGCGCTGACCGAGGGGCCACAGATCCTCGTGGGCTCGTCCATGGGCGGATGGATCGCGCTTCTGCTGGCGCGCGCCTGCCCCGAACGGGTGGCGGGCATGGTGGGTATCGCCGCCGCCCCCGATTTCACCGAGGATTCGATGTGGGCCGGGTTTGACGAGGCCGACCGCCGCCGGATCTTGGAGGAAGGGCAGATCGCGCTGCCCTCGGAGTATGGCGAGCCCTACATCATCACCCGCCGCCTGATCGAGGACGGGCGCGATCACCTCGTCCTGCGTTCGCCGCTCGACCTGCCCTTCCCGGTTCGATTTTTGCAAGGCACTGCCGATGAGGATGTGGATAAATCCGTCGCCTTGCGGCTATTGGACCACGCCACCGGGCCGGACATGCGGCTCACGCTGGTCCGCGGGGCGGATCACCGCTTTTCCGATCCCGACTGTCTCGACCTCATCGGCGCGGCGCTGGACGAGGTAAGCGCGCGGGCGGACGCGGGATGATACGCTGGCTGCTGCGCGCGCTGCTGGCGGTCGCCCTGCTCGTCGCGGCGGGTCTGCTTCTGGCCCCGCGCGAGCCGGTCGAGATGCCGCCACCCTTCGACGCGGGCAGGCTAGACAGCGGCGTGGACAGCTATCTCGCGGCGCGCGAGGCGCGGTATGACGACATCCGCCCCGACAGCCACAAGCGTGTGATCTGGACGGGCGCGCCCGAGACGCGCACACCGCTCGCCATCGTCTACCTGCACGGCTTCTCCGCCTCGAGCCAGGAAATCCGCCCGGAGCCGGACATGGTGGCGTAGGTACTTGGGGCCAACCTCGTCTATGCCCGCTTCAGCGGCCACGGGCGCGACGGTGACGCGATGGCCGAGGCAACGGCGTCGGACTGGCTGGTGGATGCGGCCGAGGCGCTGGCAGTGGCGCGCGCGGTGGGCGAGCGGGCGGTGATCCTCGCCACCTCGACCGGGGCCACGGTGGCCACGCTCGCCCTCGCCGACTCCGCTCTGCGTGAGGGGGTCGCGGGGGCGATCCTCGTCTCGCCCAATTTCGGGATCAACAACCCACTGGCCCCGCTGCTGACATGGCCGGGCGCGCGCTACTGGCTGCCGCTCATGGCCGGGCAGCGGCGCCGCTTCGCGCCGCGCAACCCCGGGCAGGCGGCGGAATGGACCACCGAGTATCCCAGCACGGCGGTGTTTCCGATGGCGGCGCTGGTGGCACGCGCCCGCGCGCTCGACCCGGCGACGGTCCTGGTGCCCGCGCTCTTCTACTACTCGGATGCGGACACGGTGGTGCGCCCGGACCTGACCGACAGCGTGCTGGCCCGCTGGGGCGGCCCTGCAACGCGCATCGCGCCGGTGCTGGCCGAAGGGGACGACCCGTCCGCACATGTGGTGGCGGGCAACATCATGTCACCCGGCAGTACCGCCGCCGCGGCAATGGCGATGATCGCATGGATCGAAAAGAGCATCGCGCCTTAGCCCTTGCACGCGCAGCAGCGGCGGTGCCATGCTCGCCAAAGGTCGGGGGCAAGAGCCCCCCGGAATCGGGGGTGTTTCGATGAGCGGTGATCCGGTCGTGTTTCTGCCCGGCATGATGTGCGACGCGCGACTCTTCGCTCCGCAGATCGCCGAGCTGGGGCAGGACAGGGTGGTGTGCGTCGCGCCGATCACGCGCGGCGAGCGGATCGAGGAAATCGCCTCGGGGCTGCTCGACCACCTGCCGCCACGGTTCGCGCTGGCCGGGCTGTCGATGGGCGGGATCGTGGCGATGGAAATCCTGCGCCGCGCGCCAGATCGCGTGACGCGGATCGCGCTGATGGACACGAACGCGCTGGCGGAGACACCGCACTCCTCCGCCGGGTACGAGCCGCTGGTGGCCAAGCTGCGCGCCGGGATGATCGTCGAGGCGGTCGAGATGGTACTGGGTCAGGACGTCCTGGCACCGGGCGCAGGCCGGGTGGAGGTGCTGGCGCAGGTGATCGAGATGGCCGAGGCGCTCGGGCCTGACACGCTCGTGCGGCAGGTGCGCGCCCTGCAGCGGCGGCGCGACTACCAGGCAGTCCTGCGCCGTTGCCAGGTGCCGGCGCTGGTGCTGTGCGGGGCCGCCGATGGCCTGACCCCGCCACGGCGGCACGACTTCATGGCCGGGCTGATTCCGGGCGCAGAGCTGTGCGTGATCGACGGCGCCGGGCACCTGCCGGTGCTGGAGCAGCCAGCCGAGACCAATGCGGCGTTGCGCGGCTGGCTGACGAAGCCGCTGATGCTGCAACGACGCGCGGACGCCTGAGCGCCCGCCGGTTCAGCGCGCAGTGCTGGTCTGTTTCTGCGCCTTGTAGAGCTGGGTGTAATAGCCCCCCCGCGCAATCAGCTCATCGTGGCTGCCCTGCTCCACCAGCCGCCCCGCCTCGAGCACGAAAATGCAATCTGCATCGGTGATCGACGACAGCCGGTGCGCGACCACGATGGTCGTGCGCCCCTTGGTGAGCCGGGTGAGCGCGGCCTTGATCCGGGCCTCCGTCGCCTGATCGAGCGCGCTCGTCGCCTCGTCCAGAAGCAGGATCGGCGCATCCACGAGAAACGCACGCGCGATGGCAATGCGCTGTTTCTGCCCACCCGATAGCTGCGCACCCTTGGGGCCCACAGGGGTGTCGCCGCGCGCACGGATCAGGTCGGCGATCTCGGCATTCTCGGCGGCCTGCCAGATCTCGGCGTCCTCAGCCATGGGGTTGACGTAGCGGATGTTCTCCCAGATCGAATTGTCGAATATCACGATATCCTGCGCCACCACAGAGAACGCGGCGCGCAATGCGTCGAGCTCGAGCCGGTCAATTGGCGTGCCCCCGATGGATATGCGCCCCCCCTGCACGTCATAGAGGCGCGACAAGAGCGACAACACCGTGGTTTTGCCCGACCCGGTGGCCCCCACGATGGCCGAAACGGCCCCCCCCTCGAAGCGCATGGACAGACCGTCGAAGAGCGGATGATCGGCGCTGTAGCCAAAGCGCACGTCCTCGAGCAGGATATCGCCGCCCATGTCGAAATCGGTGATCGCGTCCGGGGCGTCGATGATGGTGGGGTGTTCGTGGAACATGCGCCGCACGCGGTCGAGCTGCACGAGATGGGTGGGCAACAGGCCCAGGTACTGCGCCAGCAGTCGCGCCGGGTCGAACACGAGCACCATGCCCAAAAGGAACGTGATGATCTCGGCCCCGTCCATGTCAAACTCGGAGCTGAGCACCATGTAGCCACCGCCGCCGATCACCAGCACGTAGACGAAAGCCGAGGAAAGGTCGATCGAGGGCATCACCAGCGCCTGCGTGCGCTGCACCTTGAGCGTGAGGTCGCGCATCAAGCCGGTGTCACCATCGAGCCGGTCGGTCTCGACCCGTTCCTGGCTTGCGATCTTGATCGTGCGCATGGCCGAGATCGTCTCTTCTAGCCGGTTCATGTAGTTGCCGAGCGCCGTCTCGGCCTCGCCCTGCACGCGCTTGACCCGCGCCGAAACGGCGTTCATCACCCAGATGATGAAGGGCAGAACCACGATCGCGGCCGCGAACAGCACCGGGTTCTTCCAGATCAGGTAGCCCGACACGATCACCACCGTCACCGCGTCGCGCACGGCGTTGGCCGTGCCCAGCCCCATGAAATGCCCAAGCGACTGCGTCTGCATCACGATCCGGTGGATCAACTCGCCCGAGCGCGTGCGCTCGAAATAGCTCAGGTCGAGGGTCATCAGGTGCGCGATCAGGTCGCGGCGCATTTCGTAGATGGCCGAATTGGACACCCAGACAGAGATGCGCGGCACGAAATAGGCCATCGTGCCCCGCACCGTGAAGAGAAAGAACACCGCGGCGCAGACGAAAACGAGATCGCGGACCGAGCCGCTCTCGAAAATCACGCGCAGGCCGTCCTCGGTGATGGCGAGGAACTGTTGATAAACGACCCCTTGCACGAGGATCATGACCAGAACGAGCCCCAGCCACGGCGCGCGGCGGCGCAGGTAGAGACGCCAGAACCAACGCAGGTTATCGCGGTCGGGTCCGGTGAGGAGGGGCGATCTGCCGTCCGGGTCGGGGGTGTTCATTCGGGGCGGTGCCGTCTTGCTGTGTCCTGCCCGCGTCTTAGAGCGTTCAGAGACCGAGGTCACCCCTTCACGGATAGGATGGTGGCAGGTCGAGCATTTCATCCAGTTGACGGGCGATCCATCCGCGCGGGATGAAATGGCCGCGCGAATGCACGTCAAGCACAATGCGGCCGTCGTCGCAGTCCCATGTCGTGCGCGCGAATGTGTCGTGGTCGGTCACCGACCACTTCCCGAGGCTTTCGCCCGGCCCTGCGCATCCCATCCGCCCGCGCCAGAGCCGGACCGGCCATGTCGTCTCGCCGTTGGGGCCAAAGGGGAAATCCATCACCGTGTCCGAGGTGCCGTGCACATGGCGCACCTCCTGAGGGGCCTGCGCGCAGGTCTCGGATTGCCGCAGTGTGCCCGACACCGCGATAAGCGCCGCCACCCCGTCACCGTTCTCGCACGCGTAGCGCCACGCCATCGCGGATCCGTAGGAATAGCCCGAGACATAGATGCGGCTGCGGTCGATGGGATAGCGTTTCGCCGCGTCCTCGATCACCGCCGCGGCAAAATCCACGTCATCGGTTCGGTCGGACCAGAAATCCCATGTCTTGCCCTGCCCGTTGGGTGCCAGCAGCAGCACGCCGCGCCGCCGCGTCGCGCCGGAAATGCGGCCATGCTTGACGATCAACGTACCCTGCCGCATCCAGCCATGAAAATGCAGCAGCACCGGCAGCGGCGTCTTGCCGTCCCAGCCGTCAGGTTCCTTCACGTGGTAGGACCGGCCACCGAGCGCGCAGGGCACCTCTGCGTGACAGCGCGGTGCGACCTGCCCCGCGGCAAGGGCGGGCGCAGGCGTGATGAGGGCCAGAAAAGCGATGGCAAGGGCGTGGCGCATGTGCGGTCCGTCGTGTCGTGTCGCGATGCAACCTAAGAGCCGGTCATGAAATGTCATGTCACAAGCCCGTCAGCCCACGCGCGACAGGCGCCCGCCCGCTCTAGAAATGCGATTTCGGCTCGTCCGGCTTGCCAGCCGCCAGCGCCAGAACGCCTGCTAGCCCCGTCATCCCGATGGGGAACATGGTGAACACGTTGAACCCGAACGCGTAGTAGATGAGCCCGGCGGCGACCAGCAACAACAACCCTGCGGGTAGCGCACGCACCTTCGCCATCGCGCCACCCGCGATCGCCAGCAGCGGCGCCAGGAAACTCGCCGTGCGGATGAGGCCGGGGTCGGCAACCTGCTGCATGAGCCCCTCGACCTCGCCGAATCGGTTCACCGCCTCGGTGTAGCCATAGCTGAAGAACCCCACGAGGACCGCGAGGCATCCGCCGATGATCCCCAGAACCGCTGCCGCGTTACGCATAATGTCTGCCTCTCATACCTGCTGCCGATATAGGTGGTCTCGCGTCTCATCCAAGGAGCGCGGCCTGCACCTCTTTCCCCCAGCCAAGGTAGAGCGTGCCGTCCGCCTCGATGAGCGGCCGCTTCATCACGGCGGGATACGCGGCAATGAGCGGCAGCGGCGCGACCGCGCGCGCCTCCTCGCTCAAACCGCGCCATGTCGCCGATTGCCGGTTGACCAACGCCGCCCCGAACCGCGCCAGTGCCGCCTGTGCCACATCTTCGGGCAACCCCTCGGCCCGCACGTCGTGCAGCCTTGCCCCGGGCAAGGATTTCAATGCCTTGCGGCAGGTATCGCAGGTTTTTATCCCGTAGACGATCATCGGCTCGCTCCTTCGCGTCCGCCGTCTTAGCGCGCCAGATCGGGGCCGTCACGGAGTTTCGCTTGATTTTTACATTGACAATGCAATCATCACCCCGTGCCGGATGTCGGCATATGGCCCGGCATACTTCCGGGGACGCGAAGATGAAGACGAAGGAGAACGGAATGCCGACAGGCACCGTGAAGTGGTTCAACACCACGAAAGGCTACGGCTTTATCGCCCCGGACGACGGCGGCAAGGACGTGTTCGTGCATATCTCGGCGGTGGAGCGTTCGGGGCTCACCGGCCTCGCCGACAACCAGAAGGTCGGCTACGAGCTGCAGGATGGCCGGGATGGACGCCAGATGGCGGGCGATCTGACGCTGCTCTGACAGCCACGGGCGTTCCGTGCCCGGCAGATCGTCTTTGGACGAGGCTCAGTCGCAGCCCTTCATCCCGGGCAGACACTCGTCATACCGCGAGCGCGCACTCCGGATGCGCGTGGCAGGATGCTGTTTCGCCTGCTGATAGCTTTGCGCCCGGTTCGGCTCACCACAGCAGATCACGCCGTTGATCGAGACCGGCTGCAACCCGGCGGGGCAGTAATTCGCCGTCCCCTCGTAGGCATAGATACCCGGCCCGTCGGCGAGGGCCGGCCCCCCGAGCACGGCGAGCGCAAGCGCCGCGACAATTCCTGTCCTGTGAAATTGCATGTCAAACCCCCACATCGGTAATCACGCGGCCGATGGTAAGAGATGCACGGACCCTGTCAATTTCTTTCACCGGAAACAACGCGTTCCCCGCCATGACGGACGCCGGAGCCGGAGCAGAAAGGGAGGTGGAGCGGGCGACGGGAATCGAACCCGTATCATCAGCTTGGAAGGCTGAGGTCTTACCATTACACAACGCCCGCAGCGACCCCGCGTTTAGAACAGCGCGCCGCGCGGGTCAAGCCGCCCAGAGCGCCACTCAGTAGGCTTGCGCCTTGCGCAACCGCGTCTGCCGCCCCTCCTCTGCGATGGCCCCGCCCAGCGTGGTCACCCCCTTGTCGCGCAACAGCGCCAGCATCCGCACGAACACCTCTGCCGTGGCCACCGTATCGCCCATCGCTGTGTGCCGCGCCTGCGCCGGGATATGCACGCCGAACCGGTCGCACAACGCGTCGAGCGTGTGCTGCCCGGTATGCGCAAACAGCCCCGCCGACATCAGCACCGTGCACAGCACCGGGTTGTCGAAATGCCGCCCGATCGCCTGCTCCTTGAGCCGCAGGAAGGCCAGATCGAACGGCGCGTTATGCGCCACCAGCACCGCACCGCGACAGAAATCGTGGAATCGCCGCCCCGCCTCGGAGATATCGGGCGCATCCGCCACCATCGCGTCGGTGATGTGGTGCACGCGGGTTGACGCGGGCGGGATTGGCCGACCCGGATTCACCAGCGTCTCAAAGCTCTCGCCGCGCAGAATGCGGCCGTTGACGATGCGCAATCCAGCAATCTGCACGATCTCGTCGCCGCCGCGCGGCGACAGGCCGGTGGTCTCGGTGTCGAACACGACGAAGTTCAGATCGGACAGCGGCGTGTCGGCCAGATCGCCGCCGGGTGCGGCGGGCAGGTCAAAATCGTAGAACTCGGGCCGCGCGTCGCCGGGGGCGAGCGGCGCGGCGGCAGCGGCAAGCGGCAGCACCACGCGATGGCCCTCCTCCCCGGTCTCGGGCCATATCTCGGTCTGGTGCGCGGCCAGCGCGTCGCGCCCCGAGTAATCACCATAGGCCTCAGACAGCGGCGCCTTGAGCCAGCCGGTCAACTCTCCGTCGCCCACCGCCGCACCCGTCCAGCCGAGGACGAGGCGGATCTCGGCCCCGTCCCACTCTGCCGCGAGGGTAAAGCCCGCGCGTTTGCCATCCTCGGCAAGGTGCCGCAGGATCACCGACAAGAGCGTGGTGACAGCAAAACCGTCACAACTCAGCATCGCGTCGCTATGCGTGATGCGGATATCCGCGCCGCCCTGCGCGCGCACCCCGTCAAAGACGTGGTTGACCGCCACCGGCGACATCGGCCAGCGGCGCGACTTGATCGCGGCGTGGCGGGCGCTCAGGTCGTCGAGGCAGGCAAAGAGCCGGGTCACCTCGTCCTCGATGCCCTGCCGCATCTTCGCGCGCTCCTCGGGGGCGAGATCGTCCACCGATTGCAGCACCTCCAGCAGCGCGCCGATGGTGCCCGCCGGGCGGCGCACCCCCTCCATCAGCGTCGTGAACAGGTGATCGTGGGCGGCGTGCGCGCTCAGGTCCTCGGTCGCGTCGCGGAAAATCAGGACATGGCCCGAGAGTTCCTCGTCCGACAGGATCGGGCTGACGCGACCCAACAGAAAGCGCGTGCCGTCGGCAGAGGCGGCAAGAAAGGTCTCGGCGCCGATCTCGCCACGAATGCGGGCCTCCTGCATCCGTGCGAGCGCGTTCATCACCGGCTCGGGCCGCAGGAATGCCGAGAGCGGGCGATCGAGCCCGATATCGCCCAGCAACTCCTGCGCCATGCGGTTGTAGAGCATCACGCGGTTGTCTGGCGTGGCCACCACCGCCCCCTCGCCCAGGTCACGGAACAGCGCCTCGAACAGCGCCTTTTCGCGGGCGATGCGGGCGGTTTCGCGCTCGACCGCGCGTTGCCGCGCGGCGCGCGCCTCCGAGAGCGCGGCGTTGATCGCGTTGGCGGCAGGGGCAAGCGTGCCGAGATGGCGGGCCTGATCCTGGTCGATCTGCAGATCCACGTCGGCGCGGGCGCGGGTGGTCAGGTCCGAGGCGAGCGCGAGGATCGGCTTGGCGACGTTTTCATCGAACAAGAGCCCGATCCACGCCGCAAGCCCCAGCACACCCAGCCCGGACACTAGCCCCGCAATCACGTAGCCGTCGGGCGGCCCGCCCGCGCGCATATGACCAAGGACCAGCGCCCCCGCGATCAGCGCCACGCCCCCCAATCCGAGCGCGGCGAAGAAGAGCGCAAAGCGCAACCGGAGGCCAAGCCGCTCGGTTAACCGCTCGATCATGGCGCGTCCTCCGCAAGAAGCGCGTGAATCTGCGCCGTGAGATCGGCCGTGGCAAAGGGCTTGGTCATGAAGGCGTCGGCACCTACGGCCAGCCCCTTGCGCCGCTCCACCTCGCCACCGCTCGCGGTAATCATCAGCACCTTGATCCCCGCGAGCGCCGCGTCGCTTCGGATCATCTGGCAGATGTCGTAACCCGAGCGTTCCGGCAGCATCACGTCGAGCACCACAAGGTCGGGGCGACCCTCGGCCAGCGCGTCGAGCGCGGCATTGCCCGTCGCCACCCGCCGCACCCGGTAGCCCGCGCGCCCGATCAGGTAGCCGAGCGCCAGCGCGATGTTGTCCTCATCCTCGACGAGCAAAACGGATTTTTGCGACATTGCGGGCCTCCTCTCCCGGTCATGCCAGGCTCAATCATGGCTGGCGCACTCATGGCTGGCACAGCGCCTCCATCAGCGGATCGTCCGCACCCGCGCTCCTCCACGTGGCCTCGGACGGGTCGGCGAGTGCGGCCTCGCTCACGTCGGCGCGCGCCTGACCCTCACAATCCACCAGTTGCGGGCGCTTGGCCGGGGGCGTCCAGCGGGCGAAAAAGTAGAGGTCGACCAGCAGGATGTCCGGCGCCTCTTGGTTGGTCTGCACGCTCGAGCGGTCCAGTGCCATGATCCGCGTGGTTTGCGGCACGAGATATGTCCATGGCTTCCAGAGCTTGCTTTCCTCGACCGTGACCAGAACATCCACCCCCTCGGGCAGGCTCTCGACGGTGCGCGTGGCCCATGTGTATTCCGACCAGACCGTGTAGCCCAGCATCGCGGCCCCCGCCGCCACCGGCACGGCCCAGCGCGGCAGGCGCCCACCGGTGAGGTGACCGGCGATGAGCGCGAGCCCGGCGGCGGCGATCCCGGCGGCGAAGGTGGCAATGAGTTCAAAGAACATGGGTCATCCTCTCGCTCCGCGCGACTGCCCGAGGGCCGATTGCATCGTCTTGACCACCATGAAGGCGTCGCGCAGGTGATTGCGTTCCAAATCCGACAGATCGGACGGGTTCATGAAATTGTCCGGGCCATGGCCGCCCGCGATCTGTGCCGCCTGATGGCGCAGCCGCGTCTCGGCGATGAGGTCATAGGCGTCCAGCAGGTCATGCGCCCCGCTCTCGGAGATCACGCCGCTCGCGCGCGCGCCCTCGATCCTGTCGCGGGTGCCCGCCTCTTCCAGCGAGCCCAGCAGCGCGTAGATGCGTCCCAGGTCGACCACCGGCACCACGCCGGAATGCTTGAGGTCGATGGTGTTCTTGTGCTCGCCCGACCGGATAAGAGCAAACCCCCGGAAGAGGCCCAGCGGCACGGTATGCTTGAGCGCGTTGGAAATCATGTGTGCCACGAAGATCGAGTTCTTTTTCGCCTGCCCCAGCACCTCGGCCTGAAGGTTCTCGAACAGCGCCGTCTCACCGGCGATGGCGCGCAGGTCGAACATGACCGAGGCGAGCATCTGCGCCTCGTTGTCTGGCTGCGCTATCCAGCCCGCGAAATACGCGCGCCACACCCGGCGCGGCTGCCGCCAGCGCGGGTTGGTCGCCATCATGTCGCCGGGGCAATAGAAGAAGCCGCACGTATCCAGCCCGTCGCTGACGAATTTCGCAAGATCGGCGAAATAGGCGTCATGTTGCGTCGCATCAAAGGCGTCATCGAGGATAAGGCAATTGTCCTGATCGCTGATGCCGGTCTGCTCGCGCCGCCCCTGGCTGCCACATGCGGCCCAGAGATACGGCACGGGCGGGGGCCCCAGCCGTGCCTCTGCCAGCCGCAATAGGCGGCGCGTGATCGCATCCGTGATGTCGGTGATCCGGCGGGTGATCGAGGCGGGTTTGACCCCTGCCTGCACCAGTTGCGCCAGCAGGCCCGGCACCCGCTCCATCACGTGGGCCATGTCCTGCGCGCCCTCGGCATGTGCGATGTCCGCGACCATGTGGCTCGCGGTGGCGGCCTGCTGGCGGAAAAGGTCGGTCTTGCCGATCATCCCAACGACGCGGCCCGCCTGCGCCACCGGCAGGTGATTAACCTTGAGCTCCGACAACAGCATCAGCGCATCGAGGCCCAGCTGCCCCGGCGCGATGGTCACCGGGTCAGGTGTCATGACCTGCGCCACCGTGATCTTGCCGTCCAGCCCCTCGGCCAGGACCTTGTTGGTCAGGTCATGCGCGGTGATGATCCCGGCCAGCCGGTCATTCTCCATCACCACGACCGAGGAAATCACGTGATCGCGCATCAGCCGCGCCACCTCGGTAATGGTGGTGCCCGGCGCGCAGGTGACGGGATGTTGCGCCATCAGGTCCGAAACCTGGAGCGCGGTGAGACCTGTGGCATAGGGTCCGCTGTCGGCCGGGTCGGTAGGCCGTGCACGCGCGAACCAGCGGGCGATGCCGTCACAACTCTCCATAAGGTCCAGGAAATGCGCCGTGGGGATCAGGATCAGGCGCGCATCCTCGGACGTCCGGGCGGTCAGTTGCGCAGTGCCGTCGCGCAACAGGCCACGTTCGCCCATGATGTCACCGGGGCCGCGATGCGACACGAGGTCATTGGCCCCGGTCTGGATGTCGAAGGCCCCCGACATGACCACGTAAAGCCCCCTGAGTGCCGCGCCCTTGGCAAAGAGCGTCTCGCCTTTCGCCAGTTCGACCAGGTCGAGGTCCGGCGCGAGCCGCGCGCGCATCTCGTCCGTCAGCGCGTCGAACGGCGCCTGCGCACACAGCGTGTCGATCAGGGCGGGGTCGGTCTCGCGCATCGCCGGGCCTTTCTGGGGAAGTATTTGAAAACAGTCTAAAAGCGCCCGTGATAGCCGTAAATACCGGCGGGCGGAAATCGACAGGGGCGGCCAGCGCCGCCCCTGCCATGTTCGCTCAGTGATCGACAGCCGCTGCCGCGCCTCTGGGCACGCGCACGCTTTCGACCAGGTCCTCGATCTCTTGCGGGATCGGGGCCGTCATCTTCGACACGGTGAAGGCCACCGCGAAGTTGATCATCGCACCCACCGCCCCGAAGGAGGTCGACTTGATCGTGCCAAGCAGCGGATCGGCGTCGGTGAAGCTGTTGGTATCGGGGATGAAGAACCATCCCTTGTGCAGGAAGATGTAGATCAGCGTCACCGCGAGACCCGCGATCATGCCGGCCACAGCGCCCTTGTTGTTCACCTTGGTAAAGATGCCCATCATCAGCGCCGGGAAGATCGACGCCGCCGCCAGACCAAAGGCCAGCGCCACGGTTTGCGCGGCAAACCCCGGCGGGTTGAGGCCCAGGTAGGTCGCCACCACGATTGCCGCCGCCATCGCGATACGGGCCGACAGAAGCTCACCCTTCTCCGAAATGTTCGGGCTGAACCGTCCCTTGATCAGGTCGTGGCTGACCGCCGAAGAGATGGCCAGCAAGAGGCCCGCAGCCGTCGACAGCGCGGCGGCAAGACCACCGGCAGCGACCAGACCGATCACCCAGCCCGGCAGGTTGGCGATCTCGGGGTTGGCCAGCACGAGGATGTCACGGTTGAAGTTGGTCAGCTCGTTGCCTTCCCACCCATTCGCGGCAGCCTTTTCCTGCATCTCGGCGTTCTTGTCGTTGTAGTACTGGATACGCCCGTCGCCGTTCTTGTCCTCCCAGCCCAGCAGGCCGGTCTTCTGCCACGTGGCCATCCAGTCATACTTGGGATCGGCATCGATCTGCTCGACGGAAACCGCCTGCGCATCGGTGCCGTTGGGCCACATCAGCTCGGTGATGTTGAGCCGTGCCATCGCACCCACAGCCGGGGCCGTGAGGTAGAGCAGCGCGATGAAGACCAGCGCCCAGCCCGCCGACCAGCGCGCATCGGCCACGCGGGGAACGGTGAAGAAGCGCATGATCACATGCGGCAGACCGGCGGTGCCGATCATCAGCGACAGGGTAAAGAGCACCATGTTGAACGTATCGCCATGATGGGCGGTATACTCGTTGAAGCCCAGTTCACGCACGATCTGGTCGAGCTTGGCCAGAAGTGGCTCGCCGGAGGCGACATGATCGCCGAAGAGACCCAGCGCCGGGATCGGGTTGCCCGTCAGTTGCAGCGAGATAAAGATCGCCGGAATGGTATAGGCCATGATCAACACGACATATTGCGCCACCTGCGTATAGGTCACGCCCTTCATGCCGCCGAACACCGCGTAGGCAAAGACCACACAGGCACCGATCAGCAGACCGGCGGTGTTGCTGATCTCGAGGAACCGGCCAAAGGCCACGCCAACGCCCGTCATCTGGCCGATCACGTAAGTGAGCGACGCCACGATCAGGCAGATCACCGCCACCAGTCGCGCCGTCGGGCTGTAGAACCGGTCGCCGATGAACTCGGACACCGTGAACTTGCCGAACTTTCGCAGGTAGGGGGCCAGCAGCAGCGCCAGCAGCACGTATCCGCCCGTCCAGCCCATCAGGAATGTCGAGTTGTCATAGCCGGTAAAGGCAATGAGGCCCGCCATCGAGATGAAAGAGGCGGCCGACATCCAGTCAGCAGCGGTGGCCATGCCGTTGGTGACAGGGTGAACACCCCGGCCAGCCGCATAGAATTCAGAGGTCGATCCAGCGCGTGCCCAGATCGCGATACCGATATAGAGCGCGAAGGATGCGCCCACGAACAGCAGGTTGAGTGTAAACTGATCCATTGTCCCCGGCTCCCTTATTCTTCACCGACGCCGTGTTCGGCATCGAGCTTGTTCATCCGCCAGGCGTAGAAGAAGATCAGCGCCAGAAAGACCAGGATCGAGCCTTGCTGCGCGAACCAGAACCCAAGGTCGGTGCCGCCCACGGCGATCCCCGACAACATGGGGCGCAACAGAATGCCGAACCCGAACGAGACCAGGGCCCAGATCACCAGGCTCCAGAGAATGATGCGCACATTGGTTTTCCAATATGCCTTTGCAGCTTCCTTGTCGGACAAAGCGTGTCCTCCCTTTGTCAAAGGTTTCCTCCTGCCCGGGCCGGGACCATCCCGGCGCGGGCGTTCCCTTACGCGACGGCCTCTCGGACCACCGCGGTCAGTGCTTGGGCCACGGCGTCGATATCGCGCATGGCATCGACGCGGGCGAGCACGCCCTTGCCGTCGTAATAGTCGATGAGCGGGGCGGTCTGCGCGTGGTAGGCGCGCAGGCGGCTCTCCACCGTCTCGGCATTGTCATCGGCGCGGCGGGTCATCTCCGTGCCGCCGCACTTGTCGCAGGTGCCGTCCACGGCGGGGGTCTTGAACGTGTCGTGATACCCCTCGCCGCAGCCCGCGCAGGTGAAACGCCCGGAAATGCGCGTCACCATCGCGGCATCGTCCACCTCGAGGCTGATCGCGGCGCGGATGTCTGCGCCCATGTCCTCCATCAGCCCATCCAGCGCCTCGGCCTGTACCGTGGTGCGCGGAAAGCCGTCGAGAATGACGCCATTCGCGCAATCGGGCTCGGCCAGCCGGTCGCGCAGGATGGCGATGACGATCTCGTCCGGGACCAGATCGCCCGCCTCCATCACCGCCTTGGCCTGAAGCCCCGCCTCGGTACCCGCCTTGACGGCGGCGCGCAGCAGGTCCCCGGTAGAGAGCTGCGCCAGCCCGAAGCTGTCTTCCAGCATGCGCGCCTGTGTGCCCTTGCCCGCACCCGGCGGCCCCAGCAGGACAAGGTTGGCTTGGGTGCGGGGGGTGTCGATTCCGTCCATCATCACAGCCCCCTCACGCGGCGGCACGGTTGGCGATGAGATCATCGACCACCGACGGATCGGCCAGCGTCGAGGTGTCGCCGAGGCTGTCAAAGTCGTTCTCGGCGATCTTGCGCAGGATGCGGCGCATGATCTTGCCCGAACGGGTTTTCGGCAGGCCCGGTGCCCATTGAATGACATCCGGCTTGGCGATCGGGCCGATCTCCTGACGCACCCAGTTGGCAAGCTGCGTGCGCAGCTCGTCCGTGGGCTCGACCCCGTCCATCAGGGTGACATAGCAATAGATGCCCTGCCCCTTGATATCATGCGGATAGCCGACCACGGCGGCCTCGCTGACGGTCGAATGCGCAACCAGCGCGGATTCGACCTCCGCCGTGCCCATGCGATGCCCCGAGACGTTGATCACGTCATCGACACGACCGGTGATCCAGTAATCGCCGTCCGCGTCGCGGCGGCAGCCGTCGCCGGAGAAATAGTAGCCCTTGAACATCTCGAAATAGGTCGAGACGAACCGCTTGTGATCGCCCCAGACGGTGCGCATCTGCCCGGGCCAGCTATCCTTGAGCGCCAGAACGCCCTCGGTCGCCCCCTCCAACTCGTTGCCCTGATCGTCGAGCACGACGGGGGCCACGCCAAAGAACGGCTTGGTGGCCGAGCCGGGCTTGGGATCGGTCACGACGCCGGGCAACGGCGTGATGAGGATGCCGCCGGTCTCGGTCTGCCACCACGTATCCACGATGGGGCAGCGGCCCTTGCCGACATTCTCGTTATACCAGTTCCAGGCCTCGGGGTTGATCGGTTCGCCCACCGAGCCGAGGATGCGCAGGCTCGACAGATCGCTGCCCTCGACCGGGGCCGTGCCCTTGCCCATCAGGGCGCGGATGGCGGTGGGGGCGGTGTAGAACTGCGTGACCTTGTGCCGCTCGCAGACCTGCCAGAAACGGCCCGCATCCGGATAGGTCGGCACGCCCTCGAACATCAGCGTGGTGGCCCCGTTGGCCAGCGGACCATAAACGATATAGCTGTGGCCCGTCACCCAGCCCACATCGGCGGTGCACCAGTAGATGTCCCCGGGATGGTAGTCGAAAATGTATTCATGCGTCATGGACGCGTAGGTGAGATAGCCACCCGTGGTGTGCACCACGCCCTTCGGCATGCCGGTGGAGCCAGAAGTATAGAGGATAAAGAGCGGGTCCTCGGCATTCATTTCCTCGGGCGGGCAATCGGTGCCGACCTTGTCGGCCTCTTCATGCCACCAGAAATCTAGGCCCGCGCGCCACGCCACCTGATCGCCGGTGCGCTGGACCACGAGGCATTTCACATCGTCGGTGTCATGCAAAAGCGCCTGGTTGACGTTGTCCTTGAGCTTGGTCTTGCGCCCACCGCGCGGCGCGTGATCGGCGGTGATCACCAGCTTGGCGTCGCAGCCATTGATCCGCGCGCCCAGCGCATCCGGCGAAAACCCCGCGAAAACGATGGAGTGGATGGCGCCGATGCGGGCACAGGCCAGCATCGCATAGGCCGCCTCGGGGATCATCGGCAGGTAGATCACCACCCGGTCGCCCTTCTCAACGCCCAGGCCTTTCAGGACATTGGCCATCTTGCAGACCTGCGCGTGCAACTCGGCGTAAGTGATGTGCAGCGCCTCGTCGGTGGGCTCGTCGGGCTCCCAGATGATGGCGGTCTGATCGCCGCGCGTCGCCAGATGCCGGTCGATGCAGTTTGCCGCCACGTTGAGCGTGCCGTCCTCGAACCACTTGATCGAGACGTCGTCATAGGCAAACGATGTGTTCTTCACCTTGGTGTAGGGTTTGATCCAGTCAAGCCGCTTGCCGTGCTGGCCCCAGAACCCCTCCGGGTCGCGAATCGATTCGGCATACATGCGCGCATAGCTTTCGGCATCGATGTGAAATCCGCTTTCCCCAACGGCAACTACACTCTTGTCCATAACGGGTTGTCCTCCATCCCTTGTGTGTTCGTGCGTCGTGGTCACGCACCGAAACGTCTCCCGGGACGGGGATACAACAAAATCGGTAAAAAATTAACGTTGGGGAAATTATTCAGGAAAATCATGTGAAAATATGGACGTCTACGGCAAATGAGTTGTAAATTAATTTACTATTTCGGAGTTCGATGGCCCGCCGCCATGTACCCAGCGGTCCGACCTTGCCCAGCTCCCTTGATCCCGCGGCCAAAGCGCACAATTGTGAGCCAACCCGCCACGGAGACCCGATGCCCTACGCCCATTCCGACAAGACGCCCCCCGTCCTCGCCAACCCCGCGCCCGAAGTGCGGGAGCGCGACAAGCTCGAGGGCGGCAAGCGCTTCGTCATGCACACCGAGTACGAGCCGGCGGGCGACCAGCCCACGGCCATTGCGGAACTGAGCGAGGGTGTGCGTGACGGCGAGCGCGACCAGGTCCTGCTCGGGGCCACCGGCACAGGCAAGACCTTCACCATGGGCAAGGTCATCGAAGAGACACAGCGCCCCGCCATCATCCTCGCCCCCAACAAGACGCTGGCCGCCCAGCTCTATGGCGAATTCAGGGGCTTCTTTCCCGAGAACGCGGTGGAATATTTCGTCAGCTTCTACGACTACTACCAACCCGAGGCCTACGTGCCGCGCTCGGACACCTTCATCGAGAAGGAAAGCCAGATCAACGAACAGATCGACCGGATGCGCCACTCGGCCACCCGCGCTTTGCTCGAACGCGACGACGTCATTATCGTGGCCTCGGTCTCGTGCATCTACGGCATCGGTAGCGTCGAGACCTATGGCGCGATGACCCAGGACCTGGTCGTGGGCCGCGATTATGACCAGCGCCAGATCATGGCCGACCTCGTGGCGCAGCAATACAAGCGCAACGACCAGGCGTTCCAGCGCGGCTCCTTCCGGGTGCGCGGCGACAGCCTGGAAATCTTCCCCGCCCACCTCGAGGATCGCGCGTGGCGGCTGTCGTTCTTCGGCGAGGAACTGGAGAGCATCACCGAATTCGACCCGCTGACCGGGGAAAAGACCGACAGCTTCGACAAGATCCGCGTCTACGCCAATTCGCATTACGTTACGCCAAAGCCGACGATGCAGCAGGCCATCATCGGGATAAAGAAGGAGCTGCGCCAGCGGCTGGATCAGCTCGTCGGCGAGGGCAAGCTGCTGGAGGCGCAGCGGCTGGAGCAACGCACGCAATTCGACCTCGAGATGCTCGAGGCCACCGGCGTCTGCAACGGGATCGAGAACTACTCGCGCTACCTCACCGGCCGCGCGCCCGGAGAGCCACCCCCCACCCTCTTCGAGTTCATCCCCGACAACGCCATCGTCTTCGCCGACGAGAGCCACGTCTCGGTCCCGCAGATCGGCGGCATGTACAAGGGCGACTACCGGCGCAAGTTCACGCTGGCCGAGCACGGCTTCCGCCTGCCCTCCTGCATGGACAACCGACCGCTGAAGTTCGAAGAGTGGAACGCGATGCGTCCGCAATCCGTCTTCGTCTCGGCCACCCCGGCGGCATGGGAGATGGAGCAGACCGGCGGCGTCTTCACCGAACAGGTGATCCGCCCCACCGGCCTTATCGACCCACAGATCGAAATCCGCCCCGTCGAGACACAGGTCGACGATCTGCTCGACGAGGTGCGCCGCGTGGCCGAGGCAGGCTATCGCACGCTCTGCACCACGCTGACCAAGCGCATGGCCGAGGACCTGACCGAATACCTGCACGAACAGGGCATCCGCGTGCGCTACATGCATTCCGACATCGACACCATCGAGCGGATCGAGATCCTGCGAGACCTGCGCCTCGGCGCCTTCGACGTGCTGGTGGGGATCAACCTCTTGCGCGAGGGACTCGATATCCCCGAATGCGGGCTCGTCGCCATTCTCGATGCGGACAAGGAGGGCTTCCTGCGCTCGGAAACCTCGCTCATCCAGACCATCGGGAGGGCCGCGCGCAACGCCGACGGGCGCGTCATCATGTATGCCGACCGCATCACCGGCTCGATGCAGCGCGCCATCGACGAGACTGACCGCCGCCGCGCCAAGCAGCTCGCCTATAACGAGGAACACGGCATCACCCCGGCCACGATCCGCAAGAATGTCGAGGACGTGCTGCAAGGGCTCTACAAGGGTGACGTGGACATGAACCGCGTGACTGCGAAGGTCGACAAGCCGCTGGCGGGCGCGAACCTGCAAGCGGTGCTCGAAGGGCTGCGCGCGGACATGCGCAAGGCCGCCGAGAACCTGGAATTCGAAGAGGCCGCGCGGTTGCGCGACGAGGTCAAGCGGCTGGAAGCGGTGGATCTGGCCGTGGCGGACGATCCCCTGGCGCGTCAGCAGGCGGTGGAGAAGGCCAGCGAGGCCGCCGTCGGCTCGCGCGGGCGCTCCACGGCGGGACGACCGGGACAGCACGGGGGGAATGTGAAGCGGAGGAAAAAGGGCTAGCGGCGCATATCCGCGCGGCCTATATTCTGCGTATGGATACCCGCCTTCAAACCCTGATGGAACGCGCCGACGCCAGCCTTGATGCGCCCTCACGCGCCACGCTGGCCGAGATCGTGGACGGCTTCATCGCCACCCATGCCGGTGCGCCGGACTTCACCGAAGACGAACGCGCCAACCTGCGCCGGATCGACGGCGAGCCTTTCACGCCCGCCGACAGCGAGGCCGTCGCCGCCCTTTTCGCGCGGCGTGGCTGATCCGCTCTGGTCCGCCCGCGCGCTGGCCAGCCTGACCGCACAAGACGACTATCTCCGCCCCCTCAATCCCGCCGCCGCCGATGCCGTGCTGTCCGAGATCGCGCGCCTTGTGGCGCTCATTGCGGATTTCCCGGAAATGGGCCGCCGTATCGACGGCACCGGCCTGCGCTACCACGTCACCACACGCTATCGGTATCGAGTGATCTACAGGGTGCGGGAGGAGCGGGTGGAGATTGTCGAGGTGTTGCACCCGAGGCGGGGCAAGTGAAATTACTTCAACGACAAGGCTTTCCCAGAAAATTTTTCACGAAAATCATGAAAAAGAGGAGCGACGCTGTCACTATTTGAACGTGTCCACGCAAGATGCCTGTTGCTTCCCCGAGATGAAGCTACGAAACTGTGATCATTATTAGGCCACAAATCCGGACGCCACTGAACCAAGTTCAAAACAACCAGAAAGTTCGGGCGTTCCTGCCAAAACTGACAAAGAAATGTTAACCAAAATGCACGCAAATCAAATGGCTTTATCTCGCTCAATAATGCGGAGTAATCTGAAGTATGCCCGCGGTTCAAGGCGACCAAAACTAGATTCCTAGTTTTAAACTTTATCATTAATGAAGGTCTCGCCTCAATTCTAAACACACTTCCTTGCACCCGTCTTTTCTCAGCAAGTTCTTGAAGTGATGACTTTGATACAGAGATTGACCCGGGATAATATCTGTTGATCCAAGTACTTTGCCACGCGTTTCTACCGTAAGCCAAATACAGAACATTTCTGAACTCTATAGATATAGGAAAGCGAATATCGTCCTTTATAGACCACATATTTTGTTGGATGTTCATGGCGCAACTTTCTTTGCGCTCGACTTCATCATTCATGTAGGCTTGAGCAAGACGCTGCCATTCTTCCATCTTTTCCCCTTTTTTCCGAGCGACAATAGGGACACGTATCGCGGCTGCCAACCCACCATCCCTGCGCCGCCACGCATCGATGGGTTGAACCAGCGTTAATTAATAAGGTGTGCCTTCCCGGGGCTCCGCCCGTTCGGCCCTCAAACCGTCCCCCGGACGGTTTGTCGGGCTTCGCCCGAACCGGACCTCACCCTCCAAGGCCGTCCAACAGGGCACCGTGATCCGGCGCAAGGCGCGCGACATTGAGCGCTTCGCCGACATGGACCTCTTCCTGCGCGAGATCGACCGGCGGGGCTATCGGGCGATCGAGAACTCGGGCCAGATCGTGATCTTCTGCAACCGCGCCCCGATCCGCTGGCTCACCCCCGGCGCCCCCCGATTTCTTCAAAAGAAATCGGACGAAGCACGACTGTCTGACAGATCACGCCCCGTTAACCCGCTCCCCGCGCCCCAAACCCCACCGACGCAATACCGACAGGATACCGACGCGATGCCGACAGCCAAAATCGCCTGATTTCCGCCCGTTAACCCCGGTTCGCCGCCCTTCGCCAGAATCCGACACGGTCATGTCGAAAACGCGCTGGCCTTCCGGGCGGCACCTGCGATGCTGGCGTCATCATGCGCCTGATCATCTCCTTCGCCGCCCTGTTCCTCTCGGTCGTCCTGCTGCAGCTTTCCACCGGCGGCGTCGGGCCGCTGGATGCCCTCTCGGGGCTGGCGCTCGACTACACCACCGCGCAGATCGGCCTCCTGGGCTCGGCGCATTTTTTCGGTTTCTTTCTGGGGTGTTGGTACGCCCCGCGGCTGATGGGGACGGTCGGGCACAGCCGCGCCTTCGCCGCCTTCACCGCCGCTGGGGCCATCGGCCTCTTGGGCCACATGATGGTCACCGACCCCTATGCCTGGGCCGTCATGCGGGTGGCCTCCGGCCTCTGCGTGGCGGGGTGCTACACGGTGATCGAGGCGTGGCTTCAGGCCAAGGTCACCAACGCCACCCGCGGGCGCACCATGGGCGTCTACCGGGTGGTCGACATGGGCGCCTCGCTGGCCGCCCAGCTGCTCATCTCGGTGCTACCCCCCGCCACGTATTTTTCCTATAATCTCCTGGCCTTACTGTGTTGCGCGGCGCTCCTGCCGCTGACCCTGTCGCGCCTGCGCCAGCCCGAGACACCCGCCGCCCCGCGCCTGCGCCCGATGCTGCTGGTGGCCCGCTCGCCGCTGGCCACGGCGGGGGTTCTGGTCGCCGCCCTCTCGTCGGCCTCCTTCCGCATGGTCGGCCCCCTCTACGGCCAGCAGGTCGGCCTCGCCGTGGACCAGATCGCCGGGTTCCTCGCGGTCTTCGTGCTGGGCGGCGCGGTCGCGCAATACCCCGTGGGATGGCTCGCCGACCGCTACGACCGGCGCTGGGTGCTGATCGGCCTGTCACTGGCGGCCATCGTGTCGAGCGTCACGACCGCCATGACCCACGATCTGGGCACCGCGGGCGTGCTGGCGACGGCCTTCTTCTTCGGGCTCACGACCTTCCCGATCTACTCGGTCTGCGCGGCCCATGCCCATGATTTCGCTGACAGTTCCGAGCGGGTAGAGCTGTCGGCGGCGCTGATGTTCTTCTTTGCCGTGGGGGCAATGGCAGCGCCGCTCATGGCCTCTGCACTGATCGAGCGGTTCGGCCCGGGGGCGATGTTCGCCATGATAGCAGTCGGGCATGCCGGGCTGGTGCTTTTCGGTCTCATGCGGATGCTCGCGCGGCCCCCGGCCAAGGCGCGCACACCCTATGTCTGGGCACCGCGCACCTCGTTCCTCATCGGGCGTCTGACCGGGCGCAGCCGCGACCGCGACTGAGCGCCTCAGTCCTCGCGCGCGTCCTCCGCCGCGCTTTCCTCGGCGGTCTCCACGTACCATTCCTGCGCCGCTGCCAGCGCCACCGGCGAGCCCGTCGGCGACACACCCACATAGGCCCCCGTCTCATCCACCGGCACCCCGGGGCGGCAGGTCATCCGCCACGTGGCATGGGCGGCGATAAGCGCGAACAGCGCCGCCAGGAACAGCCAGAACCCGTGCGGCCCGACGATGTCCATCAGCTGCCCCGTCACCATCGGCCCGGCGATCGCCCCCATCCCGTAGACGAAAACCAGCCCGCCCGAGGCAGCGGCCATGTCCTCGACCTCGAGGAAATCGTTGGTATAGGCGATGAACAGCGAATAGAGCGGCGAGGCCATGCCCCCCATGACAAAGCCCAGCACCAGCAGCGTCTCGAAATCGACGCCGAGGAACGCCCCCACCCCGGTACTCACCGCACCCACCGCCGCCACCCCGAGGATCAGCCAGCGCCGGTCCATCCGGTCCGACAGCCACCCGATGGGCATCTGAAACGCCACCGCGCCGGCAAAGATCGCGGCGACAAATCCGCTGATCTGCGCCACGCTCAGCCCCGCCTGTGCACCATAGACCGAGGCCATGCCGAATTGTGCCGCGAAGATGCCGCCGAGGATCAGCATCCCCACGCTCGCCAGCGGCGAGCTGTCATAGAGCTGGCGCAGCGTCATCGGCTTGTCGGTCTCGAAAGCGGGCGTCGGCGAGGCCGACAGCAGGATCGGCGCAAAGCTCAGCGACACGAGGATCGAGGGCACCACGAACAGCAGGTAGCCCCCGGCGTCACCGAGGTTCATCACCCCCTGCGCCGCGATGATCCCCGAGGTCTGGGCGATCATGTAGGCCGAGATGATCTTGCCGCGCGTGGTATTTGTGGCGGCGTTGTTGAGCCAGCTTTCGGCGGTGACGTAGACCCCGGCGAGACAGAAGCCCAGCAGCACCCGGATCACCGTCCAGCTATAGGGATCGGTCAGCACGGGGAATGCGATGAGCCCCGCCGAGAGGAACGAGCCCAGCGCGGCAAAGACCCGCACATGCCCCACCCGGCGGATCATCTCGGGCGTCACACGGCTGCCGGCGAGAAAGCCCACGAAATAGGCCGAGGTGATGATCGACAGCTCCAGCGTGCCAAAGCCCTCGATGCCGCCGCGCACACCCATGAGCGTGGCCTGCATGCCGTTGCCAATCATGACCAGCATCATGCCCAGCAGCAGCGCCCAGACCGAGCCGATAACCTTGAACATCGCGGCGATTCCCTCTCGGCTGATGGCCCTTTCTCGCCCGCGCCGCTACACCCGCGCACGGACCGCGTCAAACCGGATTCGACCCTGCACGCAGTGCGCCCGCGCACATGCGCAAATATGCGGCAGGCGGGGGTGCGGCCTCTGGCCCTTTGGGCACGGGGCGGTTAAACGCGGGAGAAGCAGTTCCAGGCGACAAAGGCAGTCCGGCACGATGGCACGTCACCTCATCACCTCGGCGATCCCCTATATCAACGGGATCAAGCATCTCGGCAACCTCGTGGGCAGCCAATTGCCCGCCGATCTCTACGCGCGCTATCTGCGCGGGCGCGGCCACGAAGTGCTCTATCTCTGCGCCACCGACGAGCACGGCACCCCCGCCGAGCTTGCCGCCGCCAAGGCGGGCAAGCCGGTGGACGAGTATTGCGCCGAGATGTGGGCCGTGCAGAAACGGCTCTCCGACGGGTTTCGCCTCGGGTTCGATCATTTCGGACGCTCTTCCAGCCCGCAGAACTGCCGCCTGACCCAACATCTCGCGGTCCGCCTGCACGAGGCCGGGCTGATCGAGGAGGTGCGTGAGAAACAGGTCTATTCTCCAACCGACGGGCGCTTCCTGCCGGATCGCTACATCGAGGGCACCTGCCCCAATTGCGGCTATGACAAGGCCCGCGGCGATCAATGCGAAAACTGCACGAAGCAGCTCGATCCGACCGACCTGATCGACCCGCGCTCGGCCATCTCCGGCGCGACCGATCTCGAGGTGCGCGAGACGCGCCATCTCTACCTGCGCCAGTCGGTGATGCGCCGCGCGCTCAGCGACTGGATCGACACCAAGGTCGACTGGCCGGTACTGACCACCTCGATCGCGCGCAAGTGGCTCAACGATGGCGATGGCTTGCAGGATCGCGGCATCACCCGCGATCTCGACTGGGGCATCCCGGTGCAATTCGAGGGCGCGCCGTGGTCGGGAATGGAGGGCAAGGTCTTCTACGTGTGGTTCGACGCGCCCATCGAGTACATCGCCTGCGCCGCAGAATGGGCCGAGGCACAGGGGCTGGAGGCCAAGGCGTGGGAACGCTGGTGGCGCACCGACAAGGGCGCCGCCGATGTGCGCTACACCCAGTTCATGGGCAAGGACAACGTCCCATTTCACACGCTCTCCTTTCCGGCGACACTGATGGGCGCAAACCATGACGGGTCCGAGCCGTGGAAGCTCGTCGATTACATCAAGTCGTTCAATTACCTCAACTATGACGGCGGCCAGTTCTCCACCAGCCAGGGGCGCGGCGTGTTCATGGACGACGCACTCGACATCCTGCCGGCCGATTACTGGCGCTGGTGGCTGCTGAGCCATGCGCCCGAGAATTCCGACAGCGAATTCACCTGGGAGAATTTCCAGGCCTCGGTAAACAAGGACCTCGCCGACGTGCTGGGTAATTTCGTCTCCCGCGTGACCAAGTTCTGCCGCTCGAAATTCGGCGAGCAGGTGCCCGAGGGCGGCGAGTATGGCGCACAGGAACAGGCGCTCATCGACCGGCTCTCGGCACGGATCGGGGACTACGAGGCGCATATGGAGGCGATCGAGATCCGCAAGGCGGCCAGCGCGCTGCGCGCGATCTGGGTCGAGGGCAACGAGTACCTGCAAGACGCCGCGCCGTGGGCCACCTTCAAGGAAGACCCCGGGCGCGCGGCAGTGCAAATCCGGCTCGCACTCAACCTCGTGCGGCTCTACGCCGTGCTGTCCGCGCCCTTCATCCCCGACGCGGCGCAGGCAATGCTGGCGGCGATGAAAACCGACGACACAAGCTGGCCCGACGACGTCCCCGCCGCGCTCGACACGCTCGCGCCCGGCCACGGATTCGAGGTGCCCGAGGTGCTCTTTGCCAAGATATCCGACGAGGCGCGCGAGGACTGGCAGGCGCGGTTCTCCGGCACGCGGGGCTGAGGGGCGCGAGCGGGCGTCTCCGGCCTTGAGCTACCATTCAGCGCACCGGTTGAGGAGCCGCGCGAGGGCAGGATGCGAATGGCAGGAACAGGCCATAACGCCCCCGCGCGCCCCCTTTCCCACTACCGCCTTATGTCAAAATGCGTGCCCCCCTCCGGCACCGCCTCCTGCACCGTCACCTCGCGCACCACCGCCGCCGGCGGCCCCTTGTGCAGCGCGGCGAGCATCGCATCCACGTCGCGCGCCGGACCCTCCAGATGCGCGCGCACGGCCCCGTCGGCCTCGTTGCGCACCCAGCCCGACAGGCCGCGCCCCTGCGCCTCCACCTGCGCCCAGGCGCGAAAGCTCACCCCCTGCACCCGGCCCCCGACACGCACCCCGACTGCCTTGATCCCAGACATGTTGGCCTCCCTTTCCAGCACCGCCATCCTAGCACGATCCGCCTTGACCGGGCACCACTTCCCCGCCATATGCCACAGCCATGACACCGCTCTCGCAAATCCGCAATTTCTCCATCGTGGCGCATATCGACCACGGCAAATCCACCCTTGCCGACCGGCTGATCCAGATGACGGATACCGTCGCCGAGCGGGACATGAAGGAACAGTTGCTCGACTCCATGGATATCGAGCGCGAACGCGGCATCACCATCAAGGCCAACACCGTCCGCATCGACTACACCGCCGATGACGGCCAGCAATACGTGCTCAACCTCATCGACACGCCCGGCCACGTGGATTTCTCCTACGAGGTGTCGCGAAGCATGCGCGCGGTCGAGGGCTCGCTCCTGGTGGTGGACAGCACGCAAGGGGTCGAGGCGCAAACACTGGCCAATGTCTACCAGGCCATCGACGCCAATCACGAGCTTGTGCCGGTGCTCAACAAGATCGACCTGCCGGCCTCCGATCTCGAACGCACCGCGCAGCAGATCGAGGAGGTGATCGGCATCGACGCCTCCGGCGCGATCCCCGTCTCGGCCAAGACCGGCGAAGGCATCCGCGAGACGCTCGAGGCGATCATCGCCCACCTGCCGCCGCCCACGGGCGACGCCGACGCACCGCTCAAGGCCATGCTCGTGGACAGCAAGTACGACCTCTACCTCGGGGTCGTCGTGCTCGTGCGGATCATGGACGGCGTGATGAAGAAGGGCGACCGCATCCGCATGATGCAGACCGGCGCCACCTACAATGTCGAGCGCATCGGCGTGTTCCGCCCGGCGATGACGGTGGTGGACGCATTGGGACCGGGCGAGATCGGCTTCATCACCGCCTCGATCAAGCAGGTCCGCGACACCCGCGTCGGTGACACGATCACCCATGAAAAACGCCCCTGTGCAAAGGCACTACCAGGCTTCAAACCCTCGGTGCCGGTGGTGTTCTGCGGCCTCTTCCCGGTGGATTCCGCGCAGTTCGACGACCTGCGCGACGCCATCGAGAAGCTCGCCCTCAACGACGCCTCCTTCAGCTACGAGATGGAAAGCTCCGCTGCCTTGGGCTTCGGCTTTCGCTGCGGGTTTCTCGGGCTCCTGCACCTCGAGGTGATCCGCGACCGGATCGAGCGCGAATACGATATCGAGCTGATCACCACCGCACCGTCGGTGGTCTATCACCTCTACATGAAGGACGGCGAGCGGGTCGATCTGCACAACCCCGCCGACATGCCCGACCCTTCGCTCGTCGACCGGGTCGAGGAGCCGCGCATCAAGGCCACGATCCTCGTGCCCGACGAATATCTCGGCGACGTGCTCAAGCTCTGCCAGGACCGTCGCGGCCTGCAACTCGACCTCACCTACGCGGGCAGCCGCGCAATGGTGGTCTATGACCTGCCATTGAACGAGGTGGTGTTCGACTTCTACGACCGGCTCAAATCGGTGACCAAGGGCTATGCCTCGTTTGATTACCAGCTCGAAGGCTACCGCGAGGACCGGCTGGTAAAGATGCAGGTTCTGGTCAATGACGAGCCGGTGGACGCGCTGTCGATGATGGTCCACCGCGACCGGGCGGAGATGCGCGGCCGCGCGATGTGCGAGAAACTGAAGGACCTGATCCCCCGCCACATGTTCAAGATTCCGATCCAGGCGGCCATCGGCGGCAAGGTCATCGCCCGCGAGACGCTCTCGGCGCTGCGCAAGGACGTGACGGCGAAATGCTACGGCGGGGATGCGACACGCAAGAAGAAGCTCCTGGAGAAGCAGAAGGCCGGCAAGAAGAAAATGCGCCAGTTCGGCCGCGTGGAAATCCCGCAGGAGGCGTTCATCTCGGCGCTGAAGATGGATGGATAAACGCGAATGACCGGATTTGTCACAGCCGCCAGCGCAAAGCTTCGTTCAACGCGGGCTTGATACGCGCGGCAGCGGATCGGCATGGTCGCGAAAAGGCCCCCGGCCTGCCCAACCCTGTCAGGAATCGGTGAACAGCCCGCCATATTCAGCTCGCAGGACGTTCTTCTGCACCTTGCCCATCGTGTTGCGCGGCAGCGCGTCGAGTAAGATAAGTTTGCGCGGATGCTTGAAGCGCGCCAGCGACCGTGTCGCCGCCGCGCCGATCGCATCGAGATCGGGTGTCATGCCCGCTTGCGGCACGAGAAACCCGACCACCGTTTCGCCGAAATCGGGATGCGGCACACCCACCACCGCGCTTTCCAGAACGCCGGGTTGATCGTCGAGCAGCAACTCGATCTCCTTGGGATAGATGTTGTAACCGCCGGAGATGATCAGATCCTTGTTGCGCCCCAGGATCTGGACATAGCCGCGATCGTCGATCAGCCCCAGATCGCCAGTGATAAAGAACCCGTTCTCGCGCAGTTCCTCCGCCGTTTTCTCGGGCATGTTCCAATAGCCCTTGAACACGTTGGGTCCGCGCACCTCGATGAGACCGATTTCGCCCTGCGGCAATATCTCGCCACTCTCGGGATCGGTGATCCTCAGCTCCACCCCCGGCAGCGGGAACCCCACCGTGCCCGCGCGCCTCTCGCCGTCATAGGGGTTGGAGGTGTTCATGTTGGTCTCGGTCATGCCATAGCGTTCGAGGATGCGGTGCCCGGTCCGCGCCTCGAAGGCCACATGCGTTTCGGCCAGAAGCGGGGCCGAACCGGAGGTGAACAGCCGCATATGTGCCACCAGGTCGCGGGTAAAACGCGGATCGTCCAACAGCCGGGTGTAGAAGGTCGGCACCCCCATCATCGTAGTGGCGCGCGGCAGGTACGCGATCACCTGGTCGAGATCGAATTTCGGCAGAAAGATCATCGCGCCACCGGCCAGAAGCACGATGTTGGTGGCGACGAACAGGCCGTGGGTGTGAAAGATCGGCAGAGCGTGCAGCAGCACATCATCGGCGCTGAAGCGCCAGTACGCAACCAGAACCTCGGCATTCGACAGCAGGTTGGCCTGCGTCAGCATCGCCCCCTTCGACCGCCCCGTCGTGCCCGAGGTGTAGAGAAACGCCGCAAGATCATCGCCATCGCGCCGGATGGTGTCGAAGGTCTCTGGCATATCCCGGGCCGCGTCGGACAACGTGCCGCTGCCACCCGCATCGAGCGTCATGAGCACCGCGCCCGCCGCCTCGGCCATGGGGCGCAGCGCATCGGCGCGGGCGCCGTCGCACAAGAGCAGTTTCGCGCTGCTGTCGGTCACGAAATACTCGAGTTCGTCCCCGGTATAGCCGGTATTGAGCGGCAGGAACACGATGCCTGCCTGCACGCAGGCGGCATAGACGGCAAGCGCCTCGGGCGATTTCTCGATCTGAGCCGCAAGCCGGTCGCCGGGTTCGAGCCCCGCTGCGCAAAAGGCATGGGCATACCGGGCGGCCAGCCGCAAGAAGGCGTCATAGCTGAGCGTGCCGCCATCCGCGAGATGCAGGAACGGGGCCGTGCGTCCCGCATGGCAACCGAAGAGCGTGTCATAGAGGGGATTAGCCATGGTCTTGTCCTTCACTCCGTCGTCTTGGCGGAGGCTGCGGCGAGCGCCGTGACATCGGGCGAGGCCGCGATCTCGCCCGACGCTGCAAATCGTTCGTGGTTCTGCGAAATCTGGCGCAGGTCGTAGAGGTAGTTCACCATCACGCCGCCCGATTGCCGCTGCCCGTTAGGCGAGCGGTCCGCGCCCGCGTGGATCGCGTGGACAGAGGCCCCGTTGCCCAGATGGAACCGCGCCACCGGATCGTAGGGCCCGCCCTTGTCGCGCTTGGCGTTCAGCAGGTAATGCGCGGCGATCTGGCGGCGGGCGTCGTTCGTCTCTGGCATCGCGGTGCCGGTCTCGTCCATCCAACGGGCGAGGCCCGGAATCGGCGAGAGGGTGACGAAGGTCTTGAGATTGGGCAGCTCCTGCGACAGATCGGCCACCACCTGCTTGATCAGCGAATTGCCAAACGAAATACCCGCGAGCCCCGATTGGCAGTTGGAGATCGAGTAGAACACGGCCGTGTCCGCCGCGTCGGGCGCGATGGCCTCGCGTTCCTCCGACAGCACGTCATGGATTGCACCGGGAATGCCGCGGCTGAGCGCAACCTCGACGAAGATCAGCGGCTCGTCGGGCATCGCGGGGTGGAAAAAGCCGAAACAGCGCCGGTCCTTGGGCGCCAGACGACGGCGCAAGTCGTCCCAGCTGTCAATCGCGTGCACCGCCTCATAGGCGATGATCTTTTCCAGCACATCCGCCGAACTGGTCCAGTTGATCGGGCGCAAAACCAGAAAGCCGCGATTGAACCACGAAGCGAAGAGGTGCTTGAGATCGAGATCGACCACCGAAAGCGCCGGATTGTCGTCCGCGAGGCGCAAGAGGTCCGCCCGCATCGCCACAAGCCGCGCCGTGGCCCCTGGCACCTGGTTGAGACGGCGGGCCAACTCCTGGCGCGGCGGCTCGGCGGCATTCATGAATGCGCGATAGGTCTTGCGGTCCGGCGCGGTCTCGAACGCATCAAGCGTGCCGCGCACCGCTTCTGGATCGACGCCCATATCCTGCGTCAGAAACTCGAAGAACGCGAGCTTCCCCTCATCCTCGAGGCCCGCGTAACGGTCCAGGATCAGCCGCGCAAGCGCCATCCCCGACACCTCGCCGGAACTGCCCAACAGATCACGACACAGCGCCTCGATGCTTCGATTTTGCCGGTCAGGCTCGGACGCACCACGATAGCGGCGCTCGAACACCGTCGACAAGAGGTCAGCAAGAACGCTCATCAGCCCATCCCCATCACTGCATTCGGCAACCATGTGGCCAGCCCCGGAAACAGGCACAAGAGGATGATTGCAAGGATCATGCAACCGACATAAGGCAGCGAGCCGTAGAGGATCGTCTTGAGCTTGATATCGGGGGCGATGCCGTTGATCACATAGAGGTTGAGACCGACGGGAGGCGAAATCAGGCCGATTTCCATGTTGATGGTCAGCACCACCGCGAACCAGATCGGATCGAACCCGGCGATGGTAATGATCGGCAGCAGAATTGGTGCCGCCATCAGGATCACCGCCACGGGGGGCAGGAAGAAACCGGCGATGAGCAGAAAGACGTTGATCGCGCCCATCAGCACCCAGCGATTGACGTCAAGCGTGCCGATCCATTCGGCGATGGACTGGGTGATGAAGAGCGACGAGAGCATGTAGGAAAACACCCCCGCCGCCGCGATAATGAAGAGGATCATCACGCTTTCGCGGGTGCTGTCGCGCAGCACCACCCAGAGCGCGCGGGGATCCCACAGCTTGTAGATCACCATCGCGATCACCAGGCACAGCAGCGCACCGACGGCGGCGGTCTCGGACGGCGTAGCGATGCCGCCATACATTGCGTAGAGCACGCCGAGGATGATCGCGAGAAAGGGCAGGACGCGGGGCAGGATCTCGAATTTCTGCGCCCAGGTATAGGGGGTCACGCGCAACAGGTTCACATCGCCCGAGCGCCATGTCTGGTAGAGCGACCAGGCCATGAAGAGCACCACAAGCAGAAAGCCGGGAATGACCCCCGCCAGAAAGAGCCGGCCAATCGAGGTCTCCGTGGCGATGCCGTAGACGATCATGGTGACCGAGGGCGGGATGAGAATACCGAGCGTGCCGCCCGCCGCGATGGAGCCTGCGGCGACGGAATCGGGGTAGCCGCGCTTGCGCATCTCGGGGATGCCCATCTTACCGATGGCGGCACAGGTGGCGGGCGAGGAGCCGGACATCGCCGAGAAGAGCGCGCAGGCCCCGAGGTTGGAGATCACGAGGCCCCCAGGCACACGGGTGAGCCACCGCTCCAGCGCCTCGTACAGGTCGGCGCCCGCCCGCGTCGAGGCGATGGAGGCACCCATGATGATGAACATCGGGATCGACAGAAGCGCGAAATTATCAAGCTTGCCAAAGAATATCTCGGGCATGAGCTCCAACGAGCGCATCCCGTCAAAAATGATCAGGAATCCGCCCGCGACGATCAACAGACCGACCGCGACCGAAACACCGGAGAACAGCACGACGATGGTCGCGATGGCGACGACGAGGCCAAGCAGAAGCGGATCCATCAGGCGTCCTCCAGTCCGAAAGCGGTGTCGATATCGAGGATGAGGGCCACGAGATCAGCCACCAGTTGCAACAGGAACAGGCCAAAGCCGACCGGGATGGCGAGGTAGGGTATCCACAGCCGCACCGCCCAGACCGTGTCGGAGGTCCATCCGCGCGCCCAGGCGAAATGCCAGAAGTCATAGCCGTACCAGAGCATGCTTCCCACGACGAGGATGGAGAGCGACAGCGTCAGAATCCCCAGCCCCTTGCGCATACGGCGCGGCAGGGCGAGCGGGATCAGGTCCACGTTCACATGCCCGCGCAATCGCTGGACGTAGGGCAAACCCAGAAGCGTGGCCGCGATCATGAGGTAGATCACCGCCTCGGTCTGCCAGATCGTCGAGCCGTTCATCACGAAACGAATCCAGATCATCTGGCAAGTGATCAGCACTGCCGAGACGATCATGCCGGCCGAAATCCAGCCAGCGAGAGTCGAGATCGCGGCAACAGCACGCAGGAATGGATTGTTACCGGTGCGCGCGACGGCGCCCGAGGTCTGGCCAGACATTTGGCACTCCTGATGGTCGTCGGGGTTTCAGTCCAGGGATGCCGCGCCCGATCGTGGGGCGCGGCATGGGTGTCACGTCACTCGACGGCAAGCGCCATGTCGAGCAGGTCCTGCCCGTCGGGCACCTGTTCGACAAATGCCTTGTAAGAGGTTTCCTGCGCGATCGCGCGCCAGGCGTCGAATTCTTCCTGGGTCATGTGGGCGATTTCGACACCGGCCTTCTCGAATACCTCGACCGAGTTGACGTCCTGCTTCTTGGCCTCTTCGAGGTAATAGGCTTCGGCCTTTTCAGCCCCGGCCAAGAGCGCGGCCTGCTGGTCTTCGGTCAGACCTTCAAAGGTGGTCTTGTTCATCAGGAGCGGCTGATACATGAACCACAGCGCCACGTCGCCCGCGGGGGTGTAGCAGCTCACCTGCTCGTAGATGCGGTAAGAGACGAAGGACGAGGACGAGGTGTTGGCCGCATCCAGAACGCCGGTCTGCATGGCGTTGTAGATTTCCGAGCTTGCCATAGACGCGATGGATGCACCCGCACCCGCCAGCATCTGTTCGAACGCCTTGCCCGCCGCCCGGGTCTGAAGGCCCTGGATGTCATCTGGCTTGGTGATGCACTTGTCCTTGCCGGCGAACCCGCCCGCAAGATAGCCATGCACCAGAACCATCACGTCATCCTCGGCCATTTTCGCCTCGATCGCCTCCATGAAGGGGCTGTCGGACAGGCGCGCGGCGTGATCGTGGTTCTTCACGAGGCCCGGCATCAGGGTGAGGTTGTAGGCGGGTTGCTGACCGCCCGCATAGCTAAGCGGCAGAACCGTCATGTCGAGCTGGCCACGGCTGAGCGGGGTGTATTGCTCGCGCGGCTTGAACAGCGATTTGGAACCGAAAATCCTGATCTCCAGATCGACATCGGCGGCGGCAACCTCGTCGGCAACCATTTGCGCCACCTTGTGACGCACGTCGCTGTTGGACCACTGGTGCGACAGGCGCAGTTCGGTGGCGTTTGCCATTCCCCCCAGAAGCAGCACGCTTGCGGCCGTGGCCGCGGTGAATGTGTGTTTCATGTTTTCCTCCCATTACTGCCTTGGGGCCGTCTGACCCGCGAGCATGCGTGCAGTCTTTGGTGGTTTGAATTCAAAGTCAAGATTTTTGTATACAAGAAATTCAATCTTGCGCACAAAGTCTTTGCCGCCTAGACTTTTTTCATGTCACAACGCCGGGCCGATATCATTGCGGATGCGCTGGAGGAGCTTGTCTTCACCGGCGGGTTCAACGATGGCGACCGGCTGGACGAAATCCGGCTGGCGCGGCAGTTCGACGTGTCGCGCACGCCAATCCGCGAGGCGTTGCAGCGGCTTGTGGCCTCGGGCCTCGCTGAACAGATACCGCGCCGGGGGGTGTTCATCCGTCAGCCCGGCCCGGTCGAGCTGATGGAGATGTTCGAGACCATGGCCGAGATCGAGGGGGTCTGCGGTCGGCTGGCGGCGCAGCGTATTTCCGAAACCGCCTTGCAGGATCTGGACGCCGCCAACGCCCGCTGCACGGCCGCGGTGGAGGCGGGCGATACGGATGGCTATTACCGCGAGAACGAGCAGTTCCACCACGTGATCTATCATCAGGCGGGCAACGGGTTTTTGGAGCAGGAGGCGCTGCGCCTGCACCGGCGACTGAAGCCGTTTCGCCGGTTGCAACTGCGGTTGCGCGGGCGGATGCAGCAATCCATGGCCGAGCATGAGGCAATCGTCGCCGCCCTGCGCGCGGGCGAGGCAGAGCGTGCTGCAGAGGCGCTGCGCGGCCATGTCGCCATTCAGGGCGAGAAGTTCCACCTCTTGATGTCGAGCCTGCGCGACGCGGCGGAATGACCCCGGAGGCCCGCTCGCAATAGCGGGATCGGGATGGATTCCGGCGCGGTTCGCAAGATCGGGCACTCTCAGCCGCCCTTCGCCCCGCGACGCCAAGGCCCAACCTCGACATCTGCCAAAGCGACACTATTTCTTTCTGAACGTCACAACAGGAGGACCAAATCATGAAATATCTCGCCCTTATCGCTTCCCTCACCTTCGCGGTGCCGGCCATCGCCGGGCAGTGCCCGATGGATATGTCCAAGATCGACGCAGCCATGGAAGAGGCCAGCCTCTCCGACGCCGAGATGACCAAGGTCAAGGAATTGCGTGCCCTCGGCGAGGAACAGCACGAGGCGGGCGACCATGCAGCCTCGGTCGCCACGCTTGCCGAGGCCAAGGACATGCTCGGAATCAACTGATCTGACCATTCCGGATCACGGGCGGCATCGCGACCCGTCGCCGATGCCGCCCCGCCAAACCCGGACCACCGCAGGGTGGTTGCCAACCCACCGTCCCCCACACCTGTCGCAACGGCGGGTTACCGCCTGCCCTACGGCGCGCCCCTTGAAACATCCCCTCTCGCGTTCCCACCTCGAAGGCGACAGCGAAAGGAGGACCATCATGGACCGTCTGAGCTTCTATCTCACCCTTGCCACCGGGCCCATGACGGTGGGGGCGCTCGTCATCACCGTTCTGACCCTTGGCTACTACTCGTGGCCCGCCATCGGCGGGGCAGCCGCCGTGGGCGCGCTTGCCGCGTGGCCGCTGGCCTACGTGATCTCCCGGCGCATCAAGCGGCGGGATCCGAATTTCGATCACACGCGCGCGGGCGGCCTCGTTCCCAGGCCATCGCAACCGGAAGTGTGACTCAAGCGGGTGGCCCGGCCCGCTTCACTCCACCGCCTGTTCCACCGCGCGCCCGGCATTCTGCAAGTCGCGCCCGGCGCCCTGCACCGTCTCACACGCCGCCAGTGCCATACAGGCGAGCAGCCCGATCATCGTCCGTTTCATGTCGCGTTCTCCTATTTCATCCCCTAATCCATATAGCGCAGGCCGACTGCCCGCAAACTCCATCGCAAAGATGCCAAAAGGCCGCCGGGTTTCCCCGACGGCCCGCGCTCATCACGCTTTCACCTTCAGAAAAAGCCGAGCTTGTTGGGGTTGTAGCTGACCAGCATGTTCTTGGTCTGCTGATAGTGGTCAAGCATCATCTTGTGGTTCTCGCGCCCGACGCCCGACTGCTTGTAGCCACCAAAGGCCGCATGCGCCGGATAGGCGTGGTAGTTGTTCACCCAGACACGACCCGCCTCGATCGCGCGGCCAAAGCGATAGGCGCGGCTGCCATCGCGCGTCCAGACACCGGCCCCGAGGCCGTACATCGTGTCATTGGCGATGGCCAATGCCTCGGCCTCGTCCTTGAAGGTCGTGACCGACACGACGGGGCCGAAGATTTCCTCCTGGAAGACGCGCATCTTGTTGTGGCCCTTCAGGATCGTGGGCTGGATGTAATAGCCCCCCGCCAGGTCGCCATCCATCGGCGCAGCATCGCCGCCGACCAGCACCTCGGCCCCTTCTTCGACGCCGATGGTGAGATAGGACATGATCTTGTCCTGCTGCTCGGCACTGGCTTGCGCGCCCACCATCGTCTCGGGATCACGCGGATCGCCCTGCTTGATCGCCTTCACCCGGGCGATACAGCGGGCGATGAATTCCTCGTAGATATCCTCCTGGATCAGCGCGCGGCTGGGGCAGGTGCAGACCTCGCCCTGGTTAAAAGCGAAGAGGACGAAACCTTCGACGGCCTTGTCGAGGAAGGCGTCATCTTCTGCCATCACGTCCGAGAAGAAGATGTTGGGCGACTTGCCCCCCAGTTCCAGCGTGACGGGGATCAGGTTCTCGGTCGCGGCCTGCATGATCTTGCGCCCGGTCTCGGTCGAGCCGGTAAAGGCGATCTTGGCGATACGCGGCGATTTCGCGAGCGGCGCGCCCACCTCGGCGCCCATGCCGTTGACGATGTTCAGCACGCCGGGCGGCAGCAGATCGACGATCAGCTCCGCCAGCACCATGATCGCGGCGGGGGTCTGTTCCGCCGGTTTCAGCACGATGCAATTGCCCGCCGCCAGCGCCGGGGCCAGCTTCCACGCCGCCATCAGGATCGAGAAATTCCACGGGATGATCTGCCCCACGACGCCCAGCGGCTCATGGAAATGATAGGCGACCGTGTCATGGTCGATCTCGGACATGGTGCCTTCCTGCCCGCGCAGCACGCCTGCGAAATAGCGGAAATGATCGACCGCCAGCGGAATATCGGCGGCCATCGTCTCGCGAATGGGCTTGCCGTTGTCCCATGTCTCGGCCTGCGCCAGGATTTCCAGATTGGTCTCCATCGCCTCGGCGATCCTGAGCAGGATGTTGGAGCGCTCGGCGGCCGAGGTCCGCCCCCAACCCTCCTTCGCGGCATGGGCGGCATCGAGCGCCAGTTCCACATCCGCCGCGTCCGAGCGCGCCACCTCGCACACGACCGCGCCGGTGATTGGCGTGATGTTCTCGAAATAGCGCCCATTCACGGGCGGCACGAACGCGCCACCGATGAAATTGTCGTAATGGGCTTTGAAGGGCGCGCCGTGGCGGCCTTCGACCTGTGTCATCTCGTTCATTCGGGTTTCCTCCGGTTGCTCCCGGTCCTCCGCCGGGAATGAGGATACCCTGCGCGCCACCGCGCACCCCGTCACCCCGTGCACCGGGGACGGGCATGGCAACCTGTCTCACTCCTGAGACAGATCGCCCGTGCTTTCGTAGAGACCCAGCCGATTCATCCGCCGGTAGAGCGTCGCCCGCCCGACTCCCAGCGCCCGAGCCGCCTCCGAGACATTGCCACCCGCTCGCGCCAGCGCCCGAATCACCGCCGCGCGTTCGGCCTTCTCAAAGCCGCGCGGGCCGTCCTCGCGACCGAAAAGATCGCTTGCGGGCACCGGGCGGATCACCGCTTCATTGCCTAGGTTGAACGCCTTGCGCGCCGCCCGCGTGGCCCCGACCACGATATCGTCGCTATCCACCGCCAGCAGCATCGCCGCCTCGCTCTCGTCGTGATCGGCATAGATGATGCGCGCACGCGGATAGGCGGCGCGAAAATTATCGGCCTCGATCTGCCGCGCGGTCTGCGCCACCATCGCGCCAATCAGCCGGTTGAACGCCTCGGTCTGATCCGACCGCGCCGAAGACACGTCGAGCGCCGCCATGATCCGCCCGTTGGCCCCGTAGATCGGCGCATCCATGCAGCTCATCGCCGTGTTACGCGCCAGGAAGTGCTCGTCGCGATGGATGATGACCCGCCGATCCTCGGCGATGCAGGTGCCGATCCCGTTGGTGCCCTCGGCGGCCTCGGACCAGTCGGCCCCCTGCCATAGCCCCCAGTCCTCGAATATCGGCGCATCGCCCTCGGCACAGCGCTGATCCAGCACCACGCCCTCGGCATCGGTCAACAGCACGGCACAGCCCGAATGCCCCAGCAAACCGAAAAGCTGATCCAGTTTCGGCGCGGCCACCTGAAGGAACTGCTCCAGCCCCACCTGCCGCTGCCGCAACTCGGCCTCCTCCACCCGCTCGGGCACGCGCCGCTCCGCGGGGTCCAGCCCATGCTTGAGCATCGACCGCCGCCAGGACGCCACCACCCGTGATCGTGCCGGAGCAGAGGTCGAGTGCAACTGTTCAAGCACCCGGTCCACATGGTTGCGCTTGTCGGTGATGGCGCGTCTCCCGCGATTGGCTATCGGATCAAGATACCCCACAGGGCCCGCCTGTGTAAATCCAGGGCCATCGTGACCCAGATCAAGGTGCCCGCCCGGAGTACCGGCTAATCTCTGGCGCAACGACCATCAAACCGGAGGGCCCCATGCTACGCCTTGGATTCATCCTGCATCTCTTCATCGGCTCCACCCTCGCGGGCTCTGCCGTGATCGCCGCGCTCGTCCTCGGCCGCGACACGCTCACGCCAATCCTGATCGCCGCCGCGCTCGGCTTCGTCGCGGCCTTTCCGGTGACGTGGATGGTGACCAAAAAGCTCTACGAAAACGCCTGACCGACGCGCTCAGCTATCGAGCCACGCGCGCACCGCCGCCTCGAACTCGCGCGGCTTCTCGGCATGGAGCCAATGCCCCGCGCCTGGGATTTTCGCGAAGCGCGCGGCGGGAAACAGCGCCTTGATCCGGTCGCGGTGCTCAGGGCGGACATAGTCCGACTCCGCCCCGGACAGGAACAGCGTGCGGCCCTCGTAGATACCCGACACCTCGGGAAAGCCGAGGATTTTCGGCATTTCCCGCGCCAGTGTATCGAGGTTGAGCAGCCAGCGCTTTGCCTTCACGTCAAGCGATTGCAGGAAGAACGGGACCAGGTCGGGGTTGTCCACCCGCTCCAGCAGTTGCGCACCCGCGTCCGGGCGCCGCTCAACCCGGTCCAGGTCCACCGCCTTCATCGCCTCGACATACTGTACCTGACTGTGCCCATAGGCCACCGGCGCGATATCCGCCACGACGAGCCTGTTGACCAGATCGGGATGGCTCAGCGCCAGCACCATCGCCGCCTTGCCGCCCATCGAATGGCCCAGCACGTTCCACGCGCCACCGAGGTTCCCGATCACCTCGGCCAGATCCTCCGCCATCTCCGGGTAGCCATGCGTGTCGAACCACGGGCTGCCGCCGTGATTGCGCATGTCCACCGCCACCACGCGGCGCGTATCCGACAGCCGCTTGGCGATCACGCCCCAGTTGCGCGCCGACCCGTAGAGCCCGTGCGCGATCAACACTCCCGGCTTGTCAGAGGCGGTGCCATGCTCGATCATGTTCAACATGGGGGCCTGCATATCGCCGCACCGCGCCGATGACCAGCCCTCGGGACCGGGCCCGCACCCGGCGCGAGACCAGCACGGGGGAGAGCAGCCCGCCGATGATCGACACGAAGCAATTCGACGGCCGGATCACGGTGTTGCAAGCCGCGCTCAGGGAAAGGCTGGGGCTGCGCGGCCACTCGCTGGAACGGCAGGTCCGCCGCGCCGGGCGGCTGTTGCCGCGCCGCCAGCGCCGCGCCGCCGCTACGCTTCTGGGCGCGCAGGACTGGATGAACCACCCCCGCCTTGCCCGCCTGCTCGACCACCGCGCCGTGGAGGCGGCCTTTGCCGACATGCACCGCCATCTCGACCGGATCGACCCGCGAGAGCGGCGCAACACGACGATCCTGCGGCTCTTGGGCGGGATCGTGCTCAACCTGATGATCTTCGGCGTGCTGCTCTACCTGTTGTGGCGCTACGTCCACGCCGCCTAGCGCATGTTGCTCAAAAGTGGGAACCGGTTTTGAGCCCCTTGAACATGCGAAATCAACGAGTTGGAGCGTGTCGCATGAATGCGAATGAACGCGACACGCTCTAGCGATGATGCGGGTGGTGCCGCCAGCGGCGCACATTTTCTTCCAGCCGGTCGGCATAAGCGGCGCGCTCGGCGTCGCTCATCGCGGCCAGATGCGCCACCAGCGCCGCGTGCCCGGCCTCGAACCGGTCCGCCACCTGCGCGCGCTGCGCGTCGAGCCGCGCCGTCACCCGCGCCGCGTCGAAAGGCTGCGCACGCAAATCGGCCAGCAGCGCCTCGAAGCTTTCGCGCAACGCTGCCCGGCGCGCCTCTTGCGCGCCGGGCTCCCCGTGCAGCCGCGCCACGATGGCCACGCGCCCTTCGGCATCCAGCGCACGGGTGAGCGGCCCGCCCAGTTGCGCCAGCCGCGCGGAATGCGGCCCATGATCCCGGTGCGGCCCGATCCCGTGGCGCAACACCCAGCCGCCGATCACGCCCGCGACCAGCAGATTGAGTGCCAGCGACGCGATGAGGATGATGCGCCAGCCGCGCCCCTGCCCGCCCGTCTCCTCAGACATCAGAACCCCCCTCCCGTCTCCAGCGCCAGGTCGGGCGCGATATCGACCACGTAATCGCCCGCAGTCGGTTCCAGACCCGGCAGCACCTCGGGCAGGGCGAGCCCGATCCAGACCCCGGCAAGCCCCGCCGCCGCCAGCCCGGTCATCGCCGGCCAGCCGCCCAGCCCCTGCCGGATGCGCGCCCACAGACCGACGCGCGGCGCGGCCGGCCGCGTTGCCGCCGCGTACCGGACCTGCGCGGCCTCGGCATCCTCCAGCACCCGTGCCATCAGGTCGGTGGACGGCGTGGGCGCCTGCCTGCGCGCGGCGTCAAAGAACGGCGCGAGCGCCGCCTCCTGCCAGTTGTCTTTGTCACTCGTCGACATATCCCAGCTCCTCCTTGCGCGCGGCCAGCGCCCGCGTCAGCGCGCGCCGTCCGCGCGTGGTCAGGCTCTCGACCGCCTCGACCGTGGTATCCATGATCTCGGCGATCTCGGGGTTGGCGCAGCCCTCGATATGGCGCAGCACCACCGCCTGCCGCTGCCGCGCGGGCAGTTGCGCCAGCGCCGCCTGCAACGCCTCGGCGCGGGCGCGGTCCTGCATCCGCCCGGGCGCGTCGCAGGCCGGGTCGGGCGGCTCGGGCACGGCATCGAGCGCCACCGTACCGCCCCGCGCCCGGCGCTGCCGGTCGATGCACAGGTTGGCAACCACGCGATAGAGCCAGGTCGTGACCCGCGCCTCGCCCGCGCGCCAGTTCGCAGCCTGCCGCCATAGCCGCAGCATCGCCTCCTGCGCCACTTCCTCGGCCTCGGCGCGGCTGCCCAGAAGCCGCCCGGCATGGGCCAGCACCCGCGGGGTGAGCCGCAGCGTAAGCACCCGCGCCGCAGCCCGGTCGCCGCGCGCGAAGGCGTCGAGCAGGTCCTCATCGGACAGGTCGCTGCTGGCGTCGAGGGGCATGGTCATCACGCGCGAGGCTAGCGCCGCGCCCGCCGCGTCACAAGCGGCGGGCGCGGATGGACTCAGTTGTCGTAGTAGTAATGGTGGTGGATGACGACGCCACCCTGCCCCATGCCATTCCCGTCCTTGCCGTGGTGCCGCGCGCCGTGATGACCCATGCCCGCGCCACCTCCGTGGCGGTCGCCGTGGCGCTCGCCGTGATGCCGCCCGTAGCGCTGTCCGCCCTCCGGTCCATGATACATCTCGCGCATGTTCGCGAATTCATCGCGCGAAATGGCTCCGTCGCCATCGGCATCGATCCGCCCGAACATGCGCCCGGCGGGGCCTGCTTGCAGCTCTTCCAGCGTCAGCATCCCGTCGCCGTCACCGTCATGCCGGGCGATCATCCGATCTGCACGCGCACCGATCCGCTCGGCGGCCTGTTCGGTCATGCGCGCCACCATCTCGTCGCGGCTGACCTTGCCGTCGTCATCTGCATCCGCCTCGCCGAAGCGCTCGGCCATGTTCATTGGCCCGTAGCCCTGCATGCCCATGCCTTGGCCCATGCCCATGCCTTGGCCCATACCTTGGCCCATGCCCATGCCCTGGCCCATACCTTGGCCCATGCCGCCCTGCTGTTGCGCCTCGGCCGCCGCGTTCAGCCCGCCGCCCAGAGCGATGACGAGCGCGAGCCCCGCCAGACGTCCCATATGTCGCATGATGATCTCTCCTCGTGTGATCGGTGTTGCGGTGCCACCTCTTTTCCGGGCACCCATAGCCTGATACGGCTCAAGCGGGACGTTCCGGCGCGCCCTGGGCGATTTTTTTCGCAGACGGTCCGCGCGGGCACGCGACATGGCGCCGCAAGGACAGGCTGTCGCCTTCAAATCCGGCGCGCACCACGCCATGTTCGCGCCACCAGCCGCGAGAGGACACAATGCGCGACACCACCGCTACCGAGATCACCAGCACCGAACGCGACGCCCGCCGCGCGATGTGGCGCGGCTTCCGCGGCAAGTGCCCCAATTGCGGCAGCGGCCCGCTCCTGCGCAGCTATCTAAAGGTGCGCGACCATTGCCCGGTCTGCCGCGAGGATCTCAGCCACCAGCGCGCAGATGACGGACCGGCCTACCTGACCATCCTGATCGTCGGCCACCTGATGGCACCGCTCCTGATGTTCGTGTTCGAGACGTGGCGGCCCGAGCCGCTCGTGCTGTTCACCACATTCGCTGTTGGCACCATCGCGCTGTCGCTATACCTTCTGCCGCGCCTCAAGGGGGCCATGGTCGGCCTGCAATGGGCCAAGAGAATGCACGGGTTTGGGGGCGAGGACTGACGCCCCGCCACGCGGAAAGAGGGGCGAATGCCTGACACGCAGACAGACGCAGCGCCGGTGCCGGTGCGCGACGCCGCCACGGTGATCGTGCTGCGCGAGCATGCAGGCGCGCCGCATGTGCTCATGGGGCAGCGCGGCGCCGCTGCGGCCTTCATGCCCAACAAGGTGGTGTTTCCCGGCGGCGCGGTCGATGAGGCCGACGCCACTGTTCCCCTCGCGCGCCCGCTGCCGCCACTCTGCGCCGAACGGCTGCGCGAGGATTGCGACCGCGACCTCGGCCAAGCGCTCGCCGCCGCCGCAATCCGCGAGTTGTGGGAAGAAACCGGCCTCGCCCTCGGCACGCCCGGCGCGTGGCCCGGCGCGGCACCGCCCGACTGGACAGGGTTCGCCGCGCGCGGGCTTGTGCCGCGCGCCGACGCGCTGCAATTCGTGTTCCGCGCGATCACCCCGCCGGGCCGCCCGCGCCGCTTCGATGCGCGGTTCTTCCTCGTCCATGCCGAGGCCATCGCCGGGGATCCCGACGACTTCTCGGCCGCTTGCGAGGAGTTGAGCCACTTGCAATGGGTGCCTCTGGCCGAGGCACGCCGCCACGACCTGCCCTTCATCACCGAAGTCGTACTCGCAGAGGTGAGCGCGCGCGCCCATGACCGCACGCCGCCCGCCTCCGTGCCGTTTTTCCGCAATGACGACGAGGAGAGCCTGTTCCTGCGGCTCAAGGGGATGCCGTCGGCCTGAGCCGGGGCCGCGCTACGTCGTCTCGTCCCGCAGCGCGCGCAGGTGATCCGGCAAGGCGCGCGCGGTGACCGCGGCCTCACGCAACAGCCCGTCGAAATGCCGGGTCATAGCCTGTACCCGCTCGGTATCGCGAAACACCAGGTAATTGCGCCCAAGGTAGAGCACCGCCAGCAACGGACCGAAGATCGTGACCGGCGCGGAATAGAGCCGACGGGCGTCGAACAGGTAAAGCCGCAGACCGGGATAGAGCTGTGATGTGACCGCGATGAAATGGTCGAGCTGCGCGCGCCGGACATCGTCGGGCAGATCGCGGTAATAGCCCTCGCCGCGTGCGAAACTCTCGACCTCGAAGAGCGGCAGCGCGATCTCGTAGTCCGAGCGCGCGGCGCGCATCCACGTCATGCGATCCTCCGACGCACCGATCGCCTGGTCGGTGGAGCGCCCCAGATGCGGCGCGTATTCCCATTCCAGCATCTCGCGGGTCTTGAGCATGTCGGGCAGACCGGCGGGGACGTGGCGGATCTTGTAGCCCGCTGCCTCCTTGTGCCACTGGAAAATCTGCTCGTCGACCAGCGCGCGCGGCGCCTCGGTCAGCGACAGCGTATTGGCCAGCATGTCGGCGGCGGTCTCTGGCCGGTCGGTAAGTCCCAGAAGCCAATCGGCCGATACCCCGAGCGCTCCCGCGCATTCGCCCACCACCTGCGCGTTGGGCAGCCGCGCCCCCACCCCCTTGAGCAGTTGCGACACCGTGGAACGATCCACCCCGATGGCGCGGGCGAGCGCGCTTTGATTGGTATCACGCAGGCGCATCGCCTCGGCCAGGCGGCTACGGAACAGGGTGGCGCGTAAACGTTTGTCGATTTTTTCAGTCATTTGGTGATTAAAATCACATTTGCGTAGAAATGTTAACCATTTCCGAAATGGCCGATCAATCAAATCGCAAGCATTCTACAGGCATCGTCCAACCAAATCGGAGGTGTCATGGAGACGCGATTGCGTAGCATCGTGAAGGCGGTGATCTGGAACCTGCTCGGGCTCTCGGTCATGGCGACGGTCGGGTTGCTCGTCACCGGCTCGCTCACGGCGGGCGGGCTGATGGCGGCGATCAACACCGCGATCGGCTTTGCCACCTACGTGATCTACGAGCGCGTCTGGTCCCGCATCCACTGGGGTCGCAGCCATGGATAAGCTGCGCATGCCCGCCGTGGAATGGCCAACGCTGGCGCTGCTGATCGCCTGCTACGGCGCCTGGATCATCGGCACCACATGGGCGGCGGCGCTGTGGCTGCCGCTGGGGGTTGCCGTCACCGGGGTGGCTATCGCGCTGCATTCCTCGCTGTGCCACGAGGCGCTGCACGGCCACCCGTTCCGTCAGCGCCTGTGGAACGAGGCGGTGGTCTTTCCCTGCCTGTGCCTGGTCATCCCTTATGGCCGGTTCCGCGACACCCATCTCGCGCACCACCGAGAAGAGCACCTGACCGACCCCTATGACGACCCCGAATCGAACTATCTCGACCCGGGCGTGTGGGGCCGCCTGCCGCGCTGGGGGCGCGTGGTGCTGCGGGCCAACAACACGCTGGCGGGGCGGCTGATTCTCGGGCCACTCATCGCGCAGGTGGCCTTCCTGCGCGCCGATTGGCAGGCCATCCGCGCAGGCGACCGGTCGGTGCTGCGCTCATGGGTCTGGCATGTGCCGCAGGTGGCGGTGGTGCTGGCATGGGTGTGGTATGCGCCGATGCCGCTCTGGGCCTACCTCGCAGCAGTGTGGATCGGCATCGCGCTCCTGAAGATCCGCACCTTCCTCGAGCACCGCGCACACGAGCGCGCGAGCGGGCGCACCGTGATCGTCGAGGATCGGGGACCGCTGGCGCTCTTGTTTCTCAACAACAACCTGCACGCGGTGCACCACATGCACCCCGAGGTGCCGTGGTACCGGCTGCCCGCGCTCTACGCCGCGCGGCGCGAGCATTACCAGCGGCGCAACAACGGCTATGTCTACCGCTCCTATGGCGCGATCTTCCGCGACTACCTGTGGCGGGCCAAGGACCCGGTGCCGCATCCGCTCTGGCCGTGGCGCCGGGGGTGAGGTGAGGGGCAAAGTTTGGCCTTGAACTGCCACTCGCCTCCTGCCCCCGCGCGGAATCAAGGCGTGCTTGCACGCCGCCGCGCGAGCGCCCGACCGCCCCCGGGGCGGGCGCTTTTGCAACGTTACAAGTAGCTATAGCGTAAGAAATATTTTGCACCATAAACCGCGCAGCACATACGTTGGTGCGCCCTCCCGCGGTCGGGCACCCGCGCGGCTCATCGCAAGGTGCCGAAGATCCCCTCCAGGCCAACTCCCGACACTCCCACCCTGCAACGGTGCTGGCCTCTCTCTGCAATCCGTTGCATGACAGGCCATGGACGCCTGGATCCTTCTCTCCATCGCCGCGGCGGCATTTCAGACGCTGCGTTTCGTGCTGCAAAAGCGGCTGAGCATGGGCACGCTCAGCGCGGGCGGCGCGACGCTCGCGCGGTTCCTCTATTCCGCGCCGTTCGTGGTGGTGCTTGCAGGTGGCTACCTCGTCGCCACCAGCGCCGCATGGCCCGGCATGACACCTGCCTTCTGGGCCTACGCGGTGGCGGGCGGGCTGTCGCAGATCCTCGCCACCTGGGCCGTGATCGCCCTTTTTGCCGAGCGCAATTTCGCCGTCGGCATCACCTTCAAGAAGACCGAGGTGGTCCAGACCGCGCTGGTGGGTCTTGTGGTGCTGGGCGACCGGGTCGGGCTGGCGGGCTTCGGCGCGATCCTACTGGGGCTCGCGGGCGTACTGCTCCTGTCGGAGATGCCCGGAACGGCCGAGCGCTGGTGGCGGCGGCTGGGCACGCGCGCGGCGCTTCTGGGTCTCGGCTCGGGGGCGCTCTTTGCGGTCTCGGCCGTGGGCTATCGCGGTGCGACGCTTGAAATCGCGAGCGCCGATCCGCTGATGCGCGCGGGCATCACGCTTGCCGCGGTGACGCTCGTGCAGACGGCGGCGCTGGCGCTCTGGCTGGCATGGCGCGAGCCGGGACAGTTGGGGCGCGTCGTCGCGGCGCGGCGGGTGGCGGTGTGGATCGGGCTGTCGGGCATGGCCGGCAGCCTGTGCTGGTTCACCGCCTTCACGCTGCAAAGCGCGGCAATGGTGTTTGCCGTGGGGCAGGTCGAGGTGATCTTCTCGCTGCTGGCCTCGGCCCTGATCTTCGGCGAGCGGCTCACCCGGCGCGAGGGGCTTGGCATCGCGCTGGTCACGGTCTCGGTGATTGCGGTGGCGGCGCTGCGGTGACGGCCCGACACGCGCACCCGTCAGGCTACACCGTCAGGCCGCGCCTCTACTCCCGCTGCATCCGCACCGGGATTTCCCGCGCCAGCCGGATCAGGTGCGCCATGTAGGGCTTGTCGCCGTCCACCTCGCGGATCGCGGCATAGAGCCGCTTGGTCTTGCCCTCCGCCGTCAGCGGGCGTGTGACGTAATCCGTACTCGTCTTTACCTCGCGCACCACCCAGTCGGGCAGCACCGCCACCCCGCGATTGGATGCCACCAACAGCAGGATCACCGCCGTCAACTCCACCTGCCTTATGCTGCGCGGCTCCACCCGCGCGGGCGTCAGCAACTCGGTGAACACGTCGAGCCGCGAGCGATCCACCGGGTAGGTGATGAGCACCTCGTCCTGAAAATCGGCCGCCTCCACATACGCCTTCTTCGCCAGCGGGTGCTGCGATGAGGCGACAAAGACCGGCTCGTAGTCGAACAGCGGCTTGAACGTGATCCCCGGCAGGTCCTCGGGGTCCGACGACACCACGAGATCGACCTCCTCCTTTTGCAGCGCGGGCAACGCGTCAAACGCGAGCCCGGGCCGGATATCGACGTCCACCTCACTCCAGCTCTTGCGGAATCGCTCCAGCACCGGGAACAGCCACTCGAAACAGGCATGGCACTCGATGGCGATATGCATCCGCCCCGCGCTGCCCTCGCGCAGCCCCTCGAACTCGTGCTCCAGCGCCTCTATCTCGGGCAGGATCTTCTCGGCCAGTCGCAGCAGGCGCTGCCCCGCCGCCGACAGCCGCAAGGGCTTGGAACGGCGCACGAAAAGCTCCACCCCCGCCTGCTCCTCCAGCCCCTTGATCTGGTGGCTGAGCGCCGATTGCGTGATGTGCAGCATCTCCGCCGCCCGCGCCAATCCCCCCGCATGGTGAATCGCGCGGATCGTGCGGAGATGGCGAAACTCGATATGCATTATTAGCGCACCTCATCCAAACCATGAAATTAATGAGGTTGTCTCACAATGCCCCGCCTGCAACAAGGGCCGGGACAGTTCTTCGCATGACAGGATAAACCCGATGACAACGCCGCGCATCTCCTTCGAGTTCTTCCCGCCCAAGACGCTCGAGGCCTCGTTCCGCCTGTGGGACACGATCCACACCCTCGCCCCGCTTGGTCCCCGCTTCGTTTCGGTCACCTACGGCGCGGGCGGCACCACGCGCGAGCTGACGCGCGAGGCCGTGGGCGCGCTGCACAACGCCACCGGCCTCAACGTCGCCGCGCACCTCACCTGCGTCGATGCGAGCCGCGCCGAGACGCTGGCCATCGCCGATCAGTTCGCGCGCGGAGGCGTGTCCGAAATCGTCGCCCTGCGCGGCGACCCGCCCAAGGGCTCGAATGGCTTTGCCCCCCACCCCGATGGGTTTGCCGATAGCTGCGAGCTGATCTCGGCGCTGGCCGACACGGGCAAATTCACCATTCGCGTCGGTGCCTACCCCGAAAAACACCCCGAGGCCGCCGACCAAAAGGCCGATATCGACTGGCTCAAGCGCAAGATCGACGCCGGCGCCACCGAGGCGATCACGCAATTCTTCTTCGAGGCAGAGACCTTCCTGCGCTTCCGCGACGCCTGCGCGGCGGCAGGGATCGACGCGCCGATCATCCCCGGCGTCCTGCCGGTCGAGAACTGGACCGGCGCGCGCAAGTTCGCCGTCTCCTGCGGCACGCAGATCCCGGCGTGGCTCGACGACGCCTTTGCCAAGGCGATCCGCGATGACCGCCACGACCTGCTGGCCACGGCCATCGCCACCGAGCTGTGCAGCGACCTGATCGAGGAAGGCGTGGAAGACCTGCATTTCTACACGCTCAACCGCCCCGATCTGACCCGAGATGTGTGCCACGCACTCGGCGTCACCCCGCGGTTGGAACTGCGCGACGTGGCCTGACCGGCCCTGCCGGTCGCGCACGCAGACCTGTGACGCTCCATCCCCCCGGCCCCCGGTCGGGGCGGATCGCGCGGCGCTTGCCTTGGCGGGGGCCGCACCCTACCAATGCCGGACCAGACCGGAGTCCGCCATGCCACGCATTCCCGCCACCTCCCCCGCTGACCTGCCCGACCGCGCGGCGATCCTCGCACGGACGGGCCTTGCCTTCGTCGAGGACATGATCGCAGGACGCCTGCCGCCACCGCCCATCGGCGTGGCCCTGGGCTTTGCACCCACCGAGGCCGCGCGTGGTCGCGCGGTCTTCGAGGGGGCGGCGCGGTTCGATGCGATGAACCCGATGGGCGGGGTGCATGGCGGTTGGTACGGGGCCATCCTCGACAGTTGCATGGGATGCGCGGTGATGACCGACCTCGCACAGGGCGAGCTGTACACCACGCTGGATTTCTCGGTGAACATTACCCGCGCGCTGCCCCTCGGCATCCCTGTGCGCGCCGTGGGCGAGGTGCAGCACCGCGGCCGCAGCACCGCCGTGGCGCGCGGAGAATTACGCGGACGCGACGACGACCGGCTCTACGCCACCGGCACCACCACCTGCCTCGTCATGCGGCCCGAGGAGGGGTAGGTGCGCGCGGTGCGTCGGAGGCGCACGGTTGGCCTGGAGCGGACGGTCCGTACAACGGTTGAAGAGCCGCGCAGCGCCCGACCGCCGGGTGGGCGCAATACCGGTTATGCGGCGCGATTTATGGTGCAAAATACTTCTGCAATCACAGCTACTTG
>MRWG01000168.1_pt1 | contig 113340 bp, 106 predicted proteins | sample 1013341 | NCBI WGS metagenome assembly MRWG01 (sample SAMN06117577, study PRJNA244670) | biofilm metagenome | biome: Water; feature: Cathode Biofilm; material: Biofilm; isolation source: microbial consortium enriched at the cathode of a solar microbial fuel cell | place: USA: District of Columbia...
TGGTTTATCGCGGTCTAGGACCGCTCCCACAGGGGGAGGAGGAGAGGCACCGGCTACCGGTGTGGGAGCGATGCCTGGTCGCGATGGGGCTGGTTCGAGGTTGGGTGGTTGATCGCGGTCGGGGACCGCTCCCACAGGGGGAGCGGGAGAGGCACCAGCTACCGGTGTGGGAGCGATCCCTGATCGCGAAGAGGGCTGGTTCGGGGCTGGGTGGTCTGTCGCGGTCGGGGACCGCTCCCACAGGATCTAGGCGGCCTTGCCGTTCCCCTGTATGCCGTTATGGCGCAACAGCGCCTCCTGGGACGGCTCCCGCCCCCGGAATTCCACGAACAGGTCCATGGCCTCCCGCGAACCGCCGCGTCCGAGAATGATCTCCCGGAATTCACGGCCGGTTCGCTCATTCATGACACCCTCTTCCTCGAACCGGGAGAAGGCGTCGGCGGACAGGACTTCCGCCCACTTGTAGCTGTAATAGCCCGCCGCGTAGCCGCCGGCGAAAATATGGGCAAAGCTGTGCTGGAAGCGATTGAAAGCCGGTGGCTTGATGACGGCCACCCGGTCGCGCACGCGGTCGAGCAATTGCTGGATTTCAGCGGCTGTTTTTGGCGCCGGCTGCCTGTGCAGTTCCAGGTCGAAGAGAGAGAACTCCAGTTGGCGCAGCATCTGCATGGCGGCCTGGAAGTTGCGCGACGCCAGCATCTTGTCGAGAAGATCATCCGGCAGTGGCTCGCCGGTCTCGTAATGGCCGGAAATCAGCGGGATCGCCTCCCGCTGCCAGCACCAGTTCTCCAGGAACTGGCTGGGAAGCTCCACCGCATCCCAGGCCACCCGGTTGATCCCCGAGACATGCAGGACATCGATATCGGTGAGCATATGGTGCAGGCCGTGGCCGAATTCGTGGAAAAGCGTGGTCACCTCGTCGTGGCTCAGCAATGCCGGACGATCCTGGGTGGGCGGCGAGAAGTTGCAGGTCAGGAAGGCCACCGGTAGCTGGATGTCGCCGTCGACCCGGCGCCGGCCACAGTAATCCGCCATCCAGGCGCCACCGCGTTTCTTCTCCCGGGCGTAGAGATCCATATAGCAGGTGGCAACCGACTCACCGTCGCGCAGGACCCGGTAGCACCGTGCATCGGGATGCCAGAGGTCCACGTCCATGCGCTCCTCGAACCTCACACCGAACAGCCTGCCAGTCACGCCAAACAGGCCGTCGAGGACCTTGTCGGCGGGAAAATAGGGGCGCAATTGCTCCTGGGAAATGGCGTAATGCTGCTCGCGGAGTTTTTCGCTGTAATAGGGGATATCCCAGGCCTCGACCGTTTCGCATCCTTGAGCGGCCGCAAACTCCCTGACCTCGGCCAGTTCGCCCTCCGCCTGGACGTGTGCGGCATTTACCAGACCCTGCAAAAAATCCTGAACCTGTTGCGGAGTTTCCGCCATCTTGGGTTCGAGGGACAACTCCGCATAATCATCGAACCCCAGCAGTCCCGCTATTTCCTCGCGCAGCTGAAGAATTTCCACCATCAGCTCGCTGTTGTCCCAGCGCCCCGCGCCGGGTCCCTGATCCGAGGCGCGCGTGGTGAACGCCTCGTATAGCTCGCGGCGCAACGCGCGGTTGTCGGCGTATTGCATGACCGGCAGGTAGGAGGGGATATCAAGCCCCAGTCGGTAGCCCTCCCGGCCCCGTGCCCGGGCCTGCTGGCGGAAATTCTGCAAGGCGGTTTCGGGAATGCCGGCAAGCTCCGCGTCGTCCTCGACCCATTTCTCCCAACCATCGGTGGCATCCATGATGTTGTTGGCGAATTGGGTCGACAACTCGCTGAGGCGCTGCTCAATGGCGCTGAAACGCTCCCGCGCCTTCGCATCCAGGGCCACGCCGGACAAACGGAAATCCCGCAACATGTGGCGCACGGCCTGCTGCCGGGCACCATCCAGCTGCTCGAAATCCGGACTGTCCGCCAGCGATTTGACGGCCTCGTAGAGCGCGCGATTCTGGCCCATCTCGCTCTGGTAGGCAGTCAGCAGCGGAATGCAGGCCTCGTAGGCATTGCGCAGCTCATCACTGTTCATGACGCCATTCAGGTGACTCACCGGCGACCAGAATTTCTCGATTCGGTCGTCGATGGCTTCCAGGGGGGCCATCAGGTTGTCCCAGTGGTAAGGCGGTCCCCGGTCGACAAGCTCCGCCACCTGCCGACGGCTATCGTCGAGCAGCGACCTTAATTGACCGGGCAACTCGTCGATGCGAATATCACTGAAACGGGGGAGACTTTCCTGACTCATAAAAAACCTGTCAACGAGGAAATGATCGGGTGGATTGTAGCAACAAAACCATCCCGGGCACGGATAGCCAGGCTATCTTGCCACGACCGGGACCGCCGCTCTAAGATAGCAACCCGGAATCGAGACCTGCCGTCGACGCACGGGCGCCTTGCTCCCCATAATCCAACGACAAACCGAGGCTGGACCAAAAATGTCACTGTCACTGTATCAAGCAACGATCCCTTCCAACCTGCAAATCATCGGCGCCGTCGCCGGCCTGCTCGACAAGGCCGAGCGCTATTGCGCCGACAAGGGCCTGGCGCCGGAAACCCTGATCCAGGCGAGACTGGCCGAGGATATGTTCCCTTTCGCCTACCAGATCACCTCGGTGTGCCACCACTCCCTGGGGGCCATCGACGGGGTTCGCAACGGCACATTCTCGCCCGACACCTCCGAACCGCCCGGCGACTTCGACACCCTGAGCAGCCGCCTGGCCGACGCCAAGGAGGCGCTGGAAGCCCTGTCGGAAGACCAGGTCAACGAACTGATGGGCAAGCCCATGCGCTTTGAGTTCCAGGACATCAAGATCGACTTTGTCGCCGAGAACTTCCTGCTGTCGTTTTCCCAGCCGAATTTTTACTTCCACGCCACCACCGCCTACGACATCCTGCGGGCGAAGGGCCTGGAGATCGGCAAAAGCGACTTTATGGGCCAGTTGCGCACGGCATAAAAACAGGCGGGCCGGCGCAGGGCGAAAGCCGTACCGAGCGCAGGCCCAGCTCTCTCATGGCTGCCCGGCACATCTGTGCCGGGCGCGTTTTCCGAGGAAAGCCTGCTTTACTGTCCTTCCCGGAAGGGCGCACTGCCGGGCTGCTCGAATTCTGCAAGTTCTCTCGCCTTGTGGGGGGTTATTTCCGTTGCCGCCGTCGCTTTACGCCTTCTCTCCGAAATCCGCTTATAAAAGCAACCGGAACAGCCCCGAGGTCTATGGTTAGGCTTTTGCGCCCCCCTATTGCCAGAGCGACACGAAGGTGCCCATGCCCGCTTGACTGGCGAACCGAAGGGATTAATCTCAACTGCTCGACAATCAGCTCCATTCGCCAGCCACCCACTCGTGCAGGAGAGATAACAATGCCCGATTTTTCAAGCGATGATCACCACCTTATCAAGGCCGTGGAGTGGAACCCGGCGGCGGGGGCGGAAAAGATCAACGATCATATTTTCATGTCCCGCGGGACTTCCAACAGCTACCTGGTGACCACCGGGGAGGGCGACGTCATTATCAATGCCGGCATGCCCTACCAGGGCCACCGGCACCGGGAGCGTTACGAAGAGCTGCTGGGGCGCCCCCTGAATGTCCGTAAACTGCTGTTCACCCAGAGCCATCCCGACCACATGGGCGGCTGGGCGGCCTTTGACGACGAGGGCACGGAACGCATTGCCCAGAGCAACTTTTTCGACATCCGCGCCGAGCGCAACCGGCTGGCGCCCTTTTTTGCCCCCCGCGGGGCAAAACTACTGTCCGGCCTGCTGCCCAACCCGGAGCACCTGAAAGCCTGGGACAATGTCTCCGAGTTCGAGACGGCGACGCTTTTCGACGACGCCCATGCCTTCGAACTGGGCGGTCGCCGCTTCGAGCTTTATTCCACCCCCTCCGGCGAGACCCTGGACTCCATGATCGTCTGGTTGCCCGAGGAACGCGCGGTGCTTATCGGCAACCTGTTCGGCGCCCTTTACGGCGCCATGCCCCACTACTACACACCCAGGGGCGACAGGCAGCGCAGTGTTCTCCAGTCCCTGCGGGACATCGACAAGGTGCGGGCCCTGGGCCCGGAACTGCTTATCACCGGCCACGACGAACCCATCGTCGGCGCGGGGCGGATCGCCGCCGATCTCACCAAAATGCGCAATGCGGTTCAGTATATCTATGACGAAACCATCAAGGGCATGAGCGAACGAAAGGACCTGTTCACCCTGATGGCGGAAATCGAGCTGCCGCCGGATCTGGAAATGGAGCCGGGTCGCGGCCCGGTTTCCTGGTATGTGCGCGCCCTCTGGGAGGAACTCACCGGCTGGTTCCGCATGGAATCCACCACGGAGCTCTATGCCACACCGCCCAACGCCATCTGGGAGGAACTGGCGGAAATGGCGGGAGGCGCCGACGCCCTGGCCGAGCGCGCCCAGCGCCATGTGGATGCCGGCCGGCCACTCGAGGCTCTGCACTTCACCGATATGGCCGTTACCGCCGAACCCGCGAACCGGGCCGCCCGCGCCGTTGAACTGGCCGCGCTGGAGCAGCTCTACGAGGCGGGCCAGGCCAGGTATTACGACGAAGCCGGATGGCTGGAAAGCGAGATGAAGAAGGCGCAATCCTATCTTGAAAACCAGTAGCCCGGATTGCCTCTATCCGAACGGCCGCCCCGGAAAGGGGCGGGCTCGACCCCGTCCGGAATCATAAGATGACTTCGCCAGATAGCATCATCGGCTTCTGGTTCGGCGAGGCTTTCCTGGCGCGGAATGGCGGCGATGCCGACCGGGCCCTGGAAACGCGATCGAAATCCTGGTGGGCCAAGGACCCGGCTCTCGATGCCGAGGTGAAACGCCGCTTTGAACCGGCCCTGGCCGCCGCCGGTCGCGGCGAACTGGATTCCTGGCTGGCCCACCCCCGGTCCCGGCTGGCCCTGATACTGCTCACCGATCAGTTCAGCCGCAACATGTACCGGGGCCGGGCAAAAGCCTTTGCCTTCGATCACCTGGCCTGCCGGTGGTGCCGGACCGGACTGGTGGCGAAGCTCGACACCCGGCTCCAACCCCTGGAGCGGGCATTTTTTTACATGCCCCTGGAACACGCGGAATCGCTGCCGGCCCAGGAACGCAGCGTCGCCCTGTTTGAGGGGCTGGTAACCCGGGTACCGGAAGAACAAAAGTCGGAATTCGGGAAGTTCGCGGAATTTGCCCGGCGACACCGGGACATCGTCGCCCGGTTCGGACGCTTTCCGCACCGCAACAGCTTGTTGAAGCGGCGCACCACGGCGGCCGAGCAGGCGTTTCTGAAAAAACCGGGTTCATCATTCTAGTAACCCGGCATGAATTATGGCTGGGCTAATATGCGGCACAAATAGGAAATTCACATATTTTCGGGGCGCGCACTGGTTAAGAGTAGCCCGATCAATCTAAAGGGGAGGCGGTATGGCATACACCACAGGTGCGGATATCACCGGAAAGCGCATCATTGTCACGGGCGGCACCAGCGGCATGGGGAAAACGCTGGTCGAGGCGTTTCCCGGCATGGGCGCGAACATTGTGTTCTTCGGCAGAAACGAGGCCCGGGGCAGCGCGCTCGCCAAAGATACCGGGGCACGGTTTATCCCCGTGGACGTGACCGAGGAGGCGGCTGTCGACGCCGCCATGGAGGAAGCCGTCAAACACTTGGGCGGACTGGATGTGCTGGTGCATGCGGCGGGTATCGCACCCGCGGCCAGCGCAGAGGCCATCTCCCTGGCACAGTGGCAGGAAGTCATGGCGACAAACGCCACCAGCACTTTCCTCACCAATGTCGCCGCCTTCCCCCATCTGCAGGAAGGGGGCGGTGCCATCCTCAATTTCACCAGTGCCGGCGGCATCCAGGGCTACCCCGGCAAGGCCCACTATGCCGCCAGCAAGGGCGCGGTCACCGCCTGGATCCGGTCCCTGGCCAAAGAGTGGGGAAAATACAATATCCGGGTCAACGGCGTTGCCCCGGCAATCTGGACGCCGATGTACGACAAAACGCGCTCGGAGATGGACGAAGAAGCCCTGGCGGCCCACGACCGGATGCTGCAAAGCGCCATCCCGCTGGGCGGCAGACTGGGAAACACGGAAGCGGATTACCTGCCGGTGATGCGGTTTCTTTGCAGCGACGATGCCCGTTTCATGACCGGGCAGATGTTTGCCATCGACGGCGGCGCCTTGATGCTGCGCTGAGCCGGAGGCGGTCCTGAATCAGCCCGCCTCGAGAAGCTCGTCCTCCGGCTGTTCGCAGTCCAGCTTGCGGCCCAGCAATTCCTGGATGGGTTCCAGGAGAAAGGCATCGTCCTCGCAGGCGAAGCTGATGGAGGTGCCGGTCTTGCCGGCCCGGCCGGTGCGGCCGATGCGGTGCACGTAATCCTCCGGTTCCTCGGGCAGGGTGTAGTTGACCACGTGGCTGATGCCGTCGATATGAATACCCCGGCCGGCCACGTCCGTGGCCACCAGAACCTTGAGGTGTCCCGACTTGAAGGCATTGAGTGTCTTCAGCCGCTTGTTCTGGGCCACCTCGCCGGACAGCAGGCCCACGTTGAAGCCCTTGCGGCGCAGTTTTTCCTCCAGCCGACGGCACTGGTCCCGGCGGTTGGCGAAGACAATGACGTTATCCACCTCGTCCGAGGAGATGATGTTGTAGAGCAACTTGAACTTCTCGTCCTGGGAGGTGATATAGACCTTCTGGTTGACCGTATCCGTGGCCACGCTCTGGGGCTGGATTTCCACCTGGATTGGATCGATGGTCCACTGGTTCGCCAGTTGCATCACCTCCGGCGTAAAGGTGGCCGAGAACATCAGGGTCTGGCGGTGGTCCTTGAACGGCGTCTGGCGAACGATGCGCCGCACCTGGGGAATGAATCCCATGTCCAGCATCCGGTCGGCCTCGTCGATCACCAGAATTTCCACCTGGTCCAGATAGACATCGCGGCTGCCGCAGAAGTCGAGCAGGCGGCCGGGCGTCGCCACGAGGATATCGCAGAAGCTCTCCTGAAGGTGACGCTTCTGCTTGTCGTAGTCCATGCCGCCCACGAGGGTGTGGATATTGAGGTCCGTATACTTGGCAAGGCCCTTGGCGTCCTCGGCTATCTGCATCACCAGTTCCCGGGTGGGCGCGATCACCAGCGCCCGCGCCTCGCCGGCATAGCGCTCGTTTCCCACCGGCTGGCGAAGCAGATCCTCGATAATGGTCACCAGGAAAGCCGCCGTCTTGCCGGTGCCGGTCTGGGCCTTGCCCACCAGGTCGTGTCCGCGCAGGGAAAACGGCAGCGAGCGGGCCTGGATCGGCGAGCAGTACTCAAAACCCTGGTCGGCGATGGCGTGCATCAGGTCGAGTTTCAGGTCCAGATCGTGGAAACGGAGCTTGCCCTTGGCGGGAGGCACCTTGAACTGGTCGAGGCTCCACTGTTTTTGGTCGGCCCTGCGACCGTTCCCGCCCCGGCCGCCACGGGAGCGGCGACGGCCGCGACCGCCGCGGTTGGGTTTGCTTGCCTTGCTGTTGCCTTGCTCTTCAGTCATGCCTATGCCGTCAATGGGGACTCGGTTCGAAAAAGGGGCGGATTATAGCACAGGGTACCGGAGGGTCCCAGCGCACCTGCCTGCCCTCAAACCGTGGCCTGTTTTCCGGGGCTTTCACACTTTTTCCTGCCCCAACCCAGGCGGATAACCGGCGCTGTAGAGTCGGTCGAGGGACACGGAATGACCCGGCCTCACCACCATGCGCACGTGATGGCGGCGCAGGTCCCGGGGGCAGTCGACACCGCAGGAATGGGCGATCACGGTGACTTCCCTGACCATATTCTGTACATACTGGGCCACGCGCACGGCCTTGTCAGCGGGGTCCAGTCCCCGCTGCAAATCAGGATCGTGCGTCGCCACACCGGTGGGGCAGGTGTTCTTGTTGCACTGCAGGGACTGGATACAGCCCAGTGCGAACATGAACCCCCGGGCGCTGTTGACAAAATCGGCTCCGGTACACAGCGCCCAGGCCACGTCCACCGGCAGCACCAGCTTGCCCGCGGCAATGATCTTGATACGCTCGCGCAGGCCTCGCTCGACGAGCTTGTCGACCACCATGGGCAGGCTTTCCCGGATAGTCAGCCCGGCGTGATCCATAAGGCTCTGGGGCGCCGCGCCGGTGCCGCCGTCGCCCCCATCGAGGGTAATAAAATCCGGCGCCGAGGCCGGCCCCCGCCGCTCGATCTCGTCGAACAGGTTGTCAAAAAAGTCGGTTCCTCCCACCACCAGCTTGAAACCCACCGGCTTGCCGGTCAGCTCCCGGATATAGGCAACCCGGTCGAGCAAGTCGCCCACGGAACGGATATCCGGATGGCCGTTGGGGCTGATGGAATCGACGCCCGCCGGGATGCCACGGATACCGGCGATTTCCTCGGTCACCTTGATGCCCGGCAGAATACCGCCCTTGCCGGGCTTGGCCCCCTGGCTGATCTTGATTTCGAACATCCTCACCTGGGGATACCTGGCAATGTTCCGCAGCCGGTCGTCGCTGAGCTCGCCGCGGTCATCGCGGACCCCGTACTTGGCCGTGCCGATCTGGAAGACGATATCGGCGCCCCCGGAAAGATGGTATTCGGACAGCCCGCCCTCGCCGGTATTGAGCCAGCACCCGGCCAGGGCGGCCCCCCGGGACAGGGCGGTGACGGCGGGCCGGGAAATGGCTCCGTAACTCATGGCCGAGATATTGAAAATGGCGTTGGTTTTATAGGGCTCCCGGCAATCCGGACCGATCACCGTCTCGGACGGGCACAGGGACTCCCCCAGGGTGGGAAAGGGATGGGATACGAAAATCAGCGTCCCCGGATTGGTCATGCTTTCCGTGGACCCGAAGGCCAGGGTGCTGTCGACATTCTTGGCCGCCCGATAGACCCAGGAACGCTGGGCCCGGTTAAAGGGCAACTCTTCGCGGTCCATGGCGAAAAAATAGTGCCGGAAGAACGTCCCCAGATGTTCGAGCAGATAACGGAAGCGACCCAGCAGGGGGTAGTTGCGACGGATGGTATGCCGGGTTTGCCGCACGTCCATCACGTACAGGATGACGCCGGCCACCAGCAACACCACCAGCCCACCCAGCACCAGGGCGGTGAATATCTCCAGTATCAGCAGCAATATGGGAAGACTCGAATCAGCCATGGCGATATCCGCAATAAAAAGTCAAGAATGCCTGAAGAGCAGGCGGCTGCAATCCTCACCCAAGAAACAGCAACCTGCAAGGGATGCCTGCCGGACGGCCCCGGCAAAAACGCTGTCGCCGCAACCTAAAGGGACAACAAAAAAACCGACGCACCGCCAATCTTTTCTTCCGGCAAACAGGCGGGATGATTACAATGGGGGTCTGTTAACACTATTTGAATTACGCCTGTTGTGACTAAAAATTCACCAATCGAGCGGTCCGCCGCCGCGGGCACGAGGAGCGTAGTTTGGTGACGCCAAATGAGCGAAAGCTGGCCCCGCGAGCGCAGCGAGTGCTTTGGGTCCGAGAAACGAAGAGTGGTGGATTTTTAGCCACAACCCGCAGGGCTGGAGCCCTTTTTGCCCCCAGCGTTGTTGTGCCCAAAGCACTCGCTGCGCTCGCGGGGCAGGCTCTCAGTCGCTTATTTAGAATGACTAAACTGCGCTTCCTCCGCCGAGCTGGAGGCAAAAATGGCTTCCAGCAGGTGCAATTCAAATAGTGTTAACAGACCCCATGAACCGACGCCGCTGCAACCGTGCCCGCTTTATCGCCCTAGCCCCGGTGAAAGACCTGCTCACCGATTCCACCCTGGGTTATATCGGCGACATCTCCACGGGCGGCATGATGTTGTTCTCGCCCAGGGCCGTCGCCCAGCCGGGCCACCGCCGGGTGGCAATCACCCTGCCCCGGCACGATGGCGAAACCGTCACCGTCACCGGCGAAATACGAATCGCCTGGCACCGTCCGGCGGAACGCGGTACCAGCGGCAGCACGGGCTGCCAGTTTGTCAATTTCAATCCCGGCGAAAAGCTGACGCTTCTCAGATCCGCGCGGGAGTTCAGCCTGAGGGCTTAAGGCCCAGGGTCACCCTGTCCAGGCCCGCCAGATCGCGCAGGGTTTCGACCCCCCGCAGCCCCGCCTGCCCGAACAAGTCTCTTACCGCCGCACCCTGATCGGCGCCGTGTTCCACCAGCAACAGCCCCCCCTCGCACAGGTGATCCAATGCTTCCCGGGCAATGCGGCGCAGGTCCCGTAAACCGTCCGGGCCGGCGGCGAGCGCCCCCACCGGCTCGAAGCGCACGTCGCCCGCCCGAAGATGGGGGTCGCCCTCGGCGATATAGGGCGGGTTGCTGACAATCAGGTCGAATCGGCCGTCCACGCTGGCAAACCAGTCACTGATTCGCACCTCGACGTTGGCCAACCCGAGCCGCCCGGCATTGTGGCGGGCCAGGGTCACGGCCCCTGGTGCACTGTCCACCGCCAATACGGTCCAATCCGGTTGCTCGACGGCCAGGGCCAGGGCCACGGCGCCGGTACCCGTGCCCAGGTCGAGAATGCGGGAACGAGGTTTTCCCAGTCGCGCCAGCGCGGTTTCCACCAGAAGCTCGGTCTCGGGCCGGGGGATCAGGGTATCCGGCGAAACCTTCAGGGTCAGGGACCAGAATTCCCGCTCGCCGGTGATGTAAGCGACAGGTTCGCCGCACCGCCGCCGTGCGAGCAGGGCGTCGAAAGCCCTGCATTGGTCGGGGTCGACGGGTTTATCCGGCCAGGTGAACAACCAGGTCCGATCCCGGCGCAGCACGTGGCACAGCAAGACTTCCGCATCGAGACGCGGCGTCCCGGACACCGGCGCCAGTTCGGCGGCGCGGGCCAGCAGGTCGGCGACGGTTGCCAACCGGAACCGCCTCAGCCGGCCAGGGCGGCCAGCTGCTCCGCCTGGTATTCGTGCACCAGGGGCGACACCACCTCGTCCAGGTTGCCCTCCATGATCTCGCCCAGTTTGTAGAGGGTGAGATTGATGCGGTGGTCGGTGAGCCTTCCCTGGGGAAAGTTATAGGTGCGGATGCGCTCCGAACGGTCGCCGCTGCCTACCAGGCTCCGACGGGCATCGGCCTGCTCCCGGGCAGAAGCTTCCTCCCGGGCGTTCTGGAGTTTAGCCTGGAGCAGGGCCAGGGCCTTGGCCCGGTTCTTGTGCTGGGAACGCTCGTCCTGGCACTCCACGACGATACCGGTGGGCAGGTGGGTGATGCGGATGGCGGAATCCGTCTTGTTGACGTGCTGGCCACCCGCGCCCGAGGCCCGGAAGGTGTCGATACGCAGATCATTCTTGTCGATCTCCACATCGTCCACCGCCTCCGGTTCCGGCAGCACGGCCACGGTGCAGGCCGACGTATGAATGCGGCCCTGGGACTCGGTTTCCGGCACCCGCTGGACCCGGTGGGCGCCCGATTCGAATTTGAGATGGGAATAGACCCCCTGCCCCACCAGCCGGGCGATCACTTCCTTGAAGCCGCCGTGTTCGCCGTGGCTCTGGCTGATCACCTCCACCTTCCAGCGCTTGCGTTCGGCATACTTGCTGTACATGCGGAAAAGGTCGCCGGCAAAAATGGCCGCCTCGTCACCGCCGGTGCCGGCGCGGATTTCCAGGAATACGTTGCAGTTGTCGTTAGGGTCCCTGGGCAGCAGCAGCCTCTGCAATTCGGTTTCCAGTTCCTGCCGCCGGGACTCGCCGGCCTCGATTTCCTCCTCGGCCATGGCGCGCATGTCCGCGTCCGAATCCTCCAGCAGGGCCCGGGCCTGGCCCAGGTCCCCGAGTAGTTCCCGATACTCACGATAAGTGCCGGTGATCGCCTCGAGCTCGGCGTATTCGCGGGAAAGATCGCGAAATTTGTTCTGGTCGCCGATGATATCGGGGTCGCTGAGCAGCGCCCCCACTTCCTGGTAGCGGTCACTCAGGGATTCAAGCTTGTCGAGTATGGATGCTTTCATGGGCCCTTCGGATAAGGTGGAAATTGCCGGTCAGTCGCCGTTGCCGCCCTTGAGGTCGAAAAGTTCGTGGGCCAGGCGGATGTGGTCCTCGCGCCCCTCCTCGCCGGCCTGCTTCAGGCGCAGTGTCGGGGTATGCAGGAGCTTGTTGGTGAGTCCCCTTGCCAGCGACGACAACACCTCCTCCGGAGCCTGGCCCCGCTGCAGGGCATGAATGGCTTTGTCCAGCTCGGCGTCGCGGATTTCCTCGACACTCTGGCGGAAGGCGCGGATAGTGCCTACGGCGTTCAGGGTTCGCAACTGTTTTTGCCAGGCATCGAGCCCTTCCCGGATGATCTGCTCAGCCTGGCTGGCGGCGCTCTCCCGGCTGCGAAGATTTTCCTCGATCACCTCCTTGAGGTCGTCGACGGTATAAAGGTAGACGTCGTCGAGCTTGTCCACCTCCGGTTCGATGTCCCGGGGTACGGCGATATCCACCATAAACATGGGGCGGTGCCTGCGACGGCGCAGGGCGGATTCCACCGCGCCCTTGCCCAGGATGGGCAGCTGGCTCGCGGTTGACGATATCACCATATCGGCCTTGTGCAGGTGTTCGGGAATGTCGGAGAGCAGGATGGCCTGGGCATTGAAGTTGCGCGCCAGGTCGGCCGCCCGGTTAAGGGTGCGGTTGGCCACGGTAATGCTGCCGATGTTTTTCTGCCGCAGGTGCTGGGCCACCAGCTCGACGGTCTCGCCGGCACCGATCAACAGGGCATTAACCTTCTTAAGGTCACTGAAAATCTGCGTGGACAGGTTGACCGCGGCGTAGGCCACGGACACCGGGTTCTGGCCGATGGCGGTTTCCGAGCGGACACGCTTGACCACGGAAAAAATATGCTGGAAGGTCTGGTTAAGCACCGAACTGACGGTGCCCGCGTCCCGGGCCACGGCATAGGCGGATTTCACCTGGCCCAGAATCTGGGGCTCGCCCAGCACCAGGGAATCGAGGCCGCTGGCCACCTTCATCATGTGCAACAGGGCATCCCGGTCGCGCAGCTCATAGAGGCGACCGGCGAGTTCGTCCTCGTCGAGGCCCTGGTAGCCGGCCAGCCATTGGCGCATACAACCGTCGGGCAGGTCGCCGACAGCGTAGATTTCGGTGCGGTTGCAGGTGGACAGGATCATCACCTCGGCCGCACCCGTGGCCTCGCTGGCCGCAGCCAGGGCCCCCGGCACTGTCTCGGGAGCGAAAGCGAGCTTTTCACGCAGGTCCACCGGCGCTGTCAGGTGGTTGATGCCTAGGAGAAACAGATTCATGCGAGGGCAAATAACCGTGAAGTGCAAATTGTCCGAATCCGGGGCCGCCATGACAAGTACAATCGCTCGGTTGGGACATATTTCCCATGCCGTGGCGGTCCGGCCGATACCGGACCTGCTACAATAATCGGCCTGCAGGACACGGGAAACTCGATTTTGCCTATACGGACGACCCTTCGAAAGCTGCTCCGGCCCGGTCTGTTCGCCGTGCTCACCGCACTGGCGGGATGCGCCGCCGTGGCGCCGGACCCGGCCGAACCGGATGCGGCAGCGGCGCCCGTGGAGACCGGGGTACCGACCGGCGAATCGCACCCGACCCGGGACTTCGATGCCGGCACGCTTTACGAACTCCTGGTGGCCGAATTTGCCGGCATCCGCAACCAGGTGGACGCAGCCCTGGAAATCTACATGCGCCAGGCCTACGAAACCCGGGATCCCGCTGTTATCGATCGCGCTATCCGTATTGCCAGCTACCTCAATCGCGACGAAAAAATCCTGGAGCTGTCGGAACTCTGGGTAGAGGTCGAACCGGACAATCTCGACGCCCGGCGCCTGGTGAGCTTCCACCTGGCCCGGGCCGGCCGGGTAGTGGAAGCCTTCCCCCACAGCGAGTATCTGCTGCTGGCCGGGGACGACGAGTACCTCCAATCCCTGGCCGCGTTTGCCGAACCGGTACCGCGCCGTGAGAAGGAACGCCTGCTGGCCCTTTACCGTGAACTGGAGCGCAAGCACCCCGACAATACCGGCCTGTTGCTGGGCGAAGCCATGCTGCTGCGACAGTTGAACGCCCCGGACAAGAGCCTGGCGGCGGCGCGTCGGGTTATCGAACTGGAACCCGCCAATGAAACCGCCCAACTGCTCCACGCCCAGTTGCTCCACGAGAGCGGCCAGGCGGACGCGGCCCTGAAGTCCCTGCGAAAATCCCTGCGGGAACTGCCGGGCAGCAAGCGACTGCGGCTGCAGTACGCCCGGCTGCTCGCCGACGAGGACCTGGCCGCTTCTCGCGAGCAGATACGCGAACTGGTATCCCTCTACCCGGACGATCCGGAACTCAAGCTCTCCCTGGCCCTGATCAGCAAGGAGATGGGCAACGACGACGAGGCCGCCACCCTGCTGAACGAACTGATCCGGGAAAACCGCCGGGCATCGGCCGCCAACTTCCACCTGGGCCGGCTTGCCGAGGAAAATGGACGCTTCGAGGATGCCCTGCACCACTATACCCGGGTCCGGCGCGGCCAGTACGTGCTCACCGCCGCCGACCGGGCCGCCCGCATGCTCAAACGCAATGCCGGCCTGCCCGCCGCCCGGGTCTACCTGAACCAGCTGCGCAACGAACGGCCGGGGCTGGCCACCGGCCTTTACCAGATAGAGGCAGAGTTGCTTATCGGCGAGGAAAACCTTGACGAGGCCCGGGAGGTGCTCGGCCAGGCCCTGGACAAGGACCCGGATAATATCAGCCTGCTGTATACCCGGTCCGTGGTCGGCGCCAGGCAGGGGGATCTGGAAAAGGCCGAGAGCGACCTCAGGGCCATTCTCGCCCGGGAACCGGACAATGCCACCGCACTGAACGCCCTGGGTTATACCCTGCTCAACCTCTCCGACCGCTACCGCGAAGCCTACGAACTGATTCGCCGGGCCCGGCAACTCAAACCCGAGGACCCGGCCATCACCGACAGCCTGGGCTGGGTTTACTACCGCCTGGGCGATTACGACAAGGCCCTGAAATACCTCCGGGAAGCCTTCGAGGCCTTCCCTGACCCGGAAGTGGCCGCCCACCTGGGCGAAGTACTCTGGGTGACCGGCAAGAAAGAGGAAGCCCGGCGAGTATGGGATAAAGCCCTGGAGGAGTCACCGGGCAACACCATCATCCTCGAGACCCGCGACCGGCTCCAGTCCGGCCAGGACTGAGCCGGGCTCCGCCATGACCGCACCACCAGACACTCCCCCGGCGGCACTCCGGCCCCCGGCGCTCGGCGGCGGGCCCGCCCCGGCCAGACGTTGCGGCCTCATCGTCATCGCCTGCCTGGCAACCTTTCTCCTGGTGCTGGCGGGCTGCGCGGCTCAAGCGCCGGTCAAAGCGGTGGACTGGTCCCGGCACCGGTCGGCCCTGGAAGGCCTGGACAGGTGGCGCCTCGAAGGCAAGATCGGCTATCGGGCACCGGCGGACAACGGTAGCGCCTGGCTCAACTGGCACCAGGATCGCGACGCCTATACCCTGATCCTGAGCGGCCCCCTGGGCGCGGGCGCCGCCCGCATCCAGGGGGACGCCAACCATGCCGTTCTCCTGCGCGCCGGCGAAGACCCCCTGGAAGCGCCGACCGCCACCGAACTGACTCACTGGCTGCTGGGCCTGCAACTGCCGGTGGAGCAGATGCGCCATTGGATCAAGGGCATGCCGGCCGCAACTCCCCCCTACGGAGAAATGGTGGTGGGCCCCGACGGCCGCCTGCAAAGGCTGGAACAAAGCGGCTGGACGCTGACTTATTCGGACTACCGGCGACATGATGAGTGGATCTTGCCGGGCAAAATCCGGGGGACCAACGGCGATGTCGGCTTTACCCTGGTGATCGGCCGCTGGCAGCCCGGACCGGACCGGGAAGCCGACGCGCCATGACGCTAGTACTGCCGGCTCCCGCCAAGCTCAACCTGTTCCTGCATATCACCGGCAGGCGCGACGACGGCTACCACGAGCTCCAGACCCTGTTCCAGCTGCTGGACTACGGGGACGAGCTTACCTTCAGCCATCGCGCCGACGGCGCTGTCCGGCTGACTCCGGCACTGCCCGGCATCCCCGAAACCGACAACCTTGTTTACCGCGCCGCCGTCGCCCTGAAGCGCGCCACTGGCTGTCACTTCGGGAGTGACATCCATATCACCAAACGCCTGCCGGCCGGCGGCGGCCTGGGAGGCGGCAGCAGCGACGCCGCCACCACTTTGCTGGGCCTGAACCGGCTCTGGAACCTGGGACTCGGCCTGGACGAACTGGCAACCATCGGCCTGCAACTGGGCGCCGACGTACCGGTATTCGTGCGCGGACACACCGCCTGGGCGGAAGGCATTGGCGAACGCCTGACACCGGTGGAAATGCCGGAGGCGTGGTACTTCGTGCTTGCTCCGGGCTGCCATGTATCCACGGCGGCAATCTTCGCCGACGGGGAATTGACAAGGAACGCTCGCCCCATCACAATACGCGCCTTTCTGGAGCAGGGAGCCCAAAACCACTGCCAACCTGTGGTGGAAAGGCTCTATGCCGGTGTCCTGGAAGCCCGCCAATGGCTCGATGGTTTTGCACCGGCCCGGATGACAGGCACGGGCGCCTGTCTGTTCGCAAGGTTTGACTGCGAGGCGGCGGCACGCCGGGTTCTCGCCGCGAAACCGGCGGCCTGGGAGGGGTTCGTGGCGCGAGGTGTCAATCTTTCCCCGGTCCACCGCCTGCTTGGATAATTTGAAGTTTACTGGGGCGTCGCCAAGTGGCTAAGGCAACGGGTTTTGATCCCGTCATTCGGAGGTTCGAGTCCTCCCGCCCCAGCCAATCACTCGACATGCTTCTCGGAAACACACCTCCAGGATCGTACCGTGGCTAATTTGATGGTTTTCTCCGGAAACGCGAATCCGGAGCTTGCGAGCGAGATTGCCCGCTACCTCGGCGTCTCCGTTGGAAACGCGCTGGTCTCCAAGTTCTCCGACGGCGAGATCAATATTGAGATCAACGAGAATGTTCGCGGCCACGACGTCTTCGTGATCCAGCCCACCTGCGCGCCCACCAATGACCACATCATGGAACTGGTGCTTATGGTGGATGCCCTGCGCCGGGCATCCGCGGGCCGCATCACGGCGGTGGTGCCCTACTTCGGCTACGCCCGCCAGGATCGCCGGGTACGCTCCGTGCGTGTTCCCATCAGCGCCAAGGTGGTGGCGGACATGGTCACCAAGGTGGGGGTCAACCGGGTGTTGACCGTCGACCTGCACGCCGAGCAGATCCAGGGCTTTTTCGACTGCACCGTGGATAACGTCTACGGTACGCCGGTGTTGCTCGGCGATATCGAAAACCAGCACTACGAAGACCTGATGGTGGTGTCCCCGGATATCGGCGGCGTGGTCCGGGCCCGGGCCATGGCCAAACAGCTCAAGGCCGACCTGGCGATCATCGACAAGCGCCGCCAGGAGGCCAACAAGGCCGAGGTGATGAACATTATCGGCGACATCGACGGTCGCACCTGCCTGCTTATCGACGACATCATCGATACCGCAGGGACCCTGTGCAACGCCGCCAATGCCCTCAAGGACCGGGGTGCCAAGCAGGTGGTGGCCTACTGTACCCACCCGGTGCTGTCGGGCAACGCCATTGCCAACATTGAAAACTCGCGCCTGGACAAGCTGGTGGTGACCAACAGCATTCCCTTGAGCGAGGCGGCCCGGCAGTGCGATCGTATTCGCCAGCTGAGCCTGGGCAAAATGCTGGCCGAGGCGGTGCGCCGGGTCAGCAACGAAGAATCCATTAGCGCCATGTTCCTGTAGGTAAAAGGTACGGGCGCGGGATAGAACGTCCGCAAGGACACAACATTAACTTCCGTCATTGGTTCTGGTCGCGGATTGTGGCGGAAATAGTTTAGGAGTCTGGCTATGGTCGATTTCGTACTGAATGCCAAGGCCCGGGAAGACAAGGGGAAAGGTGCGAGCCGCCGCCTGCGTCGCCTGGCCAGTGAAGTGCCCGCCATCGTTTACGGCGGCAAGAAAAAACCCCAGCCCCTGGCGCTGGATCACGACAGCCTCTACAACTCCCTGGAGAATGAGGCCTTCTTCAGCCACATCATCACCCTGAATGTGGGCGACAAAAGCGAGCAGGTCATCGTCAAGGATGTCCAGCGCCACCCGTCGCGGCTGAAACTGCTGCACGTCGACTTCATGCGCGTGAGCAAGACCCAGAAGCTGCAGACCAAGGTGCCGATACACTTTCTCAACGAAGATACCAGCAAAGGCGTCAAGCAACAGGGCGGCATCGTTTCCCACGCCATCACGGAACTGGAAATCCAGTGCCTGCCGGGAGACCTGCCGGAATACCTGGAAGTGGACATGGCCGAGGTGGAACTGGGCGACACCCTGCACATTTCCGACATCCCCCTGCCCAAAGGCGTGGAGAGCGTCGACCTTCTGCACGGTGAAGAGTACGACCACCCGCTGGTAGCCATTATCAAACCGCGCTCCGCGGCTGCCGAGGCGGAAGAGGAAGAAGAAGCAGCCGCTGCCGCCGAGGAATCGGAAACCGCAGCCAAGGCCAAAGAAGAACCCAAGGAAGAGCCCGGCGACGAGGAATAGATTCTTCGTCCCGGCCGAAGCACGGCCCCGACATTGGACACACCGGTAAAACTGATCGTCGGCCTGGGAAACCCGGGCCCCGCCTATCACCGGACCCGTCACAATGCCGGGGCCGACTTCGTTTCTGCGCTCGCGGAAACCAGCGGCACCCCGCTGAAGGAAGAAAAGAAATTCTTCGGCTTCACGGGCAAGCTTCTTGTCGGGGGCCGGGACGTGCGTCTGCTGATTCCCGCCACCTACATGAACCGCAGCGGCCAATCCGTGGCGGCACTGGCCAACTTCTTCCAGGTTGACCCGGCAGCTATACTCGTAGCCCACGATGACCTGGACCTGCCCCCCGGCACCGCCCGCCTCAAGATCGGCGGCGGCCACGGTGGCCACAATGGTCTGCGTCACATTATCCAGAGCCTGGGCAACGAGCGGGGATTTGCCCGGTTGCGCCTGGGCATCGGCCACCCGGGCAAGGGCGACGACGTGGTGGACTACGTCCTGCGCAAGGCCGCGCCAACGGAACAGTCAGCCATTGACGACAGCATCCGGGAGGCCATGGTGGTACTGCCGGAACTCGTCGCCGGCCGTTGGAACGACGCCATGAAGAAACTGCACACGCGGGCAACGTCCGGGACCTGAGCGCCCGGCCCGGCAACACAACTCGAGGCACAGCTATGGGATTCAAATGCGGTATCGTGGGCCTGCCCAATGTGGGCAAATCCACCCTGTTTAATGCCCTTACCAAGGCGGGCATCGACGCCGAGAACTTCCCGTTCTGCACCATTGAACCCAATACCGGTATCGTGCCCGTCCCTGACCATCGCCAGAACAGAATCGCCGATATCGTCAAACCCGAGAAGGTCATGCCCACCACCATGGAATTCGTGGATATCGCCGGCCTGGTGGCCGGTGCCTCCAAGGGCGAGGGGCTGGGCAACAAGTTCCTGGCCAATATCCGCGAAACCGATGCCGTCGCCCAGGTGGTTCGCTGCTTCGACGACGAAAACGTGGTGCACGTGGAGGGCCGGGTGCGGCCCACCGCCGATATCGAAGTGATCAACACCGAGCTTGCCCTGGCCGACCTGGAGACCTGCGAAAAGGCGCTCAACCGTTATGCCCGCCAGGCCAAGGGCCAGGACAAGCACGCCATCGCCATGGTCGCCCTGCTCGAGGGAAAGGTCCTGCCGCACCTGAACGAAGCCCAGCCGCTACGCAGTGCCGGCCTCGACGACGACGAAAAAAAACAACTGCGGGAACTCTCCCTCCTGACCCTCAAGCCAACGCTTTATGTGGCCAATGTCAACGAGGACGGCTTCGAGAACAACCCCTATCTGGAGCAGGTTCGGGAAGTGGCGGCAACGGAGGGCGCCGAGGTGGTGGCCATCTGCAACAAACTGGAATCCGAGATCGCCGAGCTGGACGACGAAGACAAGCTCGACTTCCTCCACGAAATGGGCCTGGAAGAGCCCGGACTCAACCGCCTGATTCGCACCGGCTATAAGCTGCTCGGCCTGCACACATTCTTTACCGCGGGGCCCAAGGAGGTGCGGGCCTGGACCATTCCCGTGGGGGCCACCGCCCCCCAGGCCGCCGGCAAGATCCACACCGATTTCGAGAAAGGGTTTATTCGCGCCGAAGTGGTCGGTTACGAGGACTTCATCGCCTGCAACGGCGAACAGGGCGCCAAGGATGCCGGCAAATGGCGGCTGGAAGGCAAGGATTACGTGGTCCAGGACGGCGACGTCATCCACTTCCGGTTTAATGTGTAGCCTGCTCCATCATGGAGTAGACTGGAGGCCATGACACCTCAACCCCAGTCACATTTCTATTACTCCGCCCGCCTGCGCCTGCACTACAGCCACTGGCCCGCTCCCGGCAAGCCACCGCTGTTGCTGATCCATGGCGGCGAGGACCACAACCGCAACTGGGACCGGGTGGTTGCGCGATTGCACCCGCACTTCGACATCGTCGCTCCCGACCTTAGAGGCCACGGCGAGTCGGAATGGGTCAATAGCGGCACCTATACCATAACCGCGTTCGTGCTGGATATCGCCAACCTTATCGAGCACCTGGGCTGGCACCATATCCGCATACTGTCCCACTCTTTGGGGGGCGCCATCGCGCTCAAGTACGCCGGCGCCTTCCCGGAAAAAGTCTCCCGCCTGATCGCCATCGAGGGGGTGGGCCCCTCCCCCAAGCAGGAAGCCGAACGTGCCAGCCGTGACACCGGCGACATCTTCCGGGAATGGATTGCCGGCACGCAGGTTTCCGCCCGGCGCCAGCCGGTGCAATATCCCAGCCTGGAAGACGCCACCGCACGCATGAAGAAAAAGAACGACCACCTGGACGCGGCCCTGGCCGAACACCTCACCCGACACAGCAGCCGGCGGCTGGAAGACGGCTCCTACACCTGGAAGCACGACCCCATGTTGCGTCCTCACTCGGCCTTCGACATGACCCCGGAAGAGAGCCGCAGCCTCTGGCGCCGGACCACCTGCCCGGTGCTGCTGGTGCGTGGCGAGGACAGCTGGGCCGCCGACCCGGGCAAAGACGGCCGGGCCGGGCATTTCCAGGATGCCACTATCGTCAACATCCCCGACGCCGGCCACTGGGTCCACCATGACCAGCTCGACGCCTTTATGGCTATCGCCACACCTTTTCTGAAGGACGAGACCCCGTCTGAAACTTGACAGCGAAGGGCAAAATCGTGAAAATTCGCCGCCCTGAATACGGGAATGTGGCTACGTAGCTCAGCTGGTTAGAGCACAGCATTCATAATGCTGGGGTCGGTGGTTCAAGTCCACCCGTAGCTACCATATAAATCAAAGAATTAGCGGAAAGTGCCGCTAAGTTTTTTTGTGTTCAGTATATTTGGTACACAGCTTGGTATACATCTAATCAATAACCGATGAATCTCCTAATTCACTGGACACCACTAGGACCACAAGCCAACCTGCTTGCAATTCACAGCTGATAGCTGACCTCCCAGTAATCGCGCTACCTCAAATTGCAACATCCCCCGATTTGATTAAAGATTCCAGTCCATCACGCCATAAGCTGTGTACCGGGTATCTAATCTCGTCGCACTTTAAGAATCCCAAAACCACGGAAACTGGCTTACCATGGCAACTGTCCCAGGGGCTAATCCTTCTCACTCATTGCCGGCCTTAAGATGAGGCACAGGATGTTAGCTGCTCTCCCTTGCAGACAACTATCCGGTGTTTTGACTTTCTCCGCCAAACCGCCCGTCAAAACCTCCGGCACGGAAACACCAGCGAAGCCTTGCCACAAAGGCCTGCCTATAGCCTGTTCGAAGTAGAGGCTATGGCCACTAGCAATATCGATGAACACCCAAACTTAGTTATGTGGGCTTTTTGGGAGTCTTTACCCGAGCCGCACAAGTCAGCAGGCACCACCTGCCGATCCTCCACTTTAGCGGCGATATGTTCCACCGCCCTCCGGCAAAACAGCGACCTACGCAGCTATCTGGAGATCCCGTGCTGCGACACCAACCAACTACTTCAGGGAAAGCCCCACTCTACCAATCGCTCGCGCCACCTAGGATACACCGCGCTACATCTCGTCCACTTACCAGCCATATAAACTGGTTAATCAGGCAATCAGGCCTTTTCTCGCCTCTTCTCTTGGCTTACACAGGGTCAACTCCAATCGCAGCTCGATGGCGTGAGTGCCGTGCTCATCGCTTGGCGATGATCCAGACGGCGTGAACGATGCCGGGAATATAGCCAAGCAGCGTGAGCAGAATGTTGATCCAGAAATGTTTGCCAATGCCTTCCTGCAGGAAGACGCCGAGCGGCGGCAGAATAATCGCTATGATGATGCGCAACAGGTCCAATGGTCGTACTCCTTCGCACGATGGGGGATGTCGTTCGGGCGCCGACGCGCGGTCGCTCGCGAACGACTCGAATACCCCGTATGTTAACCCATCAAGCGCGAAGGTTCCGTGCCATGCCCCACACACGACCCGCGGCCGGCCCGGCAGAGGGAGGAAACCACTTTTTGACATGCGGTGTAGCGAACAGACTACCGTACCCGGCCGGAGTAGATTCTAAGTACACGACTGGCCGCAGGGACTATCCTCCGTGCCCCAGTCCGAATTCAACCATCGCATAGGAATTATATTATGAATCACGATAATCGAGAGACCGTACGTCAAGGCAATACATCCAGCAAACCGACTACGGGTGCGCTCCTGCTGGGCTCCAGTTCCCTGGTCGGAAATGAAGTCGTCAATAGAGCCCACGAGAGTGTTGGTGACATCAAAGAATTCATGCTGGATACCACCAGTGGCAAAATTGAATACGCCGTGCTCAGCTTCGGGTCGTTTTTGGGTATGGGCGAGAAATTGTTTGCAGTCCCGTTCCGGGCCTTGACTCTGGATACCGAGAATAAATGTTTCATTCTGGACGTGGATAAGCAGCGTCTCAAGGAGGCACCGGGATTCGACCGGGATCATTGGCCGGACATGGCCGATCAAATCTGGGCGCGAAGCGTTCACCATTACTACGGAACGGAATATCAGCCTGACACAGCTTCGCATTAATCATTGTTCGCGGGAAACGGTGGCATTCACGACGTGTGAGTGCTACCTCCGCCGTATGTCGGCAGTACCCTCGAACCCTGCATCGATGCGTTTACCGTGGCGTTGCATCATGGCTTCCAGCACGCCGGTCGGCTCGATGGTTGCCGCTTATGCGTCGGCCAATACCGGGGCGACGCCGCGCTCCATACCGCTGGTTATTGCTGATAACGTTACCCAGAACGCATTGTCTGCGTTTATCGGGGCTTTTATTTTCGGTCTTGTTTCCCTGATAGCCGTTCAAATCGATATGTTTGGCTCCGCGGGGCTGTTTGCAATATTCGTGGTCACTCTTCTCCTGTTCGCCATTGTCATTATTACTTTCGTTCGCTGGGCCGACAGAATCGCCCGGCTGGGCCGGGCGGTCAATTCGATTGAACAAGTGGAAAAGGCAACCGGTAACGCACTGAATCGCCGCCGCCATGCGCCCGCACTAGGCGCTTTGCCGGTTTCCCCGTGGCAGGCCGTGGATAAGGGCGTCGCGGTATGTTCTTCGACGGTCGGTTATATCCAGCATGTCGATGAGGTGCGATCGTCGTGAGAGGGCAGTTATTCAAGATATGGGATCGCATTCGATCGAGTTTCTGGTTCCTTCCGACGGTCATGGCCGTGGTGGCCGTGGCGTTGGCCTTCGTGAGCATCGCCGTGGACAAGCCGATGACGGAGTGGCTATCGCTTAAACTGGGTTGGACGTTCACCGGCGGAGCGGACGGGGTTAGCGCCGTGATGGGGGTCGTCGCCGGATCGATGATCACCATCGCCGGCGTAGTTTTCTCGATGACATTGGTCACGCTTTCACTCGCCTCGGCCCAGCTGGGGCCCCGTCTGCTGCGCAATTTCATGCGTGATTCCACCACACAGGTGGTCCTCGGCACGTTCATCGCCACGTTCCTGTACTGCCTGATCGTTCTTCGCACGATCCGCCGTGGCGGGGAGGTCACTTTCGTCCCGCACCTGTCGGTCAGCCTCGGTGTTCTACTTGCGGTGGTGAGCGTGGGGGTGTTCATCTATTTCATCCATCACGTGTCTGTATCCATCCAGGCCAATGAGATCGCCGCGCGGATTGGCGCGGAATTAAACGAAGGGATCAACCGTCTGTTCCCGGAACAGATTGGACGGGGAGCGTCAGAGATCCCGGTGGGGCCGCCCGACCCTGGCTTCCTCGAGGTGTTCGATCGGGAGGCGCGGCCGATCGGCGCGTACGCGGACGGCTATCTCCAGTTCATCGACGCGCAGGCCTTGTTTGAGATCGCCGAGGAGGAGGACCTGATCGTTCGACTGGAGCAAAGGCCCGGAAACTATGTCGTCGCCAGTTGTCCGCTGGTGCTGATCTGGCCAGGCAGCCGAGTGACCAACCGACTCACGGAACGACTGCATCCCCTCTTTGTCCTGGCCCACCAGCGGACTTCCGGCCAGGACCTCGAGTTCGGGGTGAATCAGTTGGTGGAGATTGCGGTCCGGGCTCTCTCCCCGGGGACGAACGACCCGTTCACGGCGATCACGTGTGTCGACCGCCTGGGGTCCGCGTTATGTCGTCTGGCTTCACGAGACATGCCGTCACCTTATCGCCATGACTGCCAGAATCAGCTCCGGGTGATTGCGTCGGCCGATACATTCCCGGCGTTTGTGAATGCAGCATTCAACCAGATTCGGCAATATGGCCGCTCCAGCGCCGCGGTAACCATTCGTTTGCTGGAAACAATTGCCGTGGTCGTAAAATTCACACATCGGCCAGAGGACCGCGCCACGCTCCTGCGGCACGCTGAAATGATTACCCGGGGAGCCGCCGAGAGCCTGCACGAGGACCAAGACCGCCGGTCGGTGGAAGAGCGTTGCCAGGCGGTGAGGATGTTGTGCAGCGAGCCGGCTTAGTCTCGCCGCTAGCCCGAAAGTGCTTCAGTTGTCTGAATTTTCGCATCGAGATCGGTCGAGTTGCGCGTACCTACTACATTCGGCACGCTCATGGGGCTGGCCCTGCTCGCGAGCGTAAGCGTTGTGATAGTAGTGTCGGAGCGAACATGCGGCCCATACCGGGCGTTTAGGCGTCTATAGCGGCAAGAAGTAGCCCGGTTTTGACGGCGATCCACCCAGGACCAGCGGGTCTAAAATGGAGTCAAATTCATGAATGAGTCAGCCAACCGGAAGTCAGCAGCGGCCTCCACAGTCAGGGCTCCACAGGTACGGATCCCAATGGGCGTTCGATACAAAGCATGGTTTGCGGCGGTGATACTTGCGAATCTTGCCACCCTCGCCTTCGCCCAATCATCATGCCCCGGAATTCACGTGAAAATTCTGGACATTGAGAATAGCACCGGGACTGTGGCCTGTGCGCTTTTCGAATCGCCAGTGGGCTTCCCTACTGAATTTTTGGGCTCCGCAAGCAATATAATGATAATTAAAATTCGAGATACGCGGGCCCGTTGCAATTTTTTGGATGTCCCCCCGGGAACATATGCGTTGGCCGTCATTCATGATGAAAATATGAACGGCAAGCTTGACGCTAACTTTCTAGGGGTCCCCACGGAGGGCTACGGCTTTTCAAGCGGCGCAGAAGCTTCGATGAGTGCGCCTTCGTTCGAGGACGCCAGCTTTTCTTACGATGGGGGAGATTTGGATCTGACGCTTGAATTGAATTACTGAAAGAGCAGAGAGTTTTGTGAAGGCAAGGTACTCTGAAGTGGTTGAATAGATGTGATGTTCATTGATTATGCAGCCTTCACCATCGAGTGGGAGTAAGTACCATTTCTTGTGACTATTCGTTGGCTGCTAACGGGCGACGCCGGGCATCGCGGAAGCTTATCAGCCGGCGCTGGCCCTCGTCCCAGAGTGCCAGGCTTACGGATCGCAGGCTTTGCCGTAGGGTCAAGCGGCCAGTATCGCGAAGTTCGGGATGGTCCCGAAGCGCCTCGGGCAGACGGTATGAGGGGATACCGCTGCATAAATGATGCACGTGGTGTACGCCGATGTTGGCGCTGAACCAGCGCAGCACGGCCGGCAGGTCGTAGTGGGAGCTGCCATACAACGCCGCTTGGTCGAATTTCCAATCCTTGGCATGCTCCCAGTAGGTGTCCTCGAACTGATGCTGGACATAAAACAACCAGACACCAATGGATGCGGCCATTAGAGTAATCGGCAGTTGCACCAGCAGAAACGTCCCCAGCCCAACCGACCAGGCCATAGTAGCGACGAGCACGGCTATGGCGATATTGGTGGCTTGGGTGCTCAGCCACGGCATCCATCCCGAGTGCATGAACCCAAGGGGCATGCGATAGTCCAGCAGGAACAGGTAGGTCGGGCCCAGGCCGAATAGCACGAGGGGATGCCGGTACAAGCGATAGCGCAACCGTTGTCCGCGCGGCAGGCTCTGGTATTCGCGCAGGGTCAGGGTGTCGATTTCGCCGATGCGAGGGCGGTCCAGGTTCCCGGAACTGGCATGGTGCCGGGCATGGGTATAGCCCCAAAAATCGTGGGGCGTAAGGGTTAGCACGCCAATGGTCCGCCCGGTCCAGTCATTAGCCCGCCGGGAATGAAAAAAGGAACGATGGGCACAATCGTGTTGGATCATGAAGAGGCGCACGAGGAAGGCTGCAGCCGGTACAGTGAGCACCAGGCCGTACCAATGTCCCGCGCTGACGGCGGCCCATGCCAAGGCCCACAGGAGGAAAAATGGAATGGCAGTGAGCGCAAGCTCAAGAATGCCGCGCGCACGGTCGGGGGTAGGGTAGCGGTTCAGCGCCCGCTTCAGACGGGTCGAGTCGGCGTTGAAGTCCGTACTTGCGGTCATGTTAGGTCTCCTCTGACGGGAAAATCGTGGTTACCGGTTGCTCGGATTGACCGCGACGTGCAGTCGAGCCAGCGGGTGCCGTTTGTTTCCGCGTGCTGGGGCAGAGTGTTCTGGAGAGTATCGATATCCCCGATATTGTATTTTGAACCCTCGCGTCGGAACTGTATGTACGGTGTCGCACCCTCGACGCTACGAGTGGGCGATCGCCCATTTTCGGTGGAAACCATTGCCTTTGTGAGCGCCCGCCGGGCTCACCGTGCATTCTGATCAGGCACATTCTCAGACTGGCACGACAGAAACGATCAGCCACTCCTGACCGGCATCCACCGCCGTGGCGATAACTCTCCGGCAAAACCCTTACGAATCAGAATAAGTGGAGTTTCTGGCTGTTAAAAACTATACGAGCTAGACTTTACTATCGAGCACACCCTTTGCTGGCTGCGATCATCGTGGCGATCAACCAACAGTTGTTTTCTTGCTCCCATGAGCCAGGAATAACTAGGCGGCCTCAAAAAAAGAGTACGAGTTATTTGCCAGGCCAGGAACCTGATTTATGACACTGTCCCTCTACGAAGCCTCAGTTCCGATTTTACAGCCGGGCCTGATTAACCTTGAAAATATTCTTAAGAAAGGGTTAAGGCATTGTCGGGATCACAATATCGACGAATCTATTCTGACTGGTTACCGCCTTTATCCTGATATGTATACCCTCGACAAACAGGCTCAAACCGCCGTCGATATGGTAAAAATCCTGGCGACCCATTTAGCCGGTATGGATCCCCCGCAAATCAAGGACAGGAAACCAACCTTTGAAGCCTTGCTGGCCAGGGTGGATGCTGTCCGGCAACTACTGGCCAAAATCGATGCAGAGCAGATCAATGCCAGTAGCTCCAGGCCCACGTGCTTTGAACTTAATAATTACGAGCTGACATTCCCCTCCGGCGAAAGCTGTCTGCAAAAGTTTATCCTGCCCAATTTCTATTTCCATAGCAGCATGGTTTACGCCATCCTTCGCCATAATGGCGTGAAGCTGAGCAAGATCGATTTTCTTGGTAATTTTTGTGATGCAATTACGCCCCTGTCGCATTCTTCCTGAGTTGCCTGGCAGAATCACTGCGCATCAGTTGGCGACCTGGTGATCTGTCACGCGGAATTCACGAGGGATACTTGAAATATATAACGATATCAAAAGGTTAAAGCCAGAAATTGCTGGCCATTCGGCGGGAGCGCTCCCAAGTATTTTCAGCCTTCGGATCGGCTGGCAGGCGCCAACGACCGGGAACCGCCGGTTTCAAGGCCGGGGCAGATCAACGCCTGATTGCTTCGGGGCAGCACCAGAAGCAGCCAACCACCTGTTCATGAGTCTTTTCGGCTTCCTTCAGGGCCTCTTTCCAATCGTCGTGCTCTCCCAATTCCTGCGGGGCATTCGAACCGCACAGGCTTTTGCAGGAAGCGGAGTGGATAACATGCATTCCATTACAAAGCGGGTCTTTATCGATAAAGTATGTCGAAACCATAAAAACGCCCCGGTTGCTGGATTACTACCATTGACAACCAAATAGCTGATTAGTTTTGGGTTTACCGTAGTTTTGCCTCTTTTTTTATAGCAGGAACCCAAGGGGCAGGTCTGTGATCGGGCTCAGTGGCTGTTACAGTCGGCATGTCATGGCCGATCCTATGGCTTTCCCTCCGGCCGCACACAGCCTGCAAGGGGAGGCATTCGTTGGTGTTGTTAGCTGTACCCAACAGCGCATATCATAGGGAGTTGCAGCGCCATTATTGGCGTATAACCCGGACCAGGGCGGGCTTCGTATCAATGCCGGGTAAATTCGCGGGACGAACTCGAGGAGCAGGACTTCCGCAAACCTGGCTCATAAAAGACAGAAGGCTTATAAAACTCCATGAGAGAATCGAGATTCGCCAAAGTCCCTGTCAGCGAACTACGGCTGGGCATGTATATTGTCGAGCTGGATCGTCCCTGGCTGGAGACGCCGTTTCTTATTCAGGGTTTCGTCCTGAAGAGAACGGAAGACCTGGAAATCATCAGGGACATCTGCAATCACGTCTATATCGATACCCAGCGAAGCGTCAAATACGGCAAAATGCCTGCCGATTATTCCCGACCCAAGGCGAAGACAAATGCGCTGACACAGGAAAAACTCCAGGAGTTGTTTTCGACCAGGATCAGGAAATACTCGGACAGCAACAGTTTCGACGATGAAGTGGTCGGCGCCCAGAAAGTCTACGCCGACTACGAGGAACTGGTCGCGAATCTCTACGACGGCTTCAAGATCAACCAGAGCGTCAACCTTTCCAGTGTCAAGGGTACGGTAAACGGGATCGTCGAAAGCGTGATCCGCAATCCCGATGCCTGCATGCTGCTCGCCAAACTCAAGCGCAAAGGGGATTACAACTACAATCACGCCATCGGCTCATCCATATGGGCAGCCTCTTTGGGCCGGCAGCTCGGCCTGCCAAAGCCCAATATCATCAGCATGGCGACCGGCGCCCTGCTGATCGACGTGGGGAAATTGCATCTCTCCGACCGCCTGCTGAACAAAATTACGCCCCTTAGCCGCGAGGAATACGCACTGGTTAAGACACATGTCCAGCACGGCGTGGAAATGATCGCAAAGTCGCGGGAAAACGATCCGGTGGTGCTTCAAATGGTTAAACACCATCACGAGCGCCATAACGGTGCCGGCTACCCCGACGGCCTCAAAGGCAGCGATATCCCGATCTACGGCCGCATAGCGGGCCTCGTCGACTGCTACGACGCCCTCATCAGCGACAAGCCCTACAGGATCGGCCTGCCGCCCAGCGAAGCGGTCAAGGAACTTTACAAGGTCCGGGATATCGATTTTCAATCAGCCCTGATCGAGGAGTTCATTCAGTCAATCGGCATATACCCCGCCGGCTCCCTGGTGGAGCTGACATCCGGCGAGGTGGGCATAGTCGTTTCCGAGCACAGGCGCCGGAGACTGCGACCAAAACTCCTCATTATCCTCGATGCCGAAAAGACACCGCTGGACCACAAAAAATACCTGGATCTTTTTGAAACAAAGGAAGACCAATCCGGGAACCTTCTCGAGATAAAACGAAGCGTCACCGCCGGCGAGTACGGTATCGACCTGGATAATATTCTTATATAACCTGAGACCATACGAGAAAAGCCATGCTACCGGGAAGCGATACCAACTGGCACCTTTTTTTCCAGCGGCTTTCGGAGGAAATCGAATCAGCCAAAGACAGTAAAAAACGCATCGCGGTTTTTGTCGTCGACATAGTCTTTTTCCATATTTATAACATCAAATTCGGGTTTGAACGGGGTGAGGAAATCGTTGCCGACACGATCAACAGGCTTGACGAAAACCTCAACAGGGTCCAGGCCATCGAAAGACTCAGCCCCCACCAGATCGGCATTGTCATCAGCGATGTGGCGGTTCCGGAGCTTTTGCACCTCGGCGCCGAAAAGATCATCGACTCTCTGGCGAATCCGCTGGTGATCGGGGATGACGAAATCCCGGTCGACGTGGCGGTCGGCGTTGCGTTGTATCCGGACCACGGACACAAGGCAGAGAATCTGCTGGGCGGCGCGTTCGCATCCCTGGAATCCGCCAGGCGGCAGAATACCGGTTATGGCATCGCATCTACTTCCGGCAATCATGACGGTTCCGACTCCTGGGAGCTGGAAAACGACTTGAAGCAGGCGCTGGAGGAAGACCGGCTGCTTCTCAACTACCAACCCAAAGTCGATCTTTCAACCGGGAACACATTCTCTTTCGAGGCGCTGATGCGCTGGAAGCATATCAATGATGAATACGTGTCGCCGGCCAGCTTTATCCCCCTGGCCGAAACCTCTTACCTTATTTACGATCTCACCGAGTGGTGCATTAACACGGCGCTTCGCGAAATGGCCGAACCGCTCCAAAACAATGGGGATTTGTCCGTGGCAATCAATTTGTCCGCAAATATTATTTACGACCCGTCGATAATCACGACAGTAAAGTCGGCACTGGAAATCTGGGGTGTCAACCCCGAGCAACTGATTCTCGAAGTCACCGAGAGCGCGCTGATGAAGAATCAGGAGCTGTGCTTCAGGAACCTACAGCTTTTGCGTGATACCGGCGCGAAAATATCAATTGACGATTTTGGTACGGGTTATTCGTCGCTGGCATACTTCAAGACCATACCCGCCGATGAACTCAAGATCGACCAATCCTTTATTCGCTCCATGGCGAGCAATAGCGATGATTCCAAGATCGTTGACTCGATCATTAACCTCTCCCATAAATTCGGGCTGAAGGTGGTTGCCGAAGGCGTGGAGGACGTGGAAACGCTGAACCTGGTCTCCGACATGGGGTGCGACGCGGCCCAGGGCTACTATATTTCCAGGCCACTGGACTTCACGCTGTTCGAGGAATGGCTCGCCAATAAGTAACTCATTGCTGAAGTACCGATCGCGCTGGCGGATCACGCGTCAATCGCCTGCATAGAATCAGTGGTAATCGTTACTTTCCCCCAACTGCTCCCGCACACGCTGAATCAGGTCCGATTTGCGATAGGGCTTGTTGAGCACGGCCGTTTCGGCGGGCAGGCGGCCGCGCTTGGCGATGGCTTCCAGCGCATAACCCGATGTCAGGAGGATTTTTATATCCGGCTGGATTCTTTCGGCGCGCTCGGCCAGTTCCCAGCCATTGATATCCCCCGGCATAACAATGTCGGTAAAAAGCAGGTCATAGGGGCCGTCTTCCCCCAGCCGGTTGAGAGCCTCGTGACCATCCACTGCCGTGCCCACTCTATAGCCCAGAGATTCGAGGGAAGCGATGGCAAAGGCGCGAACGAAAGGGTCATCCTCAGCCACCAGAATCCGGAATCCGCTGGATTCGGGAAGTTCTTCCGTTTCCTGTTCGGTTGCCGATGTGGACTTTCCTTTGGCGGCGGGCAGATACAATCTCACGGTGGTGCCCAGTCCGGGTTCACTGTAGATGGTCACATGCCCGCCCGACTGTTTGACGAACCCATAAACCATGCTGAGTCCCAGGCCGCTGCCCTTGCCCACCTCCTTGGTGGTGAAAAACGGCTCGAACACATGTTCGATCGTTTCCCTCGGCATTCCTTCGCCATCGTCGGTGACCGTCAGCATCACATAGTCGCCGGGCCGTACTTCCGGGTGCATGTAGTGATAGTTATCCTCCAGGGGCAGGTTACCCGCGGCAATGGTCAGTGAACCGCCCGCCGGCATCGCGTCCTGGGCGTTAAGGCCCAGATTCAGGATGGAGGCCTCAAGTTGGGCGGGGTCGACCACCACCGGCCAGAGATCGTCCGCAGGCTCCGTGCGCAACCCGATGTCGGCGCGCAGCGTACGCCGCAACAGCGCTTCCATGTCGGCAATCAACTTACGGCAGTCAGTCTCCACCGGCTGCAGGGTCTGACGGCGGCTGAAGGCGAGCAGACGCTGGGTGAGATCCGCGCCCCGTTCCCCCGCCCGGAGCATCATATCCACCGTTTCGCGAAGGTCGGGACGCGCTTTCAGTGATTCGCTCAAGCGTTCGGCATTGCCGATAATCACCGTCAACAGATTATTGAAGTCGTGGGCGATACCGCCGGCGAGCTGACCCACGGTCTCCATTTTCTGGGCCTGGATCAGCTGCTCTTCGGTTCGCTTCCGCTCGGAGATATCATGGATAATGCCCACGAAACCGGGACCGTCCTCCTGGCTGATTTCACCCACGGAAAGTTCCATCGGGAAGGTGGAACCATCCTTGCGGCGCCCTTCCACCTCGCGACCTATGCCGATAATCCTCGCCTCGCCGGTTTCGTGATAACGCCTGAGGTAATCGTCGTGCTCCCGGCGGTAGGGCTCGGGCATCAGTAAACGGACATTCTGCCCTATGACTTCGTCCGCATGGTAGCCGAAAAGGCGCTCGCAGGCCGGATTGAACATCTGCACGGTGCCGATATTGTCGATCAGGATCACGCCATCCACCGCCGTGTCCACCACCGCACGGAGGCGGCCTGCCGCCTCCCGCGCCTCCTGCTCCTGGCGCTTGAGCCGACTCAGGTCGTGAACGATTCCCACAAAAACCGAACTGCCGTTCTCGAGCTTTTCGCCCACAGACAAATGCATGGGAAATACCGATCCGTCCTTGCGCCGCCCCTGCACTTCCCGGCCAATGCCGATAATGCGCGGCACGCCGGTTTGCCTGTAGCGCTTCAGGTACTGATCGTGCTCTGACCGGTAGGGCTCGGGCATCAGCATGCTGACATTCTGACCGAGCATCTCATCGGCCCCGTAGCCGAACAATCGCTCGCAGGCCGGATTGACCCTGAGGACAGCGCCCTCCTCATTGATCAGAATCATCCCGTCCACCGCCGTATCCACCAGGGTCTGCAGGCGGGCAGCATCATCGATATTGTTCATTTTTTACTGTTACCGGCAATGACTTGATGTCCGATGATCAGTCTAGTTCGCCGTTTTGCCCCCTTCAATATATCCAAAACCCGGCAACCCCGTTCTGAGAACCAGCCGACCGCCGGCCTTGCCGGTTGGTTTGAAAAGCACCGGTGGCTATTTGCCGGTCGCTTTCTCGGACGGGTAATAGGATATATAGGAGGGTCCCGCGTAGGCCTCGAGTTCGTACTGGTCCTGGAGAAAGGCCACCAGGTCGCTCAGTTGCGCCACAGTCAGGATTTCGTTGTAGTTGCGCATTTCGGACACACCCTCCTTCGAATACGGCGCGGTCCGATAATATCGGGATATTTTGTGGGAGGGATTGATCACGGAAGTGACCAGTTCGCCGTAGGTCGAGATTCGCGTGGTTTTCCCGCCTATGGTCACCGTCATCAGCGGCTCGACACGGGTTCGCAAATCCTCGCGTCCGGCAACCTGGTGGCAGTCGTTGCAGTGCAACCGGACGAATGCCTCCTCGCCGGCCTGCGGATCGCCTTCGGGGAGCACCAGGCCGCGCCCGGATTTGGGGTCCTGACCACAGCCGGCCATAAACAGACCCGCCAGGCAAAGCAACACGGCCCCATGGATTGCAGTTCGATAAGCCATTTAAGTGTCTCCCGCCAGAATAGTTTGACACAGCACCCGCGCTTTTTTTGCCGTTCGGGTCAGCATAAACCCAATTAATGGACCGTACCACGGGCAGGACGAGACACCCGGGCAATACCGGATGACAGATTTTCCGATGCCAGCCGCATCCGCATCCGCTCAGTGCCGCGATGCCGCAGACCCCGGCACCCAGAGAAAATTATCCGGATCCAGGATCGATTCCCCCTGCCAGCGGTAGGCACAGAGGATACCGTGACTCTGGTAGCTTTGCCCCCGGGTCGCGGCGATACTGTAATCCAGACAGGCAATATGGGGAGTCAGCGGCGCCGGCGTACCGCTAAGCCAGTAATGCCCCACGAACAGGGGTTTGTCGCCGGCGTATTCCGGGACAATATCCTCGACAATGGGCTCGTGGGGTATGGATTCGATCACCTCCGGTGGCACGATCGCCAGGTCCCGGTAGGTAATGCCCTCAGCGTCCCACCACTGGATACGGACATTGCGGCGAAAATGCCCGTCGGCATCCGCGAACTCGCTATCGGCGGGGAGCCGCACTTCCGGTCCCTTAAGGATATTTTCCACGGCCTCATTGCTTTTTGTTCCCTTGCGGTGCAGCTCCGGCCAGGCTTTCGGCAGAACGCGACCGCCGGCATCGAGGCAGCCCGCCAGGTTGTCCAGGTGGCCAGGGTGCCAACAGGCGTGAACCACCCGCAACCCGTCCAGATCAAGGTACAGGGGCAGTGTCTTGAACCAGTCGATTATTTCCCGGTGGCGGCGGGAGTTTTCACCCACCTGATCGAGAAACTCCCGGTGCTGGCGCCTGTTCTTTTCACTGCGCGGCCGCAGAGTCTGCCCGGGGTTGTCCGGATGCGGGGTATCCCAGCCCACGGCATTGAATTCATGGTTACCCATCACCGCCAGCGCCTGACCGGCTTCCACCATGGTCCGGGCAATGCGAACGGTTTCCACCTGTTCGGGTCCCCGATCGATAAAATCACCGAGAAAAATCACTTTGCGTCCGGGGTGTCGCCAGATGCCGTCACGCTCGACGTAGCCGAGCTTGTTGAGCAGCATTTTTAACGGTGTGGCATAACCGTGGATGTCGCCAATCAAATCGTACATGAGGCCCTGCTGTGCTCCCGGACTGACAAAAAGCTATCGCGCCTGATTACTCCCTTCGGCAAAACCGGGAAAGCGCTCGCGGGCGTGATGGGTATGGCAGGCCGCGCAGGCCTCAACCATGTCGGCAAACAGGGCCCGCTGTCTGGCGCTATTGCCGTTGCGGGCCGCCTCCGCGAGGCGGGCGCTCAGCTGGTGAAACGCCCGATCCCGCTCGATAAAGCGCTCGGGCACCGCTCGCATCAATGCCTGCCTGTCCTTCTCTGTCATTTGTTGCTCCAGGATAAAACTGTCGTGGATGGCCTGGGCGTTGCTTGCCACAACGGCGTGCTGTCCGCGCACCAGGCCGTCCAGTATGTTCCGGGTGGCGCCGAGAATGGCGTTCATTTCCTGGATCAGCAGGCCGCGAACCCGGGGCGGCAGGTTACTGCCGACGTTGTCTTTGCCCGATGGATTCTCTCCGGCCATGGCTGCGGCCAACAGCATCAGGAAGAGCGGAATTGCGGCAAACTGCAGGGGTTTCATGGGCGCGTCTCCTGATCTTGAAATCGTTCCGTACCTGCCATCAGTGTAATACCACCGCGCCCGCCCTGCCGCGCCAGAAATCCGTCTGTGATCGTTTAGACAGCTTTAGGAAAGAGACGCCGGCTAACGACGATTACAGGTGCTGCCCCACCATCGGTGTGCAGGACCGCGAGAAATGGCCACCTACAACAGACTACTTCATGGACGATCAACAGGAACAACAATATTAAAGCCTCGCCACCATGAGGCTTGATCAAGACCTTAGCAACACCCTTTCCCGAGGGGGGGCCATACACTATTTCAGGTCTCTCCAGCAGAAACGCCGGCTGCCGGCAACCGCTACAATGTATGCTAGCGGCTCGACCGGATCCATCAACAGGCAAAAAGGGGGGGAATGTGATGGCAGACAATGGCAATCGGGAAATGTGGCGGGACGCCGCCCTGGAAATCGACTGGTTCAAGCACCCGAATACCATCCTGGACGATAGCAATCCGCCCCTCTATCGCTGGTACAGCGATGGCCAGTGCAACACCTGCTACAACAGCCTGGACCGCCATGTGAACGCCGGGCGCGGCGACCAGACAGCCCTGATTTATGATAGTCCGGTCACCGATACGGTCATGCATATCAGCTATGCAGAACTACTGGACCGTGTGTCAAGGTTCGCCGGCGCGCTTCAGGCTTTGGGGCTGGCCAAAGGAGACCGGGTGGTTATCTATATGCCCATGGTGCCGGAGGCGGCCATCGCCATGCAGGCCTGCGCCCGTCTCGGTGCCATTCATTCGGTGGTTTTCGGTGGCTTCGCCGCCCACGAACTGGCGTCCCGCATCGACGACTGCCGGCCCAAACTGGTGATTTCCGCCTCCTGCGGCATAGAGCCCTCCCACGAAGTCCCCTACAAGCCGATGCTGGACGAAGCCATTGAGCAGGCAGAGCATAAGCCGGAAAAATGCGTCGTCTTGCAGCGGCCCTGGCACAGGGCCGAACTGGTGCCCGGCCGGGACCTGGACTGGGAAGAGGTGGAAGGATCCGGCACACCCAGCGAGTGCGTGCCCGTGGCAGCCACCGACCCCCTCTATATACTCTACACTTCCGGCACCACCGGCCAGCCCAAGGGCGTGGTGCGGGACAATGGCGGCCACCTGGTGGCCATGAACTGGAGCATGGGCAACGTCTATGGCATCGATCCCGGCGACGTTTTCTGGGCGGCCTCTGATATCGGCTGGGTAGTGGGCCACGCCTACATCGTCTATGGCCCGTTAATCCGTGGCGCCACGGCCATCATGTTCGAAGGTAAACCCGTGGGCACGCCCGACGCTGCCACCTACTGGCGGCTCATCGAGCGCCACCGGGTCAAGACGATGTTCACCGCACCCACGGCAATCCGGGCAATCAAGCAGCAGGACCCGGGCGGGAAGCTGCTCAAAGACCACGACCTTTCCAGCCTCCAGGTGCTCTTCCTGGCCGGCGAGCGCGCCGACCCGGACACCATCCACTGGGCCGAGGAACATGTGGGCACCCCGGTGATAGATCACTGGTGGCAGACCGAACTGGGCTGGCCGGCGGTGGCCAACTGCGCCGGCCTGGGACTGGTGCCGGTCAAGTACGGTTCCTCCGGAAAGCCCGTCCCCGGCTTCGATATTGTCGTCCTCGACAAACAAGGCAGGGAGCGTCCGCCGGAAACCATGGGAGACCTCGCCATACGGCTACCTTTGCCGCCGGGCACCCTGCCCACCCTGTGGAATAACGACCAGGGGTTTATCGACAAATACCTGAAAAAATACCCCGGCTATTACAACACCGGGGACGCCGGCTTTATCGACAGGGAAGGTTATGTCTTCATCATGAGTCGCACCGACGACGTCATCAATGTCGCCGGCCACCGGCTGTCTACCGGACAGATGGAAGAAGCCGTCAGCGCCCATCCGGATGTTGCCGAATGCGCGGTTTTCGGCGTTAACGACCCGGTCAAGGGTCAGGTGCCCGTGGGCCTTCTGGTGCTCAATGCCGGCGTCGACCGGGCTGACCAGGATGTCGAGCGGGAGGTGATCGAGTTGGTGCGCCGGGAAATCGGACCGGTGGCATTTTTCAAACGGGCTCACGTGGTTAAACGGCTGCCCAAGACGCGCTCCGGGAAGATTCTCCGGGGAATCATGCAAAAGCTGGCCAACGGCGAGGAGTTCAAGATGCCAGCCACCATAGACGACCCGGCCATTATCGATGAGTTGGACGAGCGCATTGGCGGGATCGCGTCCAACCGGCGCGACTAAAAGCGAGCCCTGTGGCCCTCATTACTGCTACCGAATAGCCGTGACCGGTAGACGGGCATCAATCGCCGGTACCGCCCAGTATGGCCTTGGTTTCCAGGAACTCTTCAAGCCCGAATACACCCCATTCGCGACCGTTGCCGGATTGCTTATAGCCCCCAAAGGGGGCAGCGTTGTCCGGCGGCGCGCCGTTGATATGTATCATTCCCGCCCGGATTTTCCGGGCCACCTGCCGGGCGTGCTCGATATCGTCCGACCAGACATAGCCCGACAATCCATAGGGCGTGTCGTTGGCAATACGTATTCCCTCTTGCTCGTCGTTGTAGGGAATCAGGCAGAGGACGGGACCGAAGATTTCCTCCCGGGCGATGGTCATGTCGTTGTCGACGTCGGCAAAAACCGCGGGTGAGACGAAATAACCCCGATCGAAACCCTGCGCCCGTTCCGGCGACCCGCATACAAGGCGGGCACCCTCGTCGACCCCCGCGCGGATCATGCTCCGGACCTTGTCGAACTGGGCGTCGCTGGAAAGAGGCCCCATGACCGTGGCTTCCAGGGCGGGATCCCCCGGGACAATGGCCTCGGCCGTCTCCCTGGCGATGGCTACCGCCTCTTCGTACACGGCAGCCGGCACCAGCATCCGCGAAGGCGCATTACAGCTCTGGCCGGTGTTGACCATCATTGAACGCACCCCCCCGGACACCGCTGTCTCCAGGTCGGCGTCGGCGAGAATTATGTTGGCGGATTTGCCGCCCAGTTCCTGGGTGACACGTTTTATGGTGTCCGCCGCGGCGTGGGCCACCCGGGCACCGGCGCGGACCGAACCGGTAACGGAAACCAAATCCACGTCCCCGTGGGCGGCCATGGCTTCTCCAACTGTGGGTCCGTCGCCGTTAACCAGGTTGAAAACACCGCGGGGAAGGCCCGCCTCGTGGAGGATTTCCGCAAACAGCCGGGCACTCAGGGGCGCGTTCTCGCTGGGCTTGAGCACCATGGTACAGCCCGCCGCCAGGGCCGGCGCCACCTTGCAGGCAATCTGGTTCATGGGCCAGTTCCAGGGCGTAATCAGCGCACAGACCCCCACCGGTTCCCGGCGTATAAGATTGCCCGAGAGGGTTGTCTCCAAGGGGAAACCGGCAAGCACGTCGCGCATCCGGCGAAAATGGCCCAGGCCCGCGCTCGCCTGGGCTTTTCGGCTCAGGGTGATGGGCGCACCCATTTCCAGGGTAATGGCCTGGGCCATGTCCTCGAGCCGGGCTTCGTAGATTTCGGCGATACGATCAAGCCAGGCCAGGCGCTCCTCCCGGCTGGTTTCGCTGAAACCGGCAAAGGCCCTCCGGGCCGCGGCCACGGCACGATCCACGTCCGCCGCATCACCGAGCCGGATAGTGGCAACAGGTTCTTCGGTGGCCGGGTTTATTACCTGATGGGACTGCCCCGCTTCCGGTTGCACCCAGCGACCGTCGATATAGAAGTGCTCCCGCGATTCCATGATCATTCTCCCCACCGGCAAAAAGCCACCGGCCTGTTGTGGATTGATGAACACCCTGTATATAGCACCGGCAATCGCCACCGAAAAGCCGATTCCGATGAGCCGCCATCCCATGGTGCCGTGGACAACGGCGTGGCCGGTGGATACATTGTCCGGAAAAAGGGGGTTCCTTGATTTACGACTACATTATTGTCGGCGGCGGCACCGCCGGCTGCGTACTTGCCAACCGGCTCTCCTCCGACCCGAACGTCAGCGTGCTCCTCGTCGAAGCCGGTGGCAAGGATGATTATTTCTGGATAAACATCCCTGTGGGCTACCTCTATACCATCGGCAATCCCCGCACCGACTGGTGTTATCGCACCGAACCGGAACCCGGTCTCAATGGCCGCACTCTGGGCTATGCCCGGGGCAAGGTGCTGGGGGGCTGTTCGTCAATCAACGCCATGATCTACATGCGTGGACAGCGCAGCGATTACGATCATTGGGCGGAACTGGGCAACCGGGGCTGGTCCTGGGAGGATGTGCTGCCGGTATTCAAACGCTCCGAGGACTACCAGCACGGCGCCGATGCCTGGCACGGCAGCGGCGGCGAGTTGCGCGTCGAGGAGCGCCGGGTGAGTTGGGAAATACTGGATGCCTGGCGGGACGCGGCCGAGCAGTGCGGCATTCCCAAGATCGACGAGTTCAACCGCGGAGACAATTTCGGCAACGCCTATTTCCAGATGAACCAGCGCCGGGGTATGCGCTGGAGTGCCACCAGGGCCTTTTTGCGGCCGGTGCAGCATCGTCCCAATCTCAGGGTAATGACGGATACATTGGTCGAGCGCCTTCAACTGGAACGCACGGCCGATGGAACCCGTGCCAGTGGTATCGTGGTCGGTCCGGTGTCGGCGGGCTCTGCCAGCAGGCGTGGGCCGGCCAGCGGCACTATCATCGGCGCGCGCCGGGAAGTGATCCTTGCCGCCGGCGCCATCGGCTCACCCCAGATTCTCCTGGTTTCGGGGATAGGGCCCGGCCCATTGCTGCGCGACCTGGGAATTGGCGTGGTCCGGGACCTGCCGGGCGTGGGAGAAAATCTGCAAGACCACTTGCAGATACGCATGGTCTACAAGGTTGCCAACACCCGGACTCTCAATCGACTTGCCAATTCATTGTCCGGCAAGGCGGCCATGGCTTTGGAATATCTGTTGCGGCGCACCGGCCCACTGACCATGCCGCCCTCGCAACTGGGCGCGTTCGCCAGAAGCGCCCCGGACCGGACCTCCGCCAACCTGGAATGGCATGTCCAGCCCCTGTCCCTGGACAGTTTCGGCGAGCCCCTGCACCGGTTTGATGCCATTACCCCGTCGGTATGCAATCTGCAGCCCGAAAGCCGGGGCTCAGTCCATATCCGGAGCCCCGACCCTCGCAGGCACCCGGCAATCGCGCCCCGTTACCTTAGCACCGAGGACGATCGGCGGGTGGCCCTCGCCGGCATGACGATGACGCGCCGTATCATGGCGGCGCCGGCCCTGGCGTCCTACGAACCCCGGGAGTGGCTGCCGGGTAGTGAAGTAGTGGATGATGGCGACCTGCTGGCTGCCGCGGGCGACCTGGGCACCACCATCTTCCATCCCGTGGGCACCTGCAAGATGGGTCGGGACGAATCGGCGGTGGTGGACGACAGGCTCGCAGTACGGGGAATCCTGGGGCTGCGCGTGGTGGATGCCTCGATTATGCCGCGCATCACCTCAGGCAACACTAATGCGCCTACCGTGATGATCGCCGAGAAGGGCGCGGACTTCATCCTCGCGGACCGCTGAGGGCATCGTCAATGGCGATTGAAAAGTGTTCGCAACCGGCGTTTGAGCCGGGGAAATTCCGGCCTGTGGGCAAGCCCCAGGCAGAGACCGCAGAGGTAACCCCCGGCGCCGAGGGTAACGAGACCAATCAAGATAAGCTTGGCGAGCAGTAACCCTGTGTCTATTGTCATGTTCCATCCTTGGCAAACTAGGCCTGGCAGCTAGCGGCTGGCTTGACGCCGTGACGCGGCACCCGCGTCCGTGCGCGTTGCAGAAATCAATCGTTTAGCGCTGAGGGGCGCTAATATCCTGTTTATAAGGGCGTTGGCAGGCTGTAAGGGGCCATGCGGAAAGCCTTTTCACCACAACCCACGTCGCCACACGTTCCGTTGCCGGGTCGGAAAATCCGGAAGAGCAACAGCCTGCCCTGCTACCGGGTTTTCCCGCCTGACATAACAGAGATTTTCAGTATTCTTCGCCGTAATCACCGGCGGCAAACCGGTACTTGCCACCGGCCAGCTCCGAACGCAGCCGCTCAAAATGGATCAATCTTGAGCCGCCCACCAGCACCGTCGGTATCGCTCTGGTGGTAACCCATGATCGCACGGTTTTTTCCTCCTTGCCAATAAGGTCGGCAAACTTTGCCTGGGACATCACGGGCGGCGGGGCCAGCGAGCAGCCTCTTTCATCAATCTCCATTTGTGGTGGCACTCCCGGTCAAATAGAATCCAGTCAAATAGGATCAAATAGTGCCCACTTACCGGTGTGGTCATATATGACTATACCGGTAGTTTTTACGATGTCAACCGGCGTCACCGCATGATAGGAAAGCGAATTCGCGAACTGCGCGAATACCTGGGCAAGGGGCGACAGGCCTTCGCCAACGAACTGGGGATTCCCAAGCAGACCCTGATCAATGTCGAGACCCGGAGCGGCAATTTCCGTGTCGACATTGCCCAGAAGGTTTGTCAGCGCTATCCCCGCTATGCCCTCTGGCTGATGACCGGCGACCTGGTCGATGATCGCCAGGAAGTACCGCTGCGCTATGGCGCACGCACAACACCCGGTCTCCAGTCCGTTGCCGAACCTTCACCCGATAAACCCTGAAAACCGACACCCTACGCCGGCTTTTTTCGATTCCGGTCAACCTCAAACCGCATCGTGCGTTCTAATAAGGAAGGTTCCACGGAGTATTGCTCATGGCCGCGAAAGCCGGACTGTCCTGCCTTTTCTTCATTCTCACCACCGCCTGTGCTTCCGGAACAGCGGGCCCGAGCTCGGGCATTATCATCGATTCCAAAGGCGTAGACAGGGTCCAGTACCGCATCGATCTGGCCGATTGCCAGCAATATGCCCAACAGGTAGCCATCGGGCGTAGAACCGTCACCAATGCCGCCGGGGGTGCCGCGATTGGTGGCGTACTGGGCGCCGTGGTGGGCGACAGCGATACGGCAAAAAAGGGCGCAGGGGTCGGGGCCGTCACCGGTGGCGTGCGGGGCGCCGCCTCAGCAGCACGGGAACGTCGACAGGTTGTCAGGAACTGCCTTCTTGGAAGGGGCTACCGTGTTCTTAACTGAAAACACTTTTGAGGCACATCGTTAAGGCCTGATCGAAGCGCCTGGCCTCGAGTTCCAGGTCGGCAAATCCGGGAATCTCGCTGCCGGCGATATTATCGGTCGCCATTAGGACTACCTGGTCCCGGGTCAGGGGCGGATTGGGCAATGGCCGCAGCAGGGCGGCAATCAGCTTCCAGAACACAAATGGAACGGGCATCAGGGGCCGCCTGACGCCCAGTTCCTTCATCACCGCGGTCACGGCCTCCCGGTAAGTGAGTACCTGGCCGCCGCCCAGCTCATAGACCCGGCCGGTGCTGTCGGGCCGGTGCAGCGCAACATTGACCGCCTCCGCCACATCCTCCACAAACGCCGGCTGCAGACGGGTCTGGCCACGGCCGAACAGGGGCACCGCCGGCAACCGGGCAATCTTCACCAGGTTGCTAACGAAAGCATCCCCGGGGCCGAAAAGGACGGACGGCCTGAGCACGGTGGCACCGGCAAAAGCCTCCCGCACAGCCTGCTCGCCCTGTGCCCGGGCGCGCACGTAAGCGGACGGGGACTGCGGATCGACACCAATACCCGAAATATGCACCAGGCGATCGACACCCTGTTCCCGGGCGCACTCGGCGATGGCGGCGGCGCCCCTGACGTGGACATCCTCGAACCGCAGTTTGCGGCTCTGCACATAGAGGGACACGGCATTGACAGCGGCTGCCGCCCCTTCCAGGGCCCGGGCCACCTCCGGGCGCCGGCGGATATCCACGGCGACCCGTTCACTGCGGTCGCGGGGGATACCGGAAAGGAGGACGCGGTTGGGCTGGCGTGCCGCCAGGCGGACGATCCAGCCCTCTTCCACCAGTGCCTGGCAGATCTCCCGCCCCAGAAACCCGGTAGCGCCAAATACGGTGACCACGGGACTTTTCAAACTGACTCCATTGACGGCCATGCCTGAAAGATAGCACTTAGCCGGTGACCAGATGGCCGACGGGCAGCTTCTCGCCGCGCGCCGTCCTGAGCAGCTTGCCGCTCACCGGCAACTGGCCCTCATGATATTTTGCCAGATTGGTTTCCAGGGTTTTCAGGTTGTAACCGTAATTGACCATCATCCCGCAGGCACTCCGGAGACCGTTGGCTGAACGATCGCCCATGAAATTGATTCGGTGGATGGAAGCGCCGTTGCGCAGGTGGAACCGGGTCACCGGGTTGACGGGCCGGCCCCGCTGGAGGGTGGTCAGGTACTCGAGGCATTTGCGGTGCATAAAGGCCTCGAGGGTGGGCAGCCAGTCCGATTCCTCGCCACCGGCCACCCTCTCGAGGACCGAAAAGAGCGCATCCGCGGCAAAGGGAAGATTGTCCAGTTCCCCGTCTTCCAGGTTCTTTTCAAGCCACAGCCTGAACCCCGGAACCGGCGACAGGGTCACGAAGGTCTTCAGGTCGGGCAATTCCGAGCGCAGTTGCTTGACCGCTTCCTTGATGATGTACTCCCCGAAACTGATGCCCCGGAGGCCCCGCTGCGGACTGGTCACTGAATAAAACACCGCCGTGTCCGCCTCGGCGGCGGCCAGGGGCGGCGCCTGGACGTCCAGAAGCGACTGAATGTTTGTGGCTATGCCTGTGGTCAGTGCCACGTGGAGGATCGCGAGCGGTTCGCCGGGCATGCGCGGGTGAAACACCGTATAACAACGCCGGTCCCGGTCCAGCCGGTTCTTTAGATCCTCCCAGGAGACGATCGAGTGGATAGCCTCGTAATCCATGAGTTTCTCGAGGAGGCTCGCCGAGGAGGACCAGGTGATCCGCTCGATATCCAGAAAGCCCTGATCGAACCAGAGCCGGAACAGGCCGCGCATATCGGCGTCCAGGGGCCGGAGCCCCTCGTCTTCCCGAATGAAGGCGAGAAGTTCCTCGCGCATATCCACCAGAAACTTCATGCCGTCGGGCAGACTGGTAAACCGGGTCAGCAGGTCCACGCGCCGGGGGCGCAACGCCTCCCGCAGTGAAGCCGCGGCGCTGTCGACACCGGCGCCCTGCTCCCCGGCCTGGCGATAGACCTCGATGGCGGCGTCGACCTTTTCCATGACCGGCCCGAACTCGTCGACAAGCAGCGCCAGTATCCGCTTTCTCTCCGGTGCTTCGGCAACGGCATAGGCGGCGCCTATTTCCGCCGCCCGCTTGCGGGCGTCCATCTCCCCCCGGGGAGCCTCGACACAGGCCTCGATCTCCCGGCGCAGGCGCGCCTGGCTCCAGGCCTTGCCGTCGTTGCGGGAGCGGCCCGACACGTCGAACAGATACTCGCGGACGCTGTCCTTCCAGCGCGACAGCTTCTGGTTTACCGATGTCATTGACTCTGACTCCCTGTTTGGTTGACCGGTCCTATCGACTTCATTGAACCGGCGGTGTCTTTGCTATGTTAAAGGGTGATTCCGCCTCTTTAAGCATAGGTCCTGTCGCCCGCGTTTTTCAGGGCCCGAGCGGCGACCGCCAACGCCACGGCTCACCGACACCGAAGGGGGATCCATGTCCACCGCTGAACTGAACTTGCCCGATCTGGCGGCCATCCGGGCCGCCCGCAGCCGGATCGCCAGCCGTGTCCCGGCAACGCCCACGGTCGCCGCCCACGACCTGGGGGAGAGCCTGGGACAGCCCCTTTATCTCAAGGCGGAAAACCTCCAGGTGACCGGCAGCTTCAAAGCCCGGGGCGCAACCAACTGGCTCCGGATGACCGACCCCGCACAACGGCGCCGTGGCCTGATTACGGTGTCCGCCGGTAACCATGCGCTGGCACTGGCCTGGGCGGCCCGGCACGAGAATATCCCGGTCACGGTGGTGATGCCGAAAGGCTCCAGCCCCGCCAAGATAGAAGGCACCCGGCGCTTCGGCGCCGAGGTCATCGTCCGTGGCGACATCAGGGAAGCCGTGGCCCATTGCCACCGCCTGCGCGAGAGCCGGGGCCTGAGCCTGGTCCACCCCTACGACGACCCGATGGTCATGGCCGGCCAGGGAACCGTCGGCCTGGAAATCCTGGAGCAGGTGCCAAACGTCGAGCGCATCCTGTGCCCGGTGGGGGGCGGCGGCCTGATTTCCGGGATCGGCCTGGCGGTCAAGGCCCTCAAACCCGACGTCACCCTGATCGGCATCGAGCCCGACGGTGCCGCCACGCTCGGCAACGCCTGGGCCCACAACGACCCCGGCGCCGCCCTGCCGGCCGTCAACACCATCGCCGCCAGCCTGGCCCCGGTGACCGCGGGCCGGTACACCTACGCCGCCAGCCGGCGGGTGGTGGATGCCATGGTGACAGTCCCGGACAGCGCCATTGTCGAGGCGACCCGCCTGCTGCTGACCCGGGGCCGGCTCTACGGGGAAACCGGCGCCACCGTGGCCATCGCGGCATTGCTCTCGGGAGCGGTGCCAGTAGTCCCGGAAATCACCACGTTGGCGGTGATCACCGGCGGCAACATGGATATCAGCCAGTGCTGCGACCTGCTAGTGTCCTGAGTAAGAGGCTTCCGGCGGGGGCGGCAGCTTCTCCACAATGCGTATTGCCAGGCGCCCGAGCAGATCACTGTAGGCCCGGACCAGGGCCTCCGTGTCTGCGCCCGCGTTCGCCGTATAGCGGGAAAACGTGTCGTGCCCGCTGTGCACCAGCCGGTCCCCGGGGATATCCTCCAGCACCCAGTTCACCTCCAGGACCGCCTCGCCGCTGGCGGTGGCGTTGAGATCCAGGACGTCGACGCGCAGGGCAAGGTCCGGCTGGGTGCGACGTGTCCAGGGGAAGTTGCGCACGTCGGCACCGGTGAGCAGGCCCAGGTTCTGGACCAGCACCCGCTGTACGGCTTCGTCCAGGGGTTCCGCCCAGCGGTGGCCATCGTGCATGCGGATCGTGGCGCCGTTGTGGGTGGCAATACGGGTACGGTCCAGGAAGGGCGAGACACGCACCGGACCCACCCCCAGGGCCAGGTGCGGGTATCGGCTGGCGGTTTCCCCGGTAGCCGCGGTGAGCAGATAGTAGTCCGGCTCCGGGCTGCGCCCTCCGCCGATGCAGCCGCCCAGCAGGAGGACCAGCAGAACCATTCCGGCCACCGGCGTCGCCGGCCTCCTGCTGCGCGCCGTAACCCCCGGGTACGCACGCGGCAAAAGCGGCAACGGACTGTCGTGCACAAGCTTCATGGATTACTCCTCGTCGGGCCTGCCGTAGATCAGGGACTGGGGCTGTCGCTCCAGCATCTCCGTCAGTCGCCGCAACTGGTTGGCGGCACTGTCGACACTCCTGGCCGCGTCGTTGACCCGGTGCAACACCGGCGAATCCGACGAGGTCAGGAAGGCAGCGTTGGCGGCGGATTCCTCCAGCTTTCGCGAACTCCGGGACAGGGCTGCCAGTGTGGCATCCAGTGACTCGAGTACGGCCGGCAGCTCCCGGTTGGCCCTGTCCAGGAATGTGTTGGCGTTGTCGGCCAGGCGCCCGTAACGCTCCCCGAACTGTTCGCCCTGCTCCCTGAGCGTCCTGGCCGCCGCCTCCAGGGCCGCGAGGCTCCCGCGCAGATCGCCGGCCAGGTTCTGCAGGTCGGGATCGTTGATAAGACGGTTGGCGCCGGCGAGCACCTCCTGGAGATCCTGGCCCAGCCGGGTGATATTGATGTCCTCCAGGTCCCGGGTCAGTTGCTGCAGATCGGTGGGCGTAGTGGGCAACTGGGGATAGCGGGTTTCCACGTCCCGGTACTGGGGCTCGCGATCCGGCGCGAAGTCCACATCCACGTACAAAAGCCCGGTGAGGAAACTCTGCAGACGCAACTGGGCGCGCAGGCCCCGGTCCACTAACTGGTCCAGGGCCACGGGCCGGGCATTGTCCTCCAGCTCCAGGGCCTCGGCATCGATCTCGATGACCACCTGGTTGAGCACCTCCATGGATTTGCCGTAGAGGCTGGCGTTAATCTGCTCCACCTGACCGATCTTGACGCCCTTGATGGTCACCGGGGCGCCCACATTGAGGCCCTTGATGGAACTGTCGAAGATCAGCACATAGCGATCCCTGGGGCTCCACCAGTTGCTGCCGCTGAACAGCAAAAGCAGGGCCACCAGCAGGACAATGGTGATCAGTACAAAGCCGCCCACCGCGACGGCATTGGCGGAGCGGCTCATGAGCCCCCCTCCCGATCCCGGCTGTCGTATTCCCCCCGGGACAAGAAGCGGCGAACCAGCTCGTGGTCGCTGTGGTGAAGCATATGGCGGGGATCGCCACAGTCGAGCTGGGTCTTGCTCCCGGTGTCGAGAAACACCGCGTTGGTGGCAATACTGAAGATGCTCGCCAGTTCGTGGGTAACGATCACCACGGTACCTCCCATACTGTCGCGGATCTCCACGATCAACTCGTCCAGACGCTGGGAGCTGAGCGGATCGAGGCCCGCGGAGGGCTCGTCGAAAAAGAGCAGTTCCGGATCCAGGGCAATGGCCCGCGCCAGGGCCGCGCGCTTCTGCATGCCGCCACTGATCTCTCCCGGATAGTAGTCGCCAAAACCGTCCAGGCCAACCAGGGCCAGCTTGAAATCGATCAGGTCGCGCATTTCCCCGGCGGGCATATCGGTGTACTGGTGCAGCGGCACCGCCACATTCTCCGCCAGGGTCAGATCGCTGAACAGCCCGCCACGCTGGAAACTGATGCCCCAGCCCCGGCGCATGGCCTTCTGCTCCCGGGGCCTGGCTTTAAAAAAATCCTGCCCGTCGATAAGGATTTCGCCTTCCGCCGGCACCTCCAGGCCGATCATGTGCTTGAGCAGTGTGCTCTTGCCGCAGCCGCTGCCGCCCATGATCACGAAGACATCGCCACGACGGATCGTAAAATTCAGGTCCCGCTGAACCAGCAGGGAGCCGTAGCGCAGGGTCAGGTCACGGACTTCGATATGGGTATCGGCGTCGGGCACGGCGGCGTCACACTCCCATCTTGTCGTACAGGATATTGAGCCCGGCATCGGCGGCCACCAGATAGACGATGGCGTGGACCACCGCCCGGGTGGTGGCAGTGCCCACCGCCGCCGAACTGCGACCGCTCATGAGCCCGGACTGGCAGCCGGCGGTGGCGATAAGCAGGGCAAAGACCACACTCTTGACCAGCCCCGTGGCGATATCGCCAAGGCCCACGGCATCCCGGGCCTGGTAGAGAAACTGGGAAAAATTGACCTCCATGCCCGACGCCACCAGGGCCCCGCCGACGAGCCCCACCACATCGGAAAAAATCACCAGAAGCGGCATCACCAGCACCAGGGCCAGCAGCCGGGGCAGCACCAGATATTCCATGGGTGACAGTCCCAGGGTGGTGACCGCGTCGATCTCCTCGTTGGCCTGCATGGCACCGAGCTGGGCGGCGTAGGCGGCGCCGGTGCGCCCGGCCAGGATCACCGCGGTCATCAACGGGCCCATCTCCCGGACCATGCCCACCGCCACCAGGTTGGCCACATAAACCTCGGCGCCGAACTGGCGCAACTGCACGGACCCCAGATAAGCGAGGATCATGCCCACCAGAACGCTGATCAGGGCGACAATGCCCAGGGCCCGGGGGCCGGTCTGATCGATGAAGTAGAACAGATCGCGCACCCGGGTGTGGCTGCGCCCGGAGGCAAAGCGCAGCAGCGCCACCATTCCGTCGCCGATAAAGGCGATAAAGTCCAGAACCGCGTCGTAACGTCGCAACCAGCGGGCGCCAATGCGTGCCAGGGGCGGCGGTTGTGGCTCGCTTTCCACTTCACCGGCCCTGACGGCATGGGCCACGCCCAGCAGCGTCCGCATCCCTTCGGGCAGGCCGGTAGTGTCCAACTCGATGCCCCTGTCCTCCCCGGCCCGGGCCAGATGGTAGAGGCGGGCCAGGGTCCGGGAATCCCAGCGAAAGCCTTCGGCGGCCGCCAGCAACCAGCGCCGGGGGGATCGGGCCTGTCCGAGGCAGGCATCCCGCAACTGTTCATGGCCCGGTCCGGCATCGTCACCGGTCCAGTCGCCGCTCAGTTCCAGGAGGACCGTGTCGCCGGAAGCCTCAACGCTGTAGTCGGGACCCGCACCGGCGGGTTCCCCCTCCCCGGTTTCCGCCATCGCCTGTTCTCCTCGGTTTATTTTCTCGGCACCCTTAGGCCGTGGCTCCAGTATAGGAAAGCGCCCCCTATAAAGCGATGCCGGGTCTCCCGTCTGGCACTGGACGCCATAATCGCCTTTACTTGGCTACAGATACAACAAACGGAACTTTTCATGGGCTTATCGACGACCTGGCTGATTCCCCGGCGGCCCTGGTTCTGGCTGCTGATTTTGTTCATCCTGTATTGCCTGGCGGGTTTCCTGCTGGCGCCCTGGCTGGTGGAACGACAGCTGGTGCGCACCCTGGACGACAGACTGTCGCTGCAAGCCGAGGTGGGCGGGCTGGCCATCAATCCCCTGACCCTGAGCCTCACTGTCGAGAATTTTGCCGCCTCGGAACCGGACCGGGAATCGCTGGTCACCCTGGAGCAGCTCTTTGTGGACCTGGAGTTGTGCAGCCTCTGGCGCCGCGCTCTGTGTTTCGACCACATCCAGTGGACCGGGCTTGCCACCCGCTTTGAGCGCTTCGAGGACGGCACCAACACCCTCAGCCGGCTGGCACAGCGCTGGCGCGCAAGCGGCCCCCCGCGGGACAGCACCGAGCCCCCGGCGGAGGGCAACGGCGTGCCGAGACTGCTGGTCGCGCGTTTCCTGTTCGAGGGAGGCAGGCTGACCTTTATCGACCATACCCGGGACGACGGATTCCGCACCACCGTGGACCTGGCCGACTTTGTGGTGGAGGACCTGGCCACCCTGCCCGACACCGAGGGCAATTATGATATTGCCGTGGTGGCGGAAAACGGCGCCAGCGTCAAGCTGGCCGGGGCCCTGACCCTGACGCCCCTGCGCGTCGACGGCAGCGTCGAGGCCCAGGGGCCTTTCCTGCCCCTGGCACACCGCTACTTCAGCGACATCCTCGCCTTCGACCTGGACAGGGGCGACCTGAACGCCCGCTTTGACTATCTTCTCACCACCGGCAGCGAGGGAAGCGGCATCGGCGCCCAGGTCACCGATTTGCGGGTGACCCTGTCGGATCTGGCGGTCACCGAGAGCGATTCCGACAACAACCTCCTGGCCATACCGGAAATGCAACTGCTCGACGGCGAGATGCGTTGGCCCGGGCAAACCCTCTCCGCCGGGACTCTCCACGTGGAGAGTCCCGCCATCACCGCCCGGCGCGATAAGGACGGGCGAATCAATCTGCTCACCCTGCTCGATATCGAGCCCGGGCCGGCACCAGCCGACGACACCGGCAAAGCCGCCTGGCACATTGCTGCCGACAAGCTGAGTGTGGCCAAAGCCCGGCTCCGGTTTGTCGACAACGTGCCGGAAAGCACGGCCGACATTGTCGTCGACTCCCTCAACGCCACCCTGGAGGGGTTCAGCAATGAACCCGGCGCGGCCGCCGGCCTGAAGGCTTCGGCGACCCTGGCCTCTGGCGGCGAGTTGACCTTCCAGGGCAGCTTCTCCGCGCTACCCGCCTTTAAACTGGAGGGGAAAGTGGACATCGACCAGTTGGCGGTGATGCCTGCGCAGCCCTATCTGCGGGAATTTGCCCGGATAGCGATCCAGAGCGGCACCATCAGTGCCGCCGGGGCGTTTTCCGTGAGCCCGGCCGACCCGGCAAACTACCGCGGCAGCGGCTCTCTTTCGGACCTGTCGGTACAGGACGCCGTCCAGAACGAACAACTGCTCGCCTGGGAAGCACTCCAGGCCGGCGAGATCGCGGTTTCCCTGGGCGAACGCCGTCTGGAGGTTGGTGCTATCACCCTGAACAAACCCTACGCGCGAATCGAGATAGAACAGGACCGGTCCACCAATATCGGCCGGGTATTGATCGGCGACCCCGAGAAACCCGCTAACAGCCCGGACGCCCGGAAGGCGCCGTCCGGCGAGCCGGCTTCCGACGGACAATCCGGCACCCCGGGCTCGGAAAAGGCAGAAACCCAAAAACCCGCCCCTTTCCGAGTCTTGGTAAGCCGTTTCGCGGTACAGGACGGCAGCGCCGATTTCACCGACCTGTCCCTGCCCCTGCCCTTCTCGGCGAAACTGTCGGAACTGGCCGGGGCGGTGTCCGCCATCAGCACCGCGAGCCGGGAACCCGCCACCCTCGACCTGAAGGGCCGCGTGGGCCGCTTTGGCCAGGTGACCGTGGCGGGAAAAACCCTGCCCACCGCCCCCCTGGATTCCACCCGGATCGATCTGGTCTTCCGCAATGTCGACATGCCGCCCCTTTCCCCGTACTTCATTGCCTTTGCCGGCCGGCGCATCGCCGACGGCAAGATGGACCTGGATCTCGATTACCGGGTCGAGGAAGGCCGGCTTAACGGCGACAACCGCATTGTCATGACCGATTTGCGACTGGGCGAGCGGGTCGACCACCCGGAGGCGAAAAGCCTGCCGCTCGACCTGGCGCTGGCCCTGCTCCGGGACGGCGATGGCGTGATCCGGCTGGCGGTGCCGGTAACAGGCGACGTGGGGGATCCCGCCTTCGCTTACGGCACGGTGATCCGCCAGGCCCTGACCAATGTCATCACCGGCATCGTTGTCGCGCCCTTTCGGCTGCTGGCGAACCTGGTGGGGGCCGAGCCGGATTCCTTCCGGTCACTGGCCTTCGACCCCGGCCAATCGACACTGGCGCCGCCGGAAGAGGAAAAACTGGTCAAGCTGGCCCGCGCACTCAGCCAGCGGCCGCGCCTGGAGGTGGAAATCCCCGGCGCCTTTGCCCCTGACGCCGACCGGGCGGCACTGCGCGAACAACAACTGGAAAACACACTGGAGGAGCGCCTCGCGGAAACCGCCGGAAGCGCCGCCAATCCCGGCGAACGGCGGCAAAAAGTGCTTGAGGCCCTGTATCGGGAACGGGGCCTGGAACCGGCCCTCGACGTTCTGAGGATCTACAATTCCACTTACCCGGAAGGCGAAGCGGGCAAACCGGCGCTGGACGCCGTTGCCTACCGCCAGGCCCTGCGCCGCAAGCTGATCGACGCCCAGGCGATTCCCGACAGTGAGTTGCACGATCTGGCCCGGGCCCGGGCCCGGGCCATTATTGACCGGCTTAAGCAAGCCGGCGACGTCGATGAAGGGCGCCTGCTACTGAGGGAACCCGTCAGCGTGGCGACCGGAGACCGGGGGAGGGTACTCTTGCCCCTGGACGTATCGGCCGCCAAGTGAGCACTTACCCTAACACAGACCCACGGCAGCCAATGCCAGGAGGCGAACATGTCGAAAATCCCCGTTGCACAAACCGGCGACATCCCCCCGGGGACCATGAAAGCGGTCAGGGCCGGCAGCGAAAAAATGGTGGTTTATCATCTGGATGATGGTTTTTACGCCACCCAGCACCTGTGCACCCACACCCTGGGCCCACTGGCCCGGGGCAAGATTGTCGAAGGGGGTCAGGTCCAGTGCCCGCTACACCGGGCACGCTTCGACATCCGCACGGGCGATGTGGTGGAGTGGGCCAATTTCCCCCCGGGGGTGCAACTGATCAACCTGGTGCGGCGCGAGAAAGCCCTGACCACCTATCCGGTGAGCGTCGAGGACGAAACCGTCTACGTCGATCTCTAAAAGGCCCTGAGTTCAGGGCACCCGCCGCCAGTTGCGGGTCGGCGAGCGCCGCTTCCAGCCGTAATAGGGATGACGGCGCAGCAGTTTCTCGTTGCGGAATGCCAACACCAACACGGCACCCGCGGCGAAGCCGCCCACGTGTGCCCAGAAAGCCACGCCACCGCCCCGGCCGCCGAAGGCCGTAAAACCGCCCAGCAACTGGAGCAGGAACCAGTAGCCCAGCATCAGCACCGCGGGTACCGCCACCGTGGTGACGAAAAAGCCAAGGATCAGGAGCATATGCACATGGACCCGGGGGTAGAGCAGGATATAGGCCCCCATGACACCGCCGATGGCACCGGAGGCACCCACCATGGGCACCGCAGGGCTGTTGCTCAGGGCTATCTGCAGGGCCGCGGCCGCCAGGCCGCAGAGCAGGTAAAAGATAACGAACCGGCCATGCCCCATGGCATCCTCTACATTGTTGCCGAACACCCACAGGAACCACATATTGCCGATGATATGCAGCCAGCCGCCGTGCATAAACATCGAGGTAAATAGCGTGAACCAGGCGCCTCCAGGGGTTATCACACAACTGGCGCCAGGGCCGACGGGGAAGCGGGCACCTTCCGGGAGGGTACCGAGCAGGTCTCCGGCCACCAGCCCGAACTGACAGATCGATTGGCTCAGCGCCGGTTGAGAACCGAGCCCCTGCACGAACACCCAGGCGAGGACGTTGAGGGCGATCAGGCCGATGGTGGCATAGGGCACCAGAATGGCGGGATTGTCGTCGCGGATGGGGAACATGGGCAGCTAGTCGGTTGGCGGAATGAGGACGTCGGGTGAGGACCATAGCCCAGGCTGTCCGCGGGGTCCAGACCGGACAGGATGCACACCGAGGTTACAAGGCCGGAAAACTTGGCTAGAGTTACGGGAAACCGACACTGAAAGGAGCAACCATGGGCGACGGGCCCCATTCGTTACACTCGCAGTGGATGCGGGTTATGGGCGAAGGCCAGCACACCCGCGACGCCAGCTTACGGACCCGTCGCGAAATCGAGCGGGATCGCGCCCTTGCCGAATCCCTGGCCAGGCGGCGCAGAGAGCTTTTTGCTACCACCGGCGGAAACGACGAAAAGCCCCGGAATAAGTCCTAACCCCTGGCACACCGCCGCTTGTCGGCCGCCGGAGACAGAGCGGGAATCAAGCAGCAACATAAGGAAAACAAGACGCTATGGACAAGGCAACCTTTCGCGGCCGCGCCTGGGTCGTGGCACTCCAGTACGCCGTCTTCGGGGTTCTGTGGATCCTGTTGACCGACTGGCTGTTGGTGGAAATTGTTCCCGAGCCCGACCGCCTGGCCCTCTTCCAGACATTCAAGGGCTTGGTTTTTATCGCCCTTTCGGTGGCGGTTATCTTCCTTCTGGTCCGCCGAGAAAACCGCCGGGCGGAGTTCGCCGCCGCGGAACTGGCCCGGCAGCGACAGCGGTTGACTTCAATTATCGAGGCCAGCGGCCTGGGCACCTGGGAGACCGACCTTGTATCCGGTCGGGTGGCCGTCAACGACCGTTTTGGGGAAATCCTGGGTTACCCGGCCGGGACCCTGCCGTCCCTCACGCGGGAAAAATGGGCGGCACTTATCCACGAACAGGACCGGCCCCGGGCCCAGCGGCTGCTGGACAACCACCTGGCCGGGAAAATTCCCTATTTCGACTGCGACGTGCGCATGCTCCGCCGGGACGGGGGCTGGACCTGGGTGCAGAACACCGGCCGGATTATCGAGCGGGATAAGGATGGCAGGGCTCTGCAGATATTCGGTACCACCGCCACCATCACCCATCGCAAGAATCTTGAAAACCGCCTGCGCCAGACCACACGGCTGCTGGAAACGGCGGAAAGCATCGCCGGCCTGGGCAGTTGGGAGTACGAACCGGACGCCGGCACGGTGATCATGTCCAGACAGCTCAGGGAAATGCTCGATTGCGAACCCGCCTATCCGTTTCGCCTGACCACCTACCTTCGCTGTTTCCACCCGACCGACCGGCCGGAGCTGGTGGAAGCGGCACGCCAGCTGTTAAAGGGACAGACGCCCTACCTGCCTGAAATCCGCAGCAATCCGGCCAATGGCCCCACGCGTTACTACCGGGCCGAATGCCGGGTGGTGGTCGATGCGCAGGGCAGGCCCACGGATTACTTCGGCACCCTTGCCGACATCACCGAGCACAAGAAGGCCATGAAGGACCTGAGCATTGCCGCGGTGGCGTTCGACGTCCAGGAGGGCATCGCCATTCTGGACCACCAGGGCAATATCCAGCGAGTCAATCGCGCCTTCACCTCCATTACCGGTTACGCCCGGGAGGACGTGATGGGCAAACCCCTGCGTATCTACCAGTCGGGGATCCGCAACTCCAACTTCTTCCCGGCACTGATGGACGAGTTGCGCGACGCCAACTACTGGGAGGGGGAAATCTGGCAACGCCGCCGCAATGGCGAGCGATTTCCCGCGTGGATGATCGTCAGCGGTGTGGAATCCGAGGGCGGGGAAACCGGCAATTACGTCTGCTCTTTCACTGATATCAGCGAGCGCAAACTCGCCGAACTGGAAATCCATCGCCTCGCTTACTTCGACCCCCTGACCAAGCTGGCCAACCGCCGCTTGCTCTTCGACCACGTGGGCCATGCGCTGGCCACCAGTGCCCGCAGCGGCGAGGGCGCGGCGCTGGTAATGATCGACCTGGACCGCTTCAAGAACCTCAACGACACCTATGGCCATATGGCGGGGGATGAACTGCTGGTGAAGGTAGCCAACCGCCTGCAGGAAAGGACCCGGAAAACCGATACGGTGGCGCGCCTGGGGGGCGACGAATTCGTGGTCCTGCTGGAGTCCCTGGGCACCCATCTTTCCACCGCCGCCCGCAACGCCCATACAGCGGCCGAACTGATCCGGGAGGCACTGGGCCAGTCCTACGAACTGGAATCCGTGAAGGACTTCCGGCTGACCGCAAGCATCGGCATTACCCTCTTCCAGGGCGATACCAGCGATTTCGACGAACTGCTCAAACAGGCGGACCTGGCCCTCTACGAAGCCAAGTCCCGGGGCCGCAACCGGGTCTGTTTCTTCAGCGAGGAAATGCAGCGGGCGGTGGCTTTCCGCACCGAAATCGAGGCGGGGCTGGAAAAAGCCAGGGAGAGGGAGGAACTGCAACTGTACTACCAGCCCCAGGTGGACAATACCGGCCGGACCATCGGTGTCGAGGCCCTGTTGCGCTGGCTGCGCGAAGACCGCCAGTGGCTGTCCCCTGCGGACTTCATACCGGTGGCGGAGGAAAGCGGGCTGATCGTACCCATCGGCTACTGGGTGCTGGAAGAGGCGTGCCGGCAACTCAAGCAGTGGCAGGACCAGGGCCGTAAAATCAAGATGGCCGTCAATATCAGCGCCATCCAGTTTCACGATCCGGATTTCGTGGATGGTGTCCGGGAAATTATTGCCGGCACGGGTATCGCCCCGGCTGACCTGCAGTTGGAGCTGACGGAAACCATCCTGCTTGAGAACGTCGAGGCAGTGGTGGCGCGCATGGCGCAACTGCGAGAAGCCGGTGTGGGTTTTTCCATGGACGATTTCGGTACCGGCTATTGCTCGCTGATCTACCTGAAACGGCTGCCCATCAACCAGGTCAAGATCGACGCCTCCTTCGTACGGGATGTCACCCACGATCCCAACGATGCCGAAATCGTGCGCACCATCCTGGCCATGAGCCGGACCCTGGGTTTCGACACCATTGCCGAGGGCGTGGAAACGGAAGAACAACGGCAATTCCTGGTCGACAACGGCTGCGAAAAACACCAGGGATTCCTGTTCGCGAAGCCCATGCCCGTTGAGGAACTGAACACCCACCTGGCCCGGGAAGCCGTGGAGACTTCCCGGTGAACGCCCTGACAGTACGCCAGCACCTCTTGTTGGCTATCCTGTCGCTGGCTGCGGCGACAAGCCAGGCGGCCATCTATCGCTGCGAGACACCGTCGGGTGAAACCCGTTTCCAGCAGACTCCGTGCGAGGCGGCGGACCGGGAGGAATCGATAAGCAGGTCGGAACAGGACACTGCGGCCCGGGACACCGGGGAAAGGCAAAAGCCCTCAGGCAATCAACACCGGCTGCTGTTGGACCGGGCCCGGCAATCGGGGAAGAAAGGCGTAAAACAGGACCCCTGAGTCACGGCGCCGATCAGCCGGGCATTAATTCCCGGCCGAGACCGCCGGACTCGCCTTTCTTCTGCTCCCGGATCGCCGGATCGTACTGGCTGTAGGTATTCAGGAGCTTGGACCAGAGGGTACGTTTGGGGCAGCGGTATTCCTGGGCACGCAGTTGGCCGGCAGCCTCGATACAACCGCTCACCGTCCAGAAACCGGTGGCTGCCAGTGTCAGGTTATCGTCGAAGGGATCCTCGCGAATGTAGAGATCCCGGAAGGGATAGAACAGGTACCCCAGGGCGAGCACAAGAATCACGATCACCACTTTCACAAGCCGCCTCCCTTGCGCCGTCGGCCACCGCCCCAGACCCAGCGGGTTACCGGCAGGTGGCAAAAGAACCTATGAGTGTGGTTTTACTCCGTTCGAGGCTTGGGTGCAACGGAAGGAAAGGGAAACTGCGTCACATTCCCGCCCTTGGCCTCGGTGATCTTGCAGGCGCCCTCTTTCTCCACCTCGTCGATGCGCACCACGGCCTGCATGGGAATAAAGCTGCGCTTGATGGCGGAGAACTCGTTCTTGAGCTTCTCCTCGGCCGGGTCGACGATCACCTGGGTACGCTCGCCGAATACGAACTCCTCCACTTCCAGGAATCCCCAGAGATCGCTCTGGTAGACGTGCCGGGCATAGATCTCATAGACCTGGCCCTGATTGAAGAAAATCACCTTGTAGATGGGATCGTTTGCCATAAGCTGACTTGTCCGCGTCTTCCGTTGCCTGCTGCCGTGTGCCCCATGGTAGCACACGGCCCCGACAGCCCATGATGGGGGCGATTTCCCCCGTTTCAACAGTAGGTTTTCCGGCCCCGGGCCGTTATAATGGCCGGTTACCATTCACCTGGCCGTTCCGAACACCTCATGACCGACACCCCGGTTAAAAAACTGCACATCGTCACCCACGGGTGCCAGATGAACGAGTACGACTCCGCCCGGATGCGCGATCTGCTGGGAGAAAGCCACCGGCTGGTTGCCACCGAGGATCCCGCCGAGGCGGATATCCTGCTGCTCAACACCTGCTCCATCCGCGAGAAAGCCCAGGAAAAGGTTTTCCACCAGCTCGGCCGCTGGAAGGCTTTCAAGGAGAAAAAACCGGGGCTGGTTATCGGCGTGGGCGGTTGTGTGGCCAGCCAGGAAGGGGATGCCATCGCCAGGCGGGCGCCCCACGTGGACCTGGTGTTCGGTCCCCAGACCCTGCACCGGTTGCCGGAAATGCTCGAACAGCACCGGCAGGCCGATGGCACCACGGTGGTGGACGTGAGCTTTCCGGAAATCGAGAAATTCGACCGCCTGCCCCAGCCGGAGGCGGACGGCGCCACGGCCTATGTCTCCATTATGGAAGGCTGCTCCAAGTACTGTACCTTCTGCGTGGTGCCCTATACCCGCGGCGAAGAGGTGAGTCGGCCGGTGGCCGATGTCCTCGCCGAAGTGACGCACCTGGCCGACCAGGGAGTGCGGGAAATCAACCTGCTGGGCCAGAATGTCAACGCCTTTCGGGGGGAGATGCCCGACGGTCGCCTGTGCGACTTTGCCGAGCTGATCACCTACGTGGCCGCCGTGGACGGCATCGATCGTATACGCTACACCACCTCCCACCCGGTGGAATTCTCCGATGCGCTGATCGACGTCTACGCCGAGGTGCCGGAGCTGGTGGACCACCTGCACCTGCCGGTGCAGAGCGGCTCCGACCGCATCCTGGCGGCCATGAAACGGGGCCACACCGCCCTGGAGTACAAGTCGCGAATCCGGCGGCTGCGCAGGATCCGGCCGGATATCAGCATCTCCTCGGATTTTATCGTGGGTTTTCCGGGTGAGACGGAAAAGGATTTCGAGGACACCATGAAACTAATCCAGGATGTGGGTTTCGACACATCCTTCAGCTTCGTCTACAGTGCCCGCCCCGGCACCCCCGCCGCCGACCTGCCGGACGACACGCCGGAATCCGTCAAGAAGGAGCGTTTGCGCATTCTCCAGTCGCGCGTTGAGCAGCATGCCCGGCAGATCAGCCAGGCCATGGTGGGGGGCACGGAGCGCCTGCTGGTAACCGGCATTTCCCGCAAAGATCCGGGCCAGTTGCAGGGCCGCACCGAGAACAACCGGGTGGTGAACTTCCGCAGCGACGACCACGGCCTGATCGGCGAATTTGTCGATGTTCGTATCGACGAGGCCCTGCCCCATTCCCTGCGTGGGGAGCTGATATCGGCAGTGTAGAACGCTATTGTGGCGATTTGCACCGGTCCCGCGAGCATTTTGATAACCGGATATTATCAATCATTCCCATGCCAGGTTCTTTTTGATATATGAAAATCCCCGCCAGGTATTTCCCCGGCGCGCCAAAGTCGCTATGCTTCCTTTAAAGTCATGTCCGCAAGAGCGGTGAAATCACGATTTGAATACCAGCGCTAACGCCCTGACAATCACGCTCGAACCCAACGACGCTCGTCGCCTCGCTTGTCTCTGTGGTCAGTTCGACCAACATCTTCGCCAGATCGAACAGCGGCTCAATGTGGAGATCCGCAACCGGGGCAATATATTTGCCCTCTACGGCGAACCCACGAGCGCCCGCGCCGCGGGCAACCTGCTGGTCAACCTCTACCAGGAAACCGGCTCCGAGGAGCACCTGACCCCGGACACCGTCCACCTCTTCCTGCAACAATCGGATATGGAGTTGCGCATGGATCTCCCCGCCGCCAACAACGCCACCAGCAATGTCGAAAGCTTCGCGGTGATCCGCACCAAAAAGGGCAACATCAAGCCCCGGGGCGGCAACCAGCAGCGCTATGTCAGGGCCATCCAGACCCATGACGTCAATTTCGGCCTGGGCCCGGCCGGCACCGGCAAGACCTATCTGGCGGTAGCCTGTGCCGTGGAATCCCTGCTCCGGGACGAGGTGGAACGCATCCTGCTGGTGCGGCCCGCCGTGGAGGCCGGCGAAAAGCTCGGCTTCCTGCCCGGCGACCTGTCCCAGAAGGTGGATCCCTATCTCCGCCCCCTCTACGACGCCCTTTACGAGATGCTCGGTGTCGAGACCGTGGGCAAGCTGATCGAGCGCGGCGTCATCGAGATCGCCCCCCTGGCTTACATGCGCGGCCGTACACTCAACAATGCCTACATCATCCTGGACGAGAGCCAGAACACCACCCGGGAACAGATGAAAATGTTCCTTACCCGCATCGGTTTCGGCTCCACGGCGGTGATCAATGGCGACAGCTCCCAGATTGACCTGCCCCGGGGCACCAAATCGGGCCTTATGCACGCCTGCGAAGTGCTCGAGGGCGTGGAGGACATCTCCTTTACCTACTTCAAGGCCAAGGACGTGGTCCGCCACCCTCTTGTCCAGCAGATCGTGGAAGCCTACGATGCCCATGAATCCCGACAACAGGACGATTGACGGACGCTGACTGCCGGCGCAACCCCCGAATCATGGCCATTACCGTGGATATCGAAAACGCTTCCACAGACGACGACGTTCCCGACGCGTCGTCCATGCGCTGCTGGGTTTCGGCAGCGCTAATGACAAGGCAGCCGGACGCCGAAGTGGCCATCCGCATCGTCGACGAGGACGAGAGCGCGGAATTGAACAATCGCTATCGGGGCAAGGCCGGGCCCACCAATATCCTCTCTTTCCCCGCCGACCTGCCCGAGGCCCTGGCTATGCCCCTGCTCGGCGACCTGCTGGTCTGTGCGCCGATCGTGACCCGGGAGGCCGCCTGCCAGGGCAAGCAGGCCGACGCCCACTGGGCGCACATCCTGATTCACGGCACCCTGCACCTGCTCGGCTACGACCATGTCCGGGACGAAGATGCCCGGGACATGGAGGCCCTGGAAACCGAGATCGTCACCGGCCTCGGCTTCCCTCCCCCCTACGACGATATTTCGACAACCCAAACAACACGCCATGAGACAACTTGCCATGACTGACGACCAACAGCCGGGCCAGGATAAATCCTGGCTCGAGCGTCTGGCCCAGGCATTTTCCTTCGAGCCGAAAAGCAGCGAGGATATCGTCGAAGTGCTGCGCATCGCCCACCAGAACAAGATCATCGATTCCGACGCGGTGGAAATCATGGAGGGCGCCCTGCAGGTATCCGACCAGCAGGTCCGGGAAATCATGGTGCCACGCTCCCAGATGGTGATGATCCGCCAGGACGCCTCCCTTGAAGAAGTGCTCAAACTGGCCGTGGAATCCAACCACTCCCGGTTTCCGGTCGTGGGCGAATCCTCCGACGATATCCGCGGCATCCTCCTGGCCAAGGACCTTCTGCAGGTAGCCCTGAGCGGCCGGGACAAGTTCTGCCTGGCCGACTTCGTGCGCCCGGCCACCATCATCCCGGAAAGCAAGCGGCTCAACGTCCTGCTCCGGGAATTTCGCGAGCAGCGCTACCACATGGCCATCGTGGTTGATGAGTACGGCGGCATCGCCGGGCTGGTGACCATCGAGGACGTACTGGAGGAAATCGTCGGCGAGATCGAGGACGAAACCGACGAAAGCGATCCGAGCCTTATCCGGCCCGTGGGCGAAGAGACCTACCAGGTGGCGGCGCTGACCCCGGTGGAGGATTTCAACGAACACTTCGACACGGGCATCAGTGAGGAAGAATTCGACACCATCGGCGGCATCCTTCTCAAGGCCTTCGGCCACTTTCCCAAGGTGGGAGAAAGCATCACCCTCGCCGGTTTCGATTTCACCGTGGTGGACGGCGACAGCCGCCAGATTCGCCAGATCGAAGTCGTGCCCGCGCCGGCAGAAGAAAGTTAACCTACCCGTGCGCCTTTCCCCGGAAACGGGCTGGAATCTGGTTGCCCTGACCGCCGGTGCCGTCTATCCGCTGGCACTCGCACCCTTCCATCACTGGTGGCTGGGCATCCTTGCCGTCGCGCTGCTCTGCGGGTTGCTCCACAACACATCGCCGGGGCGCAGCTTCCGGCGCGGCTTTTTCTTCGGGCTGGGTCTGTTCGCCGCGGGGGCCTCCTGGATCTACATCAGCATTCACGTCTACGGCATGGCGCCGCCCTGGCTCGCCGCTACGCTCACCGGGCTTTTTGTGGCGGGCCTGGCCGTACTGTTTGCCCTGCCCTTCCTCCTCTACGGGTGCCTGGATCGGCGCCGCAGCCTTGTCGTGCTCCTGGTCTTTCCCGCGATCTGGCTGTTGGGAGAGTGGTTGCGAGGCTGGTTCCTCACCGGTTTTCCCTGGCTCTACCTGGGTTACGGCGCCCTGGACACCTGGCTGTCCGGGTGGGCGCCACTGGTCGGGGTGCTGGGCCTCACCGCGGCGGCGGCGTTCTCCGGCACCGTTGTCACCTACTGGCTCTCCGAGCACCGGCGCACCGGCCCCGCGATCGTGGCACTGGTTGCGGCGGCGCTTCTCTGGGGCGCTGGCTGGCAGCTGCAGCACCGGTCCTGGACCGAGCCGGCCGGGGAGACCTTGAAGGTCGCCCTGGTGCAACCGGACCAGCCCCTGGAGCGAAAATGGGATCGCAACGCCCTGGACGAGATACTCGCCACCCTGACCGACCTGTCGGCGGGACACTGGGACAGCGACCTGTTGATCTGGCCGGAATCGGCCGTGCCCCAACTGCGGCGCTACGTGCCGGAATACCTGACCGCCGCGGACCGCCTGGCCACACGCCACGATACGGCGCTGCTGCTGGGCATTCCCACCCGGGAGGAGGAACAAACCTACAATTCGGTGCTGGGCCTGGGAACGGCCAGCGGCATCTACCACAAGCGGCATCTGGTCCCCTTCGGGGAATATGTGCCGCTGGAGCGGTGGCTGCGTGGCACCATTCACTTTTTCGACCTGCCCATGTCCGCCTTCAGCGGCGGTCCCGGTGAACAGGACCTGCTGCGGGCAAAGGGTTATGCCATTGCCACCGCCATTTGCTACGAGATCGTCTACCCGGATCTGGTGGCCGCGGACGCCGGCGATGCCCAGTTGCTCCTGACCCTCAGCAACGACACCTGGTTCGGCACCTCCATCGGCCCCCACCAGCACTTCCAGATGGCCCGAATGCGCGCCCTGGAAAACGGCAAACCCCTGCTGCGGGCGACCAACGACGGTATCACCGCCGTTATCGATGCCCACGGCCGGGTCCGGGCTTCCCTGCCCCAGTTCGAGCGGGGCACCCTGGTGGCCGAGGTCCGACCCCATCGGGGCGGCACCCCCTTCAGCGACCATGGCTCCCTGCCGATCATCGCCGCGGCGGGCGCATTGCTGCTGGGCGGGCTTCTTTTTGCCCGACGCCGGCGGACCGGAAACGACATCGTCCTGCCATCCCCCTAGCCCGGCCACTGCGGCTTGAGCCGGGGCCAATGCCGGCCGGTATCACCGGCAGGGCTTTTTCCCTATAATTCACCGCTTGCCAAAGCCCCGGGGACCGGCCCCGGGCCCAAAGTCATCCGAGAAGCCAAGACCCGATGGAAGAGCACTATCATCCCGAGATCGTCGAGCGGGAAGCCCGACGCTACTGGCAGGAAAGCAAGGCCTTTGCCGTCACCGAGGAGCCGGGCAGGGAAAAATACTACTGCCTGGCCATGTTCCCCTACCCCAGCGGCAAGCTGCACATGGGCCACGTGCGCAATTACACCATCGCCGATGTGATCAGCCGCTACCAGCGCATGCAGGGCAGGAACGTCCTCCAGCCCATGGGCTGGGATGCCTTCGGCCTGCCCGCCGAGAACGCCGCCATCAAAAACCGGTCGGCGCCGGCCGCCTGGACTTACGCGAACATCGGGACCATGAAGGACCAGCTCCAATCGCTGGGCTTTGCCTACGACTGGAACCGGGAACTGGCCACATGCCGGCCGGACTACTATCGCTGGGAACAGTGGTTCTTTACCCGCCTCTACGAAAAAGGCCTGGTTTACAAGAAAACCAGTGCCGTCAACTGGTGCCCCAACGACCGGACCGTACTGGCCAACGAGCAGGTGGTTGAAGGCTGCTGCTGGCGTTGCGATACGCCGGTGGAGCGCCGGGAAATCCCCCAGTGGTTTGTCAGGATCACCGACTACGCGCAGGAATTGCTCGACGACCTGGACAAGCTCGATGGCTGGCCCGAGCAGGTGCGCACCATGCAGCGCAACTGGATCGGCAAGAGCCGGGGCGTGGAAATCAGCTTCGCGCTGGACGCACCGGTGGCGGGTATCGACGCGCTGGATGTCTATACCACGCGCCCCGACACACTGATGGGGGTCACCTACATGACCCTGGCGGCGGAGCATCCCGTGAGCCTGGCCCTGGCGGCGGACAACCCGGAACTGAAGGCATTTATCGACGACTGCCGCCGGCAGGGGGTGAGCGAGGCCGACCTGGCCACCATGCCCAAGAAGGGCATGGATACCGGCCTGCGCGTCGCCCATCCCCTGACCGGCGAGCCGATACCGGTCTGGGTGGGTAACTATGTCCTGCTCGAGTACGGTACCGGCGCGGTGATGGCGGTACCCGGCCACGACCAGCGGGACTGGGAATTCGCCAGCAAATACGGCCTGCCCATCGTGCAAGTGGTGGCACCCGCCGGCGATGAATTCTGCGATCTGGAAAAGGAAGCATTTGTCGACAAGGGCGTGCTGGTGAATTCCGGCGAATTCGACAACCTCGACTTCGACGCCGCCTTCGACGCCATCGCGGGCGCCCTCGCCGACAGGGGCATGGGCCGGGTAACCACCAATTTCCGCCTTCGGGACTGGGGCGTGTCCCGCCAGCGCTACTGGGGCGCCCCCATCCCCATGTTCTACAAAGAGGATGGCACGGAAATCCCCGTACCCGCCGACAGGCTGCCCATATTGCTGCCCGAGGAGGTGGAAATGGATGGCGTCCAGTCGCCCCTGAAGGCTGATCCGGGGTGGTGCAGGGACACACTGGACGGCGAGGCCGTGACCCGGGAGACGGACACCTTCGACACCTTTATGGAGTCCTCCTGGTACTACGCCCGCTTTACCTGCCCGGATTTCACCGAGGGCATGATCGACAGGCCCCGCGCCGACTACTGGCTGCCGGTGGACCAGTATGTGGGCGGCATCGAGCACGCCATCCTCCACCTGCTCTATGCGCGCTTTTTTCACAAACTGATGCGCGACGAAGGGCTGCTGTCCACGGACGAGCCCTTCACCCGGCTGCTGTGCCAGGGCATGGTCCTGAAAGACGGCGCCAAGATGTCCAAGTCCAAGGGCAACACCGTCGACCCCCAGGCCCTGATCGACCAGTACGGGGCCGATACCGTACGCCTGTTCACCATGTTCGCGGCGCCCCCGGAACAATCCCTGGAGTGGTCCGACGACGGCGTGGCCGGTGCCCACCGCTTCCTGCGCAAACTGTGGCGCGCCGTCGCCGGCCACCTGGAGCACGGGCCGGTGGCGGAACTGCACCCCGACGATCTTCCCGAGGAACTCAAGGCCCTGCGGCGCAAGACCCATGAAACCATCGCCAGGGTGAGCCGGGACTACGGCGAGCGCCAGACCTTCAATACCGCCATCGCCGCGGTTATGGAACTGCTCAACGATGTCGGCCGCCTGGCCGGCGATTCCGGGCAGGGCCGGGCCGTGGAGCGGGAAGCCCTGGAGGCGGCCGTGCTGTTACTGGCCCCCATCGTGCCCCATATCGGGCACCGGCTGTGGCGGGAGCTGGGCCACGACACCGCCGTCATTGACGCTGCCTGGCCGGCGGTGGACGAGGCCGCCCTGGCCCGGGACTCCATCGAGATGGTGGTTCAGGTCAATGGCAAGGTCCGCGCAAAAATCGACGTGGCGTCGGACGCACCCCGGGAGGATATCGAGGCCGCCGCCCTGGCGGCGGAAAACGTCCGGCGCTTTACGGAAGGGCAGACGGTTCGTAAAGTAATCGTGGTCCCCAACAAACTGGTCAACGTGGTGGCCAAATAAGTCTCAGAAGGCACTCAATAAATGAACAGAATCATTACCCGGATCGGACTGACTCTCGCGACCACCGCGCTGCTCTCCGCCTGCGGCTGGCACCTTCGGGGTGTGGGCATGATCCCGCCGGGCCTGGACAGCCTGCATATCGGCGGCACCCTGGAAGCCACCCACCCACTGGTGCGGGATTTGACACAGTCTCTCGATGCCGCTGATATCGACGTGCCCCGGGACAGCGCCGACGCCCAGTATTCGCTGAAGATCCTGGATTACCGGAGCACCACCCGGGCCGCCACGGTCAACGCCAACGCCCGTATTTCCGAACAACAGCTCACCGAGGAAGTGGACTTCGCCATTCTCGACCGGGCCGGCGACACCGTTCTGCCCAGGACCACGGTCACCGCCGAGCGGGTTTTCGAATACGACGAGGACAACGCGCTGGCCACCCAGGACGAACGGGAACTGATCCGCTCCGAGATGCGTCGCAACCTGGTGAGCCAGATGCTCGACCGGTTGCGCCAGCTCAAACAGGGCTGATCTACTCTCCGCCATGCGCCTGCGTCCCGAGCAACTGGAACAGCACCTGGCCAAGGGCCTGGCGCCGGCGTACCTGATCAGCGGCGACGAGCCCCTGCTCGCCCAGGAAGCGGCGGATGCCATCCGCGGCGCTGCCCGGGCGGCCGGGTTTAGCGAACGGGAGTTGTTCCACAGCGAGGCCGGTTTCGACTGGCAGCAGGTGGCTTCCGAAGCCAGCAGCCTGTCACTGTTCGCCGAAAAAAAAATCCTCGAGGTGCGCATCGCCAACGGCAAGCCCGGCGACAAGGGCGCCGGCGTCATCCAGGGTTTCTGCGAGAACCCGCCCGACGATAACCTGCTGCTGATTATCACGCCCAGGCTCGACGGCAATGCCCAGCGCAGCAAATGGGTCAAGGCCATGGAAAAGGCAGGCGCCCTGATCCAGGTCTGGCCGGTGCCCGCCGGACAGATGCCCCGGTGGATCGCGGGCCGGCTGCGCCAGGCCGGTATTCGCGCCAACGACGCCGCCGTGGCGATCCTGGCGGACCGGGTGGAAGGCAACCTGCTGGCCGCGGTCCAGGAGATCGAAAAGCTCAAGCTGCTGGTGCCGGAAGGGGAAATCGACGCCGACACCATGTCCTCGGCAGTGGCGGACAGCGCCCGCTTTAACGTTTTCACGCTGCTCGACAAGATTCTGGCGGGAGACCCCCAGGGCGCGGCCAGGACACTGCGCGGCCTGCACGAGGAGGGTACCGAACCGCCGGTGGTGCTCTGGGCCCTGGCCCGTGAGTTGCGCACGCTGCTGGGTGCCCAGTTGGCCGCGGAACAGGGGAATCCCCTGGAAGGCGCCCTCAAGAAACAGGGCGTGTGGGACAAGCGCCTGCCCCTGGTCAAGGGCGCCCTGCGGCGGCTCAAGCCCGCCCAGTTGCGGTTGTTGCTGCGCCAGGCGGCGGCCATCGACCGGGCCATAAAGGGCCTGCGTATGGCCGATCCCTGGGAAGAGCTGGCGTCGCTGGTACTGGGTTTCGCTGGCAGTGCGTCCCTGGGCCCGCGCAGCATCAAGCTGGCGATCGCGGAATAGTCCGCTTCGGTCAATGGACAGCCTGTCGGCAATCATCCTCTATACCGCGGCGGCCGGGGCCTGCATTCCCCTGGGCGGCATCCTGGCCTCCGTGGAGCGCATCCAGCCCCGCTGGCTGGAAACCGAGGTTCGCTATTTTATTATCGCCCTGGGCGGCGGCATCCTGCTCGGTGCCGTGGCGCTGGTACTGGTGCCGGCCGGCACCCGCCATCTCGACAACCCCGCGGCAGCGGTCGCCATGCTCATCACCGGCGGTCTGCTGTTCTTCCTGCTTGAATGGCTGCTGGGACGCAGCAAACGGGAATCCCCCCAGCTCACCGGTATGCTTCTCGATTACCTGCCCGAGTCCATGGCCCTGGGCGGGCTCATGGCAGTGGGTCAGGGCGCCGCACCGCTGCTGGCATTGCTCATCGGCCTGCAGAACCTGCCCGAGGGTTTCAACGCTTTCCGGGAACTGAACCGGCACGAGCACAATGCCCGCAAAACCCTCACCACCATGGCCCTGCTGGTGCCGCTGGGGCCTTTCTTCGGGGTCGTCGGCTACCTTTTCCTGGACGGCTACCGGGAACTGCTCGGCTCCATCCTCCTGATTGCGTCCGGGGGCATCCTCTACCTGATTTTCCAGGACATCGCGCCCCAGGCCAAATTGCGGCGGCACTGGGCGCCGCCTCTGGGGGCCGTATTCGGCTTCGCCCTGGCGCTGACCGGATCCCTGCTGGTGGGGCACGGCTAAGCGCGAGTATGATAACGGGCTGTCCGCAGGACTCTCTGCTAGACAACTTCGGACAGGACAAAGGGCAGCGCCCTGTGTCATGCTCGCACGCAGTCTCAATCTACAGACCATGAGGGAAGCCATGAATTTGACCCGACCCGCCCTGATCCTGGGCCTGTCGCTGGTGCTGGGACTTTCGGCACTGGGCTACCTGGCGGGCAAAGCCGCCATCCAGGTCAAGGAGTACGAGCGCTCGGTGACAGTCAAGGGCCTGTCCGAGCGGGAATACCCGGCGGATATCGTTATCTGGCCCCTGCAGTACACGGAGGCGGGCAACTCCCTGGAAAAAGTCTATGCCGCGCTCGAGAACAACAATGCCCGAATCAAGGCATTCCTGGTCGGGAAAGGCATTCCCCGGGAGGCGATTTCAGTGTCACCACCGGCGGTAACCGACAAGTCCGCCCAGGCTTACGGCAGCGGCCCGGCCCCGGAATTCCGCTACAGCGCCGTGCAGGCAGTCACCGTTTACTCCCCGAATGTGGCGGTGGTGCGCGCCGCCATGGCCGATCTCGGCGAGTTGGGCAAGGAGGGCATCGCCTTCACCGGCGGCAACTACGAGGCCCGCACCGAGTACCTGTTCACGCGCCTTAACGAGGTCAAGCCCGGGATGATCGAGGAGGCCACCAACAAGGCCCGGGAAGTGGCCATGAAGTTCGCCGAGGATTCCAACAGCCGCCTGGGCAAGATCCGCCGCGCCTCCCAGGGCCAGTTCAGCATCGGCGACCGGGATAACAACAACCCGCACATCAAGAAGGTTCGTGTGGTCTCCACCATCGAGTATTATCTGTCTGACTGAGGCGGTTGCCCCATGAACTGGCTTTACCTGACCATCGCCATCGTCGCCGAAGTCATGGGCACCTCGGCCCTAAAGGCCGCCGAGGGCTTTACCCGGCCGCTCCCTTCCCTGGTGGTGGTCATCGGCTACGGCCTGGCCTTTTTCTTTCTTTCCCTGGCTCTGCGCTCGATCCCGGTAGGCATCGCCTATGCCATCTGGGCCGGGGTGGGGGTGGCGCTGATATCCGTGGTGGGCTGGCTGGTATTCCAACAGCCCCTGGATGTTCCGGCCATGGCCGGGATCGGCCTGATTATCGCCGGCATCGTGCTGATGACCGGCTTTTCCGGCGCCGTCCATCACTGATTACAAAAACACCGAGAAGGCTCACGCCATGTTTGAATGGATCGCCAGTCCCGAGGCCTGGGTCGCCCTGGCCACCCTCACCGCCCTGGAAATCGTCCTGGGTATCGACAATATCATTTTTATTTCCATTCTGGTGGGCCGGCTCCCGGCTCACCAGCGCAACCGGGCCCGCAACCTGGGCCTGGGTCTGGCCATGGTGGCCAGGCTGGGCCTGCTTTTTGCCATCGCCTGGGTCATGGGCCTGAGCGGCACCTGGTTCACGATACTGGGCCGGGACATCTCCGGACGCGATCTTATCCTGATCGGCGGCGGCCTGTTTCTCCTCGCCAAGGCCACCCATGAGATCCACAACAGCCTGGAAGGCGAGGAAGGCGGCAAGGGCGCCGGCGTCACCGCCACCATGGGCATGGTGCTGGTTCAGATTGCGGTGCTGGATATTGTTTTTTCTCTGGATTCGGTGATCACCGCCGTGGGGCTGGTGGACCATATCTCCCTGATGGCCGTGGCCATTGTCATCGCGGTGGTGGTCATGCTGGTGGCGGCCCGGCCCATCAGTGCCTTTGTCGATAGCCACCCCACGGTCAAGATGCTGGCCCTGTCATTCCTGATTCTGGTGGGGGTAACCCTGATGGTGGAAGGTTTCGACGTGCATGTGCCCAAGGGCTATATCTACTTTGCCATGGCCTTTTCCGTGGCGGTGGAGATGCTCAACCTGCGCATCCGGGGCCGGGCGCGGGAACCGGTCAGGCTGCATAAACCCCTGGCCGAAGAGAACGCCGGCAGTCTTTGACCCCACCCGTTCAACCCAGGCGCTGGCCACCGTAAAGGATAACAGCAGCGCCGACCAGGCAGAGCAACGCCCCGAGGTAGTCGGTCGCCACCGGCTGGCGGTTCTCCACCAGAGCGAGCCAGGCCAGGGAGGCGGCGATATAGACACCGCCGTAGGCGGCGAATGCGCGGCCGGCGAACTGGGCCTCCGCCCGGGTCAGGAATAAGGCAAAGAGGCAGAGTGAAACCACGCCCGGCACCAGCCAAAAGGGCGAACGGTCCAGGCGCAGCCACATCCAGAAGGTAAAACAGCCGGCAATTTCGGCGACGGCGGCCAGGATAAACCAGGCGAATGTCATGAAGGCAACCTTTTGTTGAACAGTGCGCCCTTATCACCGGCAAGCCGGTTCCCACAGACCGGAATCCGTTCCATCAGTTGCCTTACTGAATGGGCTTTTTGCCGATCCAGCTGACCCGGTACAGGTCCCGGCGGCGGTCCAGGTAGTTGCGCACCGAGCCCTCGTTCTGGAGTTGCTTGAGCTTGGTCAGGTCCAGGTCGACGATCAGGGTCATCTCGGTGTTGGGGGTGGTTTCGGAGACGATGGCGTCGTGGGGAAAAGCGAAATCCGAAGGCGAGAATACCGCCGTCTGGGCATACTGGATGTCGACATTGTCCACCTTGGGCAGGTTACCGGTGCTGCCGGCGATCACCACGTAGCACTCGTTCTCGATGGCCCGGGCCTGGGAACAGCGCCGGACCCGGAGGTAGCCGTTTTTGGTGTCGGTCCAGAAGGGCACGAAAAGGATCTTGACCTCCTCGTCGGCCAGCAGCCGGGACAACTCGGGAAATTCCACGTCGTAGCAGATGAGGATTCCGATCTTGCCGAAATCAGTGTCGAAGGCCTGCAGGGTATCGCCGCCGCGCATGATCCAGTCGCGCTTCTCGTGGGGTGTGGGGTGGATTTTCAGTTGCCGGTCCCAGGTGCCGTCCCGCCGGAACAGATAGCTGGCGTTGTAGAGTTCGTCCTCCTCGACCACCGGCATGGAGCCGCCGATGATATTGATGTTGTAGCTCACCGCCAGGCGCGACATGGCGTTGCAGATTTCCTCGGTAAAGGAAGCCAGAAACCAGATGGAATCCACGGCGTCGTCGTGATCCTCGAGCCCCATCAGCGGCGCGTTGAAGAATTCCGGGAAAAGGGCCACGTCGCATTTGTAGTCGGAGAGGGCATCGACGAAATATTCGGCCTGCTGGAGCAACTCCTCGACGCTCTGGAAATAACGCATCTGCCACTGGACGCAACCCACCCGGGCGGTTTTCTTGCGGGCCCCGATCAGTTTGGGGGTGGACGGGCTGTAGTAGATGTTGTGCCATTCCAGCAGCGTGGCGTAACCCTTTGACTCCTTGTCTTCCGGCATATAGGAAGTGAGCACCCGCTTCACCTTGAAGTCGTTCGATATCTGGAAGGTGAGGATGGGATCATAGATATCCTTGTTCTTGACCGCCTCGATATACTCGTAGGGCGACATCTCCTGGGCGTACTTCCGGTAATTGGGGATCCGCCCGCCCGCGATAATGGATTTCAGGTTGAGGTTGCGACACAGCTCCTTGCGGCCCTCGTAGAGGCGACGTCCCAGGCGCAGGCCCCGGTATTGCGGGGAGACGAAGACATCCACCCCGTAGAGCACGTCCCCGGTGGGGTCATGTGTGGTGAGGTAGGCGTCGCCGGTAATCTCGTCGTAGGTGTGCTGGTCGCCAAACTGGTCGTAGTCGACGATGACGGAAAAGGCCGCCGCCACCACCCTGCCGTTATCCTCGATACAGATCTGGCCTTCCGGGAAGGTGGTCAGCTGCGCCTGATAGTTCTTGAACGTCCAGGCGCCGCCCAGGTTGGGATAGACATCCTCCATGACCGCCTTGATGTCGTCGTAGTCAGACAACTTCAAGTGCCGCAACTTCAGATGATGATCGGCGCTTTCCTCGACTGAATCCGACTTTTCGATATCCATTGGCCACCTGCAAATAACAGAACATTGATGGAGCCGCCACGGTCCGGGCGGCGAAGCGAAACATCCACGGCCATTATAGGCCCTGGGCGGGGCGGCAAAAATACAGGATTTGCTTTAACCTGTGGACCGGTTGCAGGCCACAAGGAGATCCCGGCAATGGCGACACCCCGCTCACTGATCAATCTAGCCTCCCAGCTTAGCAGCCTTGTGGAGACTCACCTGTGGCTACAGGTGATTATCGCCATGTTCCTCGGGGTCGCTTTCGGCGTATTTATCGGACCCGGAGTCGGCCTGGTGCCGGCCGCCTATTCCGAGCTCATCGCCGGCTGGATCGCCCTCCCAGGGCGTCTCTTCCTGTTGGGTATCCAGTTCATCATCATTCCCCTGATTGTCGCCTCGGTGATTCGGGGTATTGCCGCCGGCGAAGAATCCGAAAACCTGGGGCGGCTGGGCCTGGCCACGATTGTCTTCTTTGTCGCCGCCACGGTGATCGCGGTCTGCCTGGGTCTCGGTGCCGCCCTGATTATCCAGCCGGGCGCCTATATCGACCGGGAACTGCTCCAGGTCGTCCTGCCCGCCAACGCCGCCGCCTCCCCGCCCGCGGCCGCCGCCGAACTGCCCTCCTTCAAGGACCTGCCCGACGTCCTTCTGGGGCTTTTCCCCACCGACCCCCTGGCCACTTTCGTCAGCGGCAATATGCTGCAGACGGTGATCAGCGCGGTGATTATCGGCCTGGCACTGGTGGTCATGCCCGCCTCACAAAAGCGCCCGATCCTGGACCTGCTCGCCTCCATCCAGGGGGTGTGCATGGTGATCGTGGGCTGGGTCCTGAAATTCGTGCCGGTGGCGGTGTTCGGCCTGCTGGCCAACATCAGCGCCCGCGTGGGCCTGTCCACCCTGCTCGCCACCGGCGTCTACGTGGCCACGGTACTGGCGGGACTTCTGGCGCTGCTGCTCGTCTACCTGGCGGTCATCGCCCTGCTGGGCCGGATGTCGCCGTCGCGCTTCCTGGCCAGTGCCCGGGAAGTCATGCTGCTCGCCCTGTCCACGTCCAGTTCGGCGGCGGTAATGCCCCTGACCCTGAAAACGGCGGAAGAGAAATTCCGTGTTCGCGGCGGCATTGCCCGCTTCGTGATCCCCCTTGGCACCACCATTAACATGGGCGGCACCGCCCTTTACCAGGGCGTGGCGACCCTGTTCCTGGCGCAGGTCTTCCAGGTGGAAATCGGCATCGCCGGCATGGTACTGGTGGTGGTGATGGCCACAGGCGCTTCTATCGGCTCGCCGGGGACACCGGGTGTCGGGATCGTAATCCTCGCCACGATCCTCGAAAGCGTGGGCATTCCCGCGGCGGGTATCGCCCTGATCATGGGCGTGGACCGGATTCTCGACATGTGCAGGACCTCGGTGAATGTCACCGGGGATCTCGCCGCGACCATCGTCCTCAATGCCCTGATGCCGGTCGAAGAGCAGCCATCTGCCCGGGAGGAAAGTGCGCCCGGCATGGTTGATTGACGTTGCGGGCTCATTCCCGAGGTTCTAGGCTTGGGATGATTTTTTAGTAACCAGACCCAAGGAACCACGCCATGAAAAAAAGCCTGGCCCTGACACTGATACTGGCATTTGTCCTGAACCTGGCCGCCTGCGGCACCATTCTCTATCCCGAGCGCCGGGGCCAAACCGGCGGCCAGCTGGACCCCGCCGTGGTCATCATGGACGGCGTCGGCCTGTTTTTCTTCCTGGTCCCCGGTATCGTCGCCTTTGTGGTGGACCTGTCCAACGGCACCATCTATCTGCCGGGAACCCAGCAGGCTTCCCTTAATGGGGAAAATACGGACCATACCGTGGTCAGGGTCGGAAACAAGGTGGATGCCAGGTATCTGGAAACCCTGATCGCCGACCGCTACGGTGTCGATATCGACATCGACAGCGCCGATGTCAGGGCCATCGATTCCCTCGACGCGGCGAGAATGTCCGCGCCGGCCGAGAACGGCTGAAGGGCTTCAGCGCCCGAATGTTCCCTTGAGGTTGTCGAGGGCACCCTCGAGTTTGCCCTTCTCTTCCTCGAGGCGGTCCTTCTCTTCCTCGAGCCGGCCCTCGAGCCGGTTGCGCAGATCGTCGACGGCCCCGGAATTGGCCACTGCCTGCACCGCCTGCCGATTGACGGCGGCGAGGATCTGCTTGACCGCTTCGGCAGCGGTGACGCCGCCGGCCTTTTCGCCGATTCCCGTCAGGTGCAGGTCCGGCATGGTGACGGTGGCGGTTTCGCTGCCCAGCATGGGATTGCTGTAGCTCAGCCTGGTGTTGGCCAGGACGAAATCGCGGATCACCAGTTTACGTTCGGGCCCGGACTGCTCCTCCTCTGCCGGTTTCTGGTCTGCACCAGCGGCCCGGGCAACGTTGCGCTGCAGCGCTTTCAGGTTGCTGCCATTTCTGCCCACTTCGAAGGTGATTTCCGGACCGCCAACATGAAGACGTTCGATGACGATAACGTCGCCGGTGAGGCTCTCCGTATCCAAGGCAATATTGATATCGTCTAGCCTGAACGCCGACGGGGCCTGGAAACCCTCGGGGTTGCCCACCGTCAGGCCACTCATGGAACCCTCGCCGGAGAACGGCGAGACGCTGACGCTGTCGAGCGTCACCGAACTGCCGGTAAAGCGCGGCCCGTATTCCTCCACCGCCGCCTTGATACCCCGATCCAGGTTCATGTACAGCACGATCAATGCCACGACCAGCAGCAACACCAGAACACCGAGCACCTTGAAGAGCGTTTTCATATTCGTTCCCCTGTCATCAAACCCCGTTGATGCCATGTAGAATGGCACAGAGGTTGCGACGGGACAATTTTTCAACTGATAAGGGAAAACGACGCCATGCACGGACCCGGTTACTTTCTGAAAGGTATGCGCCTGCTGAGCCGGCCGGGTATCCGGCCTTTCGTGGTGGCGCCCGTGCTGGTCAACCTGCTTTTGTTCGTCGCGCTGACATTCTTTATGGTGAACCGCTTCGACGCCGTCACCGACTGGATGGTCGACCAGTGGGGCGAATGGCTCAACTGGATACTCTGGCTGCTCTGGCTGGTTGTCGGGCTGGTCTGGCTGGCGCTCTACGGCTATCTTTTCGCCACTGTCAGCTATCTGATAGCCGCTCCATTTTACGGTCTGCTGGCCGAGCGGGTCCAACTGCACCTGCGCGGCGAAACCCCGGAGCAGGCCTTTACTTTCAAACAGGTGGCCCGGATCGCCGGACGCAGCTTCCTGCGGGAATGGCGCAAGATGCGCTACCTGATCCCCCGCCTGCTGGGCGTACTCGTACTCTGCCTTATTCTGACTTTTATTCCCGCGGTCAATCTGCTGGTACCCCCGCTCTGGTTTGCCTGGGGCGCCTGGGCGCTGGCCATCGAGAACATCGATTACGCGGCGGACAACAACCAGGTCCCCTTCGACAGGCTTCGGGACCAGGCGCGCCGCAACCGGTTCGCCACCCTGGGCTTTGGCGGCGTCGCCCTTTTTGCCGCCAGTATCCCCCTTTTCAACCTGATAGGGATTCCCGCCGCCGTGGCGGGTGGTTCCGCCCTCTGGCTGGACCGTTTCCGGGAGCCGGCGGCCGGGGAACGCTGATCCGCGCCCGGGCGCGGGTCATTGTCCCCAACCCGTAAATTCTCTATTCTTGCCCACAACCCAAAGGGATTGATGGCCATGTCCATAACCACTTTTATTGTCTTGGGCCTGCTGGTTCTCGCCGCGGGCTATGGCGTTATCCTCTACAACAACCTGGTGGCCCTGAAACACCGGGTGGCCAAGGCCTGGTCGAATATCGACGTGTTGCTCAAGCAACGCCACGACGAATTGCCCAAGCTGGTGGACACCTGCAGGCAGTACATGACCTATGAGCAGGACACCCTGGAGAAGGTCATCCGGGCCCGTGGCCATGTGTCCCAGGCCCGGGAGGAGGGCGACGTGGCCGCCCTGGGCAGTGCGGAGACGGAATTGCGCGCCGGGCTGGGACGGCTCTTTGCGCTCGCCGAGGAATATCCGGACCTCAAGGCCAACGAGTCCTTCCAGCACCTGCAGGCGCGGATTTCCGACCTGGAAAATGCCATCGCCGACCGCCGGGAACTCTACAACGATGCCGTCAACCTCAATAATATCCGCATCGAGCAGTTTCCCGACGTACTCGTTGCCCGACTGTTCGGTTTCCGGGATTTCGAACTGCTCGAGTTCAGCGAGGAGGAAATTGCCGACGTGAATGTGAAATCCCTGTTCAACGCCGGCTAGCGTTCCTCTGGAAATGGCGATCATGACTGACTTTTTTTGCCGGGAATGTGTTGCCGCCATGCCCGGCGCAAAATTCTATCTCGCGGCCGGCTTCACCCTGGCGGCCAGCGCGTTCTGCCTGCTCAAGGCCAGGGGCAGCTTCCAGCGGGCACGCCTGATCGAGGACATGCCCACCTCCCGCATCCGCTCGGCCAGTCAGGGCTATGTGGAACTCACCGGCCTCGCTCGGAGCGGGGGGCGGCCCGCCATCGCGCCCCTGTCCGGCCGACCCTGCCTGTGGTGGCGCTATACCATCGAGCGATATCGGCGCACCCGCAAATCCTCATCCTGGGTCCGGGTCGAGAGCGGGACCAGCACCTCACCCTTTTTTATGGACGACGGATCGGGCACCTGCCGAATCGACCCGGCGGGCGCGGAAATCGACTGCTTGCACCGAAAGCGCTGGTACGGCGACAGTCGCCACCCCCGCAGCGCACCCGGCAAGACCGGTGCAGGCCTGGCCCTGGGAGTCCTGGGCGTGGGCCGGCGCTACCGCTATACGGAATACCTGATTCGGGAGGATGACCCGGTCTACGTGCTGGGCCACTTCACCAGCGACGGAACCGGCAGCCGGACCCTGACCGTCGACCAGGTGGCGGGCCGTATTATCCGCCGCTGGAAAAACGATTTCCCGCGCCTGAAGGAACAGTTCGACCAGAACCATGACGACCGGCTCGACGAGACGGAGTGGCAGGCGGTGCGCCAGTCGGCACAAGAGGAGGCCCGGGAGCAGCTGCGCTCCGAAGCGGGCAAGGCGGTGGAACACAGTGTCTCAGCCCCGAAATCCGGTCTTCCCTACCTGATCGGCAGTGTCGGCCAGGAGCGACTGAGCCGCCGATTCCGGATGCTCAGTGTCGCCTGCAGTGCCGGCTTTCTGGTAGCCGGGGCCTTCGCGACCTGGCTGCTATCCAGCCGGTTTGGTGGCTGACCTACTCACTGTCAGCGCGGGCGAAAGACCGTCGCCGAATCCAGGCATCCAGCCCGGGATAATCCTCCGCCAGTTGCCGGTGCGCCTCTTCGGCGGCCTCACGGGAGGCAAAATCGCCATAGGTGATCAGCCACAGGGTGCGACCCTGTCTCTCGGCTTTTTGATGGTCAAGCGCCAGGGACTGGAGTTGCCTCTGCGCCACGAACCGTTGCCGGCGATCCGCCGAGCTGAATGCACCGAGCTGGATCGTATAGCGATGATCTTCGGTCCTGCCCGAGGAAGGCGCGGCGCTTGACCCGACACCGGGCAAATCTCGATCACTGTCGCTTCCCGCGCCTGGAAGTCCAGGTGTCAAGGCAGGAGCGTCATCAGCCCCTTCGTCAACAGCAGGCCGGGATTGGGGGAGCGCCCGCTCGCCGTTGTTGTCATCGGACTCCGGGACCCGTTGGCTACCGGCTGCATCACCTTCCGCCGCGAGCGGGCCATTGCCCAAGCGCCGCTGCTCGCAGTGCCACTGAACACGGCCCGGCCCGCCCTCACAGACCCAACCCATTCGACTTTGCTCCGGCGCTTGCTGACTGGCACAGCCTGCCACGGCCACCACCAGCCCTGCGAACCAGCGGCTGCCATGCCGCGCTTGATCAAATGCCAAGGCGGGACAGGATAGCCATGACCTCGCGCATGACGCCCGCGGTACGCGGGTGTCTGACCTCGAAGTCCGAGGCGTGACTCTCCAGTTGCTCCCTGAGGCTCTCTGAATCATCCGGGTGCAGCTCCTCGCCGGAAATCACCCGCGAGATATCGGTCATCACATGGCCGAGGGCATCTGTGTCCTCCGGTACCTGGCGTTTGGCCGTCTCCAGTTCGTCGTGAAGCCGGGCCAGTTGATCGCGCAGGCTTTGCTGGTTGGCGTCTTCCTCGGGCATGGTATTTCTCCTCTGTGACTGTATTGTTCGAGAACCACTATCAATATAACGATCATAACGCCCCGGAACGGTAAAGCTGTACCCCACCAGCGACCGAATGCCATAAAAACCCGCTTTGCTCGGTTTTGGGGCGCACTGGCACGCTAGTTGCACTGAAATTGTGCCCGAAAGTATAACGGCGCCCAAAAGATCAAAAATGATCTACTTTGGTGCTTCACTGCTTTTGAGAAAGCGATTAAGCACCCCAGTGGTGCAACAGGCCCTGAAGAGGACTTTCAAATGACCGCCCCGATGACCAAAAGAACCGTTCGAAACCTACTGGCAATGGCCATGGCCCTGCTGGTTATCCCCTCCCTGGGTCACGCCCAGGAAATCAATGGCGCCAATACCGCGTGGATTCTCACAGCCACGGCCCTGGTGCTGTTCATGACCCTGCCCGGGCTGTCGCTGTTCTACGGCGGCCTGGTACGCTCCAAGAACATTCTCTCGGTTCTGATGCAGTGTTTTGCCATCGCCTGTGCCGCCTCCCTGCTCTGGTTCATTTGTGGCTACAGCCTGGCCTTCACCGGGGGCAATGGTTTTATCGGCGGATTCTCCCAGCTTTTTCTGGGCAATCTCGGCGAAAGCTCGATGTCCGGGGATATTCCGGAAAGCGTCTTCATCATGTTCCAGATGACTTTCGCCATCATCACCCCGGCCCTGATTGTCGGGGCCTTCGCCGAGCGTATTCGCTTTTCCACCATGCTGGTGTTCAGTTGCCTGTGGCTGCTGCTCGTCTATGTCCCTATTACACACTGGGTCTGGGGCGGCGGCTGGCTCGGCACCATGGGCCTGCTGGATTTTGCCGGCGGCACCGTGGTGCATATCACCGCCGGCACCGCGGCACTCGTGGCGGCGCTGGTAATCGGCAAACGCCGGGGCTTCCCCAACCAACCCATTCTGCCCCATAACCTGACCATGACCGTCATGGGCGCGGGCATGCTCTGGGTCGGCTGGTTCGGCTTCAATGCCGGTTCCGCGCTGGCCGCCAACGGCGACGCCGGCATGGCCATGCTGGTCACCCACCTGTCCGCTGCCGCCGGCTCCCTGGCCTGGATGGCCATGGAATGGATCAAGCACGGCAAGCCCTCGGTGCTGGGTATTGCCACCGGCATGGTGGCGGGCCTGGGCACAATCACTCCGGCCTCCGGCTACGTGGGACCCGGCGGCGCCCTGGTGATCGGCCTGTCGGCGGGCGTGATCTGCTACTACGCAACCCAGGCCATGAAGCAGAAATTCCAGATCGACGACTCCCTGGACGTGTTTCCGGTGCACGGCGTGGGCGGCATCCTGGGCACCATGCTCGCCGGTGTCTTTGCCTCCGACCAGCTGGGGGTGTTCAGCGGACAGGGTTATGCCGAAGGCGCGACCATGGCCAGCCAGCTGGGGGTCCAGGCCATCGGCGTGATAGCGACCTTTACCTGGACCGCAGTGGTTACGCTGGTCCTGCTGAAAGTCCTCGAGGCCATCATGGGCCTGCGCGTCGACGCCGAGCAGGAAACCGCGGGGCTGGACCTTACCTTCCACGACGAGCGGGGCTACGATCTCTAACGCGGAAGAGGTATTTAGCCGCAATCCGTGAAGGCCCGGCAAAACCGGGCCTTTTTGGCGTATCCTCCGCTCCCGCCTCCCAAAACTGCTCGGTCAAAAAAAGCCGGATGACCACTTCCCGGTAACCCGCCGGAACAAAATGCGGCAGTTACTCCATGGACCGGCAGCCCTGAGCGGCTGTTACCGAGGGGGATTGCACCACCGGGCCGCCCCGGTTTTTCTGGTCGGCCACATCGCACACACCCTGGCCCGCCCGGGACAGGGCCTCGTCAAGCATGGTTCGTCAGCAGCGCTTGCTGATTCTGCTCAATAATTTTCCGCTGAGGCGGCCACCTTTTCCTTGATCGTCTATGCTGACTGGGTATACCGCAACTTGCCGGCGGTCTGGCCAATACCCATAAAACGATTGAAGGAACCCGCTTATGAAGCTCAATGTTCTTAAATCCGGGCCCCGCGTCCTGCTCGGCGGCCTGCTGCTTTTACTGTCGTGCGCCAACACGACGGTACTGGCGGAAACCACGGCGATGACCATCCATGTGCGCGCCGATGATGCGAAGTTTATCGGCTCCGGGGTGGGCGGGCTCAATGTGCTTATCGAAGACGCCCGAACCGGGGAACTACTCGCCAGCGGTGACATTGTTGGCGGCACCGGCGATACCGCGGCGCTTATGACGGAAGGACAGACCCGGGGACGATCGCCGGTTACCGGCGCCGCCGGCTTTCGGGCCGCCCTGGACATCGACGAGCCCACCCGGGTGCGGATCCGGGTTACCGGGCCGCTCGCGGAAACGGACAGCATCCAGTCGCTCACGGCCACTACCTGGGTGGTGCCCGGGCGCGACATGGTGGATCCGGGAATTATTTTGCACATGCCGGGACTGCTGGTGGACCTGGTAAGCGTCGAGGCGGGCGAGACCCATATCCAGGTGGCCGCCGACGTGTCCATGATGTGCGGTTGCCCCATTACCGAAGGCGGCCTCTGGGATGCCGCTGACTTCCAGGTGGTGACAGAGCTCTACCGGGACGGTGAAAAGATCTCGGACTCGCCCCTTAAGTTTACCGGCCAGACCAACCGTTTCAGCGGGCAACTGACGAAGCCGGCACCGGGGCAATACCGGCTGGTGGTCTACGCCTATCAGGCTGAGCGGGACAATGTGGGCGTGGCCCGGGAAACACTTGTCCTGGATTAATATCGCTACACCGCCATTCCCGTATGGCCCGTTGCCGGGATAACCAATGGAACCTCACTTCTGGCACCAGCGCTGGCAGCGCGACGAAATCGGCTTTCACCAGGGGGCGTACAATACCCAGCTCACCCGGTTCTGGGCACGGGTCGGGGCACACCCGGACTCCCGGGTGTTTGTGCCCCTGTGCGGCAAGACCCGCGACATGCTCTGGCTGCGAAACCGTGGCCATCCGGTGCTGGGTGTGGAGGTGAGCCCGCTGGCGGTGGCGGCGTTTTTTAACGAAAACGGAATTGCTCCCCGCATCGATACGATCGGGGCGTTCCGGCGTTACGCCGGCGATGGCATCACCCTGTACTGCGGTGATTTCTTCGCACTTTCCTCCGCCGATCTGCATGATATTGGCGCCGTCTATGATCGCGCCTCCCTGATCGCCCTGCCGCCGGCCATGCGCATCGACTACGCCCGGCACCTGATGGGTATACTCCCGGCCGATACGCCCCTGTTACTGGTGACCCTGGAGTACCCCGAAGGGGAAATGGCGGGGCCGCCCTTTGCCGTCCACGAGACTGAGGTCAACTTTCTCTACGCGGATCGCTACCGGGTGACCCTGCTTGGGCGCCAGGACCTGTTGGGCGGCCCCGGCCAGGAAGGGGAACGCTGGCGGAGCCGGGGTCTGACCCATATGGTGGAGGCGGCCTACCTGTTGCGGCCACGATAAAGCCGGGCGGCACCGAGACAGATTCCGGGGACCGTTAGCGGGAATCGTCCCGCCCCGACCTGGCCAGGTCGAGATAACGGCACAGACGCTCCGCCCCGTCCAGGATACGTGCCGAATGGCGCTGCATCAGGTCGGGTGGAATAAAATAGACATGACCGTTTTGCACGGCGTCGATACCCGGCCAGTTTCGCCACATATCCAGCCAGGCGGGGCTTTCGTCGCTGCTGCCACTGGCGATAATGACCTGGGGGTCGGCGCCGAGCACGGATTCGATATTGACGTAGGGCACCAGGGGATCCGCCTCGCCAAATACATTTTTCCCGCCACAAAGTTCGATAACCGCGCTCACCAGATGTTCACCGTTGAGAGTGATCAGCGGTTCGTTCCAGATCTGGTAAAACACCCTGACCGGGGTTTTGCCGCTAAATTCAGCGCGCAACCGGTCCAGCCGTCTCCTGAAGGTCGCGGCCTTCGCCGCCCCCTCCCGGTCATGACCGGTGAGCGCACCCAGGCGCTCGAAAAGATCGGGAATGTCAGTGAGTGTGCGTGGTTCGATCACAAACAGGGGAAGCCCCAGTTGCCGGATACGGCGGACCATCTGCTCGCCGTTGCCGGACTGCCAGGCGATCACCAGGTCCGGTTCCAGGGAAAGGATGAACTCGTAATTGGCGGCTGCGTAGTTGTTGACCCGGGGGATTTTCCTGGCCTGTTCGGGGTAATTGCTGTATTCGTCGGCGCCGACGATTTGCTCGCCGGCGCCGATATGGAACAACAGTTCGGTGATATTGGGAGCCAGGGATACGATACGGTCGGCGGGCTCGCGCAACACCAGCCGGTTGCCCAGATCGTCAGTGGCGCAAATCTCCGCAAAACTGCCGGCGGCAAAAACGAGCCACAACAGGCCGGCCAGGACAAGACGTACCGGCATCAGGTAATCACCAGGGGAGTGCCGTCCGCCGGGTGCCGCTGAACGACACAGCTCACCCCGAAGACCTGCTCGATGAGCGCTTCGTGCAGGACATCGTCCGGCCTGCCCTGGGCGGCAATGCGCCCGCAGGAGAGAACGACCAGGGTATCGGCACACCGGGCCGCCAGGTTGAGGTCGTGAACCACCAGCAATACACCCACGCCGTTATCGGCAAAACGGCGGACAATGGCGAGGGTCAATTGCTGGTGTGACAGGTCAAAGGACGCCGTGGGTTCATCCAGGACAAGGATGCGCTCTCCCGTGTCCACCGGTTCCCAGATTTGCGCCAGTACACGGGCCAGCTGTACCCGCTGCTTTTCGCCGCCGGACATCTGCGTGTAAAAACGCTTGTCCAGGTAACGGGCATCCGCCAGCTCCAGCGCCTCGGTGACGATTTCGCTGTCCCGCACACGACCGGTGCGGTGGGGCGTTCGGCCCAGGGAAACGACTTCCCGGGCGGTGAAGGGAAATTCCAGGGGGGCGTGCTGGGGCAGGACCGCGAGCATTCGTGCCCTTGCTTCCATATCCCAGGAGGAAAGGGGGTTGCCGTTTAACAGCACTCTGCCGTGGCTGGCTGCCAGGTCCCCGGCAAGAACCCGCAACAGCGAAGTCTTGCCGGCCCCGTTTGGCCCCACCACCGCCGTGACCTGGCCGGGAACAACCGTCAAATCGATATCCCGGAGCAGGTCAAAGCCGGCCAGGTGCAGGGAAATATCGTCGGCGACCAGGGACATCGGCTAGAACCTCTGTCGTTGCTGGACCAGCAGGGCCACGAAAAAGGGCGCCCCCAGCAGGGCGGTAAGAATGCCCGTGGGCAGTTCCGCCGGCGACGTCAGGGTTCGCGCCAGATTGTCGGCCACCAGCAACAGAATGGCACCCCCCAGGGCCGCCCCCGGGATCAGCCAGCGGTGATCGGGACCAATAAGTAACCGGACCAGGTGCGGCACCACCAGTCCCACAAAGGCCACCAGCCCGGCAATGGCGACAGACATGCCGACACCGAAGGCGGTGAGCAGAATCAGGCGCCGTTTTACCCGCTGGACATCGATTCCCAGGTACCGGGCTTCGGATTCACCCAGTAAAAAGGCATTGAGCACGCGGCTGTCCCGGGGGAACAGAATCATAAGCGGCACGGTCACCGCACCGATCAACAGCGCCTTGGGCCAGTTCGCGGTACTCAGGCTGCCCATCTGCCAGAGGCTGATCTGGCGCAACATATCGTTGTCGGAAAAATAACTCAGCAGGCTGTTCAGGGCCCCGGCCAGCGCACCTATGGCAATGCCGGCCAGGAGCATGGTCGCCACGGAGGTGCCTGAACTGGTGGTGGCCAGGCGGTAGACCAGTACAGTCGCGGCAAATCCACCGGCAAACGCCCCCAGGCCGAGCACGGTTAATCCGAGGGTCGAGCCAAAGGCCATGCCATTGGCGGCAAAAACAATCACCAGGCTGGCACCCGCCGAAGCACCGCTGGAAACGCCGATCAGGGAAGGGTCTGCCAGCGGGTTGCGGAACAGGCCCTGCATGACGGCACCGCTGGTTGCCAGTATTGCCCCGACACAGAGAGCCAGCAGGCTCCTGGGCAGGCGGATATTAAAGATAATCATCGCCGCCTGGTTACTGAGATCGCCATCGTCGAACAGGTCAGCCAGAGCCTGCCAGAGCGTTGACCATGTCATGGTCACCGTTCCCGTTGCCAGCGACAGGAGCGTTGCCAGCGGCAACAGCAGCGCCAGAGTCCAGAGCAAGAGCCCGGGATTCAGGCGCCGCACGGATGAACTCCCCGCCGGCAGGGCAGGCGCCGCCACCGGGAATCCGGCTTTTCATCGCGGGCCGCGTCAATCGCAGGATTCATGGATCAGTAATCCACGCCCCTGCGGGCCTTAACGCCGGCATTGTAGGCGTGCTTGATTTCCCGGATCTCCGAAACCGTATCCGCCATTTCGCCGAGTGCCGCTCCGCCACCGCGCCCGGTCACCACAACGCTCTGGTTCTGTGGACGGTTTTTCAGGGCGTCCAGGACCTGCTGTTCGTCCAGGTACTTGAAACTGAGCATGTAGGTCAGTTCGTCCAGTACCACCAGGTGGTAACTGTCATCGGCGAGCATTCGCCGGGCCTGCTCCCAGGTTCTTTCCGCGGCGGCAATATCGCCGGACCGGTCCTGGGTGTCCCAGGTGAAGCCGGTACCCATCTGGTGGAAATCCACCTGGGGGCAATGGTCGCGCAGATAGATTTCCTCACCGGACAGCTGTTCACCTTTGATGAACTGTATGACGCCGACCTTGTAACCGTAGCCCAGGGCGCGCATGACCATGCCGAAGGCGGAACTGGACTTACCCTTGCCGTTGCCGGTAAGCAGGATCAACACACCCCGGTCGGTGGCGGCCGCGGCAATGCCGCTGTCGACACTCTCCTTGAGTTTCTGCATTTTCCTACGATGGGCCTGCTCTCTTTTGTCGCTCTGCTCAGCCATGATCATTCTCCAGGGTTTGTTCAGGGTTCATCGCCAGAGCCGGCGCCAGGCCGGCGGGCAACGGGTGCAGGGATGGATGCAGAGCATGGGCCATGATTTCCAGACTGTCCACCAGCCGGGGGCCCGGGCGGCTGAAATAGGCATTGCCGTCCACCAGGTAGACCCGGGGCCGGCAGGTGCGCCACAGACGCCCGAATCGCGGGTCGGCAAAAAATCTCTCCACATCCGTCAGCGAGCGATCGATATCGAAACCGCACAGGGCGATGACGATGACTTCCGGAGCCGAATCGACCAGGTCCGTCCAGGTCCTGCGGCGGGAAGGGGTCTGCCTGTCGCCCAGGCACGGGCGTCCGCCCGCCAGTTCGATCAGTTCCGGGCACCAGTGGCCGCCATCAAACAGGGGGTCGAGCCAGTCGAGCAGGGCCACCCTGGGTCGGCGGGACCGGGGAATGGCCCCGGAACGTGCCCCCACGCGGTCGATTCTGTCCCGCAACCGGGCGCCATAGCACCTGCCGGCGGCCGGGACGCCGGCGGCCTCGGCAACCCGATCAACGGTCGCCAGCACATCGTCCAGACACACCGGCTCCAGGTTGACTACCCGTGGCTGGCCCGGCAGGCGGTCCAGGGCACGGGCAACTTCGTTGCCGGAGACAGCGCAGACATCGCAAAGGGCCTGGGTGACGATCAGGTCCGGGGCCAGCGCCATCAACCTGTCCATTTCCAGGCTGTAGAGGGCAGCGTCGCTTTCAAGCTGCTCCGTGACCAGGGTATCGATGGCCCGGCTGGCCAGCCCCGGTGGAATCCGCGAACGGGTAACCACGGGCAGGTCCCGGACCGAGGCCGGGTAATCGCACTCGTGGGACACGCCCACCAACTGCTCCCGCAAACCGATGCCGCAGAGCAGTTCCGTGGCGCTGGGAAGCAGGGATACGATTTTCACCCGCCATCCTCCGGTATCAGGTCGGCGTAGACGAAACCATCCCGGTTAACCACCTCGCCGCCGGCCACCGTCACCGGCCGGCGAAACATGGGTCCGTCCCAGACGAAGGTATGGAACTCGCCATTCTCGCCACAGGGATCCACCTCCCGGGGCAATGCCTCGAGCAGCCGGGCATCGAATTCGCCACCGGCAAGGGAAGCGGGCACGCGGCGGGGATCCAGGCAGGTGATGCGCGCGCGCAGGCCGCCATCGATCATTTCCCGGGCAAGTCGCGCCGTGGGGGTTCCCCAGAGCGGAAACAGGAGCCCGAGTCCCGTGCCGGCCATGCGTTCCTCCCGGTAGCTGCGCACATCTTCGAGGAAGAGGTCGCCGAAAGCCACCGTATCCATGGCAAAGCGGGCGCGGCACGCCTCCAGGGCCTCGCCCATAAGCTTCTCGTAATCGGCATTGCTGCAGGGCCACGGCAACGGTACCTCGAACAGAACCAGCCCGGTGGCCGCCGCCTGGCGCCGCACCAGCTTCTGGCGCACGCCGTGAATGGCGGAGCGCCCGAAGTGGCCGTTGACGGTCGTAAGCAAACCCACTACCTCCACCTCCGGCATCTGGCGCAGCCGGTGCAAGGTCCAGGCGGAGTCCTTGCCGCTGCTCCAGGACAGGAGCACACGCCGGCGTTTATCCATCGACGCTTGCGTCATGGCGGTTACCGGGCAAAGCGCCAGCGCACGCCGGCGAAGGCGCCGAAATCCGGCGTCTGGTAGCCATAGACCTCTTCGTAGTCCTCATTCAGGGCATTCTGCAGACGCAGGTAAAGGCCCAGATTATCGGTAACACTGAAGTTGGCATTCAGGTTGACCAGGGTGTAGGCGTTCATCTCCACCAACCGCGACGGCTGCGGGAACGGCGGGAAGAATCGGTCGCGCTGGTCGCCGGTGTACTGGGCATTGGCGTTGAGCTGGAGTGCTGGCGTTGCCTGCCAGGCCAGGGTGACACTGCCGGTATGGCGGGGCCGGCGCAGTTCATCCACTCTGTCGCCCGTGGCTCTGTCTTCCTCGGTCGCATCGGTATAGGTGTAGGCGGCGTCGAGAGTCAGGGTCGATGTCAGCCTGGCTCGCAGCGATGCCTCGACGCCCTGTCGCCGGCTGGTGCCCGACAGATTGCGCGCGGTAAACAGGAAAGTGGCGGGGTCGAAGACAAAGCCGTCGATCTCGTTCTCCAGTTCCGCCTGGAACCAGGTCAGGGAAAGATCGAGCCGGTGATCCAACAATTGCTGATCGAGCCCCAACTCCCAGCTTTCCGACTCTTCCGGCTGCAACGCGGGATTGCCCAGGAAGGTACTGGGATAAAACCCGAACAACTCGGTGAACGTGGGATTCTTGACCGCGGTGCCCCATGCCGCCCGCAGCCGGGTTGCCGGCAGCACCTGGTAACTCGCTTCCAGACGCTCGGTGTCGGCATCGTCGAATCGCGAATTGTCGTCGTGGCGGATGCTGGCCGCCAGGGTTAGCCGCTCCATGAAGGTGCCCCGGTATTCCAGCGCCAGGCTGTCGGTTTCACGTTCTCGATCCTGGTCGGGATCGAGCCCGAAAGACACAGGGCCTCGCTGGGAGAAATCCTCCTCTTCCCGCTCGGCCAGGAACGTCAGCCGCTGGCTGCCATCCGCCCACAATAGTGAGCTCAGGTAGCGGTACTGGTTTTTCTCCGACTGCGTATCGCCGCTGGAAATACCACCGTCGAAGCTTTCGTTGTCGTTCTCCGTCAATGCGTACATCAGGCTGTGCTGCCAGGCTCCGTCGAAAAGGCCATAATCCAGCTGGACCTGTGCAGTGCGGTTGCGGAACTCGGAAACCAGGGGGGCATCCGCGGGCAGGCCGGTGACCACCGAATCGACAGCATCGAACTCGTTGCGCCCTTCGTGCTGGCGCCCCGAAAAGCCCAGGCGCAGGCTTTCCGACAGTTGCCAGCCGCCCTTTAGGTTGATGGTCGTATTCTCGTAGCCGTCTTTTTCGTCGCCCGCCCGGCTGATATTTTCTCCGTCGGAATCCAGATCGCTTATGCCGAGGCGGATATCGAATTTTTCGCCTTTGTGGCCCAGGCTCGCGCCCAGGCGGCGGGTGCCGAAGCTGCCCGCCTCGGAGGAAAGGGAAACCTGGTAGGGCGACTCCGCGCTGCGGGTAATAATATTGATCACGCCGGCCATGGCATCGCTGCCCTGGAGGGCGCTCTGGGGGCCCCGCACCACCTCGATGCGCTCTATCTGGTCGGCGGTCAGGGTCCCCCAGTTAAATTCATCGCCCTGGGACGGGTCGTTAGCCTCGACGCCGTCGATCAGCACCAGCAACTGATTGGCCTCGGCACCCCGAACCCGGAGCTGAGTAGAGGAACCGAGCATACCGTTGCGGCTCACGGCAATGCCGGGCACATCCCTGAGCACCTCGGTAACCGCCAGGGGTGACCTGTTTTCCAGGGTCTCCCGGTCAATAACCGTGATGGCATTGCCCGAGCGGGCAGGCGCAATGGGCAGGTACGAGGCTGTCACCACGACCTCCTCGAATTGCCGTTCCGCCAACGGTTCGGCCGAAACTCCCATCGGCATCAGGGTGGCGAGCATGGCAATGGACCGGATCGGGCGCCGGGAAAACACCGGCGTGCGGGAAATAGAATTCAGTTTTTTCACAATTAGTCCTCAATCTGTAGATAACGAAAACAATGATTGAGGGAGGGGGTGAGAGTGGCGAGCGCCGAAAGGGACAGGCAGATTACCACCGACAAAGCCCTCCGCTTCATCGTTGCAGTTCTGCATACCGCGATCGCGCCAATTGCGCGATCGCCAGGCCGGTTTCGGGCTTGAGAGCCGCTCGATGGCGACTCCTTTACCGTTGCGGGGGCAGCGTTGGCATTGTCGGCGGCGGCCTTGGAACTGGATCGAAAACGTGCCGCGACGCACCAAACTTCCCGTTTACCCTGTTCCAGCCCTTCCCGGCAAAGGAAGGGCGAACAGGCACCTGATGCAGGCGACGAATTGTATAGCCTCCGTCCAAGAGCGGTCAAATGATCGATAAAGCGGGAATGAGGCCTTTCTTTGATGGTTCCCGGTATCGATATGCCCGCGACGCGAAACACGCTGTTCGCCAACGGGTGGTACATGGCGGGTGTTGCAGACTAAGATGACGCTGCCATACGGGGCCAGCAACCAGGATGAGCCGATCAGCATGAGAGTCAACCACCCGACCGGAGCCGGCAGTTTCCGATGACCGCCCGCCAGGACAAAATAATGGGCAGCCTCCTCGCCGGGTCCCTGGGCGGCGCGGCGCTGCTCTTTGCCCTGCTTACCTGGTATCTGTGGCGGGAATCCGTGATCGCCGAGGAGCACCGCATCCGGGAGCTGGCACGCAGTCTCGGCGAACAGACCGAGACGGCCATTATCGACGCCCGGGACATGCTCGAACGGTTCAACGGCCTCGACGTTCAACCCTGCTCCAATCCGCACCTCCGCCACTTGCAGGAGGCGGCGGTTTCCCGCCCCTATATACGCGCGGTCGGTTACTGGCAGGCCGCCGACCGGCTCTGCGGCGTCGGCTTTGTACAGGGCATCCAACTGACCCCCAGGCGCGCCGACAAGATCTACGAATCCGGGGTTGTCGCCTGGTGGCCCGGCCCGGAGACGGCCATCGGCGATGTGCAACTGTTCCTGATGCGCTACGGGGAGCACGACGTGGCCATCGATCCCCGGTTGCTGCTGGAGGGTGTCCATCTGGATGGCCAGAAAGCGGGCCTTTGGGTAGAGGGATTACCCATGGCGACCATGCCTCCCGACTCGAAGCTGCCGGCGCCGGACACGCTTGATCACGGACTGACGGTGGACGGGGACAACAACCGCATTCTGTCGCGATTCAGCCTGGGGGAACTGCTGCCCATCGATATCGTCGCCGTCCAGCCCATGTCCCAGTTCTGGAAGCGCTACCTGCCCGGCCTGTTCACCGCTGCCTTGCTGGGGCTGGGCCTGCTGGGTGTCTGGGTCTACGCCATCATGCGCTACTCCCGCCATCGCCTGAGCCTCGCCACCGAGCTGCGCAATGCCATCGCCAACGGCGATATCACCGCGGCCTACCAGCCGGTGATGGATCTCGAGTCCGGCCGCTGCCGGGGTGCCGAGGCCCTGGCCCGCTGGTGCCGGGAGGATGGTGAAATGGTGAGCCCCGAGGTTTTCATTCCCGCCGCCGAGGAAGCCGGCCTGGTATCGGATCTCACCCTCTCCATCCTGAAACAGACCCTCCGGGACCTGAGCGAACTGTTGCGCGACTTCCCCGACTTGAGTATCAATGTCAACCTTTCCTCCCACGACCTGGAAAGCGATCGACTGCCGGCCCGCATTGCCGACTGCCTGACCGAAGCCAACATGCCCGCCTCCGTCATCAAGCTGGAGATTACCGAACGGGCGTTGATCGATACGGAAATTGCCCGCGACAAAATCCGCGGTTTCCGCGCCAGCGGCCACCAGGTGGCCATCGACGACTTCGGCACCGGTTACTCGAGCCTGTCCTACCTGGAGTCCTTCGAGCTCGACACCCTGAAGATCGACAAGGCCTTTGTCGATGCCATCGATTCCCGGTCCGCCGGCAGCGGGCTGATTACCCATGTCATCGAGATGGCCCGGTCACTGCACCTGGAGATGGTTGCCGAGGGCATCGAGTCCGGACATCAGGCCGAATGGCTGCGCGACCAGGGCGTCAAGTATGGCCAGGGTTTCTATTTCAGCCGCCCGCTCCCGGCCCGGCAATTCATCCGGTTCCTGCGCAGGCATGGATAACGGGCGAAGCACACGCCGGACTTTGGATTACAATAAACGGGACCGAATCGTTTACCGGCCAATTCGAGGGGTCCCATTGAGAAGCAATCAACTACTAGCCACCGTTTTACTGATTTCAGGGGTGATGATCTCGGCCTGCACGGAGCTGCCCTCGAAACGGACGCCGGCAGTTTCCGATACCCGGAATGCCGACTCCGGAGTCACCATCGCCAGGGGCGAGAATCCGGATCAGACGCGACGGCAGAATCTTGTCGAGGCCGGTTTTTCTCCCCTGGCCGCACACGAAGTCGGCTATTACATGGATGTACAGGAAGCGCGGTTCCGCCAGTTTTTTGCCAAAACCGACGTGGTCATCAATCGCACCGGCGAACGCATCACCGCGATGCTGCCGGGTACGACCATGTTCCCCTCCGACAGCGCCCGCCTTCACCCGGAAGTGCTGCCTTTTCTCGACAATATCGCCAAAGTGCTCGACGAATACCGCAAGACACTGGTGTCGATCGGCGGATACACGGACAACCGGGGCGACAGCGGCTATAACCAGCGCCTCTCCGAACAGAGGGCCCTGGCGGTGGGACGCTACCTGGCCGGCAAAGGCATCAGCCCCCGCCGACTGGTGGTGGTGGGTTACGGGGAGGCCGACCCGGTGGCGGACAACGACACGACCGCGGGCCGGGCCAGCAACCGCCGTGTGGAACTGACCCTGAGCCCCATTGTCGGCGGCTGAGAGGATTCAGTAGCCGGCTTTCAAGTCGACGGGACTGAGCAAGGGCTCGCCCGCCACATAGCGGCGCAGGTTCTCGACAGCCACGGTCACCTGCCGTTCGGTGTGGCGCGGCGAGTAGCCGGCGATATGAGGCGTGATAATGACATTGTCCAGGCCCCACAGCGGATGACCGGACGGCAACGGTTCCGGATCGGTGACATCCAGGCCGGCACCGCCCAGTCGACCGGCTGCGAGAGCTGCCACAAGATCGTCGGTTACGGTACTGCGGCCCCGACCGACGCTGATAAAAAACGCCCCCTGCTTGACCGCTTCGAAGAAATCCGCGTCGAACAGGCCAATGGTCTCATCGGTCAACGGCAGGGCATTGACCACCACATCCGCTTCAGCGGCCAGTTTTTTCAGTTCGTGGGAAAGTCCGACGTAGTCGACAAAATCCGGCCCGTAACGGCCCGAGTGGCGTGTCGCCAGGACCCGCATACCCAGGCCGTGGGCCCGCCTCGCCACCTCGGTGCCGATGCCGCCAAGGCCCGCCACCAGCAGGGTCCGGCCGCTGAACTCGCGGATCGGCGCCTGGTCGACAATGCCGCGCTGCCATTGCTCCCGGGCCTGGGCATCGTGCGCCAGGGGCAGTCCGCGACCCAGGGAAAGCATCATGGCCATGACATGCTCGGCGATATTGGGCCCGGACAGGCGCTGGTTGTTGGTAACCAGCAAGCGATCGGCGACGGCATCCGGAACCGCCAGGCAGCGATCCACCCCGACACTGAAACTATGCAGCCAGACCAGTTGTTTGGCCCGGGACAGGGTGTCGGGGTGGCAGAAGCCGATGACCGCGTCGGCATCCCCGACCAGGCTTTTGTCCAGGGGCTGGCCCCATCCGGTGCGGATAAATATCAGTTCGGCATTCCCCGCCACATCGCGGAAACGTGACTCGACCTCAGGCAGGGCGGCAAGCCTTCCCGGTAGGCTCACCACTATTTTTTTCGGCGTCGACCAGCGTGCATGTGCCGAAGCGGGGCTGGCACTCTCATCCAGGTCGAGCTGCCGGATAAGCGCTGCTGCCGAGGGATCGTGGGTTTCGCCAAGCACCGGCAGGAAGAGTACCCACAAGAATCCGGGCCACCAGTATCGTTTTACCATGGCATCATACTCCCGCCTGGTCGGGCATTAACCCCGCCTAAATCGAGAATACCTCTTTGCCGAAAGGCAGCCTTCGAAAGCGCTTGCCGGTGGCGGCGAACAGGGCATTGGCCACCGCCGGCGCCACCACCGGCGTACCCGGCTCGCCGACGCCGGTGGGCGCCTCGGCGGAGGGGACGATATGCACATCCACCGCCGGCATGTGGCGCATGCGCAGCACCTGGAAGCTGTCGAAATTGTCCTGCTGCGGACGGCCGTTCTCGATGGTGACTTCGCTGAACAGCGCCGCCGAAAGCCCGAAACCGATCCCCCCCTGCATTTGCTGGCGGATAACGTCCGGGTTGACGGCGACGCCGCAATCCACGGCACAGGTCACTCTGACCACCCGGAACTTACCGTCCTCGCCCCGGGCGATCTCGGCGAGCTCGGCGACATAGGTCTCGAACGACTTGTGCACGGCAATGCCCTGAAAATGCCCGTCAGGCAGGGATTTGCCCCAGCCGCCCTTGTCGGCGGCAAGCTTGAGGACGCCCGCATGGCGGGGGTGGTCGCCGAGCAGGTCCAGGCGAAATTCGACCGGGTCGCGGCCGGCCTTGTGAGCCAGCTCATCGATAAAGGTTTCGGCGACATAGGCGGTATGGGTGTGGGCAACGCTGCGCCAGAAATGGGGCGTCACGAGCTCTTGCGTATTATGGACTTCGACCTGCAGATTGGCCGCGGTATAGGGCATACCGGTGGCCCCCTCCACGGTGGTGCGATCGACCTTGTCGGGACCGGCCCGGAAAATCGATTGCCCGGCAATACGCTGGTGCCAGGCATCGATACCGCCCTGATCGTCGAGGGTGGCCCGCACTCTGTGGACGTAAAGCGGACGATAGTAACCGCCCGTCATATCGTCCTCCCGGGACCAGACCAGCTTGATGGGCACGGCCTTGCCGTAAGCCTTGGCGATTTCGGCGGCTTCCCTTGCGTAGTTGCCGTCCAGGGTGGCGCGGCGTCCAAAGCTGCCGCCTGCGTATAGCGTCTGGATCTCCACCTGCTCGGGCCTGATGCCAAAGACCTCGGCAACCGCTTGCTGGTCCCAGGTCTGGCTCTGGCAGCCGTACCACATTTGCACGCCCCCATCCGTTTTCTTGACAACGCAGTTCATGGGCTCCATGGCGGCGTGGGCGATATAGGGAAATTCGTAAAATGCCTCGAGGCTATCGCCTTCGGCGAGGGCGGCTTCGGCATCGCCCTCGCTCTGTGCCTCAAGCCCCGGCTTGCCGGTCAGTTCCCGGTATTCTGCGTAGAGTTTCCCGGAAGACAGACCGGAACCGGCGCTGTTGTCCCACTCGACGGCGAGCGCGTTTTTTGCCTTCTGGGCCTGCCAGAATGTCTCCGCAAGGACCGCAACGCCGGTGGGAATTTCCAGTACCGCCTTGACCCCGGGCATTTTCCGGGCCTCCCCGGCATCGAAACGTTCCACCTTGCCGCCGAAAGTGGGCGGGTGCGCCACCACGGCCGTCAGCATTCCCCGCCACTGGACGTCCTGGGTGAATCGGGCGCTGCCGTCCACCTTGCCGGTATCCTTGCGCGGCAGTTGCTGCTTGCCGATCAGGGTGAAATCCCCGGGCTCCTTGAGAGCCACTTCGTCGGGCACGGACTGGGTGGCCGCCGCCGTGCCCAGCTCGCCGTAACTGGCGCGGCGACCGGAGGCGGCGTGAATGACTTCGCCGCTGCGGGCGCTCAACTCACCCACCGGCACCTGCCACTGTTCGGCCGCAGCCGCCAGCAGCATGTGCCGGGCGGCTGCGCCTGCTTCGCGCATCTGGGTCCAGCTATTCCTGATGGCGTTGCTGCCGCCGGTGATCTGGACACCAAGGGCCAGGTTCTTGTATTTGTCCTTGTCTGCCGGCGCACTGACCGCCTCCACCTGCTCCCAGGCGGCATCCATTTCGTCGGCGACGATGGTGGCCAGGCCGGTATAGGTGCCCTGCCCCATTTCCAGGTGCTTGATGGTAATAATCACCCGATTATCGGGGGTAATGGCCACAAAGGCGTTGGCATCCAGCCGGGTATCGCTGTTCTTGCCGGTAGCGCCCGTGACACCATCGGCGGCCAGGATTTTCATCGGCAGGCTGAGCCCCAGGGTCAGGCCGGCGCCGGCCTGGGCACCGCGAACGAGAAAAAGGCGGCGGGACAATCCGGTGGAACGATTCATTGGGCACCCTCCCTGTCGGCTTTGCCGGCCGAGCCACTCAATTCGCCGGCTGCGTGCTTGATACCGTCGCGGATGCGGTTATAGGTGGCGCAACGGCATATGTTGCCGGACATGGACTGATCGATATCCGCATCACTGGGGTTGGCATTGTTTGCCAGCAGATTGGCGGCGGTCATGAGCTGGCCGGACTGGCAGTAACCGCACTGGTAAACCGCAAGCTCGTGCCAGGCTTCTTGCAGGGCCCGAATCTCCGGACCTTCGGCCCCCTCGATGGTGGTGACCTGCTGGCCATCAGCGGCACTGACAGGCAGGGAGCAGGAACGCACCGGGTTGCCGTTGAGATGGACGGTACAGGCGCCGCACTGGGCAATGCCGCAGCCATACTTGGTGCCGGTGAGTTGCAGGTGGTCGCGCAGCGCCCACAGGAGCGGCGTGTCGTCGGCCACGTCCAGGGTTTGTCGACGTCCATTGACAGTAAGGGTGACAGACATGTCTCGATTTCTCCTTTTCCCGGCCCGGTGGCGGCGGATTGCCCGGCCATGCCGACCCGTTGGCTATCCGACCTTTAATGCCGGGGTGTTAGCAGCATAGCAAAAAGTTCGCTTTGGCCGCGAAAGATCGTGTCGTTTGCTGGTTTCGTCCATTTTTATGCCTGTTACTCCTTGCCGGCAAACAGGCGGCGCCACTCTTCCACGGTGTCGATATCGATGGCCGCCGCCGGCAGATCAATCGCGGCAACACCCTCCCGGTGCCGGCGCAACAGGTAGCGGGCGCCACGGTCGCCCTCCAGCGAGCGGAGCGTGGAAAACCATTCCCGGGAAAAAACCGCCGGCACCCCGAGCACGGCGCCGTAACGGGCGCAGGTGATCCGGCCCCATTCGCCGTGGGCCTCCAGCAGGAGGCGCAGGTGATAGGCACCGATACCCACCTGATCGGCCAGCAACAGCAACACGTGATCGATATCGTCGGGCAGGGCTTCAATGCCCGCGGATATGGAAGACGCCAGGCCGCGCTGCCAGTCCCGGTTGACGACGACCCGGGCACCGGCGGCGTGCCTGGCCAGGGCCTCGCGATTGGCGCCCAGCACCACGTAGACGCGGTCCGGCAGCACCGTGCGGGCGGTTTCGATGCCATGACAAAGCAGGGGTCGTCCCCGATACCGGGCAAGCAGCTTGGGGGAACCGAAACGTCGCGATTCCCCCGCAGCCAGAATCAGTGCCGCGGTATTTTTCATGGTTCCTCCGCCCCGCCGATGGCTATGGGCCGGCGCCGCCGCAAGGGATCACTGAGCCGCTCGCCGCCGCTGCCGGCAAGCACCGAGTGGCACTCCGCCAGTATCGACAGGGCAACGCCCTCCGGCAACTCGGCGCCCAGGTCCAGCCCGGCGGGGCTCGCCAGGGGCACCGGCAAGTCGGACTCCGACAGGCCCGCCAGTTCCAGCACCTGGTCCCGGCGACGCAAAGGCCCCAGCAGGGCGATATAGGCGGGCCGGGCATCGGCCAGGGCAGCCAGGGCGTCGGCATCCAGCGCCAGGTTATGGCTCATTATCACGGCGGCATCGATATGGGGAAACAGTTCCTCACCGGCCAGTCTCCCGGGGCGACAGCGCAGTATGGCCCGCGCCGCCGGAAAGTAATCGCGGCGGGCATTGGCAGGCCGGGGGTCGCAGAGAAGCACATCCCAGCCCAGCTCTCCGGCCATGGCCACCAGGGGCCGGGCGTCCACGCCGCCGCCCACCACCAGCAACAGCGGCGGTGGCTTGACCGGCGTTTCCAGCCACAGGCGGCCCTCACCGTCTTCATGCAGGTGTCCCCGCTGGGATAGCCGACCGCCGGCGTCCGTTTTTTGGTCAGGCCCGGCCAGGAAGAGGCCTTCAACCTCGCCCCGATCGCCGATTCGTTGCCGGTATACACCGCTTGTCCGCTCGCGCAAAGCATGATAAACGCCGGGCAGGGCCAGGTAGTCGTTCGCCCGATCAAGGGGTTGAAGCAGAATGTGCACGGTGCCACCGCAACCGATACCCAGCTGGAAGGCAATGTCGTCCTCGTCGCTGCCGTCGTAGCAGAGGGTGACGGACCTGCCGCTTTCCATGACCCGTCGCGCCTGCCGGTGGATGTCCGACTCCAGGCACCCGCCGCTCAACAAACCGTACTGCTGGCCCAGGTCATTGAACAGCATCATGGCGCCGGCCTTGCGGTAACTGGAACCCTCGGTGGCGTACACCGTACCAAGCACCCAGCGGCAGTCGTCGCGGGCCTCATACCATTGCTCGAGAATCCGGCTAAGGTGGGTCGACATCACTGACGCCTATTGCTCCTTCATTAGGGCCTACTAACAAGCCTAGACCAGAGCCACCGCTCCGGCGAGCATACCTTGCCCACGCCCCCGGTTACGGATGCGAGGCCGGGCTCAGGGAGACGGGTATGCCGTTGAAGGCCGCATTACCGCTGGGCCTATCCGGCTCCGCGTCATCGCTCAGCATATTGACATTGGCACCGATCCGGGATGACGCCAGGCGAAGCCGGACCCGGTCGTCGCCGTGACCCCAGCCATGGGGCACACTCACCACCCGCCGGGCCATGGCATCGTTGAGCGCGACCGGCAGCTCGATTTCCCCGACCCGGGAAGCGATCCGAAGCCGGTCGCCGTCGCGCAGGCCCAGTTCGGCGGCATCCGCCGGGTTAAGCCAGGCGACGCAGCGTTCCGGCCCCTTCACCAGGGCGTGGATATTGTGCATCCAGGAATTGTTTGAACGGCTGTGGCGGCGGTTGATCAACAGGAACTGATCGGGCTGGAAACGCCCCCTGGCCAGGGCCTCTTCGAGCCTGGCAAGGTCTTTTGAGAGCACCGGCGGGACCAGGTCGATACGGGCGTCCGGCGTATCCAGGGCGGACGGCAGTCGCTCCGCCGCCATGGGACCCAGGCTGAGGCCGGAACGGCTGGCCTTGAGGCGGTCGAGCGTCAGGCCACCGGGATACCCGCCATAGCCATCGCCGCGGGGACCGGTGCGAATCAGCATATCGTAGAGATTATCCGGCTCGCCGTGATGCTCGCTGGCGCCGAGCATGGCATCCACGGACATGCCCCCGGGGCGCCTGGGCAACAACGGCGCCAGAAAGTCGACAAAGCCCTCTATGTGCCGGGTGACAAAGTTTTCCCGATCCATATCCGACAGCCGCGCGGCGAGGCCGGTCAGGATTTCCCAGTCCGTGCGTTCATCGCCGTCTTTGGGAAGGAGGGGTTGCGACCAGGCCACGACATTCTCAACCATCCATTCGTTGTAGATCACTGTCATTTCCGAGCGCTTCAGGTGGTCGGCCGGCGGCAGGATCAGATCCGCATGCCGGGTCGTCTCGTTGATGTAGTAGTCCACCGAAACCATGAACTCCAGGCTTTCCAGTGCCCCGATCACCCGACCGGCGTTGGCGTTGGACAGCGCCGGATTGCCCGCCACGGTGATCAGGCCCCGGATCTGCCCCTCCCCGGGGGTTTCAATCTCCTCCCAGAGCACCTGGGTGGGAAAGCTGGGACCGATGGCGGGCGTTGCGGAAACCCGCGAGCGGAGCCGGCCATAGGGGGCCTCGCCGTTTTCAAAAGGCAGGTGCATCAGGAAGCTGGGCACCGCCGGGGCGGGAAACAGGGCGCCCCCTTCCCGGTCCAGATTGCCGGTGAGAATGTTGAGGCAATCCAGAAGCCAGATGGCAAGGCTGCCAAATGGCTGGCAGCAGGCGCCCACCCGTCCGTAGGCCACGGCGCTGTCGGCGCCGGCGAAATCCCGGCTCAATTGTCGGATTTCCATGGCCGATACACCGGTAAACGGTGCCACACGCTCCGGCGGGTAAGTGCCTGCAAGCTCCCGAAGCTCGCTGAGGCCGCGGGTCATGGCCGCAAGCCGGCCCGGATCGATCCGGTTTTCCTCGAACAGGGTATGGATCATCGCCAGCAGCATGAGGGCGTCACTGCCGGGCCGAACTGGCAGGTGCTGATCCGCCACCTCGGCGGTTTCGGTGCGCCGGGGATCGACAACCACCAGTTTGCCACCACGCGCCTGCAGGGCCTTTATCCGACGGGGCATGTCCGGGGCGCCCATCATGCTGCCATTGGAGACCAGAGGATTGCCGCCAAAAATCAGAAAATAATCGGTGCGCTCGATATCGGGTACGGGGATACGGGCCTGGTTGCCATACATCAGCAGGCTCGCCAGAAAGCGGGGAAAGGAGTCGATGGACGCCGCGGAAACCATGAGCGCGGGCAGGGCGCCCAGCAAGGCGGGCATGCCCAGCATGACACCGGCATTATGGGCACCCGGATTGCCCAGGTAGATGCCCAGCCCGGCGATACCATCCCGATCACGGATACGGTTCAGGCCCTGGGCGGCACGATCCAGGGCCTCTTCCCAGCCGATCTCGATAAAATCGTCGCCCCGCCGCAACAGCGGCCGGGTCACCCGGTCCGGGTCCTCCCGCAGCCCCCGCAGCCCCTGGGACTTGGCACAGAGAAAGCCCCGGCTCGCGGGGTGGTCCGGGTCGCCCTGGATACGGGTAATTTCGCCGGTATCGGGCTCGGCGGTCACCAGCAGGCCGCAACTGGATTCGCAGAACGGGCAGATACGGGGACGGGTGATCGCGGTCATGGACAGGCCCTTGTATCACTCCGGTGTTATTGAAAAGCAATGAAACCCATTATAGGGGAAATACCGGTTACAGGCTCATGCCACCGGAGCGGCAGGGGCACCGTTACGCAATCCGCTCTCGGACCAGTCAATCGTCACACTCGCCGCCCCGTTTAGACTATCTAAACGCCGGCGAGATAATCCCGGTACTCACCCAGGTACTGGCGCAACCGCTCCATCAGGAAGCCCGGCAGCGGCTCCCCCGCGTCCATGGTTTTGCCGTTGCTGTAATCGCGGATGGTGAGAATGACAATTTTCAGCGCCACCGCCGCCTCGTAATAGGCAAAGTACGGCATCGCCCAGCCGTAGATATCCTCGAAACCCCTGATGGTGGTTTGCCGGTCGGGAATGCCGCCGATGCGGGGGATACCGAACTGGGTGCTGAACACCTCGTCCAGGTACAGCCAGTGGGCCATGTCCAGCTCCGGCGGCCCCAGGGAGGCGACCTCGAAATCGAACAGGGCGGAGACGGTCAGATCGTCCCCGTACATGGTATTGCCCAGGCGGGCGTCGTTCCACACCAGGCCCGATTGTTTTACCGGCGGCGGGTTGTCGAGCAGGAATTGCAGCGCCTCTTCCAGTTCCGGAAACGACTGCCCCTGGGCGGCCCAGTCCAGCCAGCGGCCGACAAAATCCTGCAAATAGAACCGGGCGTCGGGCGGTTCGCTGTCCGGCGCCGTCACCGAGGGCTCGCCAATAAAAGGGAAATCCCGCCAGCTGGCCCGGTGGGCTTTTTCCATTTCCCGAATGCCGTTCCACCACAGTGTTTCGCGGCCTTCATCGGTAAGCTCCGCCACCCAGCCCTCCTGGTGGTAGCTGGGAAAGTCCCCGGGCACCCGGCCCTTGACCTGCTCCATAATGAAAAAAGGGTCGCCGAGCACACTGGCATCCTGTTCCGCGAAGACAACGCCGGGTACTGCGGCATCGGTATTCTCCGCCAGGGCTTTCATTACCCGGTATTGGTGAAACACGTCCGCCAGCATGGGACAGACAGTGTCGCGCTGAATCCGCGCCACCAGCGCCCATTCCCGACTCTCGCCCTTCTCCTGCCACAGGGCCCTGAAAAGTATGGTGCGACTGGAAAATCCCTGTGATGGCTCTACCGTATCGACGATTCGCAGGTCATTCGCACCCGGGATTTTTGTACCCAGCCAGGCGCGCAGCTTTTCGATCAGCGCCGGGTCGACGCCGGGGGATGCGGGTTCGTTCATGACAGATCCACCCGGCCCTCGGCGTCCATGATACCCGGCAGCCCGGCGTCCCGGGTGCGCTCGGCCACCACGTCGAGGATGTCCTTGTGCCATTCGTCGCCGGACTTGAGCAGTGTCGGCTTGCCGTTTTCCAGATACACCGGCACCAGTTGCACGCCGGTGATACTCCCCTCCTGGATAGTCACATTGGCCGCCAGGCCACGGTTGGTTTCGTCCAGCAGGGGGGCGGAAATCCCCGATGGGGTTTCGTCCCGGGACCAGGGCGAGACCATCATGAATTTGCCCATGGAGTACAGTACGGCCTTGCCCTTATAGACTTCAACGCCCTTGATAGCCAACGGCCCCTGGCTGACGATCAGGTCGACGCCGGCATCGATAAAGGCACGGGCGGCTTCCCGCTGGTATTCGCCGATTTTGAAGGGGTGTTCGAGGATGCCCCAGTGGCAGCTCATCACCACGATATCCGTTTTCGCTTTCAGTTCGCGAACGCTGTCGCAAAGGGCGTACAGATCATCCCGGTTGACGAGGGTGCGTACATCCGGCTCGATCCCCCACTGCTCCCAGACCGGGTTCTCGGCATAGGTGTGTTGCCGCAGCGGGACTATTCCCGGCGTCCGCCGCCCGGCATGGGCGCCGGGCAGGAAACCTGAGGTGCAGGCCAGAAAACCCACTCTGCAACCGTTGCGTTCGATAACCGCCGGTTCGCGGGCCGTGGCGATATCCACACCGCCACCGACACAGGCCATACCGTTTTCCCGGATCAATGCCATGGTGCGCAAAAAGGCACGATATCCCCCGTGCATGGTGTGATTGTTGGCCACGGACAGAACGTCGAAACCGGACTTGCCCATCATGCGAATGGCGTCGGGGCTGCCGGGGGCGAACAGGTCGCCTTTGTCAAAATCGTCATTGATATGGGCTTCCACCGGGTGGGTGTCCCCTGCCTCCTCCGCGTAGGGCCATTCGCAGTTGCCGAAGGCGATATCGGCCGAAGCCAGTGGCGAAGCGACCTGGTCGAACAGGTCAGGGGCGGGTTCGCGGGTCATCAGTTGAAGATCGCCCACCGCAACCAGCTTGAGCGAGGATGGAGAATTCATTTAACGTCTCCCGAGGACTTGTTGTTATCCTGACGGTCCGGCTCATTGCGCCGGACGCTCGCCTGTTACGACCGTCTGATCGCATGAAGATGCCAGTGTAGTGTCTGCACCAGTTCAGTCAATGACTGCTTCTAGAGGCTGTTCCGGCAAAAACAGGGCAAACGTTGGTTTGCAGGGCACAGTGGGGATTACAACGACTTACGGAGGCCCGGATGTTGTGCCCGGGAAGCCTGGTCGCCCGACAACCATTTTCTCATTAACACCACCCAAGGGGGGGTTTCCATGACAGGTCAATTTTCAGGCAAGGTGGCACTGGTGACCGCCGCAGCGGACGGTATCGGTTTCGCCACCGCCAGGGCATTTGCCGACAACGGCGCCAAGGTCGTGCTCGCCGATATCAACGATGAGCTTGGGGAACAGCGGGCCGACGAGCTGCGTTCCGCCGGCCATGAAGCCCTGTTTATCCATACGGACGCCACACGGGAAGATGAGGTCGAGGCCCTGATCAACCAAACCGTCCTGGACTTTGGCGGCTTGCATCTGGCCGCCAACGTTGTCGGCGACGCCCACCCTGAGTCCGCCGGCCCGGAGTTTCACCAGCAGAGCCTGGAGTCCTTCGAACACACTTTCAAAATGTGCCTGCGGACGACGTTCCTGTGCATGAAACACGAGATAGCCCACATGATCGACCATGGCGGCGGCGCCATCGCCAATGTCACCTCTCTTGCGGGCATGCTGTACAACGGCTGGGGTGGCGCCAGCTATGGTGCGGCCAAGGCAGCGGTCATTCGCATGACCAAATTCGGGGCGGTCAGCTACGCGGACCGCGGCATTCGGGTAAACTGCATTGCCCCCGGCGTCACCCCCAGCCGGGCCTACTACAAGTTCGGCCCCGACTATGCCAAAACCCTGATCGATGAGCAGGTGATCAATCAGCCCATTCGCCGTGCCATCGATGCCTCGGAGCAGGCCGAGGGCATTGTCTGGCTATGCTCCGACCATGCCGCCATGGTGACCGGGCATGTGCTCCCCATCGATGGCGGATGGATGGCCCAGTATTAAGTGGCCGTGGGCGGCCACGCGGAGCCGCTTGAGCAGCCGGCTCTCAGGCTGCATTCCAGGCACGGCTCACTGCTGATAAGTACGGGAGAAATTTTCCAAAAAATTAAACTGCCTCTCACAAGGCCGGAGACTGCTCAAATGTTCAGTTACGGCACTTCAAGATGCGATTCGATGCCGCACTGGCATCCGCTCTTGCGGTTTATCCGGAAGCTTGTGTGCTGATGGACGCGGATAAGGGCGTTACCCTGCTGCCCTCGAAGGCACCCGCCGCTACCGCCGCTGATCGCGCACCAACGATGGCGATTCCGGTTGGGGGCGATTAGCGTGGAAACTGATCCGGGTGTAACCTTTGCGCCCGACAATCACAATCCGGAACGAGGTCACTATGGCAAAGATTCTTGTGCTCGAATCCAGCGCTCACCTGGAAAAATCCTTCAGCCGCAAACTGGTGGCGGAGTTCGTGGAACTGCTCAAGGCCCAGAACAGGGGACATGAGTTTGTTTTCAGGGATCTCGCCCACGACCCGATACCCGTGGTCGACAGCACCATTGTCGACATCATCCGGACACCGCCGGACAAACTGACAGACGAACAACGGCAAAAAACCGCCCTTTCCGAGCAGCTGATCGCGGAACTCAAGGACGCCGATTACGTGGTGATCGGGGCCGGCATGTACAACCGCAACGTTCCCGCCGCCCTCAAGGCCTGGATCGACCAGGTGGTTCGAATCGGCATGACCTTTACGGTGGGCGAGAACGGCCTCGAAGGGCTGCTCAAAGGCAAGCCGGTGCTCGCGGTTCTGTCCCGGGGCGGTGACTACTCGGAGCGGGAATCCATCGACTGGCAGAAACCCTACCTGGAGCACATCCTGGGACTTATCGGCCTGGATGTCCGCTTTGCCGTCATGGAAGGCGCTCTGATGCCCGAAGAAAAACGGGATGCCAACCTGGCCCGGGCCCGGGAAGCCATCCGCGAGGCGGCCGCCAAACTGGCCTGAACAAGAAGGGGGGTCAGCGCGATGACGGCAACGAAGGGCACCACTATCGACCTCTACGGCATGGGCAGCCCCAATGTCTACAAGGTCGCCATCATGCTGGAGGAAGTGGCCCTGCCCTACCGCATGCATTACGTGGATGTCTTTGCCGGGCAACAGTTCGACCCGGGGTTCCTGGCAATCAGTCCCACGGCCAGGGTACCGGCCATCGTCGATCCGGCCGCCGATAGCGGCGAGCCCCTGGCCCTTTGCGAGAGCGGGGCCATTCTTATTTACCTGGCGGAAAAAACCGGACGCCTGCTGCCTGGTACTCCCGGTGCCCGATCATCCACGATGCAGTGGCTGATGGTGCAGATGGGTTCCGTGGGGCCCCTGTTCGGGCAGTTCATGCATTTTCAATTTTTTGCCAGGGACAATACCTACGGCCGCGAACGTTACCAAGCCCAGGCCAGACACCTGCTGGCGTTGCTCGACCGGCGCCTGGGAGACACGGAATTCCTCGACGGTATGGCCTATTCCATCGCCGATATTGCCACATTCCCCTGGGTTCGGCGGGGCCTGGAGGCTTTCCCCTGGTTAAAGCCCGCGGGTACAGAGGCGCTTGCCGACCAACATCCCCATCTGGCCCGCTGGTACCGGAGCATCGCCGGGCGCTTCGCGGTAAAATCGGCCATCGATCGCATGGCACCCTGGCTGGAGAAAACCGCGGCGTCGGCAAAATCGGCGACACCCGAGGACCTGGATCGGTTCCTGTTGCGCAACGCGCAGGCAAAGCCCGGCTGACCCTGACAGCGACGTCAGTAAGTCTATCCCTCTATCGCCGCCAGCGCCTCCGTCACTTTCCTGACCGGTACCACCTCCATACCCTTGATGGGCTGGCGGGGCGCATTGGCGGCGGGAACGATGGCGCGGCTGAAACCGTGCTTGGCCGCCTCCCGAAGGCGCTCCTGACCGTTGGGGACCGGTCGTATTTCGCCGGCCAGGCCCACCTCGCCGAAGACCACCCAGTCCCGGGGGACGGGACGGTTGCGAAAGCTGGAAATCACCGCCAGGATCAGGGCCAGATCGGCGCTGGTTTCCAGCACCTTGACGCCGCCCACCACGTTCACGAAGACATCCTGGTCGCCCAGCATCATGCCGCCGTGGCGATGGACCACCGCCAGAAGCATGGCCAGGCGATTCTGCTCCAGGCCCACGGTGAGCCGGCGCGGGTTGCCCAGGTGACTGTCGTCCACCAGGGCCTGCAGTTCCACCAGCAGGGGGCGGGTACCCTCCCAGACCACCATGACCACGCTACCGGAAGCCACTTCCTCGCCGCGCTGGAGGAAGATGGCGGAGGGATTGGCCACTTCCTTCAAGCCCTTCTCGGTCATGGCGAAGACGCCCAGTTCGTTGACGGCGCCAAAGCGGTTTTTCTGGCTGCGCAGGGTGCGGAAATGGCTGTCGGTGGAGCCTTCCAGCATCAGGGAGCAGTCGATCATGTGCTCCAGCACCTTGGGACCGGCAAGGCTGCCGTCCTTGGTAACATGGCCCACCAGCAGCAGCACCGTCCCGGTCTGCTTGGCAAAGCGCACCAGCATGGCGGCGCTCTCCCTTACCTGGGAGACACTGCCCGGCGCGGAGGCAATGTCCTCCATCTGCATGACCTGGATGGAATCCACCACCAGAATCCGGGGCCGGCGTTGCTCGGCGGTCCCGCACACCGTCTCAACCGAGGTTTCAGCCATCACCCGAAGCCTGTCGGTGGCCAGGCCCAGGCGGCGGGCACGCATGGCGACCTGCTGGGGGGATTCCTCGCCGGTGACATAGAGGCACTCGTGACCGGCGGCGAGCCGGCACAGGGCCTGGAGCAGCAGGGTACTTTTCCCGGCACCCGGCTCGCCGCCGATGAGGATGCAGGAACCCTCCACCAGTCCGCCTCCGAGGACCAGATCCAATTCAGTGCTGCCGGTGGCAATACGGGGGATGTCTTCCACGGCGATCTCGGCCAGGGTCTTTACCGCGCCGTCCGCGGCCCCGGCAAAGCCCGCCGTGGCACGCCGCCCCCCACCGGACGCGCGGGCGGGGCTCAACCGCACTTCGCTCAGCGTATTCCAGTTACCGCATTCGCCGCACTGGCCCTGCCACTTGGTGTAGTCGGCCCCGCACTCGGTGCAGACAAAGGCGCTCGCTTTTTTCCTTGCCACGATCTCCTCCTCATTCGGCGGTCCAGTATACCGGCGCCGCCCGCTTTCCGTTAAAATTCGCGCCCGCTTTCTGGTAGATTGAACGCAGCCCCTTCAACCGGCTCAGCCGTGTTAGATTAGCCCTATGTCCTTATTGCCCGAACGACCGCTGCTGGTCTCCCCGCAACTCGCCGCCACCCTGGGGCTCGAGGAGGCCGTACTCTACCAGTTTCTCGGGGAACTGATGGAGCATGGCAGGACCACCGAAAGCAACGGCTTCCGGTGGCTGGATATCGACAGCGCCCGCCTGCTTGAACGCCTGCCGTTCTGGTCCGCCCGGGATCTGCAGCGCATCAGCAACAGCCTGCGCGACAAGGGTGTGCTTCTCATCGGCTCCGCGCCCTTCGGCCGGGATAACGAATTTCGCTTCGCGTTCAACGAGGGGGCGATGCCGTCGGGCCGCGCCATACCGGAACCGCGGCCCCAGGCGAGGACACGGCTGATCGACAACAGCTGGCGCCCGGCCCGGGATGTGGTGACACAACTGGGTCAATACGGCATTCCCGAGCACTTCGTCCACCAGCAGGTGCCGGAATTCGTCACCTACTGGTCGGAACGGGGCGATCCCCAGCACAGCTGGAACGCCAAGTTTCTCAAGCACGTGCTGCGCCTGTGGCGGGAGGAGGAAACCCGCTCCGCCCGGCGGGGCCGGCAGATTCCCATGACCGGCGACTGGCGGCCTTCCGCCGATGCCGTGGACATCCTCACGCTCCAGGCCGGCATCAATGCCAACTTTGTCGAGGACGCCATCCCGGAGTTCATCCTCTATTGGCGGGACCGGGGCGACCGGCGCAGCACCTGGAATTCCGATTTTGTCCGCCACGTCAAGCGCCAGTGGGCGCGCTTCACCGCATCCCTGGAAAACGACGGCGAACCCAGACCCCTGCCCCCGGACTGGCAGCCCAGCGAGGACCTGTATGAGGTTCTCAAGCTCGCCAATATTCCCCGGCGTTTCGCCGAGCAGCAGGTGCCTGAGTTTATGCTCTTCTGGCGGGACAACGGCCAGGCCCGCAGCTCCTGGAACACCAAATTTCTACAGCACGTAAAACTGCAGTGGGCGAGACAATCGGCCCAGCAAGAGGGACAAGACCATGAAAGACGGCAAGACACTGGTGGAAGGGTCAGTACGCGACATCGAAGCCTCGTCGACGACCTCACCGACCGAAGCTGGGCCGGTTGACACGAAGCGCGAAGCGGCGCTGGTGGATGCCATCAACCAGGTCTTCAGCCTGTTTCGCATCAACTACCACAATCAATACCACGCCGCCTTCGGCGACACCGTGTTGCTCAACCAGGCCAAGCGGCTGTGGAAGGAGACCCTCAAGCACTTTACGCCGGAACAGATCCTGCAGGGTGCCAGACGGGTTATCGAGGACGAGGAATACCTGCCCAACCTGCACAAGATGCTCCATGCCTGCGAGGAAGCCCTGCTCCAGGAAGGCGGCCTGCCCGGGTTTCGGGCAGCCTACGAGGAAGCGGCCAACGCCAACAGCCCCAAGGCGGCTCAGCACTGGTCGCACCCGGCCGTGTATCGCGCCGGCAGGGCCGTTGGCTGGCACGACATGACACACCTGCCGGAAAACCGGACCTGGCCGCGCTTTATCAAGGCCTACCGGGAAATGATCCAGCGGGTCCTGGCGGGAGAGACATTGACCGTGGATGCGGACCTGCAGCTGGAAGAAAAGCCCGGGCGGGTCCTCGACAAAACGGAAGGCCACCGGAAAGCGGCATCACTGCGCAAGCTGCTTTCGAAATAACAAAGTCCGCTCGCCGTTGCGGTCGGTTGGCCACCGCCCCCCGAAAGCGTTTTTTGGAGATTGACGGTTATGGCCAAAAGAGTCTATCTGTTCGACGAAGGCGGCAGGGATGACCGGGACCTGCTCGGCGGCAAGGGCGCCAACCTCTGCGAAATGACCACTCTGGGACTCCCCGTGCCCTACGGTTTTATCATTACCACCCACACCTGTCGCGAGTTTTTCGCGGGCGCCAACAAACTGCCCGATACCTTGCACCAGGAGTACACCACCGCCATCCACCTGGTGGAAAAGAGAATGGGTGCCCGCTTTGGCGACCCGGACAACCCCCTGCTGTTTTCGGTGCGCTCCGGAGCGCCGGTATCCATGCCCGGGATGATGGACACCATTCTCAACCTGGGGCTCAACGACCGGATTGTCGAGGGCCTGGCCCGCAAGACGGACAATCCCCGTTTTGCCTTCGACTGCTACCGCCGGTTTATCCAGATGTTCGCCGAAGTGGTGCTGGGCGTGGACGGCGACCGTTTCGAGCAGGTCATTACCGACTACAAGGCCGCCCATGCCAAAACCCTCGACGTGGATATGTCCGCGCAAGACTGGCAGGCCGTAATCGAGGCCTTCAAGGGCATCGCCGACTTCCCCCAGGACCCCTTCGAACAACTGGAGCGGGCCATTGAAGCGGTGTTCCTGTCGTGGCACACCCCCAGGGCCAACGTCTACCGGGAGATGAACAACATTCCCGAGACCCTGGGCACCGCCGTCAACATCCAGGCGATGGTGTTCGGGAATTTCGGCGACGACTCCGGTTCCGGGGTCGCCTTCACACGCAACCCGTCCACCGGCGAGCATCTCTTTTTTGGCGAATTTCTCTTCAACGCCGCCGGCGAAGACGTGGTCGCCGGCATTCGCACGCCGGTACCCATCGAGGCGCTGCAGGACCGACTGCCGGAAGTCTATCGCGAACTGCACGAAACCCAGGCCCTGCTCGAACGCCACTACCGGGACATGCAGGACATCGAGTTCACCGTCCAGGAGGGTCGCTTCTACGTCCTTCAGACCCGCAACGGCAAGCGCACCGGACGGGCCTCGGTAAAGATTGCGGTGGACCTGGTCAGTGAGGGCCTGATCAGCGAACAGGAGGCGCTGATGCGGGTGACGCCGGAACACGTGGAAGCCTTTCTGCACCCCATGGTGGACCCGGACGCCAAGCGCGATATCGTCGCCACCGGGCTGGCGGCCAGCCCCGGCGGCGCAACGGGCCGGGTGGTGTTCAGCGCCGATGAAGCCACCACCGTGGCGGCCGATGGCACTCCCGTCATCCTGGTCCGGCGAGAGACCACGCCGGAGGATATTCACGGCATGAAAGTGGCCCGGGGCATTCTCACCGAACTGGGCGGCATGACATCCCACGCCGCCGTGGTGGCCCGGGGCATGGGCGTGTGCGCCATCACCGGTTGCGACGCCCTTTCCATCGACGTCAGGGCGGGAACGGCCACCACCGAGGACGGCGTGGTCATCCGCCGCGGCGACATCATTACCCTGGACGGCGCCTCCGGCGAGGTGATGCTAGGCGATATTGCCAAGGTCGAGGCCAGCTCCAGCGACGACTTCCAGACACTGCTGTCCTGGGCGGATAAGCACCGGCGCCTGAAAGTCCGGGCCAATGCCGAGACACCGGAAGATGCCGCCGTGGCCCGGGAACTGGGGGCCGAAGGCATTGGCCTGTGCCGCACCGAGCACATGTTCTTCGATTCCGAGCGTATCGGCACCATGCGCGCAATGATCCTGTCGGAGACCCGAGAGGAGCGCCAGCGCCACCTCGACGTCCTGCTCGAATTCCAGCAGTCCGATATGCTGGCCCTGTTCCGGGCCATGGACGGCCTGCCGGTCACCGTGCGCCTGCTGGACCCGCCACTACACGAATTCCTGCCCCAGGAGGAGGCGGATATAACCGCCCTGGGCGAAAAGCTGGGCAAGCCGGTGGCCAGGATCCGCGAGACCATCGACCACCTGCACGAAGTCAACCCAATGCTGGGCTTTCGCGGTTGCCGCCTGTCCATCGTCTACCCGGAAGTCACCGAGATGCAGGTACAGGCCATCATCGGCGCCGCTGTCCAGGCCACGGAAGCGGGGCTGAAACCCCTTCCCGAAATCATGATTCCCCTGGTGGTGAACGTGCGCGAAATCCGCGCCATCACCGAGGTGATAGACCGGGGCATGCGCCGGGCATTGAGGGAAAGAAAGCTCTCCATTCCCTACAAGATAGGCACCATGATGGAAACGCCCCGGGCGTGCCTGGGCGCCGACCGCCTCGCCCCGGCCGTGGAGTTCATGAGTTTCGGCACCAATGACCTGACCCAGATGACCTACGGTTTTTCCCGCGACGACGCCGGCAGGTTTATCCCGCAGTATCTCGACAAAAAGCTGATTGACGCCGATCCCTTCGTGACGCTGGATCAGCGGGCGGTGGGTAGACTGATGAAAATGGCGGTAAGCGAGGCCCGGGCGGCCAAACCCGGTATCAAGTACGGCATTTGCGGCGAACACGGCGGCGACCCGCGCTCGATCCAGTTCTGCCATGATCTGGGCCTGGATTACGTCTCCTGCAGTCCCTATCGTTTGCCGGTGGCCCGTATTGCCGCCGCCCAGGCCAACGTGGGGCGACAAACGGATAACTGATGGAGGCCGGGCAAGAATCCACGGGCCCCGGGATCGGGGCCAGGCGGGCGCCTTACCAGAATTTCCACCATTTCCTGCTATTTTCCTCGCGCTTTTCCTGTCCCTGCTCGGAACCCTTGCCCAGTTCCTTGCGCTCCTGTTCCTGCACCCGTTCCCGCTGTTTTTCCAGGCCGGGATTGTCGTCATCCATCATATGCTCTCGATCCCGGTGACGGTCCTGGTCACGGTCCTTTTGCATATCCATGTCGTGATCCATACCCCCACCCATTTGTCCATGGCCGTTGTTTCCCATGCCGCCCTGCCCGGCGGCCTTGCCGGCGCTGCCGTGTTTTTCGGCGAGCAGGGGCGACGGGGCCAGGACAAGCGTCAGTGCAACAGCTGCTGCGGCCAGTGGTTTTTTCATAAGTGATTCTCCGGGTTCAGGGTTTTATTAACCTGGCACTCAAATAGATACTCCTATCTATTTGAGTGCGCGCCCCGAAAATACTGGCGAAAATATGTGAATTTTCTTGTATTTTCGGGGCTTGCATTGGCCTACGGCCAATGGCGGCACATCCTTGTGCCGCCTATTAACCCAGCGATGGTTCATGCCGGGTTAATAGTTCAGCTTTCGATAGAGGAACAACAGGATAATAGCACCGATCACGGCGGTAAGGATGCTGCCGATGCTGAGATCGCTAACGCCACCAAACCCCACCAGGGACCCGAGAAAGCCGCCGACAAAAGCGCCTGCGATACCGATCAGGGTGGTAACGATCAGGCCGCCCGGGTCGCGGCCCGGCATGATCCATTTGGCCAGAATGCCGGCGACAAGGCCGAGTATTATCCAGGCAAGTATTCCCATGACTCTGACTCCTCTGTGTTAGCGCGCGGCAAGATCCGGAGACCGCCCCTGATCACTCTTTGTGCTCGTAAAGGTGGACGTCCCGCTGGGGAAAGGGAATGGAGACGCCTTCCTTGTCGAACCGTTTCTTGATGTTTTCGGTCAGGTCCCAGTAAAGGCCCCAGTAATCCGACGTTTTTGCCCAGGGCCGCACGATCAGGTTGACGCTGCTGTCGGCGAGTTGTGAAACGGCAATATTGGGTGCCGGGTCTTCAAGCACACGCTCATCGGCCTTGAGGACATCCTCGAGAATGCTCTTGGCCTTGTCGATATCATCGCCGTAGCTGATACCCATCACCAGGTCCACCCGCCGTGTATCGTTGGCGGAATAATTGATGATGTTGCCTCCCGTGACCTGGCCGTTGGGGATAATGACCTTTTTATTGTCGGGCGTTGTCAGCTCGGTGGTGAAAATCAGGATCTTCCCCACGGTGCCGGCGGTGCCGGCTGCCTCGATGTAGTCCCCTACCCGGAACGGTTTGAACAGCAGGATCAGGAAACCGGCGGCAAAGTTGGCCAAAGAGCCTTGCAGGGCCAGACCCACGGCGAGACCCGCGGCAGCGACCACGGCGACAAGTGAGGCGGTCTGGATGCCCAGCTGCCCCAGGGCGGCAATGGCCACGAAGATCAATAGCCCGTAATAGGCAAGGCTGGCGAGAAAGTGCTCCAGGGCCGGATCGGCACCGCGCTTGTTCATGCCTTTCTGGACGAGCTTCGATATTTTATTCGCCAGCCACTTACCGACAACGAAGATAACAATCGCCGCCAGTAGTTTTACGCCGTAAAAGATAATCAGATTACCGATTTCGTCGATGGATATGTCCATGGTTTCATGCCTTTTTTGTTGTACAAAAATTCTACATCCGCCGCCGGCTCAAGAAGCCAAAAACGTTATCGGCGCGGAAATGGGAAATCGACCCGCGTTCCCGATTGAGACTACAACCGGCAAAGGGCAAAAGCAAACGGGGTTTGCCCGGCGAATTGACTCAAATTAAATGTAACCGAGCGGCAGACTAACGACGGGTCGTTGACTCATATTGCAGGTAACCCAACGTCGGGGCTGCAA